>Ga0272443_10000079_pt1 | contig 186519 bp, 162 predicted proteins | sample SSMAcet12_FD_193581 | JGI IMG/M metagenome (GOLD analysis project Ga0272443, IMG submission 193581) | Marine sediment archaeal communities from Little Sippewissett salt marsh, Falmouth, MA, United States - SSM-Acet-12 | ecosystem: Environmental > Aquatic > Marine > Wetlands > Sediment ... | reverse complement strand
GTAAACGCCACTGCATCCATGGCAACTGACGCGCCGTGGACAGTAGCTCAATTCAACGGCGATATTCCACAGCGGCACATGTTTGAAATGCCTCTGGGACCTGATATCGCGGAAGCGCCCTGGCTTTGAGGATAAGTCCCGGCAGGACATGCCGGAGGATATCCGACCATCGTATGGGGCCCATCATTGGTTGTTTCCTCCTATCTTTTCCAAAGCCTTCAGGTGGTTCACGCTGCTGTAGACATTGGCCAGCGCCAACCCCCTGAGCTTGTGCTCCGGATAGGTGGTCATCATCATTTTGGCTGCAGCCCGAAGAAGCATGACTGGCGCCTGTTCGACATCTGAGGCGGTACCCATGATTTCATTGAAGTCGGTATCCACTTTGTTGCAGACCTGTTCGAATTCACCCATGGTTGGATTCCCTCCTTGAGCAAAGAGGCAGTTGTCCACCCTTGCCCGGCAGGGATGAACGAACGTAGCCTTTGAGTAGTCGAATAGATGGTCCTGAACAGAAAGCCAGACAGGTTTGGGCGTCCGGCATCAAAAAAGGATGTGGAGGTGTCGATCCGTGTGGTTTTCGGATGAACTGAGTACGATCTGATTTCAGTGATTTGAAGAGAGAAAAACTGCAGGGTGAGAAGCGAAAAAAAAGGCTTTTACAATACCTTGGGAGGCTATTGTATTGTTGTACGATTTGGTGTAGGTCTGTAGTGCTTTTGGAGTGCTGGAAGCGAGGGGGCGGGAGCGTTAACTTATTGAATTTAAATAAAAAAATGGCGGAAGTGCATGGGAATCGAACCCATACACGGTCTCGCAACACCTTGAATTTACAGCAAAATTCCATCCCCTAATTTGCCTTTGTAGTGCTTTTGTAGTGCACCAGCGATATGACGTCGCCTTTCTCCAGCAGTTCCCGCTTGCGGGTGAGCGCCGTTTCGGCGTAGCGTGACACCGAGTCCAAACGCTTCCATGTTCCCGCTTCCTTAACCTCATGAATCGACATCCTCAGTTCATTGATCATCTGGCTGGCCCGGCTGTTACGAACGCCGGCGTATAGCCCGATCTCGATGCCCACCTTCCTGCAGGCCGCCTTCCAGATATTGTTCAAACTCTCGTTGGTATACCGCTTCCCTTCGTTGCGCGCGCGAGGGTTGGTGAAGACAAAAGGGTTTTCCTCGCGCCGTGCAGCCGTCAGTTCCTGCATCAGCGGATAGAATGCGCCATGGCAGGGCGTCAGGTAGATCTCGCCGGTCTTGGTGCTGTTCACCACGCGGCGGGCCGAAATCGAGCGCCGCACGATGAACTGGCGGTTGACCTCGTCCCAGTCGGCCCACATCAGGGCGCAGGCCTCGGCCGGGCGCATCAGGTGCAGGTACATCCACAAAAACGGCGCCCGGTTCCCCGGCGGCATGGCGTCAACCACCTGGTTGAAGCGCTTGCGGCTGATCCACTCGATGACGGGTTTCACCATACCATAGGCGGCGCGTTTGGGAAACGGCGGAACCTCCGGAATGCGCCGTGATCGCCAGGCGTGATCCATCATGGCGTGGAAGGCCATCATCACATTGAGCTTGCCCTTGCCGCTGAGATCGATGCTGTTGAGCAGGCTGCACAGGGTGTCCAGCTGGATCTCGTGCAGCATCACCGGATGGGATTCGAAGAAGGGCCGGATCCAGTTGTCCAGGTAACACAACCTCCCTAAGCCACTTCTCGTAAAACTCCACAACGTCTGTCCATCCCTTCCCGGTATATTTCTCGATTCTAAAAGCACCCAGTCCCGCCTTGTAGTTCTCCCAGTCACTCTGGATCATGTGCAGGCACTTGTCGGCGATGCGCCGGTCGTACATGAATTCGCCCTTATAGCGGGTGATTGCATGGCTGCCACGCCGTCCCTGTCTGGGCCAGCTCACGGCCCAGCGGCCTCGGTCCTTCTGGAAAAAGACTGTCCCTTTCATACACGCCTCCACGATGAAATGATGATCTCGTGGATGTGCGCAGATTATGGGATGGGTGTCAATCATGGCTTGCATGCCTGCCAAACGGGTTTTGTTTGCCTCGACCGTCAGCATCGAGCGGTCTCCGTGAATGTCACCGTGGATTGGAACCGCCGATGCGTCGGATCTGTGATGGTAAAATGGTGGAGAACCTTGCCGACCGTACACCCCTCGTCCTGAGTACCAATATATTCCAGAAACTGGGGGGCCACGTCGTTGGCCATCGCGGTTCGGTTCAGGATCGATTGCATTTCAAGGCTCCCGGCGTCATGTGCACATCAAGTACACTTCCATGAATTCGGCAGGTTAGCTCTTTTTTGCCCTTTTTTATTTGCAGATAAATGCACATGACATACCAAAAAAATCACGTTAAAAACTATCGAGAATCTGGAACACGGCCTTTTTTTTATGGAGCAGCTTGTGACGGTACTTGTAAAAATCCCGGTAAAAAGAAACGGCCTCGTTGATAACCGTCGACCGGCCGTACTTGAAATTGCCGGTGGCATCGGAAATCGCATTGGCCACGGTGGTGCACCAGGACTCGTTTTCCTCGCTGATCACGGTGGTGCAGTGCACATTTCTCGGAGGCTGCTGGTCGCCGGCGCCGATGTTCACCCCGTAGACCGTGCCCTGGAATCCCGATGATTAGGCACCTGTGATTCTTACCGTTGTATCGACTATCCGGCACACCGTTGGAAGGCCGTTTTTTGAAATTATGCTTAAGTTTTCTCTCTTCTGTACGAGTTATTTATTAAAGCCACCTGAAGGGACGCAATCCCAAAGGAGAGAAAATGAAATATCGCAGCCGTTTTTACTTGTTCTTTTTCCTTTTTTTTATTCTGGATTCACCAGCTTTTTCGGAGGAGTATGACGTTGCCCTTAATAACGGCCGCGTCGTGCGCACCACTTCCTATCATCGCGACGGAGATATGTTCTATTATCAAAAATACGGGACATCCATCGGCATTAAAAACGATATGGTGAAAGATGTCTCGTTGGTTAAACATGATCCGAACATAAGGGTACTTGAAGGACCTAAAACGGACAAAAAAGAGAATGATCCATCCAACTTCAAAACTGAAAAACGACAACTTTCCTTTGATGAGCGAAGGGAATTATACGATCAGCTTGCAAAAGCAAAGGACTATCTTGAAAAAGTTAAATCAGCACGACCATCGTCATTCGCGGCAGAAGCCCTCCAAGCAAATCTCGGTTCTCTTCGAGGAGGTGGTGGTGGCCCTGTGTCATGGGAAAAGATGAAACAGATCAAAGTCAGTCAAGCCGAGGCTCGTGTAAAGAGTATTGAAAAAAAACTTGAATAACACAATTTTCGAACGCCCCATGGCCCCACAACAAAAAAACCACCTACAAATGAAGGTGGCTTCTGGATTTAAATCGTAAGTGAAACTTGGGGTCGGACCAAGCGGGATGCTTGATCGTTGCGGATTTAGAGCGAAAACAAGGTCGATTTACAACCTTAAATCGATGTTTTCAGGGGTAAAAAGATGGTATTAACGCTGATACGGGATCAAATCTGCCCCTAATCCATGCTATGAGTCAGGGGCAGACTTGTTCTTGCTCGCCCACGCCAATGAATGGTTGGACCCGCGTTATGCGCTTAAAAGCCGGGAGTTGTAACTGCCTGTAGCCAGGCCGGCGACGAACGCACTAAAAGCGGGAGACGCGAACCTTAAGGATTGACAAGCACATAGGCTCCCTGCCAGAAGTCATTGAACCGTTTTTTAAAGCTTTCTAGTCCCACGGTCTCAACAACAGCCTTGACCCAGGCCGCGTCTTCCGACTCCGGCATGACCACGATTCCAGTGTCATAGTGATCCGGATCCTCATAGATTCTGAACTTCTCTGGAATGAACCCTGCCTGTTTCAACTGGCTGGAGTAGGAGAGGATTGCAGAACAATCACGTATGGCCCTTATGGTAGCTGTTACCTCCATCTCGTGGAATTTGAAATTTTTGGGGTTGGCGTCCACATCCAGGAGAGAATAAAAGGCACCGGATTTCTTTCCGAGTTGAATCAGCCCGCTGGTATTCATAAGCCTCAGGGCCTTGTCCATATTTGACGGATCTCCTGGAATTGCGATTATACCGCCCTGGGGCAATTCGGAGATATATTTGCAGGCCAGGGAGTAAATACCAAAAATGGAATGGTAAAAATAGGGTTTCACCATTTTTAGATTGGTATGCTTCTGTTCGTTGAAGGTATCGACCCAGACATTGTGGTTCAGAATCAGGGAATCGATTTCACCGTTCTTCAGAGCCATTGCAGGCAGGTGGTTGGCATCGAAAACGACGATCTCCATCTCATAGGGAGGAATTAAGAACTCCTTGATCAACTCCACGGTGGGAAGGTTCAAGGGCATGCACCCCAAGGTGAATTTGGTCTTGCTGGAACCGGCCTGGGTCTGGCCAATCGCCCCAACCATTATTATCGCAACCACCGCTAAAAATACAATTGCCCTTCTTTTAATCATTTTTTCTTTCTCCTGTTTTTATTGTTTTCTAATAGAACGAACGTCGTTTCATTTTTGTTTTGAAATCCCCGTATACGCACCGTCATCATAATTCTTGTCATACACGATGGTCAGTACATCCTGGAGGTTGCTTCGGGCCAGCCGTTCCTCGATGCGTGCTTTGGCCCTGTTGCGCTCAAAAGGATTTACCGTGCTTCTGATGCCGTCGATCAATGTATCCAATTTATTAAAAGGGATGCCTATGCCCAGTTCATCGTCGTCCCAGTTGGCCAGCATTCTGGTCCCGGGGCACATCATGGAGAGATTGATGGTATTGGTCTCAAAGGGATAAGACGTGCATTCATGGCAAATCGCCTGCATTCCCATCAGCCTGGGTCTGGTGTCATTACCGTTATGATAGGCATTTCCCTGAAGAACCCTCATCGCATCAACGGCATTGGTCACGAGTATGACGATATCAGGTGGCTCCCGGTAGGATTCCAGGGGAGCGACGGCCACGCCATAAAGCTCCTGCTGGCAGTAGAGCATGTTCCTGGAAATGTTCCGGCTGATACACAGGTCTTTATACGATCCGTTGGCGTAACGTCTCTGGCCGGAAACTACAGAACTGCGGGGCTTCACAAAACCCAGCGCCATGGCACCGCCCATGCAGGATAAATTGTCAAGCGTTAGTTTGACGGCTTTGCCCTTGCATGCCTGCTTTACAAAGGTGCAGTAAGAAGCCATCCGCGATGTGGGTGTTAACGGAGAGGTTTCATAGCTTTCGGCGTCTAAAAGAAATTTGATGCCTACCGGTTTCCGCTTCATCTGGAGCAGGGCGTCAAGCAGGAGTGAGGCCTTTTTTTGGTTGTCCATGGTTCTATTTGAGCCTCCTGTAAAAAAATTTTCCCGTGTACTCGGTAGCAATGACCATGATCACCAGGATGACTACGCAACTGTATAGGATGTAGTTGTTGAAGCTTTGATAACCGTAATTGATTGCAATGGAGCCCAAACCGCCCCCTCCGACCACGCCAGCTATGGTGGTACCGGATATGATGATGATGGTGGTAAATGTGAGAGACGAAACCATGGCTGGAATCGATTCCCGGATGATCACCTTGAACATGATCTGAAAATTGGAGGCCCCGAAGGAACGGGCTGCTTCGATAAGCTGGGGATTCACCTCTTTGAAGTTGTTTTCCAGAAGCCTTCCGATGAGGGCCGTTGCGACGACGACCAGGGGCACGATCGCAGCCTTTTCGCCGATAATGGAACCAACCAGAGCCCGAGTCACCGGAATCATGGCCACAATGAGAATCAGCGTTGGAAATGAACGGATGGTGTTAATGACAAAATCGAGAATCCGGTATAGTCTGTCATGGGGATCAAGCCCCTTTGGACCATAGAGCGTTAACAGAACGGCCATTCCAAAACCAAAAAGAGATCCAAAGGCCATAGTGAACATCACCATCCTCAGTGTAGCTATCGTGGCTGGCAGAATCAGCCGGTCAAAGTACTTGATCAATAAGTCAAGAAACTCATATTCCATTGCACGCACCTCCCGATTGTGAGGCCTTCGTCTTTCTGAGAATCCATCGGACGTCGCCGGCTCTGCAAAAGGCAGTCACCCGGTTGACATCCTTCTCCGGGACATTGATCAATAAAGAAATAATGGGGGTCTTTCTGTAATTGATAAGATCCCCGCCAACGATCCTGCAGTCTATCCCCAAGTCACGGGTCAACCTTGAAACGACCGGATAGGAAAAGGTCTCCTGCTCCAGAAAGATTTCTATATTGACCCCATCTTCCATTTCAACGATGTCCCGATTGCCTATGAGACTGCGAAGGGCGGGAGGCTTCTCCATGAAGAGATCTTTCACCTTTCCGGCCGTTGTAACTTTACCTTTTTCAAGAATTGCCATATCTTCGCAGACTGCGGTAAGTACCTCCATCTGGTGGGTTACGATCACCATGGTGATCCCCAGGTTTTCATTGATATCGCAGAGAAGAGAAAGGATGGAATTCGCTGTTTGGGGGTCCAGGGCCGACGTTGCTTCGTCACACAGAAGAATCTTGGGATTCATTGTCAGGGCTCTGGCGATGGCAACCCTTTGCTTCTGTCCTCCGGACAATTCCATGGGCCTCGCGTTCGCTTTCCCTTTTATCCCGACCATTTCCATCAATTCACTAGCTTTGTGGCGAATATGCTTTTTGGAGTAGTTCCAGCATTTCAGGGGAAGGGCGATATTTTCATAAACCGTCAACCGGTTAAGAAGGGAGAAACTCTGAAAAATCATTCCGATATTTTTCCGGAGTTCCTTGATTGCAGGTTTTGACAGAGAGGCTATGTTAACCCGGTCAACGAGAACCTCACCCCCGTCTATCGGGATAAGACGGTTGATGCATCTAAGCAGCGTGGATTTTCCCGCGCCGCTTCTCCCGACCAAGCCAAAAATTTTTCTTTCTTCAACGGTAAGACTTACAGAATCAAGCACCGTATCTTCACCAAAGCGTTTGGTCAGTCCCCGAATCTCAATCACCAAAATACCCCGTACACGCTTCCATCATGAACCTTAAACGCTCCGATCAGAACTACCGTTTCGCTCCGATCTAAATGATCAACCTGAGAAAAACGACCGGGAATCATATCTTTTTATACTGATAGCTGAAGCCGCGAAAAACCGCGAAACATCTACAGACAAACGTGGCCATCATAGAGAAGGGCAAAGGAAAGTCAAATTGATTATATTTATCAAAATTATTTCTCAAATTTAAATATTCGATATGGAACTGAGCGAGCCAAAATTGAAGTAATTCAATGAGGTTTTGAAAAAAATCCTTGAGGCGTTTCGTAAATAACTTGACAGCAACAGGTTGGCTATAATATCAGAGCGTTTCTTTTATCAAACCATGTGAAAGAGGTTTTTTTTGTCCAGAAAATCAATGGATATTGTGTCAATCGTTAGCGGCCAGGGGATTAACCCTACGGTGGCTGATTGATCGCAAGCGGTTCTGCAATAAGCAAAATTTTTATCTCCGCAGACTCCTTTTCGAGACTCCGCCGTTAGAACTGTTCCCTCCGTCAGTAACAATTTTATCGATTAAATACCCCTATATTCAAAATTTTGCCGGCTGGCTCTTTGGCTGTTCCTATGGCCCTTTGCCAGGCAATGCCGGTAAAGCCATTGAAAATACAAGGAAGATAAAAAATGCAAATACGAGAGGCATTGAAAACAGACCTGAACGACGTATTGACCATCGAACGGTTGGCGTTCGGCTACGATAAAGAGGCGAACCTGGTTGGCGAACTTTTGCGTGACCCCAGTGCAAAACCACTCCTGTCTCTGCTCGCTTTCAAAAAGGATCAGGCCGTGGGACACATTTTATTCACCACGGCGCGACTGTCCGGAGCAAATGACACGGCTTCCATCGTCATCCTGGCCCCCCTGGCCATCGTCCCCGATGCACAGCAACAGGGACTTGGCGGTAAACTCATCGAACACGGGCTGGCGCTGCTATCCAACACGAAGGTCGATCTGGTATTCGTACTGGGACACCCGGACTACTATCCCCGCTTTGGATTCTCGCCGGCCGGGCGTCTCGGGTTCGAAGCCCCGTATCCCATACCGGAGGAACATGCTAACGCATGGATGGTCCAGGCGCTTCGGCCGGGAGTGATTGGCATCGTCGGCGGAAAGGTCGTTTGTGCGGATGCGTTGAACAGACCTGAGCATTGGAGGGAATAATGAGACTTGAACGCAAACAAACACATGACTTGCTGAACAGCATTCTCGATCAGCCAGAATTGCCAGCCATCATTCGAAGTCTGGATGCTGGCGTGCTGACCCGGCTGATTCGCCATATCGGTCTGGAAGATTCGGCGGAAATTATTTCCCTCGCGAATACAGACCAGTTGAAATGCATTTTGGATGAAGACCTCTGGCATAGCGAAGCTCCCGGTCAGGATGAAGTGTTTGATGCCGACCGTTTTGGCCTGTGGTTGGAAATTTTGCTTGAAGCCAACGCCGCGTTCGTCGCCCGCAAAGTTATCGAGCTGGATGAGGGCTTGCTGACCCTGGGCTTGTGCAAGCTCATTCTGGTGGTGAACCTGGATGAGCTGGCACTTGATTTGAGCAATCCGCAGCGCTCGACTCGAGACGATATTCTGGACAAAATTCTCGAAAGTACCCTCAGCCAGGAATTCGATGACTATCTGGTGCTCGCGAAAAGCGATTGGCACTGGGATGCCGTCCAGGCGCTTCTGGTGGAACTCGACGAATTGGATCATACGACGCTTAGCCGTCTGCTGGAGCGCTGCCACCGGATTTCCTTCGAGTATATAGAGGATAATGGAGGCCTTTTCGATGTTCTCACCTCCGCAGAGATGCTCGAATCCGATCTTGCAGCCGATCGCGAGACGCGTCGGGAAGCCGAGGGGTTCGTTGCGCCTTCCAATGCGCGCTATTTCCTGAAAAAGGTGCGGTTGACCGATCTGGGCAAAATTGTGCGCGCAAAGACGGTGGACCCGGTGACGCGCGCCATCTTCAGTTCGACACGTGAGAAGGTGCCCCATAACGGAAAGCTGTCGGAAGATGGCAGCGCCCCCGGCAACGCATCACGGGAACGGGCCGCTGAAAAAGTCGTGCCTTTTCTTCAAACCCTGCAGGCCGCAGCGGTCCTGCCGGGGCCATATCAAAAGAGACTGGGCGTCCCGGAGGGATCGGTAGATGATCATCTGCCGCTGGTCAATGCCCTGCGCACACTGAAACGAACGGAACCGGCGGCAGCCTCGAAATATTTGACGGAACTGACCTGCCTTTCCAACATTCTGATTTCGGGATGCGGGTTTCAGGGGCGTTCATTCAGGCCGGCGGAAGCAGCGGAAGCTGCAATATCGGTGTGCAACCTCGGCGGCGAGTATTTCCTGGAGCCCCGGACAGGTGGAGAGGACGGGCAATCCGTTCAAACCCTGTCGGGTCTTTTGGCGGAACAGGGTCTTGTCAAATTTTTCCAGGTGGGTTGGAAAGTATTGAATGACGATGTGGTACGATATACTGCCAATGTGCTGCTGCAATTCCTCGATCGTCAGCGGGCCGACTTGCAGGATACCGGGAAGACACAGACAACGGGCCGGATGGCCAACCGCCTGCAAACGGATATCTCATCCGGCAGGCCCTGGGAATTCAATGGTCAATTGGACCAACTTTATGCCTGCCTGGACGCGGAAACCATTGCAGCACTGACGGCACTGCTGCAAGAATGCCCGACCCTGCCCGAAGTCCTTTGCAAGCAGGGCCGGCAAATCGATTCCCCTTTTATCGGGTCCAGGGTGCATATCCGGACCATAAGACAATTTTTAAAACGCGCTTTACGCGTCAATGCGTAAAGGGAAAGTCAAAACAACGGTTTTTAGATGCAGAAAAGGATTCATTAACATGCAGAGTATTCGAAGCAGAATCATCATCGGGCTGATAAAAAACAGACATCTGTTCAAGATGAAGCTGAAACCCGAAGTGATTGACGACAGTTTTTCAGTGGCCAATTTCAGAAAAGAAGTGGCCAGGGCGTCATCGAAATTTAAAATGCCCAAAGGGGTTGCCGTGGAAAAACAAACCGTGAACGCCATGGCGGCGGAATGGATTATTCCGGAAAAGCCAACTGAAGGCAGCGTGCTGCTGTATATTCATGGCGGCGGTTTTATTTCAGGTTCCTGCCAGACGCATCGTGCAATCGTTGGTAAATTTGCCCTGGGCTGCCGGTTAAAATCGTTGGTGTTTGACTACAGACTGGCCCCCGAACATCCCTTTCCGGCCGGACTCGATGACTGCATTGCCGCATATCACTGGCTTCTGGAAGAGGGATACCAGCCGGAGGACATTGTCGTTGGCGGGGAATCTGCCGGCGGGACCCTGACCCTTTCGCTGCTGCTGGCATTGAAAGAGAAAAAGATCCCGCTACCTAAAGCGGCCTTTTCCATTTCGCCGGTCACGGACTTGCGATGTCAGGCCGCGGCGTTCGAATATAACGCCCAAAATGACATCGCGCCGATCAACGCTTCGGCTGTGTGGACAAGCTACTATATTGGGCGCAATGATCCTGCGTTTCCCCTGTTATCGCCACAGATGGGCGACTATAAAGGGCTTCCGCCGCTGCACATCTGTGTGGGCACGCACGAAATCCACTACGACGATTGTGCAAACGTTGCTGCAAAGGCCAAAGCCCACGGGGTCGACGTGACGTTCAGCCAGTGGCCGAAAATGGTTCACGCATTTCCCATATTGTCACCGCTGTTTCCAGAAGCAAAAATGGCGATGAGAGAGATATGCGAGTTTGTAAAAACACAAACGGGGATGACTGGGAAGATGTCGTGAACCAGGACAGCAAACTGTTGATGAATTTTGCGGACAGGGGAGGAGGACGGATCATTTTTATACGCCACAACGGTCTGTACAGGAAAACTTTTTAAAAAAACATGCCGGCAATAAAGCGGCCGAAGACTTTATCGAATACCAACGCCATGAAGCTGTGCTGTATAACAAATATAAGCAGTTCTACGGCTATGTGTTCTATGTAGGGAAAAAAATTTAATTATCTTCTTGTTCATCCAACCCGTCTGCGCAGCGGAATCGGAAAACAGATGATGGCGGCCCATCACTCGTTGAGAAACGCCCGGGCCGCTTCCTCTTCCAATATTTCCGGACAATCCGAGTAGCGCGGCGAGTAGTGGAACAGGCTATACTGTTTTACCCGGCAGGCACGTGCCAATTCGCCGGCCTGGCGGGCGGTGAGATGCAGTTTCTGCAAGGCGACGTCCCGATGGCGGTCAGAAAAGGCCGCTTCCACGAAAAGATGGTCCACATCGCGGCAAAACGCTTCGATTTTTTCCCGGTTGTCCGGGGTGCCGGCCGCATCGGCAACATAGGCCAGGCGCTGGCCGGGAGAGATGCGAACGATGCGCGATTTCAACGCCCCGACAGATAATCGGCGGGGCGGCGCTCCCGGCGCGGTGGCCGGAATTTCAATGGTCGCATCCGAATCCGCACCTTCATAGAGCATTTTCTTAAACCGGTTCAACCAGGGGCCGGGGGCAAGGCCCATTTCTTCCAGCACCGTTTTAACGATATTGATGTGAAAGCGTTCATCCAGGCGAAAGGCCAATACGGGAATTCCGTGGTCGAGGTGAATGGCCCGGATGCACAGGGACGCCTCGTCGAGGACAACCCCGTCAAAGGGGATCTCCCGGATGCCGCCCTCGGCGACAAACCGTTTGTGGCAGGGGTAGCTGCAGAAAAACGCCCGGTCGGGATGCAACTCGACGGCATGCAGGGTGAAGCGATTTTCGTAGTTCTCCACCAGATTCCAACAATACCCGGCCAGCTTTCCCGCCAGGTTGTCCAGAAACCCCCGGGGACCATAGAGGTAAAGATCCTTGTCGCGGCCTAAAAGCAGGCGCAGGACGCGGTCGAAGCCGATGAAATGATCCACATGGGTGTGGGTGACGAAGATGTGGCTGAGCTTGAGAACTTCCCGCGAGGCCAGGGCCGTGATATCGCCCAGGTCGAAGAGCAGGGCCCGCTTTTCGTTTCGTAAGGGGATGAACAGGGCCGGGTCGTCAAAGGGCCCGTTGACCAGCCGGGGGAGAAATGTCGGGCCCATGCAGCGGCTCAGGGCAGGAGCTTGGCGACCTGTTTGTGGATGCACAGGTAGATGTCGGCATCCGCTCCGTAAATGTCCACCACGCATTTGTGGTCGATCAATTTCTCGATGACGAAGGCGGTAACGTAGAGACTGACGACATTGGGCTGCTGGACCAGGTTGCGAAAGGGGGCGATCTGGTAATCCACGTCGAATTCATCGGCATGGGTAAGGGTTTCCAGGCACTTGGCGATCTGCTCCTCCAACGTGTTCTTGTTGGTGGTTTCCACCAGGTGCTCCTCCACAAGTTTCATGGCGATGGGATTGGCGAACCGGACCGGGTCATCCCTTACCATGTTGATGGCTGTTCGCCGTGCGTGCTCTTTAGAGGATTCGATTCTGGATAGGATGCTTGATTCCCGGTTGCTGGGTCTGAAAACTTTGGCCATGGAGGTTCACCTGTCTTTGGGTCGCTTTTGCCAGTCCATTCGTTATGGCTCTATATAGGAAAGATAGGCCGGGCAATGCAAGTTAAAAAAGAGGGTTGAGGCGAAGAATTTGCAGGAAGGGAGACGGACCGATGCATCCAAGCCCGCGTGGTCACCGAACCACGTCTTCAATGACGATCTGCAGATGTTTTTTTCCGTTCCAGTGATTCCACTGGGGGCGATAGGCGATTTTTTCGAAGCCGTCGGCGTCCGGCAGATCGCCGGGGACATTGAATTGAATGGCCGGGCGGGCGCCGTTGCCGCCGGAACCGCTTTCAAGAACCATTTTACGATGGTTTTTTCCCACGGTCCGGCAGTCTTTCACCCGGATGCCGGTGTCCACAAACAGCGGGTGCGGATTGCCCTGGCCAAAGGGGCCCAGCCGCGCCAGGCCTTCCATCAGTTCGGGCGTGACATGGTCCAGCGGCAGACGGGCGTCGATGGAAAGGGTCGGCCCCGCTTCACGCTGATCGGCCAACGCTTCGACCGCGGCCTCCAGGCGGGCGGTGAAGTCCGCCAGCCGGTCGGCTTCCAGACTGAGACCGGCGGCCAGTGGATGGCCGCCGAAACGATCCAGCAGGTCTGTACAGCGATTCAGGGCAGCCGATATGTCGATGCCCTCGACACTGCGGGCCGAGCCCTTGGCGGTTCCGTTGCTTGTTGACAGCACGATCGAGGGACGGTGAAACTGCCGGGCGAGGCGCGATGCGACAATGCCGAGAACGCCCTCGTGCCAGCCGTCGCCGTGGACCACCAAAACCGGTCGGTCCAACAGGGTCGGCCGGCGCTTAAAATGCTCCAGGATCGATTGCAGCAGGTCGCTTTCCATGGCCTGCCTGCGGCTGTTGAGCCTGCCCAGGGCCGCAGCCAGGCGGTTGGCTTTGCGGCGGTCGTCGGTCAGCAGCAGTTCGCAGGCGATGCGGGCGTGGGCCACGCGTCCGGCGGCATTGATCCGGGGGGCCAGTTTAAAGGAAATGGTTTCTGCATCCGCCGATGCCCGGGGCGCACCGCTGGTGCGCATTAAGGCATGGATGCCGGGCCGCAACCCGGCGTTGATCTGCTCAAGGCCGGCTGCCGTCAATGTCCGGTTGTCGAGAATCAAGGGGGATACATCGGCAACCGTACCCAGGGCCACCAGGTCGCATAATTGCTTCAGGTTGGGCTCCGGGCGGGTTTTCCAGAAGCCGTTTTCACGCAGATGGGCCCGCAGGGCGACGACCAGGTAGAAGGCCACGCCGACACCGGCCAGGTGAGCCAGATCGGCCTGACCTTCCGGGCTGGATGGATTGATTACGGCAATGGCCGATTCGGGTGCCCGTTCCACGGGATGGTGGTCGGTGACAATGGTGTCGATGCCAAGTTCGCTGGCAAGGCGAACGGCTTCATGGCTGCTCGACCCGCAGTCCACGGTAACGATCAGGTTCGCACCGATGCTGCAGGCCCGCCCGCGGATAAAGTCGGTTCCCAGTCCATACCCTTCCGCCATGCGATAGGGGATGTGATAAACGACCTGCGCAGCGCATTGTCTCAAGAAAGAGACCAGTACCGCGGTGGCGGTAACCCCGTCGGCATCGTAGTCGCCAAAGACGAGGATTTTCTCCCGGGCGGCCAGCGCACGGCGGATTCGCTCCACCGCCGCGGTCATTCCGGTCATTTCCAGGGGCGAGGCAAGATCGCGCAGCAGGGGATTTAAAAATCGTTGGGCCTGGCGGCGGGTGCGAATGCCGCGAATGGCCAAAAGCCTGGCCATCAGGGGAGGGCAGCCTGCCTCACGCTCCAGAAGGCGAACGGTTTTCTCGTCGGGATGCAGCATCTGCCATTGTTTTTCCATTCCGGGGGCATATCTTATTATAAAGAATGGAACAAGAGCCAAACCGACTTCGATGCAAGTTGGGGTTGTAAACAGGAAAGGTCCGGTGATAGGTGAAATTGGAAACGACCAGACGCTGCTATCGAGTGGACCGAAGCCGGATCAGCTTCGTCAAGTTCATTCTCGAAGCCTACGACAACGTGGCCGTGCTGTCCACCGTGGATCCCCGCCGTGGACTGGTGCAGATTCGTATCGCGCCAGGCTGTGAAACGCTGGTGGACGGCATCGTGGCCGATCTTTCCCGCAAGTTCGAAATGACCGCGGTCGATGACGCTGCTGGCATGGACCCGGTAGAAACGGAGAACAGCACCGGTAATGCAGCGAAAGAAGGATTGAATTCAGATTAGAAGGGTTTTTCGTCAAACATGAAAGTGAAACGGCTTTATATCAATACCATCGGCTGCCAGATGAACGTTTACGACGCCGGCCAGATCGCCGGTGTACTGGCGCCATTGGGATATACGCAAACCGATGCCATCGAATCGGCGGACATGATCGTCGTCAACACCTGTACCATCCGGGAGAAAGCCGAGCAGAAAGCCTTCAGTTTTCTCGGGCGTCTGACCAAGATCAAGGCCGCCAGGCCCTCGCTGATCGTCGCCATGGGCGGTTGTGTGGCCCAGCAGGAAGGCGAGGCGGTTTTAAAGCGTATGCCCCATGTGGACCTGGTTTTCGGCACCCATGCCATTTTTCGGTTGCCGGAAATGGTCCGACGCATCGAGTCTTCGCACTGTCGCATCGTGGATGTCCGCCTGTCGGAAACTATCGAAACCGATAGGCTGGTCGACGGACCCCTTGAGGACGGTCAGGTTTCGGCGTTTGTTACCATCATGCGCGGCTGCGACAATTACTGTACCTATTGCGTCGTTCCCCACGTGCGCGGTCGGGAGGCCAGCCGGCACCCGGACCGCATCCTCGAAGAAATTCGCATGCGCGTGGATCAGGGAATCCGCGAAGTGACCCTGTTGGGGCAAAACGTGAACAGCTATGGGAATAAGGAGGGGCTTTGCAGCTTCGCCGAGCTGCTGGAGCGGGCAAACGCCATCGAAGGCCTGGGACGGATCCGATTTACGACCTCGCACCCCAAAGATCTCTCCGATGAACTGATTCAGGCGTTCTGGAGCCTGGACAAACTGTGCCACCATATTCATCTGCCGGTGCAATCCGGCGACGACGATATTCTCAAGCGTATGAACCGCAGGTATTCACGTTCGGCGTACCTGGAGAAGCTGGCACGGCTCAGACAGGTCTGCCCGGATATTGCCGTTACCTCGGATTTTATTGTGGGGTTTCCCGGCGAAACCGACAGGCAGTTTCAGCGGACCCTGGAGCTGATCGAAACCGTGCGCTACGACGGGCTTTTTGCCTTTATGTACTCGGACCGGCCCAATGCGCCGGCGGCCAAGTTTTCCGGCAAGGTTCCCGAAAACGTAAAAAAGGAGCGGCTTCAGGCCTTGCTGAATCTGCAGCAGACCATTACCCGGAAAAAACACGAAGCCATGGTGGGCCAGGTTCGCAATGTCCTGGTTGAAGGACCCAGTCGGGGCCTTGGCGATTCGTCCGGCGCCGATGACAACCCCAACATCCGGTGGAGCGGCCGGGCCTCGTCCAACCATATCATCCATTTCAGTGCTGTGGACGCGCATTCGACAAATAAAGAAATATTGACAGGAAAGTTTGCGGATATCATGATAGAAGGAGCCTACGCCCACTCGCTGTGGGGCAGACGCGTCCAGGGATCGATGGGCGCCGAACCGCAAAAAGGAGAACCCGATTTTGCTGCATAAGGTTAACATTGCAGGCCTGGCCATGGACCCGGCATCCAATACCCCGATCATTCTTCTCAAAACCGAGGAAGGGGAGAAAACCCTTCCCATCTGGATCGGTCTGCTGGAGGCGACGTCCATTGCGTCGGCCTTGCAGGATATTCAGTTCGACCGCCCCATGACCCACGACCTGTTCAAGAATCTTACCCAACTGCTGAACATTCAGATCAATCGGGTGGATATCTGCGATTTGCGGGACAACACTTTTTTCGCAGAGATCCATTTTGCCTCCGAAGAAAAATCCTTCACCATGGATGCCCGACCCAGCGACGCCATCGCGCTGGCGCTGCGATACCAGGCGCCGATCTTCGTGGACGACCGTGTGATCGAAAAGTCCCAGCTCGGACAGGAACCCGGAGAAGCGCTGGACGAAAGCGAGGAAGGGAAAAAGTGGGCCGAGTATCTTGAAAAACTTTCCCCCGAAGATTTTGGCAAGTACAAAGTCTGACCCCATCGTTGGGGTTAGCTACAAACCCCCGCTCGACAACGTGAAAAATACAGCAGGCCCGGCAGCAGCGCGCCGGGCCTTTTTCGTCTTTTTACAGGCGGTGAACCCGCTGGCACGGGGCGAAATGCCGTTGAATCGAAATATCCTGAAATACAAATAAGTTACAACATGTGGTGGTTTTTTGTGGGAAGAACTACCAGATGGTGTTGACACAAGTCTTCGATTGCGGTATCAGTTCCCGAACTGCAAGACATTCTTTCCAGGTGAATTTCATGTGCAAAGTTTTGGTGATCGATGACGAGGGGATGGTTCGCAGTCTCGTCAGGAACGTGCTTCAACAACTGGATTATGCCGTGGAGACGGCAAAGGACGGAAGGGCCGGCATCGCCAAATTCGATACGGACCGTTACGATCTTGTCATAACGGACATCTGCATGCCCGAGGCGGACGGTCACCAGGTCGTGAACCACATCAGAAATTCGGAGCACAGGGCAACGCCGGTGATCGGGATGTCGGGCACCCCCTGGAATCTGAACAATCATCGTTTCGACGAGGTGTTGTCCAAACCTTTCGGCATCGACCAACTCATGAAAACCGCCAGATCGTTAACCGCCGGCAGGTGCCAGGCCGGCTCGTCTTATGTTGCAGCCTTTTCTGAAGATTCCGTCAAACCGAGGCTCAGCACGTAAACCGTCCGTTTTCGTAAATCGTCGTCCGACGGCCATCTTGCAGATGGGCGACCACGCGTTTTTTCTCCGTGTTGACCAGATCCCAATGAAGCGCCGAATCGTTGAAACCCAGGCGGGTTTTGAGAGCTTTGGTGAGCGTCTTGCCGTCGCCGCTGAAGGTGTCGGCATAGCTGGCACCGAGCGCAACATGACAGTTTCCCCAACGGCCCCCGTAATTCTCGTCGAACAGCGTGTTGGCCATGAATCGGTCGATTTTGGAAAAGCGTTTGTCGGTCAGGGAGAATTCGCCGAGACGCGAGGCGCCGCGGTCCATCTTCAACTGTTTTTTGACGAAATCGGCTCCGGCATCGGCCCGAACATCGACGGCAACGCCCTTTTCAAACGCCAGGCGTACCCCGCGGACCAGGTTCCCGCTGCGGTAAGAAGGCTGATCCGCATAATAGGTTCCACGGGTACCGCGCCAGTCGGGTGAGAGAAAAAGTTCGAAACTGGGGATGTTGTGCCCCGAGATGCCGATCCACTGACGCTGCTTGCCCGGGGTGACTTCCAGGTCGATGTTGGCGGATTCGACATGGTAGTGTTTGACGTCCATGCCGTTGAGCCAGCGTTTGACAGAGGCGGCATTTTTAAAAACGGTCTTCCATTGCGCCACGGGATCACGCCGGTTTAAAAAACAGGCCTTTACAATCTGCTTGGCGTAGTCCGCTTCATCCAGACCGGCATGGCGTGCCAGTTCGGCCGTGGGCAGCATGCAGAGGGTCCAGCCGAACGATCCTGCCTGTTCGCGTTGGTCGAGGATATCCCGAAGGTGCTTTTTGGACAGGGTGAAGCGACTGATTTTTTTGGGATCGATGGCGCTCAGATGGGTGATCGATGCCGGAGCGTGCAGAAAAATGGAGCCGTTGAGGCTGCTGTAAAGCGCTTGTTCTCCGGGCGGGTCGAACACCAACTGGTTGCGATTGGCCTGCTGGAAAAAATTTTTTTCCATCGTGGGGGTCGGGTTCAGGCGGCGGACCGGATTCATTCCCATCTCCAGCAAGCGGCTTTCAAGAATTTCGGCCAGACGGACGGCGTGCAGGTTGAAGCGCACCAGGACCACATCGCCTTTTTTAAAGGGGCGGCTACGTGCCGTTTTCAGCCCCCACAGCAAGACTTCCGCGTAACGTTCTAATTGGGTTTCGTTGAGCATACACCCTCCATTTTCGAACAGCGTCGTAAAAAGCCCGATACCTGCGTTACGCTTCGTGCCTCGTCACTACGTAGTATCTATAAGTACGCCTCCGTTCCTCGGGACTCGCAAGCCTTGATTTCGAACTTTTACGACGTTGTTAATGATCGGTTTTAAGAAAGTAGCGATGATACTCCGGTTCACTGAGGTGTTTTCGCAAAAGGCCCGACAGCAGGTCGAAAATGGCCTGACGATCTTCGTCGGTCAGGCGCTTTCGGAGAACGGCCATCAAATCGTCATCGGAAAATTTTTGAAGATAGTAAATCACTGTGTCGCTGTCGGACTCACGGTTGAGCCCGAATCCGACGAATCCGTCAAATTCTTCGATAAAGCGGTGCGAATGGCTGTCCATAAATATCACCTGCCAGAGTATGGGAAACGATGGGTGAACAATAAATGAATTGCATGACCGGGTCAATACGATGGCAAACCGGAGCGCGCAACGTCGACCTGCAATGCGACTAAAAACCATTTGGTTATAGACCCGTAAGACGGCCACGGTTAGGCCCGGTGCGCTGTTGTGCTGCGGCCAACGACCCCTGCATATGGAAAAACACCGGTTTTGGGCTTGATGTCAATATCCCTTTTAGTTTATAGAAGAGTAAATTCATTGAGCATTCAACAAGTTTATTCAACCGGGGTGCCGCAAGGGATGGAGGCACGAATATGAAGTGGAAAGATACGGAAAGCGAAAACGGTGCAGATCCGGACACCAACGATCCCTACTACGAAAATGACGGATACGCGTCGTTCAAGGAAAAAGGAGGCTCGAAAGCGACAATTCTATCCGGCAATCCGGTTCGCTATCTGTACTGGGGACTGGGCATCGCCGTTGTCGCCGGTGTAGTCCTGCTGGTGGTGCTGCTGTTTTCCAACATCAACGAGTCCGCCGACCTGACCCGTATCAAAGAGATGGAGCAGACCATCGAAAAACTGGAGCAACGGCTGAGCAAATACGAAGGCATTGACGAAAAAGTCACCCGAATATGGGAACAGGCCAAAGCTTTCGAAAAATTCAAGACCCGGTTCGATCGCTCCGAGGCTTCCATGTCCCTGAGAATGGACCATTTGGCTATGAGCCTGGATGCGCTGCAGAAAAAAACCGATGAAACGCTCGCAAAAGTGGATGCGCTTGAAAAACAGCCGGTTAAAAAAGTTGTTGCCGCCAAACCGGCGGCCGCTAAAAAAGGGGCCGACAAGATCCACACCGTGGTCGCCGGAGACACCCTGTTCAGCATCAGCCGGCGCTACAACCTGTCCGTCGAAAAACTCAAAGCGATCAATAAATTGCCCGAAGGGGCGGTGATCCACGTCGGACAGAAGCTGACGGTAAGCGCACCGGCCGAATAAAAAGCCAGGGTTTGGCTTATAACAGGAAATCTAGCGTGCCTTTATGAACGATTATTTTGCCCGTTTCACGAACGCCCCGGCAAGTTTTAAAAAAAGCTTTGCGATGCTGGTCGTCGCCTGGGCGATCCACCCGATCTATATTTATGCCTTCTTTTTTGCCAACCAGGCGGTTTCTCAGGCGGAAGGCGTTATTTTACGGATGGCGGTCGTCAGCGGATGCCTGGCCTTGCTTTTGTTTCTGATTAAAAAATGGGCCAGGGCCCTGGTGGTGATGGGCAACTGTTTCATCGTCGTTTACGATATCTTTGTGCTTGCGATTTCACCTTCAAACAAAGTGCTGAGCCTGTTGTGTGTCGGCGTGGTGTTGTTTGCGATTTTCGGCACCTACTGGCTTTTCGCGAAAGACTCGCGCACGTATTTCATCCAGATCAATCCAAAAGATGAATCGAAAGAACCTTCGGATCCGAAGGCAGGTTCCGACCTTCCAAAATGATGGCATCGGTTGCAACCCCTAAAAAATCGGGTTGCAAGGGTCAATCGCGGAGGGTGGGCATAGAAAAGAAGGGCTAATTAAAGAGCATATGCTATATTGGAGGAGTCATGGGAAGACCCAGAAAAGATCGTTTGGTGGCGGTTAATCCGAAAATCAGCTATTTCAAACCACGGGGCATCCCCATGGTTGACCTTTCCGAGGTATGCATTACTGTAGATGAACGGGAAGCGCTGCGTCTGGCAGATTTAGATGGCCTGTCGCACGAAGAATCCGGGCAGTGCATGGGCGTTTCGAGGGCCACATTCGGCCGCATTTTACACAAGGCGCGCCAGACCGTGGCCGATGCCCTGATCAATGGCCAGGCCATTAAAATTGACGGCGGCAACTATAAAATGGTGAAAGAAAAGCGCCGGTTTGCTTGCCGTAAATGCCAGTACCAATGGGAAGAACCCTTGGGAACCGGGCGCCCGAAAGCTTGCCCGGAATGCGGTGTGGATGACTTCTACCGCTTTTTAGGCGACGAATAGAAACACAGTCAGCCCGATGCCATCCGTTTTGATGGGCTGGACCCATTCGCGCAATTATATGCAAGGTTGAAATGAAGGCGGACGCCTGACTGCACAACGAGAGGATCGGTTCAAAGATACCATGGTACAGATTCAAAATAGTATGGACTCGGCCAAAAAGCAGGCCAATCCACAAGAAGAACGTGACAGGGAAATCAAGAGCACCCTTGGGCGAATCAAACATAAGTTCATCGTCATGAGCGGTAAAGGCGGCGTGGGAAAAACCAGCACTTCGGTGAATCTCGCCCTGGCCCTGTCGGAGCTGGGGCATCGTGTGGGCATTATGGATGTCGACCTTCACGGGCCGGATATTCCCAGGATGCTGGGGCTGTCCGGGATGATGGACCTGGGTTCCAATCGTAAGCTCAACCCCATGCCCTATTCGAAGAATCTGAGTGCGGTTTCCATCGAATCCCTGACGCCTTCCAAGGACGATGCCATTATCTGGCGCGGTCCTGTTAAATTTTCCGCCATTCAGCAGTTCATCGGTGACGTGGAGTGGGGCGATCTGGATTTTCTGCTGATCGATTCCCCGCCGGGAACCGGAGATGAGCCGTTGACCGTGGCCCAGACGATCAGAGAAGCCAAATCCATCATCGTCACCACGCCTCAGGAAGTGTCCCTGGCCGATGTCAGAAAGTCCATCAATTTCTGCAAAACCGTCAAGATGGAAATCTTCGGGCTGATCGAAAACATGAGCGGGTTCGCATGCCCCCACTGCCAGTCGGTGATCGAACTTTTTGGCTCCGGAGGCGGCGAGAAAACCGCTGCGGCTGCAGGGATTCCCTTCCTGGGAAGAATTCCCTTCGACACCCGGGTCGTCGAATGCGGCGATGCCGGGGTGTCTTACCGCAAGCAGCACGGAGAGACTCCGGTATCCAAGGCTTTTGACGACATTGCGAAACAAATGGCCCGACTGGTCCAAGCCTGACGACCTTAAGAAAACGCCCGATATCCTGAAATGAGATTGCCGGCGCGGCTGGACGACGCGCCGGCATTCAGAGCATCGCATGCAAGGCCGCCTTTAACTTGCCCGCCATCCCTTTCGAAGTTCATAACATCCCTGAATAAAATGATATCACTTTCTCCATCGGTTGACATCGATGGGCGTTGATGATTTAATCGACATCATTATCCGCAGTCGCCTTCAGTTGGTTGTCCAATACAGAAGAAATGACGGTCCGGGCTTCCAAACGTCAGGGTTGTTTAGAGGATGAACCGATGAAACAGGGCATTTTCCGTTTTCTTTCCAGCATGCCGCATTTCTCATTTCTCACCAAGGAAGAAATGGATCGGGTTGTTTCCGAATCCGAACTTGTCAGGCTTCCCAAAGGCCATCTGGTTGCCGAACAGGATAAGACAAAGGTCGAGAATGTGCTGGTGATCATGAGAGGCCAGCTCTCCCTTTATCAGGATGAGCAGGGTGAGCCTGAATTGACCGGCTATATCAAGCAGGGAGAAGTCTTCGGCGGAATTACCGTCATGCTCAACTCCGGCATTTCCCTGCGGACGGCGAAGGTCGATACCGAGGTGCACTGCATTTCGATACCCAGCTCCGTCATCATGGACACCTGTACGCAAAACAAGGCCTTTTACGAGTACTTTCTGGCCAATTTCAGCCATAATATTTTCGATAAATCCCTGGATGCCATAACCCGTGTGGTCCAGGCGCGACTTTTTTTGTCGGGCATCGATCCCTTCTCATTTTTGCCTGAAGAGGAGATCGACAACGCTGCCCGTTCGCTTTCCGCCATTTCCCATCGTCGGGGAACCGTTCTTTTCGTTCAGGGAAAAACACGGGTCGGATACCTGTATATCCTGAAAAAGGGCGCCGCCGAACGATACTATGAGGAAAAGGGTGAGAAGCGATTGCGGGAATATCTCGCCGAAGGAGACCTCTACGGCGGAATCTCAATGCTGCTGAACGACGGCATCTCGCTTCGTACCATCGAGGTGGTGGAAGACTCGGTTTTCCACATTTTGCCCAGTCAGGTGTTTCTGGATATCTGTAAACGCTACAGTGCATTTTCGGATTTTTTTTCGGACACCTTCGGCAAACGGATGCTCAGCCGATCCTATGCCGCAATTATCGCCAAAACACTTCGGCCCGAGGAAGACAGTCTTCAATTTTTCAACCAACCGCTGTCCCAGATCTATTCCCGCAATCCTTTGTTTTGCGATGCGGATAGCTCCATCCGGGATACCGCCGCCACCTTGGCCCGGGCCAAAAGCAGCTACGCCTTTATTCGTTCAAGAGACCCGGAACAGGTCGGGATCGTCACCGAAGAGGACTTTACGCGCAAGGTGATTGCTCGCGGGTATCCCATCGAAAAGCCGGTCGGCACCATCATGTCGGCCCCCCTTCAAACCATATCCGAAAAAGCCATGGTGTTCGAAGCCATGATGGCCATGATGGAGCAGAACTTCCAGCATGTGGGCGTTGTCGATTCGAACGATCGGGTTGTCGGAATGCTGTCCAACAAGGATATTCTTGCCTATCAGGGGCAGTCGCCGCTGTTTTTGCTTCGCGAAATCAAGGTTGCGTCTGGCATCGATCAAATCACCGAAAAATACCGGCAACTGCCCGGCCTGGTGCGCAGCCTGATTCATAGCGGTGCTACCGCCAATAACGTTACCCATTTTATCACCACGGTTTCCGACTCGATTTTAAATAAGCTGATGGCCATGACTCTGGACGAATTGGGACCGCCGCCGATTCCCTTCGTGTTCATGATCATGGGCAGCGAAGGGCGCCAGGAACAGACCCTGAAAACCGATCAGGACAATGCCATCGTCTACCGTGACCCGGAACCGGCCATGGCGGAAAAAGCTGAGGACTACTTTCATCAATTCGGAACCATGGCCTGTACCATGCTCAACGAGGTGGGCTACGATTTTTGTACCGGTGATGTGATGGCCAAAAATCCCCAATGGTGCCAGCCGCTTTCCCAATGGAAAACGTACTTCCAGGACTGGATTCATGCCGCGGAGGCCGAGGATCTCCTTCAGGCCAGCATTTTTTTCGATTTCCGTCATGGATACGGAGACGAATCGCTGATTTCCGAACTGCGTCAGCATTTGTTTCGTTCGCTGCACGGGTGGTCCGGATTTTTAAGACACATGACCGAAAACGCCCTTCAGTTCAAACCGCCGTTGGGTTTTTTCCGAAATTTCGTGGTCGAATCCAAAGGAAGGCATCGCAACGCTCTGGACATCAAAAGCGCCATGACGCCCATTGTCGATTTTGCCCGGATTTATGCCTTGAAAAACGGTATTGAAGAGACCAATACCCTGGCCAGACTCGATCAGCTGCGTCTGAGAAAGGTCCTCTCTTCCCAGGAATATGAAGAACTCGAAAAGGCCTACAGTTTTCTCATGCAATTGCGTTTCGTCAGGCAGATCACTGCGGTCATGGATGAAGCGGCAAAGCCGGACAACTACATCAATCCCAAAAAACTGACCCATATCGAGCAGACCATGCTCAAGGAGATCTTCAAGCGGGTGGAGAAATTTCAGGCCAAGATGAATTTTGAATTTATCGGCATTGCCTGATCGGATGTGACCTTAGAAAGGAAACCATCGAACCGGAAAGTGGCATCTCGCGAGAGCAGGAATTTTATGAAACCAGGAGAAGAGCGTTCCGTCGATTGCCCGGAAAAGCGCAAGGACAAGTTGAAGCAGGAAATCGACCGGTTGAACCGATTGCTCGATGAGCGTCAGAAAGAGTTGGATTCGCTGGCCAAATTCACCCGGCGCATCGCGGACAACGCACCGGACATGATCTGGGCCAAAGATATGGATAACCGATATCTGTTCGCCAACCGCGCGCTTTGCGAAAGACTGCTGATGTGCAGCCATCCGGAAGCGGCCATCGGAAAAAAAGATGTCTATTTCGCCGAGTGTGAGCGGGCCAAGGGTCAGCGGCACACCTTCGGCGAGATCTGTATCGATTCGGACGAGGTCGTAAAAAATGAAAACAGGGCCATGCGCTTCGTTGAAGATGGGCTGGTCCGAGGACGGTATCTGGTTCTGGATGTTCACAAGGCGCCGCTTATTGACGAATCGGGCCGGATGATCGGTACGGTCGGCTGCGGTAGGGACATCACACGGGAACGGGAGATTCAGAAAGACTTGGAAGAAAGCCGCGCCAGCCAGAAATTGCTGATGGAAACCGCCTCGGATTTCGTCGTTTTCCGGTTGCAGATCAATCCGGTTCGTCCCCGTGGGGCTAACGTTGTATTTCTCAGCCCTTCAGCCAGAGACATTGCCGGCATCACCCAACCGCAACAGGTGGATCAATGGTTTCGGGTTCATCCGGACGATGTCAAATCCCTGCGATATGCTTTCGTCAAAGGATTTGCGGATTTCAAGTTCAATCAGCGGTTCAGGGTCTGGCGCGCCGATCAAGCCCGATGGCGTTGGCTCCATATCATCGCGACGGCCGTCGACCAGGATGATGGCCGGTTCGCCAACGGTATCATGTTCGATATCACCGAACAGGTAGAAAGCAATGAGGCCCTGGCAGCCAAGGGCAGGGAACTGGAGACCCGGACGGACAGCCTGTCCGAGGTGAACACCGCTTTGAAAGTGCTGCTTAAAAAAAGAGACGAGGACCGCAAGATCTTGGAAGACAAGGTTTTATACAACGTCAAATCCCTGATTCGCCCCTATTTGAACAAGTTGAAAACCAGTGGGATCAACTCGAAGCAAGACGCCTATCTCAAGATTCTGGAATCCAACCTCGATGAAATCGTTTCACCGCTCAGCCGCGCCCTGTCTTTCGACTACCTGGGGTTTACCCCCACCGAAATCAAAGTGGCCAGTATGGTCAAACAGGGCCGCAAAGCCAAGGAGATCGCAGACCTGATGGGTATTTCCACCCGTACGGTGGAAGGCTACCGGTACGCCATCCGGGAACGGCTGGGAATCAAAGGGAAAAAAGTCAACCTGCGGACCTATCTGCTTTCGCTGCAGTAATGAAAAGATGTCCTCCGTCCTCCGATTAACGGAGGATGCCGAGATACCAGTGGACGATGGGATCGCCGAAAAAAAGGTAGAGGACGGCCCCCATGGCCAGGAAAGGACCGAAAGGGATGGCCAGCTTCATGCCTTTACCGGATCGGACCATGGCCAGAAGGCCGATCAGGGTGCCGATGGCCGAGGCGGCGAACAACGTGAACAAAATACCCTGCCAGCCGATGAAGGCGCCGATCATGGCCAGCAGTTTGATGTCGCCGCCGCCCATGCCCTCCCTGCCGGTCAGCAGTTGATACCCCCAGGCCACGGCAAAAAGAGATCCACCACCGGCCAGGATGCCGATGGCGCTGGATCGCCAGGTCAGGTCGGTGACGGCAATGGCGGCGATAAAGAAAATTGGAATCCCCGGCAGGGAGATAGTGTCAGGAATGATGCGGTGGTCCAGGTCGATGAAAGCAACGACAATCAGCGTGGCGACGAAGGCAAAGGCCGCCAGCGTTTGCCAGGTGGGGCCGAAAAAGAAGATGCAGGCCGCGGCGAACAGACCGGTCAGCAATTCCACCAACGGGTAGCGGACAGCGATGGATGTGCCGCATGTGCGGCATTTTCCCATGAGCAGCAGCCAGCTTAGGATGGGGATGTTATCGTAAAAGGCGATTTCGGTTTTGCATCGCGGGCAGCTTGAACCGGGGCGAACGATGGACGCGCCGGCCGGTATGCGGTAAATGCATACGTTGAGGAAGCTGCCGATGCAGGCGCCGAAAACGAAAGCCATAATGATCAGGAACATAGTTGGTATCATAAGGTCCCATTTTCTAAAAGAAGCCGGCCCCCATTGTCAAAGAAAAATTACGTCTTATTATTAAACATTTTGCGGTGAGGGCCGATAAAAGCCGGTTTGTACAAAAGACAGTACCATCATCAGGAGCCTAAATGGGTGAAACAGATAAAGACGATCTAATCAGCATCATCGAAGAAGACGATCCCGAGGCAGCCATACCAACGATTCTGCCCATGATGCCGTTAAGGGACGTGGTTGTATTTACGGATATGTTGCTGCCGCTTTTCGTGGGGCGGGAAAAGTCGGTCAACGCCATTGAAGAATCCATCGCCAAAGACCGCTATCTGTTCGTTGCCACGCAGTTCGATCCGGGCATCGAAAAACCGAAAACCGACCAGATCTATCGGATCGGGACGGTCAGTCGCATTCTGCGTATGCTCAAACTGCCGGACGGTCGTGTAAAGGCGCTGGTGCAGGGCATCGCCAAAGCCAAAATCGTCAAGTATGTGCGCAAGCGTTCCGTTTTCAGGGTAAAAATCGAAATCATCGAAGAACCGGATTTTTCCGAAATCGATCTGGAAACCGAGGCATTGATGCGCAACGTTCGGGAATACTCGGAAAAGATTCTCACCTTGCGCGGGGAATTTACCAACGAGGTGGGGTCCATTCTCGAAGGCATCGACGATCCCGGACGGCTGGCAGACCTGGTGGCGTCCAACCTGCGTCTGAAGATCGAAGAGGCCCAGGATATCATCGAAATCGTCGATCCGTTCCAGCGACTGAAGAAAGTCAACGACCTTTTGTTCCGGGAAGTGGAACTCTCTTCCATGCAGGCCAAGATTCAATCCGAGGTCAAGGACGAGATTTCCAAAAGCCAGAAGGACTATTTCCTGCGCGAACAGGTGCGGGCCATCCATAAGGAACTGGGGGAACTGGACGAGCGCACCCAGGAAATTGAGGAATACAAGGTCAAGATCAAACGCGCCAAGATGAGCCGGGAAGCCAAAGAGGAGGCCGACAAGCAGCTGCGCCGACTGGAGCAAATGCATCCCGATTCCGCGGAATCCTCTGTCGTGCGGACCTATCTGGACTGGATGGTCGAACTGCCCTGGAGCAAGTCCACGACGAATGTGATTGACATCAAAAAGGCCAAATCGGTCCTGGACCAGGATCACTACGGTCTGAACAAGATCAAGGACCGCATTCTGGAATACCTGAGCGTGCGCATGCTCAATCCGAAAACCAAAGGCCCCATCCTCTGCTTCGTCGGTCCTCCCGGCGTGGGCAAAACGTCCCTGGGCCGGGCCATCGCCAACGCCATGAAACGAAAGTTCGTGCGCATTTCTTTGGGCGGGATTCGCGACGAGGCGGAAATCAGGGGCCACCGCCGTACCTACATCGGTGCCCTGCCTGGTAGGATCATCCAGGGGTTGAAACAGGCCGGCTCCAACAATCCTGTATTTATGATGGATGAAATCGACAAGCTGGGGGCCGATTTTCGGGGCGATCCCTCATCGGCCCTGTTAGAGGCACTGGATCCCGAACAGAACGCCGAGTTCAGCGACCATTATCTCAATCTTTGTTTCGATCTTTCCAGGGTCATGTTCATTCTGACCGCCAACATTTCGGATACCATCCCATCGGCGCTGTTGGACCGCATGGAGGTGATCAACCTTTCCGGCTATACCGAAGCCGAAAAGAAAATTATTGCCACCACCCACCTGATTCCGCGCCAGATCAAAGAGAACGGGATCAAGCCGCGCCAGATCCACTTCAGTGAACAGGCCGTGGTCCAAGTGATCAACGAATACACGTCCGAAGCGGGATTGCGCAACCTCGAACGCGAATTGGGCAGCCTGTGCCGCAAGGTGGCCCGCCGCATTGCCGAAGGGGAAAAGGGCCCTTTTCAGATCACCCGGCGCTCTTTGGAAAAGTATCTGGGCCCGCCCAAGTATTACCCGGAAATGGACAAGGAACACAGCCAGGTGGGATTGTCCACGGGGCTGGCCTGGACCCAGGTCGGGGGCGAAGTGCTCTACGTGGAAGCGTCCCTGATCAACGGGAAAGGGGAGATGATCCTTACCGGGCAGTTGGGCGAGGTCATGCAGGAGTCCGCCCGGGCCGCGCTGAGTTACGCCCGGGCCAACGTCAATCTGTTCAAGGTCAAGGATCGGCTTTTCGACACTCGGGACATTCATATCCACGTGCCTGCCGGTGCGATCCCCAAGGACGGACCTTCGGCCGGGATCGCCATGGCCACGGCCCTGATTTCTGCGCTGACCGGACGGCCGGTCAACAAAGACGTCGCCATGACCGGGGAGATCACCCTGCGGGGACGGGTGCTGCCCATCGGCGGGTTGAAGGAAAAGGCCCTCGGCGCCCTGCGGGCCGGTATCCGCACCGTCATCATTCCCCAAAAGAACAAGAAAGATCTCGCCGACATTCCGATGAATGTCAAACGGAAGCTCAAGTTCGTTCCCGTGCAAAACATGGACGAGGTGCTGGCCATCGCCCTGGAGGACTTGCCGGTCAAAACCGGGCCGAAAAACAAGCCCAAGCCCAAGGCTACGACCGGGACCAGGAAAAAGCCCATGGTAAAACGGGGACCATGAATATAAAGTCATGAATATCCTGGCAGTCGATACCGCGACCGAAAGCTGCAGCGTGGCGTTTTTAAAAGATCGCCGCTTGATCGCAGAAGAGGTGTACACGGCCGGCAAGACACACTCGCGTCACCTGATGGCGATCATCGAACACATCCTCGATCGCTGCGAAATTGCGCCTGCCGATCTTGACGGGATCGCCGTCACCCGTGGTCCGGGGACGTTCACCGGCCTGCGTATCGGCCTCAGCACGGTCAAGGGACTGGCCGCAGCCATTGCAAAACCGGTGGTGGGCGTCAGCAGCCTGGCCGCACTGGCCTTTCCCCTGGCATGGACCCGAACGTCGGTAGTCGCCATGATCGACGCTCGCAGGGGAGAGATCTACCATGCCCGGTTTTTCGGCAGGGACCGATCGGAACCATCGGGAAAGGCGCGGGTCAGCGGCCCGGAAGAAGCTGCGGAGCTGTTGCCCGCCGGGGCTATCCTGGCAGGTTCCGGAGCCCTTCTCTACAGGGATGTGTGGGAAAGCCGAAGGCCGGATGTCCGCGTGGCTCCCGAGACGGCCCATGTGATTCGGGCGGCGTCAGTGGGCATGCTGGCAATGGATCGTTTCGAAAATAAAGCCGCCGATCGCGCCGATGTCCTGGTGCCGGAATATATTCGCAAGTCAGACGCCCAGATTCATTTGGCAAGTTGTTGACACGGCAGCGGGCATTGGTTATAAAAAAACTTTTGAAATGGTTGAACAAGCCAACGTTCCGGCTTGCAGGGAAGCCGGGGAGCACGATATGGAACAAGCGAACTGGTCCGATGCGCCCAGTCAGACCGCGTTTCCAGTGGCAAAGGCAGGATACCCATTCATTTTCGCGTCCGCTTTTGCCACTGCTGTCTTCGCACTGCTCGGCATCGATTTCCTGGCGATCTTAGGGCTGTTGGTCACCGGGTTCATCTGCTTTTTTTTCAGGGATCCGGATCGACTGATCCCGCCCGGCGAAGGGCTTGTCGTTTCACCGGCCGACGGCAAGGTGATCAAGGTGGAATCGGTTGAAAAGACACCTTATTTCGACGGTCCTTGCACCCGGATCAGTGTTTTTATGTCCATTTTCAACGTTCACGTCAACCGGATGCCCCATGAGGGGACGATCCGGCAGGTGAACTATTATCCGGGAAAATTTTTCTCGGCCAACTTGGACAAGGCGTCCAAGGACAACGAGCACAACGCGTTGACGATTGAAGGACCGTCTGGAAAAAAGCTCGGATGTGTTCAGATTGCAGGGCTGGTGGCCCGCCGGATTATTTGCTGGGTGCAACCCGGAGACGAGCGCAAACGAGGACAGCGATTCGGGTTGATTTGCTTCGGTTCGCGGTTGGATGTCTATCTGCCCAACGATACCGAAATTCGCGTTGCCGTGGGCGAAAAAGTTCAGGCCGGAAGCAGTGTTCTGGGCCGGTGGTAAGGTCCTGGAATACCGAGACGATAAGAACGGTCGTTGCTTAAAACGTTAAAAAGCGGTTCAACGACCCCGCAACCATCGCACAATACGAAACCAATCGATTTCCCTATGGCATCTGCCGTGGGGTTCTGTTTTTTCTGTTTGCGGATAAAAATACGATAAACCGATAAATCTTCGAGGAGTTACCCATTGGAAAGAATACCCATTACCAGAGAGGGGTATCAGAAACTTAAAAAAGAGCTGGAGCATCTTAAATCCGTCGAGCGACCCCAGGTTATCAAAGCCATTGAAGAGGCGCGCGCCCACGGCGATCTCAGTGAAAATGCAGAATACGATGCGGCCAAGGAGCGGCAGGCCTTCATCGAAGGGCGGGTCAGCGAACTGGGCTATAAACTGGGCAATGCGGAGATCATCGATGTGCATGACCTGCCCAAGGACCGGGCCGTATTCGCCTGCACCGTGGTACTGGAAAACGTGGATACCGGTGAGGATGTGGAATATCAGCTTGTCGGTCCCGAGGAATCCAATATCGAAAAAGGACGTATTTCGGTTTCTTCACCGTTGGGCAAAGCCATCCTCGGCAAAAAACCGGGAGAGGAGATCGTGCTCAACGCACCGGCCGGCAAAAGAGTTTATGAACTTGTGGAAATCGTATAACCAGGAGGAATTTCGTGGCACGAATAACGATAGAAGATTGTTTGGAAAAAGTACCCAACCGGTTCAAGTTGGTCCATATGACCGCCGCGCGGGTCAGGCAGATTCGGGAAGGCTCCGAATATCTGGTCAGCTCGCCGAAAAACGAAGACATTGTCGTTGCCCTGCGGGAAATTGCCGCCGGAAAGGTGATCCAGAAGACCGACAGCGAACAATAGCCGGATGCTTTAAGAGCGAGCGCTTCCCTTGCCCAGGCACAGTTATACCTATAAAGCGCTGAACAGCCTGGTCGGAAAGGCCATCCACCGCTACGGGATGATTGCAGACGGGGACCGTATTGCCGTGGGGTTGTCCGGCGGAAAAGACAGCATGACGTTGCTGTGGGCCCTGGCCGAACGCCTCAAGCGGGTGCCGGTGGACTACACGCTGCTGCCAATTTATGTGGATCCCGGTTTCCCGGGAGGCTTCGCCGAGAATTTATCCATGGCCTGCCGGCAGATGGGGTTTGACCTGCATATCGACCATTCGGATCACGGACCGATGGCCCACAGTGACGCGAACCGCGAAAACCCGTGTTTTCTCTGCGCGCGGATGCGGCGCAAGCGATTGTTTCAAATGGCCGACAACCTGGGTTGCCGCAAGCTGGCTTTGGGCCACAACAAGGACGATGTGATCGAAACGCTTTTCATGAACATCTGTTATGCCGGTGAAATCAGCACCATGGTACCGCGTCAGGAGTTCTTCAACGGCAGATTCACCGTTATCCGGCCCCTGGCCATGGTCGAAGAAAACAGCATCCAGCGCTTTGCCCGGGACCAGGATTTCCCCCGATTCGCCAACCCCTGTCCGTCTGCCGGGAACACCAAACGTTCTGAGATCAAGGGCATGCTGCAAACGCTTTACCGCAGCAACCGCAAAATCAAGGGCAACATCTACCGGGCAATGAGTCATGTCAAGCCGGAATACCTGTTAAAATAGACCCGAAAGCCGTCAAGAAGGCGGGAGATCGGCACAGACTAATTGCAGTTCAATTTCAACAACGAGGCCCACGCACCAGGCAGAGCGATTATGAAAGATGTACAGAACCAGCGAGATCATCGCAACATCCCCATCGACAAAGTAGGCATCAAGAACCTGCGTTATCCCATCCGGGTCAAGGACCGCCGTGACGGATCACAGAGCACCATCGCTTCCATCAACATGTATGTGGATTTGCCCCAGGAATACAAGGGAACCCACATGAGCCGGTTTGTGGAGATGCTGCACCTGCTCAAACCGGAAATTTCGCTGAATAAATTTTCCGTGCTTCTCGAAACCATGAAGCAGGCCCTCGATGCGGCCTCGGCGCATATCGAGGTGAGTTTTCCCTACTTTATCGAAAAGCAGGCGCCGGTGAGCGGTGCACCGGGGTTGATGGATTATGATTGCCGAATCACCGGGGCCAGCAATTCATCCAACGAAATCGACCTGATCTCCGAAGTCAATGTCCCCATTACTTCGGTATGTCCCTGTTCCAAGGAGATCTCCGACCAGGGCGCCCATAACCAGCGGGGGATCGTGCGGCTACAGACCCGCTTCAAGAAATTCATCTGGCTGGAGGACATGATCGAACTGGTGGAATCCTGCGCCTCCTGCGATGTCTTTTCCGTGTTGAAGCGGGTGGATGAAAAACACGTCACCGAGCAGGGCTTCGAAAATCCGAAATTCGTCGAGGATGTGGTCCGGGACGTGGCCGAACGCCTCAATGCCGACGACAACATCACCTGGTTCTCCGTGAGCGCGGAGAATTACGAATCCATCCACAATCACAGTGCTTACGCCCATATCACTCAGGGCGCCCTACCGTCGGTTTAGCATCCGATAATAAAGAACCAAAGAAAAGCGTGGAGGAACCATTTCCATCCACGCTTTTTTTGTTTTAGGGTCGGGCAATAAACCGTTGGCTCGTCAGATGGTCGTCGGCATGCCCATGATGGGCCAGAGCACCTTGACCGCAAAGGCGGTGACGATCATCAGGATGATGCTGGCCGGAATCCCCCACAGGAAAAACTCGCCGGTAGTGAACTGCTTAGAGTCGTAGGCGATGGCGTTGGGGGCCGCTCCCACCAGCAGTAAAAAGGGCATTCCGGCAGTAACTAGGGAGGCGAAGACGATGACCTCGCCGGACACGCCCAGGTAAGGGGCAATGACCAGGGCCACCGGCAAAGAGATAGCGATGGCCGCCACGTTCATGATGAAGTTGGTCATGATCAAAACGAAAAAGGCGATGCTCATGATAAAGACGAATCCGGTGGATTCCTTGAACATGGTCAGCCAGTTGACCGCCATCCATTCGGCTGCGCCGGTCTGCCAGAGGCAGAAACCGATGCTCATGGCGCCGGCGAATAGCAGGATGATGTTCCAGGGGATTTCTTCCAGATCGTTGATGTCCAAAAGCCCGGTGGCAAAAAACAGAACCGTCGATGTCAGCAGTACGGCGGTTTTATGGGGCGGAACGAAATCCGGAATGGTGGATTTCATCACCGCCGAAACGCCCAAGACCAGGATGGTAGCGCAGACGATAACTGCGGCAATAATCTCGCTTTTGGAGATGGAGCCCATTTCCCGACTCAATCGCTTGGCTTTTTCCCGCAGGCCGGGAATGGTCTTTTTCTCCGGCTTCATGACCACCATGAAAAAGCCCCAAAGCAAGAAGGTCATCAGCCAGCCGATGGGAAACATGTAGTAGGTCAGTTCGAAAAAGCCGACGGTTTTGCCGGCGACCTCGTTGAAAAATCCCAACGCCACCGCACCGCGGGCCGCACCCAGCAGGGTGACGATGGAACCGGCGCCGGCGATGTAGGCCATTCCGATGAATAACCCCTTGCCGAATTTGGTGGGTTTGTCGCCCTCCCCATACATGGAGTAGATGGCCACCAGCAGCGGGTAGATGGTGGCGGCCACAGCCGTGTGGGCCATGATATGGGTCAATGCGGCGGTGAGAAGGAAACAGCCCAGATAGATCATACTGGTTTTCTCGCCCACGATGGCCAGCATTTTGTAGGCAATCCTGCGGGTCAATCCGGTTTTGGTAAACACCAGGCCCACCACGATGGAGCCGAAGATAAACAGAACGCTGGGATCCATGAAATCCTTGAAGGCCTCTTTCGCGGGGCGAATGAAGAAAAGCACCTGAAGAAGCCCGATGGTCAGGCTGGTTATGCCGATGGGGACCACTTCGAACACCCACCAGGTGGCCGCCAATAGAAACACGCCCAGAGCACCCTTGCCTTCCGGGGACAGGGCGAAGGCCTTGCCCTCGGGGTCGATGGCATCCGGCCAGGGCGGCGAGTAGTAAACGACGACGAATAGAATGATGCCGATGGCCATGAAAAGATATTTGTTCCAGCTAAGCCCGATTTCCGGCGCTGCTGCTGTATCGCTGCTCATCTAACCTTCCCTCCGTGATAGACATCCATGTTTTGCGTACAATGGGTTTGAATCGAACTTACCGGTTGCAGGCCAGAATTTTATCGATGACGACTTCGGCCACATCCGTAAGCCGCAACACTCCGACAACCTGTTTGTCCTGCACGACCAGCAGGGATTGATATTGCCCCAGCACGAGTTGGTGGACGGCTTCTCCCAATAAGGCGTCCGGTTCAATCATTTCGCCTTCCGTCGGTGTCACCATAAAATTTCTGACCTTGACCTGAGCCGCTTTCCTGCAGATCTGATCCATGGGGTCCTGCCACAGCTTCACGGAATCGAAGATGGCCTTTTGGTATTTGCGGGTGAACCCCACATGCATGGAGCCGGTGTCGGAAAACATGTCCTCATATTTGGGTTCCAGGGCTTTGAAAATGGCATGCAGGCTGACTTTGCCGGAAAGTTTGCGGTCCTTTCCCAGCACCAGGACTGCCCGATGACGGTATTTGGCCTTGTCGAAATCCTCATGGGACTGCTTCAAGGCCGCGACGGCGTCAGTGAGCGTGGCGTCTTCAGATACCGTGGCGTAGGCCGACAGCGGTACCATCAGATCTTTTACCCGTTTCGTTTTCAATGGTATCCTCCTTCCGCGTTTATTCAACTGGGCTTGGCAACCCGTTTAGATCGTATTGAATCCAGCGATTAAGTTCGATTAGAACACGCCAGCGGTTGTCTACCATAGGAGATGGTGAATATCAAGAGAATGACAATTGCTTTTGACTTATCTTCATGATAATTATGCGAAAATTCTAAATCTCCTCTCCGGGTCTGAATCGATTGCGTCCCGAGAGTAAGAAGGGAGGTCTTTTGTGAGGAATTATATCGTTAAAGACTTGATGGTTCCGATTTCGGAGTATGCTGCGGTTCCGGAGGAGGCCACGCTTTTCGAGGCCGTCCTGGCGCTGGAACAGGCCCAGGAAAAATTCCAGCAGAACCGTTATTCCCACCGAGCGGTTTTGATTCTGGATAAAACCAAAAAAGTGGTCGGCAAGCTCAGCCAGATGGATTTTCTAACGGCACTGGAACCTAAAGATGCCAACCTGGAAAGGATCAGGAGGTTCAAACAGTTCGGATTCACTCGCAAGGCCGTCGCCCTGCAGCAAGAGGAATATCTCAAGGCGTCGCCACCCATCCCGGATCTCTATTCCAAGGTGGCCAAAAAGCGTGTCACGGAATTTATGCAGCGTCCCACCGAAGGGGAATATGTGGATGAGAATGCGACCCTGGAAATGGCCCTGCATCAATTGACGGCGGAGTCGAACCTTTCCCTGCTGGTGACGCGGAAATCGGAAATCGTTGGCGTCTTAAGACTGGCAGATGTCTTCGCTGCGGTTTACCACACCATGAAAGAATCTGAATCACTTCAAGGGAATGGAGAAGCAGGATGAAAGAACTGGGTAAACTATTCGACAGGATCATCCAACGGGTGAACATCAATCTCAGGGAACTGGAATTCGATGCCCATCCCCTGATCAATAAACTCGTCCCGAAGGATCAGATGACAAAATTCTATGCCTTTTATGGCATTACCCCACACCATCCACTCAACCTGGTTTTCAAGCATGCCAATCTGTCCGGAAGCTATTTTCTAGGTAAAGTGAGAGTAACCAACTCCCTTCTTTACAAGAGCGACATCCGTGGCGACGAGCTGAAAAAAAACGGCGATCTTTTTCAGTATCAGGATTTCAACATCCCCGTGGACCGGGATGAAGAGATCGACATCGAGGATTGTTTTCTAATTAAAACCCTGGTGCACAACTACTCCCACGACCCGGAAACGCTGGAGACCTTTTTCATCCAGAACAGCGTGTCGACCCATTATGCCAACATCCACGGATCGCCCACCGACGGCAGCTTTCTGGGCCCCTTTTCGACCGTCGATCTCACCACTGTCCAGGATTGCGTGATCGGCGCCTTTTCCTATGTCCAGGCCGGCGAAGTCAGCCACCTAAACGTCGAACCGGGGACGGTCTGGGTGCGCAAGCCGGACGATTTCAACTTCATGTACCGGTATCCGTTGGGGGATTTGAACAATTACATCTACTTTGCCGCCGGCAGCCCGCCCCAGGGTGTGTTCATGGATTTCGTCGAAGACCGCAAGGAAGCGTTTCAGCGTGTCTTCAGTGTGGTCAATATCGATTCCCCGGTCAACGTCCCGTCGAGCACTTCACTGGACCGTTTTGCCGTGATCAAACCCAAAACCCAGATCGGCGAAAATGTGCTGGTTGCCCAGCGGGCCTTTCTACAGAATTCAACGCTGGGAAAAGGTGCCAACGCCCAGGAGAACTGCTACATCATCAATTCGCATTTGCAGGGCAACAATGTCACGGCCCATGGGGCCAAAATTATCGAAGCGGATATGGGCACGAATGTCTTCGTGGGGTTCAACAGCTTTTTGCGGGGACGGCCGGAGGCCCGATTGTCCATCGGTAAGGACAGCATCGTGATGCCCCATACCATCATCGACGTGCGTAAACCGCTATCGGTACCTCCAGGGCACCTGGTCTGGGGACTGGTGAGAAACGCGGAAGAGCTGAAGACCAACAGCATGAGCCTGAGTGAATTCGCCAAGATCAAATCCCGTGTCTGCAAGGGCAGTATGCTTTTCGAAGGCAGCGGGAACAGTTTCGTGACGGCTTTTCAGGAGCGGATTCACCACATCCTGGAAGCCAACGGCGCTTTTTTCGATGGGAAAAACAACCGCGGGCACGCCCAGCGGAACCAGAACATCTCTTTCAATACCATTCAGCCCTATCCGGAGGGCGACAAGGAAGGCATGTACCCCACCATCATTATCCAGCCTTAAAGAAATTCAACAGGGCATGCAGATTCGTCATGGGATGCGGCGGGCACCCCGGAATGAAAAGGTCTACGGGCAGCAGGGTGTCCAGACCTTCGGTGATTTCGTCGCTGCCGCGAAACGGCCCGCCGGACAGCGTGCAACTGCCTACCGCAATGACCACCCGGGGCTGCGGGGTGGCCTCGTAGGTCTGCAGCAGAGCAGTTTTCATGTTGCGGGAAATAGGGCCGGTGACCACGATGCCGTCGGCATGGCGCGGCGAGGCCACGAAGTTGATGCCGAAGCGGGCCAGGTCGAAAAACGGAGTGGCCAGCACGTTGAGATCCGCCTCGCAGGCGTTGCAACCGGCCGCCGATACCTGCCGAAGCTGAAGCGACCGACCGAACAGCTTTTTAAAGTGGCCGCGGGCGTGGGCGGCGAGATCGGGGATGCTGCCCGTTGTGACCAGGTGCTCTTTTTCGGCCACGGCAATGCCAAAATCCTGGGTAAAGGTAATGAACCTGCCTTTGGAAATTCGTTCGCAGGTGCCGCAGAAGACGCAGCGCCCCATGTCGACGGTCCTGGCGGCCGGGTCGATGGCTTCCTGGGGGCAGGCTTGGGCACATTCGGAGACGACATCCGGCGGCGCGTTTTGATCGATGACCGGCCGTCCCCGGTAGCGGGGCAGCAACTGAACCGTTTCTTTCGGATAGCGGGATGTTTTGCACCCCTGTTCGAACCTGTTTTTCAGTACGTTTAACATGATGAATTCGCTTTGCCGTTATCGAAGTTCTCGTAAGAAAAATATCGCCGTTAAAGGTCGAACCCGCAATAGGAGAGGTTGTAGCTCTTGTTGTTCAGCGGGAAATCCGAAATGCCCGTATCCCTCAAGGACATGGACAGCCCGTTCCAGTTGTGAAAGGAAGGGTCCTTGATCTTGTATCGCATGATCCCGCCGGCGGCATCGGTGAGAATGCAGTGGGATAATTCCCCGCGCCAGGCCTCGTTGAGAGTGACCACGAAGGAATCGGGCGCAGGATGGAGATCGGCAACGTCGATCACTTCCGTTTCCACCGGATCGGTCAGCAGCGATTCAATGATTTCGATGGACTGCATCACCTCGTCGGCCCTGACCTTCGCCCGTGCATAGACATCCCCCGTGGCTTTGGCATTTTCCGGAATGTCGAGCTGATCGTAATGCTCCGTCGGGAAACAACGCCGCACATCATAGGCGATGCCGCAGGCGCGACCCGCCGGTCCCACCAGCCCCAGTTTTTTCGCATCGCTGCGGCTGACTGTCCCGCAGCCCTCGAAACGCGAACGCACACTGGAGGTGGAAAAGAGAAGGTCGATGGTGTGCTGAACCTGGGGCTTGAGTTCACCGATGCGGGCGGACAGGTCCCGGCGGTTTTCGTCGTTCATGGGGAAACGTACGCCGCCGGGTCGCACCAGGCCCTTGCCGAAACGGTTGCCGCAAAGCAGCAGGCTCATATTGAGAAAATCGCCTCGCATGCGGCCGCAATAGTTGGCTGGGGGCAAAAAGGCCACGTCGCCGCTCAAGGCACCCAGATCGCCTACGTGATTGGCAATACGTTCCAATTCCAGACCGATGGTGCGGATAATCTTAGCGCCGGGATCGAGCTGGATGCCGGAAAGGGCTTCCATGGCCTGGGCATGGCAGAGGCTGTGCCCCACGGAGGTGTCCCCGGCGGTGTTTTCGGCAATAAGAGCCAGGCGATTGGCGGCTGCTGTCTGCAGCAGATTTTCGACCCCGCGATGCTGATACCCCAGCTGGATTTCCAGATTCAGCACCCGCTCGCCGATGCAGTTGAAGCGGAAGTGGCCCGGTTCGATCACACCGGCGTGCACCGGCCCCACGGCCACTTCGTGAATTTCGTCTCCGGATACTGAATAATAATCGTAGCGTCCGGGGATCTCTTCGGTGTAGTCGTTGCCGAAAACGTCTTCGACGCCGCGGCAATTGGCATGGTAGCGCACCATCTTCAGCCACGGGTGGCCATCGGGTCGAATGCCGTACTGTTCGGCAATTTCCCGTTCGAACATGTGAAACGGTTCGCACCGGGCGGAAAGGGCCGGATAGGTTTCCGGGGCATCGCAACTGGCCGCAAGCAACGTGTCGGTGCGCAGGACGGCCATCAGCCGGACCTTGTCGTCTACCGGGAAAACGAAAAAGTGGACCACCTTGCCGCCGCCGGCCACGATGTCGACCGCCTGATCGGCAAAATCGTCGAAGGCCAGGCAGGGGATGTTTTGAAAAGGGATGGATTCGCCGTTGGCAATGGGTTTGAACGTCATGGTCATTAAAATCCTCCGCCGATGGGCGTCACGGCATGAACGATGGTCTGATACAGGGGTTCCGGCATCCAGAAACAGAGCACCATGGAGGTGGCCAGCAGGACATACTGGGGCCATACCAGATTGGCCGATTCTTCGATCCGGATGGCGGAATCCGATGGGTTGAAAGAAATTTTCATGACATTGTTGGCAAATCCGGCAAAAATCACGCACAGGCTGAAGATGAACAGACCGGCGTACACCGGGCTGCCGGTGCGAAAGGCACCGATGATAATCATCAGTTCGCCGATAAAGATACCGAAGGGGGGAAATCCGGAAATTCCGGCAAAACCGCCGAAGAACGCCACAAAAGTCTTGGGCATGCGTTGGGCCAGGTTGCCGGTCTGGGCGATCAGCCGGCTGCCGAAACCCAGCAGGATATTGCCCGAGGTGAGAAACAGGCTGGACTTGATCAGGCTGTGATGGATCAGGCAGATCATGGCGCCATAGGCCCCCAATCCGCCGATGCCGGTTCCGAAGGCGATGATGCCCATGTTTTCGACGCTGGAGTAGGCCAGCATGCGCTTGTATTCGGTCTGCTTAAGGATAAATGTGGCCGCCGCCATGATCGAGATCAGGCCGAAGATGGTCAGGATCGGTCCGGAAAAACCGGCCAGGCCGGCGGCATGCATGATCTTACTGGTCTTGAAGATTCCCAGGTAGGCGCAGTTGAGCAGCACACCGGAGAGAAGGGCCGAGGCCGGGCTGGGGGCCTCGCTGTGGGCGTCCGGCAGCCAGGTATGCATGGGGGCCAGGCCCATCTTGGTGCCGTAGCCGACTAGGATGAAGACAAAGCCCGCCTTGAGCCAGGGGGGATCCAGGCGCCGGGCGACTTCCGTCAGGCCGGAAAAGGAGACGGGGGCGTCCACCTTGCCGACGTCCATGGCCACGGTGATCAGCACCGACCCCAACAGCGCCATGGCAATGCCCACCGAGCAGATCAGCACATATTTCCAGGTGGCCTCCAACGAGGCGGCCGACCGGTGGGTATAGATCAAAGGTGCGCTGGCCAGGGTAGTGGCCTCGATGGCGATCCACATCACCATGATATGGTCGGACAGGGTCACCATGGTCATGGTGGACAAAAACAGCAGCATGGCGCCGATAAAGATGGATTCCTTGTGGATGTCGGAGGCCTTGAGATAGCCGATGGTGTAGATCGAAATCAGGAAAAAGAGCAGCGAGATCACCAACAGGGACAACAGGCCTTCGGGCGTCACCGCAAAATATTCGGGAAGCAGGGGCGCCGGATTGCCGGTCCAGACAAACACGGAGAAAAGCAGGTGGACAGCCCCGGTGAGCACCAGCAAAACCCGCCCGATGGCACCGGGAAGAAAAAAGGCGGCCGCTCCGGTAACAAACGGTATCAGAAAAACGATCTCGAGCATCAAATGATCACCTATTCCTTTAAGGTTCGCAATCGTGCCGTATCCACGTCATCGAATGTCTGTTTGATGTTTTGCAGGATAACGGCCATGATCATTACGCCGGCCAGAACATCCAGCAGAATGCCGAACTCCACGATGTGCCGGGCCCGCACCGAAAAGGTGGTGCCCACCAGGTAGATGCCGTTTTCCATCATGATATAACCCAGGACCATGGCAATGGCGTTGCGGCGGGCCATCAGCAGAAACATGCCCGCTCCCAGAAGGGAGATGGCCGTGGGCAGCAACAGGATGCTGACGCTGGCGGAGGCGACCTCGAAGCGGTGGCTGGCAAAGGTCGCGCCGACGATGAGCAGCAGGCCGGCAAACATGGAGGCGTGGTAGCCCACGATGGGTTCCACCTCGCGGCCGATGGCGACCTTCTTGATGGCCAGGAAGATGCAGCCGGGAATGACGATGCCTCGAATAACCAGGGTTGCGATGGTAAAGGCAATGCCACCGGTGGTCATCTGATGGTCGATGAAAAGCGGAACGATGCAGACCACAATACCCTGGAAGGCCAGCACCTTGATCAGGCCCGGCAATCGGGCCGAGCCGAAGGAAAAGAGGATGGACAACAGGGCCAGGGATAAAATCGTATCGACCGGCAGATTCATTTTAAAAACTCCAGGGTGATAACGGTTGCAAAAAAGGACAGTGCAAAAGAGGTGAGCACGAATTTCGGAACCCGGTCCATGCGGTAGCGCGCCATGATCGATTCCACGACGCCGACCGCCACATAAACCAACAGGACCCCGACGCAAAAAACGGCCAGATTGAGAATCGCGCTGCCCAACTCAAAAGGAAAAATCAGCCGGGATACAATGGACGCGTAAAAAAACATTTTTAGAAAGGCTCCCATTTCGATCAGGCCGAAATCCGGACCGCTGTGGTCCAGCACCATGACTTCGTGGATCATGGTCAACTCCAGATGAGTGGCCGGGTCGTCTACCGGCACACGGGCGTTTTCCGTTAAAAGAATGATGAAAAAGGCCATGACCACGAAAAGCATGGATGATCCGGCCGCCTGCCAGAACCCGAAGGGCTGGGCCCCGGAAAAATAGGCGGCCAGGTTCAGGTCGCCGGTGAGCCGGTAAAACAGGATCAGGATCATGAACATGCTGGCTTCGCAGATGATGGGAAAGTAGGCCTCCCGGGCGGCTCCCATGCCTTCGAAGGGTGACGCGGTATCCATGGCTGCGGCGATGGTGAAAAAGCGGGCCAGTCCCAGCAGATAGAGAACGAAAATGACATCGCCGTGAAAGGAAATCACCGGGGCATGGCCGGCCAGGGGCAGAAAAAGCAAGGCCACGGCTGCCGCCGCCAGGGACACCAGGGGACCCATTTTGAAGATGAAGGTGGTGCTGGTGCTGTATACCGATCCTTTTTTGAACAACTTGATCAGCGTGTAGTAGTTGATGAGCAGCGGCGAGCCTTTGCGCCCGCCGAAGAACGCTTTTACCTTGAAAATGACGCCGGCAAACAACGGCGCCGTCAGCAGGGCAAACGCCCATAGAAGGATGGATTCGATCATAAGCGCTTTCCGTAAAATTTGAAGGGTACCATCATGTACCACGTTTTAACGAGTCCCATAATTGGATTCCAACCAACTCAACTAACCCAACCAATTGACCCTTTTTATGGCGTTAAACGAAAAACAGCAGCACCACGATGGCCAGCAGGATGTAGCCGATATACAGGTGAATGTCTCCGTGCTGTATCCAGCGCAGCCGGTCGAACAGCCAACCCACCGGGCGAACAATAAACGGGTCCAGACATTTTTCGACGATATCGTGGATGTGGCTGTGATAATGGGTCTCTTTTGGAAAAAGGCCGGTTACCGGCGGGTGGCTTTCTTCAAGGGGTGCCGCCGGCCTGAAAAATTCAAGGATCGATGCGGCGTAAGAAGACCCCGTGTATTGCATCCGCGTCGTTGGCCGGGTGAAGCCGCAGCCCCACGTGCCGCTGCGGGTGACGGGTTTGCCCTGGTAGAAGAATCGGCGCAGGGCCAAAAGTATCAGCAGTGCTGCCAGAAAAACCGTCGCGCCCAGGGTGATGTGGGCCGACATGCTGGCAAAGGGTTCCATGGGAATTCTTCCGTAGTCCAGTCCAAGGGCCGCCACCGCCTTTACAACCATGAACATGAACGCGCCGGGATAAATGCCGATGACCGCGCAGGCGCCGGCCAGCAGGACCATGGGAACCAGCATGGCCGGTCCTTTCTCGGCAACGTCTTTAGCGGCCGGGCTTCGCGGTTCGCCCTGAAACACCACGCCCACGACTTTGGTAAAACAGGCCAGGGCCAGGCCGCCGATAATCGCCAGGCTGACGATGGCCAGCAGGCTGGGAACGAAGACAAGCGTTTGGGCCGAAATGCCGCGGAAACTGCCCATGTAAATAAAGAATTCGCTGACGAATCCGTTCAGCGGGGGCAGCCCGGAGATGGCCAGCGAACCGATCAGAAAGGTGACGCCGGTGATTTTCATGTTTTTCATCAGGCCGCCCAGGGCGTCGATGGTGCGGGTTCCGGTTTTGTGAAGCACCACCCCGGCACCCATGAACAGCAGCGATTTGAATATCGCGTGGTTGAGCACGTGCAGCAGCCCGCCGGCAAATCCCAGCACGGCCATGATCGGGTTTTCGGCCTCCACGCCGATGATGCCGATGCCGATGCCGATGAGAATGATGCCGATGTTTTCAACGCTGTGGTAGGCTAATAGTCGTTTAAGATCGTGCTGGCCCAGTGCGTAAACCACCCCCAGAATCCCCGAGACCATCCCGAAAACCAGGACCATGATGCCCACCGAAGGTGCGTGCGGCGCGTGCAGGTCGAGGAACATGTACATTCGCAAGATGCCGTAAATGCCGGTTTTGATCATCACCCCCGACATGACGGCGGAAATGTGGGAGGGCGCCGCCGGATGGGCGTGGGGCAGCCAGACATGAAACGGAAATACGCCGGCCTTGGAACCGAAGCCGATAAACGCGAAAACGAAGGCCAACTCTTTCAGGGCAGGGGAGAGTCCGGCGGCGTCGAATCCGAAGCTGCCGGTCTGGCTGTAAATGATCCCGAAGGCGGCGAAGATAAACATGGCGCCCACATGGGAGAAGACAAAATAAAGATAGCCGGCTTTTCGGTTTTCCGCGGTTTGATAATCATGGATCACCAGGAAAAAGGAGGAGAGGGACATGATTTCCCAGGCCAGCAAAAAGGTGATCATATTGGCGGCCGTTACGACCAGGGCCATGGAAACGATCAGCAGGCTGAAAAAGAGATAATTGGCCGCTGTACGCAACGGCTTGCCGTCATCGGTCATGTAGTGGAAACTGTACAGGGCGGCCAGCATGCTGATGGCGAAGATGGCCAGCAGGAAAAACGCGGTAAGCCCGTCGATCTGGAAATCCAGGGAGAGCGTATTGAGATAGACAAAAGAGGCCTGGACCGACCCTTCCTGCATGAGTCTGGACAGCGTATCGAGCATACCCAGGCAGCATCCAGCGCCGATCGCGAGGGCGGCCACGGTTTTCATGGCGCTGAATTTTCCGGACAGCAACAGGGCGAGAATCCCGCCGGAGCCAATGACCCAGATCGAAAGAAAGAATAGATTCATTTGCCCTTTGGACCCTCCTGTCCCGATTTTTATTGGCGCTGTCGCCTGCCGGCTGCCGTACACGATTGCCGGAAATCAGGATTTAATTTACAAAATTAGGGGATTGGTGCTTCGAAGGTGAAACGTCGGAAAATAATTTCAAGGAATCTATTTCATAACCAACCTTCAAGTCAACATCGGATTTTAAAAAATCGGCCACGATTTTTGCGGGTACAATGCAAGATCCTTGATTTGAACGGATTCATCGGAGTATTAGAAGAAGATACCCCATGTGTAACAAGCCAAGGTTAATAAAAATGCCCGAACGGGAAAAGATTTTCCTCACGCTTGAAGAGGCCAGGGACGCCATCGCACGAGACTTTCACCAATACCCCGATCAACTGAAACTTCTGGCATCGCTTGTTCCTCTGGTTTTCGGCAATGACGCGTATCTGATTCAGGAGCCGAATCACCGAAAGATTTGGTTAAAATTATCCCGCCTGAAAAAGCCGGTAGCGCAGCCTGTCGGCCGCCTGGGGGAATTCATCCTCAAACAGCTTGACCGGCAGCCTCCATCGCCCGAGCAGATGGCCCGGATCTGCGCCCGGGTGTTCCAGACCCCTGTGACGCCTGGTCGGAGCATGGACGGTCAATTTTTACCCGGTTTTTGGGTTCAAGCCGGAATGAACGCGTTTGTCTGCCTTCAATGCGGTCGCTGCTGTCGAAAACTGGCTTACAGGGACGGCTGCACCGTGGCCGACTACCGGCGATGGGTTGAATTGGGGCGCACCGATATCCTCGATTGGGTGGGTACGGTAAAACAGGACGGCGTGGTTACGGCATGCCGGATCTGGATGGTTCCGGGAACCAACCGATACGCGGACGCCTGCCCCTGGTTGAAACGCGGCGACAACCCAAACCGATATATCTGCACGATTCACGACGTACGCCCTACCATCTGCCGCCAGTATCCCGGCACCCGCAAGCATGCCCGCATGACGGGATGCCGGGGTGTTTGAAACAAAAAGCGGACGATGTAGCCACTTTTTGGTTTTAAGAGGGGGCATGCGTCGGTCGCTTTGTGCGCCTTGATGCCATCCAATTGCAATCTTTACCAAATTGTCGTATTAAGATAACCGTCTTGCCTTCGGCGGGAATGTTTGCAGGTTGTTGTTCGATTGCCCAAGGAGAAACCATCCCGATGCATCTTCATCGATGCGATCATCCGTTGACCATGGAGGCTGAAATGACCGACGGTACCTTCGAAAAAGTCCAAAGATCCGACACGCCCATGTACGGTCCCGAAAAGCTGCTGCTGTGCGGGTTTCCCGCCGAGGCCCAGTCCAAATTCGCCGCGGTGCTCGAAATGGCCGGGTTTGAAAAAATTTCCATTGTCTGGGCCAATCGCGACAATGCCGGGCAAACCCTGTCCACTTTGCTCCAGCTTCCCGATGGCACCGGCAGCGGCCAGGATTCAACGCTTTCCCGCGCCGTGATCGTCTCCGGCATTACCGAAAACCAGCTTCATTCCCTGATGGACGTCTGCCGTAAGTCCGGAATGAAGCAGGCCCTGTGGGCTGCATTGACCCCCACTTCCGAAACCTGGACCCTGGATGGACTTCTGGAAGAACTGAACAAAGAGAGAAAAGCGCTTTCCGGTAAAAAGAGGAAGTGAAACCGGGGCGTTGTCGAACTTTGCCCGGAATCACCCGTTTTTGAAATGAAATCCGTTATAGCATTTAGGTTGTCGCTGACAGCTGCCGAAACAGTACCCATGGGATACCCGATTCGCCGTCAATGGAAACTGCCGCCCAGCTCTTTGCGAAAGGATGCACCGAAGCATGGAGTCCGGTGAATTCAGAAGGCGGTATGAACGCAAACAATACGGCAGCGAGATCATCTTTTCGTCGAAGGGGAAGGCCTATGCCGGGACGCTGAAGGACATCAGCCTGGGTGGTGCTTTTGTCGTGACCCAGGCCGTCAACCAGGTTGACAGGGGGGATGTGGCGATCCTGAGTATACCGTTTACCAGCGGCAAGAAAAGCGTCAAGCGCAAGGGCCGGATTTTGTGGACAAACAACGAAGGTTTCGCGATAGAATTCTTTTAACCGCCAACCGGCATCAGTTTCCCGCGTAAACGTTCCAGCAAACTCACCGCCTCTTTTATTTTGGCCCGTGCCCGGTCGATGTCCCCGATGAAGGCCTGTTGGTGGATAAAGCCGGCATAGATGGCAATGAACCGATCATCATAGTTGATTTCGTCGATGGCGGCCGTCAATGCGTTGACGTTCAAGGTCAGGTAGTCGTCCAGCATGTCAGGGCGGATGTACGCCAATACCGAAAGCTGCTCCCAACGGTGATGGATTCGGACCGAGGCGTCCTGAATATAAAGCCCGACTTTTTGAACGTAACCCAATTGGCGGTCGTCCGGGTCGAACAGCAATCCCCGTTCAAGGAATTTCAGATCTTTATAAATTTGATTTAGCTCATGCCAGGTGAGGTAGAGGGCCTCGATATCCGGCGTCAGGTTGGCAATGGCCTGGGCAGGGGGGCTTGTTACGTGCTCGGATCGAATCGATCGGTTGTATCCTGTGCAGGATGCGAGCAGCAGGATTAGTGCGAACATTCCGATATGATGGATATTTATAAAGATTCTGGTGGTCAATCGTCTGCCCCTCCCGTGGGTTGCTGGACAACTGATTTTTTGTCTCTTTCCGGCAACACCAGACATGAATTTACTCAGCGTTGACCACTCGGTGCAATTTCTGGCTGAATTCAACCATTTCGTAAGGTTTGGCCACGACTTCACAAAACCCGTAATCGGCGTAATTGGCGACGACGGGGTTTTCGGAATACCCGCTGGAGACAATCGCCTTTACCGAAGGATCGATCTCCTTAAGCCGCCGAATCGTTTCTTCACCGCCCATGCCGCCTTTGATGGTCAGATCCAGAATGACGGCATCGTAAGGCGCCGAAGAGGCCAAGGCAGCCTTGTATTTGCGAAGAGCCGTTTCTCCTTCTTCGGCGAAGTCGACCTCATAACCCAGATGTTCGAGCATATTGCCGACCAGTTCGAGGATCATGACCTCGTCATCCATGACCAGGATTTTGCCGCGACCGGTGATCGCTTTGGCCGACTGTAGCGCAGGCGCTTTTTCCGTTTTCGGCGGTTCTATTTTCGCAGGTGCGTTGGATGCGGGAAGCAGGATGTGAAACGTGCTTCCGACGCCTACCCGTGAGCAGACCGTAATTTCCCCGCCATGTTTGGCGATGATGGAATGCGAAATGGAAAGGCCCAAGCCGGTGCCTTTCTGTTCACCTTTGGCTTTGGTCGAAAAGTAAGGATCGAAGATTTTGTCGATGTTTTCGACGGGAATGCCGACACCATGGTCCTCGATGGCAATGTGGACATAGTTGCCGGGGGGCAGGGTGGTGTTGGGGCTGTCCAGGGTTGTGTTTTCGAAACGGATCGTAACGGTTCCACCCGATGGCATGGATTCTGCTGCATTGATCATCAGGTTGTGGATGGCCTGGCCGATTTGCTGTGCGTCGATATGCGCAGACCAGATCCCCGAAGCAGGAACCATCTCGCAACGAATGTTGGACCCGCTGAGGGAAAACGCTGCGGTATTTTCCACCAGACGGACGATGTCCGTGGGGGATTTTGTTGGCAACCCGCCCTTTGAAAAGGTGATCAGCGTACGTGTCAGGGTTTTGGCGATTCGCGATGCTGCCAGGGCGTTTTCGATCAGAGGAGAAACCTTGGCGTCGGAATCCATGGTTTCCAGTGCCAGTGAAAGGTTGCCCATGATGGCGGTGAGCAGGTTGTTGTAGTCGTGGGCGATACCACCGGAAAGCGCGGCGATGGATTCCAACTGGCGCAGCTGTTGCTTCAAATCGTTCTGGTGGGATGACGCTGGTTTTATGGCATTCATAGATAAGGAAGTTCCAATCGAAAAATTAAGGCATATGGTTTCAACGACACGGGGCGTTAAATTAATTTATCGGTCTGCAATTCGGGAACTTAAGAAACGCAGCTTCCTTTTATTCATCACGAAAAATGTGCATTCTGGCGAGTGTGTCAATTTAAATATGATTGAGGCACTCCAAAAGACGCAATTGCCGTACGAATCAGCCTAAAGTCCCGGCTGATAACAACCGATAATGAAATCAAGTGAATGGGTGTAAAACGATTTACGGGGCAGCTTGGATGCTGCCGGCATTTCAGCCATTCATTTTGCACACAGGAGCCGAGCGATGAGTGGAATAGACACCATTTTAAACAATTCCCTGAATGCGATCAATAATTCAGGGCTGTTCGAAGAAAAGGACGCGACCGCAATTTTCGATGCGCTCTCGAACCAGCAGGAGGGGATGGAAAATCTTTCCAACCAGTTTTTGCAGACCGGTATCGACGAGTATCTCAACGAAGATTACGAGAAAGCAGCCAAATCGTTCGAAGCCGCCATCAACCTGGCCCCGTATTCGGATTACAATATTGAATCTACCAAATATCTGGTGCAGACCTACCTGAAGCTGGAAGAAACCGACAAGGCCATCGAAACATACCAGGCCGCTATCCAGCGCAATCCGAACGCCGATACGCTGCGGGCGTCGCTGGGGCAGCTTTTTTATTCCGAAGAGCGCTACGATGAGGCTGCCGAACAGTACCGGGGTGCGGTCCAAGTGAACCCCAGTGCCACCAATCGCTACTCCTATGGCGAAGCGTTGATTAAGGTCGGCAACTACGGCGAAGCGGAATACCAGTTCAATCAGGTGAAACGGCTCGACCCGGAAAGCTATGCCGGGGATTATGGACTGGGAAAAATGTATGCCCAGGATGAGCAGTACGATAAGGCCATCGAACACTTTCAAAAGGCGCTAAACTTAGAACCGACCTTTTATGATGCGCTTGCCGAGATCGGATACACCTATGCTGACATGGGTGAAATCGAGAAGGCCCGCGAAGTGGAGGAAAAGCTGGAAAACCTGGACGAGGACCTGTCTCTTTTGGTCGGCAACTACATTGACGAAAAGGAACCGCCTAAGATTGCATTCGCTTTTGCGTCCAGTTCGTTTCCCTATAACTCACCCAAAAACTACCAAGTGGCTGCCATCGATGCCTACCTGGAAAACGCAGGCGCCGAAGCCAGTGTGACAATGGAGTTTCTGTTTACCAAAGAGATGGACCCGACCTCCATTCAAAACCGTTTGAATTGGAATATCTCCAGAGCATCGAGTGGCAACATCGCAGAGACCTATAATTTTGGAGACGAAATCCTATCCACGGAGATTACCCTCGACCCCTATCCCGACTATGTGATTTACGACAAGGATTCCCTGACCGCCACCGTCGGTTTCACGATTAGGCAGAACGAGACGTCCGACGGCACCATCGATCCATCCCACATTGTTTTCAAATTCGATGGTGAAGATATTTACGGGGTAGCCATGGACCCGAATAATGATGAATTCAGTGGTTTCTCTCGTTCAGCCTGATTGTATCGATTCCCTGAATATTTCACATCTTCTTTCCATCTCCATCCTCAAACAATTCCCAGCGAATACAAATTACCTCCTGGTAAAAACAGTATAAAGCGTTCATTGGCATAACTATTGATAGAATTCATTACACAGGTGGTTGCATAGACTGTGGACCGAGATACAGTGTTGGAAGAATTTAATATACTATCAGATTGTTACGTAATCTTTATGTTTCTTTCGAAATAGTGGGGTCGGCTGGAACGGCGAATGAATTGATTTGTATTTGCCAATTCAATGACAGCGTGATGTCATAGAAACGACATCCATCTGCCCGTAAATGAGAACAATTCTGGTAGCTGGTAGATATGAAAACTCGTAATGCAACAACTATTGACGATTTGCTTAAGAAGGCAGTGGCATATCAACGCGCTGGTGATCTGGATTCAGCTGAGTTGCTATATGCAAAGGTTTTCCGTCGTGAGCCCAGCAATGCCGATGCATTGCACATGCAAGGCATGATCGATTTCGAGAAAGGAAAGATTGAAAGCGCTATTGTTCGAATTGAAGCGGCGATTGCATCTGATCCCACATTTGCCGGTTTTTATCGAAGCCTTGGAAAAGTGAAAAAATCAATCGGTAGAAATAATGATGCGTTATGCGTCTATCAAAAGGCTTTCTCAATAGATCCAGCGGATGTTTCGTCACTGCATGAGATCGCTGCCATCAACCATCAAATGGAACAGTTGGAGACGGCGAAAACAGCTTATAAACGCTGCTTGCAACTGCAACCCAACCATGAAAGCGCGTACTGTAATCTAGGATTAATCTACAGGTCTCAGAAACGGTATCACCAGGCGATCAGCTGTTTCCAAAAAGCGCTGGCCTTTAATCCAAACCTCTTGTCGGCCCGGTCCAATCTTGCCATTACTTTGAAAGATGATGGACAATATTCATCAGCGCTGGGTGAAATCGAAAAAGTAGCCAAAGATGCCCCCAAAGATCCCAATGGGCACTACCATATGGGATTGATCCATGCTGAAATGGGAAACACAGCCGAGGCTATTGCGGCATATGAGAAGGCCATTGCATGCAAACCCGATTTTGTCCAATCCTATAATAATTTAGGGATTGTATTACAGGCTTTTGGCAGGACCAAGGAAGCGATACGCTGCTTTCAGAAAGCAATTCAGTTAAAACCCACTAATTACAGAGCTTATTATAATCTCGGCGCATTGTACAAATACCACGAGCAATATGCCGATGCCGTTGATTGCCTAAAGACAGCCTTGACAATCAACCCCGATTTTTACCTGGCAAAGAATGAATTAGCGGCCTACCGCAGGGATATCTGTCAATGGCCTACAGAAGAAACAGGTGATTATCATTACGCTCTGGAAACAAACAATACACCTGGAAGCATACAGCAACTGTGTAAAGAAATGTTTCCGGAACTGTCATCCGATTACTTGAAGCTCGTTTTTGCCTCGGAAACGAGTCGTAGTCAGCAGGTTGAAAAACGATTGGCACCCTTGCTACCCCGACTTGGCCATAATCACAACGCATTTCGAAAAGATAAAATTGTTGTTGGGTATATGTCCAACAACTTTCGAAACCATCCCACCGCACATCTTATCTGCGATCTGTTTGCCATCCATGATCGCAAGCGTTTTGAGATTCATTGCTATTCATACGGTGAAGATGACCGCAGCATCTATCGCCTAGAAATAGAAAAAAACAGTGATCGTTTTGTCGATTTATACAATGTCGGTATTTTGGAATCGGCTTCCATCATCCATCGCAATAAGACCCAGATTCTGATTGATTTAAACGGCTACACTGCATGCAGTAGAACCGATATCTGCGGTTTCAGGCCCGCTCCGATTCAAGTGCGATACCTGGGAGCCGCAAAAACAACAGGAGCCTCGTTTTTCGATTATCTCATCGGTGACCCTATCGTGACCCCAAAGAAACAGGACTCATTTTACAGCGAAAACCTGGTGTTTATGCCCCATAGTTACCAGGTTAACAGTCGCCCGCGGTTAGGCAAGCCAATCAACCTCACGCGGAATGACTTTTTATTGCCAGACAATGGTTTGGTCTTCTGCTCTTTTGCGACAAGCTACAAGATCGATCCAGAACTTTTTATATCATGGATGAGAATCCTTGAGCGAACGCCGAATAGCTACCTTTGGCTTCTTAAAAGGGATGCAGCCGTTGAGGCCAACCTGAAATCCGTTGCATCTGCATTCGGTATCAACCCGCATCGGCTGCGCTTTTCTGAACCGTGTCCCAAACCTGTTCACCTGATTCGGTTATCCTTGGCTGATTTGTGTTTGGATACGCGGGCGGTCAATGGCGCGGCGACGACCAGCGATGCGTTGTGGGCCGGCGTGCCGGTGGTAACGATACAAGGCGGCCATTTTGCCTCCCGGATGTCGGCGAGCATATTGAGTGCGGTGGGGCTTTCGGAGCTGATCACCGACGATTTGCGGCAGTACGAAGAACTGGCGGTGGCTCTGGCCGCGGATCGGGAGCAGTTGCAGGCATTGCGAGCCAAACTGGAAACAAACACGCGCACCTATCCGCTGTTCGACACGGGGCGGTTTGTGCGCAATCTGGAGAACGCTTTTGAGCAGATGTGGGAGATATATAAGGCGGGAGAGCCTCCCCGGCACATCCAGGTAAAGGACTGTGGCCCGAGTGAGGATACCCAGGCGATTTGAAGACGCGGGCCTTTAACGGAAAGGATGGATAACGATGACAGCCTGTGAAGAAAGATATGCAGAGATTCAACAGATGTTGGCCGACGAGCGCCACGCAGAGGCGCTCACCGCGCTGGAAGCGTTGGTGGCCGAGTGCGGCGATTTTGCACCGGCGCATTTTGACCTTGGCAATCTGCATTATACCGCGGGCCGGATGGATGCGGCTTTGTCTCATTACGAGAAGACCGTAGCACTGGCGCCGGACAATCCGCTGTATCTGAAAAATCTGGCGGACCTGTTGTACAGCGAGCGCATGGATACGGACCGGGTGTTGAAATTGTACGACAAGATCTTGTCTTTCCGGCCCGAGGATATTCAAGCGCTGATGGTAACAGGCCATCTATGCGTGTCGCTCAAGCGTTTTGACGACGCTTTGGGGTATTACAACCGGGTATTGGATATCGAGCCGTGGAATGAAGAGGTCCAGCAATTCGTGGACCGGCTGATAGGGCAGGGTGCCGTTTCAGGGACGGATGGGGATCCGGAGACGGCGTATCAGCGCTGCCTGGATCAGGCGAGCCGGGGCCAGGTGGATAAGGCTGTCACTGGTTTGGAGTCGCTGGTTGCCGCGCATCCTGATTTTGCCCTGGCCCACAACGATTTGGGGGTGTTGTACTATCAGCGCGGGGATAAAGGGCGTTGTCTGCAAAGTTATGAGCGGGCCGTCTCACTTGATCCGAAAAATGCGAACTTTCAGAAGAACCTGGCGGATCTCTATCTTGCCGAGCACGGCAATGTAGAAAAGGCTTTGGAACTCTACCTATCGGTTCTGCATGAGAATCCCGAGGATATCGATGCCCTGATGGTGGCCGGCCACATTTGCGCGGCTATGGGCAAGACCGAATCGGCGAAGGCGTTTTATGATCGTGTGCTGGATGTGGAACCGTGGAATCTGGAAGCCAGCGATCGTCTCGAAAAGTTGGCTTCGGGTCTGACCTGAAAGGCTTTAAACAGATAGGAGTCGCGTATTGACGGCAGGTAAGATGCAGGCATTACTTGAAGAGGGCAAACGCCTGGAAAAGAGTGGAGATCTTCACGGATCCACACGGATTTACCAGGCTGTCCTTTCCTCAGATCCCGATAATGCGCAAGTATTAAACCGCTTGGGAATTCTTGCCTATCAATCCAGCCGGTTTGAGCAGGCCGAGGCATTCATCCAACGGGCGATCGAAAGAGAACCCCAGAAGTGGAAATACCACAAAAACCTGGGCAATGTTTTGCGGCGTTTAAACCACTTTAAAGCCGCCAAAGCAAGCTTCAGCAGGGCATTGGAACTCAATCCCGCCTCCGCGGAAGCCAATTACGATTTAGGCATCCTTTACCAAGCCTTCGGCAAACCTGAGCAAGCGTTGGAATGCTATCACCGATGCCTACAACTGAGACCTTGCTACCCTCAAGCGTACAATAATGCGGGCTTGATACATATGGAGCGAAATGAAACCCTGAATGCTACAAACTGTTTCCAAATGGCCATCCAACAAGATCACACCTTAGCAGGTGCGCACCTTAACCTGGGATACTTATACAGGAAAATCGGTCAATATCGACGGGCGCAATCTTGTTTTGAAACCGTTATCCAATTCAATCCAAACCTGCCCGAAGCATATCGCGGCCTGGGCGATGTTCTCCAGTCCCTTGGAAAAGTAGACGCAGCGATTGAACATTACGCCAAACTGATCCAGATTATCCCCGATAGCGCAGCCGACTGGGTCAACCTCGGAACTGCTTATCACTATAGACTTTCTTTGAACCAGGCGATGAAATGCTACCAAAACGCGTTGGGTATCGATCCCCAATTGCCCCAAGCATTGCTCAATGCCGGAATCGTTCATCGGGAGTGGCGCCAATTTTCCGAAGCGTTGACTTGTTTTAAGCAAGCGTTAAGAATCAAAGAGGATTATGAAAACGCTCTCGCTCAACTCGTGGGTCTTTTACTCCAACTGTGTGATTGGAAATCGTTGCCAAGGTATTCCGCATTGTTGGATCAGGCCACCCATAAGGCCATCGCCGCCCAAAAAAAACCGGCCGAAACACCTTTTCTCAGTGTAATTCGATCGCCGCAGCCGCTCCGCAATCTTCAGGTGGCCGAGGCATGGAACCGAAATTTCAAGTCCAATACGGCCAGATGGTGTCGAAATCTAAACTTCAAAAACCGCAGGAAAAACAAACGCAGGTTACGATTGGGCTATTTATCAGCCAGTTTTCAGAACCATCCGACTTCAGAGTTGGTTTTGGGGCTTCTGAAAGGCCACGATAGGAATCGATATGAAGTTTTTACCTATTCCTATGGTAAGGATGACAGCAGTGTCCAAAGGAAAGATATCGTTGACGCTAGTGATCGTTTCAATGATATTTTCAAGGTTAACGACAAGCAAGCGGCCGATCTGATTTACAGAGACGAAGTGGATATTCTTATTGATTTGATGGGGCACACCAAAGGAGCGCGGATGCAGATTTGCGCGTATCGCCCGGCTCCTTTGCAGGTCCGTTATATGGGGATGGCCGGGAGCACGGGGGCTGATTTTTTCGATTACATAGTGGTTGACCGCATCGTCTGCCCTATTGAGCATGAGAAGTTTTACAGTGAAAAGCCGGTCTATATGCCATTCAGCTATCAGGTGAATAATTATGCCAGTCGTTGGCCAGATAACAAATTGAAAGCTTGCAATCTCACCGGCAAGACACCATTTGTTTTTTGTTGTTTTGCCACGGCGTACAAAATCGACGCAACTGTTTTCCAGGTGTGGATGAAAATCATGCAACAGGTGCCGGGTAGCGTCCTCTGGCTGATGTCTGGCAACAGAACTGTTAAAAATAATTTGCAAATCACAGCCAGGTTGATGGGGGTAGATCCCGATCGGATCGTATTCAAAAAAAAGCTACCGCTTGATCAACACCTGGAGCGCTTAAAAAAAGCTCATCTGGCGCTTGACACCCTAAAGGTCAACGGCGCGGCAACCACCAGCGATGCGCTGTGGGCCGGTCTGCCTGTTCTAACCGCTGAGGGAAGCCACTTCGCATCGAGAATGACGGAGAGTCTGCTTCGGACCGTCGGTTTGCCGGAAATGGTTGCCTCAGATCTACAAAAATATGAAAAAGAGGCTGTCGAATTGGCGAATTCACCCGTTGCACTGACAAGCATAAGGAAAAAACTGATCACTTTGCGTGCCGAGTCGCCTCTTTTCGATACCGAAAAATGTATCAGATCCATTGAAGCTGGGTTCGAAGTGATGTGGAAGCGTTTTCAATATAATGAAAAACCCTCATCCATCGATATTGCCGATCATCTCGCTTCATGATGGTGGCCCCTGAATGGTTGGCATTGCCAGCAGATGCGAATAGTCCATTCTGAAAGAAGATACGATGCTGAAAACACCGCTAAACAAATTTCAGAAGGGAAACATTGGTGAATATATCCAACAGTTGAAAGCCGGTATCGAGGAACGCCCGCATGAGATTGATGGATATTTGCTTCTGGGAACGATCCTAATCGAGCAGGGAGCTTATCAAGAGGCAATTCATTGGTTGACGAGATTATTGAAGGTTCGCCCCCAAAATGAATCCGCGCTGTTTTACATCGCTAATGCGTTCAAGGAGCAACGTCTTTTCGATGAAGCCAGGAGCTATTATGAGCGCGCAATAAAAACGAATTCAAGGTTTGCGGAAGCATACAATAACTTGGGGGTCGTCTTGGCTGAACTGGGGCAGACGGAGCGAGCCCTGAAGGAATACGCCAGAGCCATTGCAGCAGATCCATTGCTGGGTCAGGCCTATTTCAACATGGGAAATCTGCTGCTCAAATCAGGAAAACGTAGGAAGGCCGAGTCTTGTTATCTGAAAGCAATTGAGATCAACCCGGAAGACCACCGATCCCTCAATAATCTCGGCAATCTCCGTCGCAACGATTGGGAACTCGAAAAAGCACGAAGCTTTTACAAGCGTGCATTGGCCTCATCGCCCGATAGCTCGGAGACGCTCCATAATTTAGGGGATGTTCTTCGACTGCAGGGTCATTATCATGAGGCCATTTCACTTTATGAGCGTGCCATTGAAGTGAAACCGGATGCCGTTGTGACTTATGTGAGCCTTGGAAACACGTATCGATCAAACTATGATTTTGATAGAGCCATTTCATGTTACGAATCAGCGCTCAACTGCAATCCGAAATCAATTCCTGCGTTAGACGGCTTGGGTATTTGTTTTGCTGATTGCGGAAAGACCAACGATGCCTTGCGGTACTTTGACAGCATGGCAGCCTTGCGTGACGATTTTGGGACACGCGTGAAAAGAGCGATGATTCTTCCTATCATCTATCAGTCGACTATTGAGATTCTGGACGCCAGAAGAAAATTTTCGAGCGAATTGGCCAAACTCTCAAGATTTGGCGAAACGATAGAAGACCCGTACAAACAGATCGGTATTTCGAATTTCATCCTTGCCTTGCATGGCATCAACGAAAGACCAATCCGGGAAATGCTTGCCAAGTTTTATCTTACCATTTGTCCACAATTGGCATGGTCTTCTCCTTTGCTGAAGAGAGGAAGACAAAAGAATAAGATCAGATTGGGTTTTGTTGGTCGTTACCTGCACAATCATACCATTGGAAGGCTCTATGGCGGGATGATTGAAAGGCTGGACAGGACCAAGTTCGACCTTTTCATCTTCAGGTTCGACCATAAGAATGACAAAATTTCAAGGTCCATCGATCATTGCGCACGTGAAGTGACGTTGTTACCCCAGGATATGTTTAAGGCCCGTGAGCGAATCGCCGAAGCCAAGCTCGACATCCTGTTTTTCCCGGAGATCGGCATGGATCCGCTAACCTATTTCATCGCATTTTCAAGGTTGGCTCCGGTGCAATGCAAACGTGGATTTCAAATAACAATGGGGATTCCAACCATTGACTATTTCATTTCATCCGATGCAGCCGAGCCAACTGAAGCCCAGCAATACTATTCCGAGAACTTGGTTCGTCTTAAGGGAACCGGCTACTATTATCATCGACCTGAAAGGCCAAACGTTGAACCCGAGAGGGAGTCGTTCAGTCTTCCAGAGGATCGGGTTTTATACGTCTGCACCCAGAGTCTGTTTAAACTGCACCCCGATTTCGACCCGATCCTTTCCGCGATTTTACAAAAAGATCCCAGGGGGGTTTTGGTTCTGATGGAGGGTATGTACCCACATTGGAAAGAGCTCCTTTTAAAACGGTTTAAAAAAACCGTTCCAGGAATTGTTGAACGGATCTGTTTTGTGCCGCGTCAACCCAGAGACAGATTCATGACCTTGCACCTATTGGCGGATGCCGTAATAGACACGATCTATTTTAGCGGAGGGCACACGAGCCTTGAGTGTTTTGCCTGGGGCATACCTGTGGTTACCTGGCCGAGCGCAATGCTTCCAGGTAGGCTGACATATGGATTTTACCAAAAGATGGGTGTGCTGGATTGTGTTGCCAAGGACTTCTCCGATTATGTTGATATCGCATATCGGTTGGCTAACGATCGAGGTTGGCGGCAAGCGATCAGCAGAAAAATATTGGAAAGATCATCGATTTTATTTGAAAACAGCAATGACATAAAAGAGCTGGAACTGTTTTTCGAAAAGGCTGTGAATGATGCCTATCGTGCCGATTCGGATTGATTAGGTATAAACGCGATGAATCGAATGTTTGAACAGGCGCTGAATTTTTTAGAGTCAGGTCAAAAGGGACCTGCTTTTTTTGAGTGCCGAAAAATTGCCAGGCAGTATAAAGACAATCCCGGTGTTTTAAAATTATGTGGGAATATTGCACGCCAATGCAACCGGCATGCAGAGGCAGTTAAATGGCTCCAGGCAGCCATTCGTTTGGATGACCGACAATCCGATTACCATTATGATCTTGCATTGATATTAATTGAGATGAACCGTCTCGGTGCGGCGATCAGCAGTTTGAAGAAAGTGCTTCAGATAAATAAAGACCACATTGATGCACGATTGAAAATGGGACAGATATATTGTGATAGTGGTTCCCATGAGAATGCCATCAAGCAATTTAAACAGGCCATCCAAGCAGACCCCGGTCAGGCAATCTCGTACTGTTGGCTGGGTATAGTCTATGAAAAACTAAATCTATTCTCAAAGGCTTTAGGGTGCTTGTCACATGCGGTCAAACTAAATCCGAATTTGTCTGAAGCCCATTCTCAGTTGGGGCGTATATACCTCGCCAAAGGTGATCTGCTGAAAAGTCGCGACTGTTTTTCCAGAGCCGTTTCAGCCAACGATAAGGATTGGCGGGCGTTGGGAAATTTGTGCATGGTCTTACGGGACCTGGGAGATCTCAAAGAAGCCTTGAGTGCAGGCCGTCGGGCAGCAGCGTTGAAACCCGATTCTTACCAAGTATGGCACAACTTGGGGAATGTTTATAAAGATCTATGTCAATTCAAAACGGCGGCCAGCCATTATGAAAAAGCCATCCAACTCAACGATGCCAATGCGCTTACGTACACTGGGTTGGGAATCGCCTGCCAGCGAAGCGGCGAGTATGAGCGAACCATCCAGGCCTTCAAAAAGGCTCTGGAATACGATTCCTCCGATGGAACGGCGATAAGCAATCTGTTCAATATGTCTATAATGGATTGCGCTTGGGAGGAAGCAAATCACTACCAAAAACGGTTGCACCGGCATACGATCGAATCTTTGCGTATTGGGCGAGTACCCTCGGAAACACCGTTCATTAATCTTGTCCGGCGCAACGATCCAGAACTGAACCTCGCTGTCGCCAGAGCCTGGAGCCAAGATATTGAAATCAGGATGTCCGGACTCAGGCGTTCACTTCGGTTTGTATACTCAGGAGATCGGAGCAGGAAAATACAGGTTGGCTATCTTTCAAATAACTTTGGAAATCATCCAACCTCTCATATTACCCGAAGGCTCTATGAACTGCATGATAGAAAACGATTTAAGATTATTTGTTATTCGCATGGTATCGAAGACAAAAGCCAGTATCGAAAGGCCATAAGAGACGGATGTGATGAATTCGTCGATATCCGCAACTTGTCGCATGTTGAGGCGGCTAAACGAATTAACAGCGATGGAATAAACATTCTCGTCGATCTAGTAGGATATATGCAGGGTGAACGGATGGCCATCGCCGCTCTGAGGCCGGCTCCGATTCAAATTCGATGGCTGGGCATGGCGGGAACAACGGGCGCTGGTTTTTTTGACTATTTGATTACGGACAACATTGTTACGCCGCAGGACCAATCTCGATTTTACACTGAGAAGTTTGCCTACTTACCGTATTGCTACCAAATAAACGACAACCACCCCTTTATCCACAGAGAGAACTGTCGGAGAGTTGCTTATAATCTTCCGGAAGACGCTTTCGTCTTCTGTTGTTTCAACACCAGCTATAAAATTGACGACAACATATTCTCTGTTTGGATGAACATATTAAAAAATCTGCCAGGCAGTGTTATTTGGTTAATGGCCAATTCTATTAAGCAAAAAGAGAATCTAAAAAAAGCAGCTCAAAGAAGCGGCATAGATAACCGCCGTCTTATCTTTTCCGATAAAGTGCCGAAAGACGAACATCTGGCCAGACTATCTCTTGCCGATCTCGCGTTGGACACTAGTCGCGTGAACGGGGCCGCATCTACCAGCGACGCACTTTGGTCCGGAATTCCGGTCCTGACGCTTCAAGGCAAACACTTCGCTTCAAGGATGACATCGAGCATATTAAAGGCCGCGGGGTTGCATCGGATGACAACATATACTTTCAATGAGTACGAAGAAAGAGCGGTAAAACTGGTCTTAGAGGCTGATGAACTTCGCCAAATGAGAAGCGAATTAAGGAAGAACGCAGCTAAATCCTGCCTATTCAATACGGAACAATTTGTTTCGGACCTTGAATCCAAATACGTTGAGATATGGGAACAATTTCAAAAAAGTAGAGTGTAAAATGGAAACCGTTTCAATCTCGTATAACGATGGAAAGACGACCATGGTAGCGATTCGATGACAATTAATAGGAAAAACATGTCGGTAGAGAAAAATATTGTGTCGATCTTTGAACTCGCTCTTAAGCATCAACTAAAGGGAGATTGGGAAAAGGCGGAAGTGAAATATAACTGGATTTTGTCCCAAAATCCGAGTGATCCAGATGCATTGCATTTGTTAGGAGTGTTGCACCAACAAACCGGAAGGGTTTCAACCTCAATTCCCTTGATTTGCCGTGCGATCCGAGTCTGTCCTTCAAATTACAATTACTATAACAGCCTTGGTACTTCGATGAAAAGGGTGGGCAATCTCAAGAAAGCTAGGCAATGCTATGAAAAAGCGTTACGTTTGAAACCCGACTATCCTGAAGCCTTGTATAATTTCGGCGGTATCTGTTATGCGCAAAAAGATTACGATGCAGCGCTTCGATATTACCAAAGGGCCATTGAGGTGAAAAAGGAATTTCCTGAAGCCATGAACAATATGGCCGCAACCCTAAACGTGTTGGGAGAATTTCAAAATGCGGTGGAGTGGTGTAAAACGGCCATTCAATTAAATCCTGAATATAGCGAAGCATATAATAATATGGGAAACGCCTACCTGTCGCTTGGTAAGCCGGATTCAGCCATGTTTTGTTACAAGAAGGCAATATCATTGGCCGGCGAGAGTGCGGAGGTATTATGTAACCTGTCCAATGCATTGAATGCTAATGGAGATGTCAATAAGGCTATAAACGGGTATGAAAAAGCCATCCAAATAAATCCAGGCTATGGGAAAGCTTACAACAACCTCGGAACCGTGTACAGATATAGAAGAAATCTGAGCAAAGCCGAAGAGTTGTATAAAATAGCAATCAAACTTTCTCCCAAAGATTCCGAGGCTTATCATAATTTAGGCAATGTGTATTTTGATAGGGGTGATTATCATGCAGCAATTCTGTGGTACACAAAGTCAATCCAGATCGAACCGGAAAATCTACAAACCTTGATCAACTTAGGAATTGTTTGCAATGAGGTTGGTGATTTTAGCAAAGCATTGGAATGCTACGAAAAAGCGCTGGGAATTGATTCAAAGAATTCAAAAGCAATCTGTCATTTGGTCCATGAGTATTATAAAAGGTGTGAATGGCCAAAACTTGATGGATTGAATAGCCAGTTAGACCGTTTAACCAAAAAAGAATTAAAGGAGGGTGAACGTCCGAATGAAATGCCATTCCTAAATATTATAAGGAGCGATGACCCTCTACTAAATTTGCAAGTAGCAGAGCAATGGAGTGAGGAACTATCGACGCGAACTATAGGGCATAAAAGCATTAACATCTTTAGACGCAAACCCTCAAAACGCGAAAAGTTGACCATTGGATATCTTTCCAACAACTTCAGAAATCATCCGACTTCACATTTAATCCATGATATTTTCGAACTGCATGATCGACACCGTTTTATAATCAATGTTTATTCATATGGTAAAGACGACGGTAGTCTACAGCGGAATAAAATCAAACAAAAATGCGATTTGTTCATTGATTCACGCGATTTCAGCCATGAAGAATTTGCAAAACGTATAAACGATGATCAAGTAGACATTCTTGTTGATCTTGTAGGATACATGCAGGGAAACAGATTGGAAGTCTGTGCGTACCGCCCCGCTCCGGTTCAGGTCAGATGGCTTGGTTTCGCGGGGACCACCGGGGCAACTTTCTTCGATTATATGGTCACTGACAGGATCGTTACTCCCGAATGTTCGGCTCAACATTATACCGAAAAGTTCATTTTGATGCCATATTCATATCAAGTGAACAGCAAGCCCATTGAAATGGCTGCCGTCGGTTTTAATCGGGAGTCTGTTGGCCTGCCGGAGAATGGCTTTGTCTACTGTTGCTTCTGCTCCAGTTATAAAATCAACTCGGACGTTTTTGATTCATGGATGCATATTTTAGAGCAGGTGGATGAAAGTGTGCTGTGGGTGTTGGACAGCAACCCTGCAGTCGCATCGAACCTGCAACGACGGGCAAAAGAGAGAAACGTGGATCCGAAAAGGCTTGTTTTTGCCGATAAGTTAAATAAATACGAACACCTTGAAAGAATCAAGTTGGCCGATTTGGCACTGGATACGCTTAAGGTGAACGGTGCTGCGACCACCAGTGACGCATTATGGTCCGGAGTGCCGGTGGTAACCATGATCGGAAACCATTTTGCATCACGTATGTCGGCGAGCATTTTATCGTCGGTGGGACTATCCGAACTGATTGCTGACAATCTGAAGGAGTATGAAAAACTTGCGGTGGCCATGGCCACCAACCCAAACGTGCTATTCAACCTACGAAGCAAGTTGAATAAAAATAAATCCACGCAACCATTGTTTGACACACAACGATTCGTTGATAGCCTGGAAAATGCTTATGAGCAGATATGGGAAATCCACTGCGGGGGGGCAAAGCCTCGCGAAATTCAGGCCCTCGATCTTTTGCGCTCGCCCGACAAGGAGGCACAATAATTGCTGTATTGTTTACACGATTGACCAATCGAATGGAATGACCAGCAGCACACCTATCATAAGGGTTAATGGAATAGGGAAACCAACGGATGCCGTCATCTGAAAAAACAGGAAACGCAGCAAAAGAGCGGTTATTCGAAAAGCATGTTCCCGTTGCGTTGCGGTCAAAAAAAAGCGGATTCAACATCGCGATTGTCGCCGACTTCAATATTGCTGGGCAGCTAACTAAATTGTTTCGTTTGATAAACAATCACACCATCCATAGAGCGCGGTGCATCGTTTTTCAAGGTGATTATTTATCTTACGATCGTGATATTGTTCTATCGGACAACGACAGCGGACAATGGGAGGAAGCGCAGGAGATCATCGCCAAAGCAGATTTCTTCCATATTGGACGCTTCCCTGTCCGGGACAACCGTTTGGCACTATTAGAAAGGCTTTCACCCAATAATTGCGTGATTCAATATTTTGGCACCCAGCTTCGTCAAAACGCCAATAAAATATACAGTTGGCATCAGAACAAGCAGATTACAGGCATTGGCGCTTGGGACTTTACGATGATCCAGAATGCCCCTTTTTTCTATCATATTAACATGATGTTCGATAGCGCCATAGTACAAGCCGTACCCGAACCCCAGGGAACGATCCGTGTCGTCCATCCGACCACAGATCGTAGAATAAAGAAGACCGAATTGTTCCTCGACGCCATTAAAGTGTTGGAAAACAAATATGATGTGAAAGGAATTGTAATCGAAGGAAAGACCAATGAAGAATGTTTGGCGCTTAAAGGTTCAGCACATATGACTTTCGATCAGATATCCGTCGGTATATACGGTGTTTCCGCCATTGAGTCGTTGGCCATGGGGCACGTCGTTTTCGGTGGTATTTCCAATTTCGCAGCGAGCGTCTATCCAGACAATCCATTGGTGTGGGTCACGCCCTATAATGTCGAACAGAAAATAGAATATTTCTTAAAACATCCTGAACTACTATCTACAAGAGGCAAAATGGGCCGTGAGTGGGTAAAACGATACCATGACCCTTTGAAAATATTGAGACAATTCTTGTATATCTACGATCTCGTCCGTAATGGCCATAATTTCATGACGGCGCCGGACGAACAACTATTGGAGAAAGAAAATGATTGAAGGGCAGAAAGTGTTTCTTACCGGTGGCGCCGGTTTTATTGGAACTTCGATAATCAGCCGCTTGGTGGATCAAAACGAAATCATTGTATACGATAATCTGTCACGCAATAGCCTCAGAAACAGTCCTTTTAGCAGGCATCGAAATATCCGTATCATTGAGGGCGATATCTTGGATGCCGAAAAACTTTCACGGAGTATGTCAGGTGCCAATATTGTGATTCACTTGGCTGCCATTGCCGGTATTGATACGGTCGTAAAGAGCCCCATAACCACGATGAAGGTAAATATTTTGGGCACACTTAATGTGTTGGAAGCCGTTGTCAAACAGACTGCAGTGGACCGGGTGATTGATTTCTCGACGTCTGAAGTCTTCGGATCGTATGCATACAGGTCGGAAGAAAATGACAGCACTGCCCTTGGACCTGTAGGCAATGCGCGCTGGACCTATGCCGTCGGCAAACTGGCCGCTGAGCATATGGCTTTCAGCTATCATAAGGAAAAGCAACTTCCAACAGTTTCCATAAGACCATTTAACGTTTACGGACCGGGACAGGTGGGAGAAGGCGCCGCCCACCATTTTATCGTCAATGCGCTACGGGGAGAAGATCTGGTCATACATGGAGATGGTGACCAGATCCGATCATGGTGCTATATCGACGATCTCGTGGATGGTGTCATGCTGTGTCTGGAAAATCCTGAGGCTGTTGGGCAATCTTTCAATATCGGCAATCCACGGGGAACGATAACTATCCACGGTCTTGCATTGGCTGTCGTTCGGGTAACTTTTTCAAAATCCAAGATTGTTCACGTACCAAAAACATTCGCCGATGTCGAACTTCGTATCCCGAATATCAACAAAGCCCAAAAGCTTCTCAACTATCAACCCAAAATAGACCTTGAAAAGGGACTCAAACGAACTGCGGAATGGTACTATGAAAAATTCAACACCGATCCGATTGATTAAACCTAACGTTGGACCATCTGAAATCGAAGCCGTGCGCGCAGTATTGCAGTCAGGCATGCTTGTTGCCGGTCCTAAAGTTGACGAGTTTGAAAAGCGATTGTCTGAGTATCTTGAAGTTCAATTCGTCGTACTCGTCTCTTCAGGAACGGCGGCGCTGCATTTGAGTCTATTAGCGATGGGGATAGGACCGGGGGATGAAGTTCTGGTTTCTGCGTTAACCTTCCCAGCAACGGCGAATGCGGTGGAACTGGTTGGCGCTACGCCTGTCTTCGTTGACTGTGGGCCAGAAAGCGTTAACTTGGATCCCAATCTTGTGGAGCGCCGAATTGGTCCTAAAACAAAAGCAATATTGCCCGTTCATGCATTCGGACTTCCCGCTGATATGGATCGTCTATCTGAAATTGCAAACCACTATAATCTGTCAGTTATCGAGGATGCCGCCTGTGCATTGGGCTCCAAACTCAATAATCAATGGTGCGGAACAATGGGTCACACGGGCATATTCAGTTTTCATCCTCGGAAGCTTCTGACCACGGGAGAAGGTGGCGCGGTCGTCACTGCAGATGAAGATATCGCCTGCCGTGTGCGGTGCCTGCGCAACCACGGTTTCATGGATGGGAACTATGAGGCCGTTGGCTTCAATTACCGCATGACGGACTTTCAGGCGGTTATGGGCTCTATGCAATTGCGAGTTTATCAGAATTCGCTGGAGCAAAGGCGGGCATTAGCAGAGCAATACTGGAAAAAGTTGCAGGCCATCGGATGGGCGAAACAGATAGTGCCGAATGGATCGGTAGAGTGGAACGTACAGACCTTTCTCGTGTGTTTGGAGGAGCCCATCGATCCAAAACGAGTGATGGAACATCTCAAGCACTATGACATTGAGTCGACAATTGGCACCTATTGTGTTCCTCTGCTGCCATATTACAGAAAAAAATACAAGGGAACGGTGAAGACATTTCCCAAATCATTTCATTTATACCGTCAATTGTTAAGTTTGCCTCTTTATATGAACATGACTATTGAGGATATGGAGCGAGTCGTCTCTGCCCTGGACAATTTCCCCGGCCATTAATCTGGATTGTCCGATTATAAACGCTACAATGAATGCAGCCATTGGTAATGGTCTTGACGTCGTTGGAGAGCAACTTCATTGCACACAAGGATAGGTTATGAGTGGCTGGAAAACACATGGGGCCGGAATTCAAGAGTTAAACAGCTTGAATTTGCTTCAAGCTGGATCGGTAATTGAGGACGGCGTTAGAATATTTTTCCCGGAGAATATCCAGATAGGGGCCAACGTATATATTGGGCACGACACCATCCTGAAAGGCTACTTCGATAAAAAGCTGATAATTCAGGAAGGGTCTTGGATCGGGCCCCAGTGTTTTATTTATGCAGCAGGAGGGATAACCATCGGAAAAGATGTAGGCGTCGGACCCGGAGTGAAAATGATCTCATCTGCTCACGTCAAAGAGCCATCCGATGGCCCGATTTTAAAGCGCCCGATTGAACGCAATCCGATCATCTTGGAGGATGGTTGTGACATAGGAACGGGCAGTCTCATACTTATGGGGGTAACCATTGGAAAATGCGCTCAAATCGGTGCGGGATCTGTGGTAACCAGCGATGTGCCCTCGTACACTACAGCTGTAGGCGTTCCTGCCAGGGTGATCTCGTCTGTTCAATCGTGAGTCACTATTTAAGTCCTGCCTAAAGGTAAGCTATCTGTATTTGGTACCATGCGAATTCAAATTTGATTTCACAGCCTATCAGGCATTACTGACGTAGGGGTGAACCCGGTTGCCGCCCGATAGCGACGGTATGGACTTTCGTAATTCATAGACAAGATTTATAGACGGACGTGCATCTTCGATGCCGAACCCTCGGCCGTCTAGAATTTCTTGATAGACCCTGTTGTGAAGATCTGTAAAGCCGCCTGAAAATTCGATTTCTTCCCCGTCTACGGTAATGGATCGATACGTTGTCTTGCCTTCCTTCCTGACAGCTTCCGGTAGATCGTTCCTGTCCACAGACAGAAACCAGCGAATGCGGGCATTGTCCAGTTCAAGATAGCCAGCCATCTTTTTATCGTTGCTGAAGTGCACTTCCTGCAGGCGCACAGCACCGAAAATCCACATGAGCATATCAAAAAAGTGGATACCGATGTTGGTGACAACACCGCCGGATTTGTTCATGTTGCCTTTCCAAGAATGGAAATACCATTTTCCTCGCGAGGTGATGTATGCAAGATCGATGTTGTGTTTGTCGCCCTTGGATGGCGTGCTTGCTTTGATTTTTTCCTTCAACTCGATAATGGATGGATGGACCCTTAATTGTAGGACATTGAATATTCTCAGGCCGGTCTCCTCCTCCAACTCTGCCAATGCATCCAAGTTCCATGGGTTCAACACCAATGGCTTTTCACAGATCGCATCAGCCCCGATTCTCAAAGCGAAACGAATATGAGCATCGTGCAGATAGTTCGGCGAGCAAATACTGATATAATGGAGTCTATCCGCTTCCCCCAACCGCCGCAGTTTTTCCGCATGCCTGTCAAAGCGTTCAAATTCAGTAAAAAAGGCTACGTCATACGAAAAACTGTCAAGGATACCGACGGAGTCGGATGGGTCTAAAGCAGCGACAAGATTTTGATCGGTTTCTTTTATGGCTCGCATATGTTTAGGAGCGACATAGCCTGCTGCTCCAAGCAATGCAAAATTCTTTTTTTCACTCATCTTTGGCGGCTCCGGCAAAAAGTTTTTATATTTGTATTTATTGTATGGCAACAGAACCCTGAAGGAGGGCATGCCTTTGTACGGTTAGAAAAATGCAAGAAGAGGGCCATATTGAAAATATGGCTAATGCCTCAGTATTCTGCCGCCGAATTGTGAGGGAAACGCTTGAGGATGTCAACTTTTCGACATCGTATAAAGAAGTAGAGATGGTGAGCTGAATGCTTTTCCCGCCTTGATGTCAGGCTCGGGTATATTGCCAAGGCGGCGGCGCTGGTTGAAAGTTTTGAGTGACAACTACTTATTATTATGTTTGGTATTGCAGAAATTGTCCCCGGCGCGTTCAAGAATATTGTGAACTCGATTTCACTGTTTGCCGTCGCTATCCTTACGGCGGCTACGGTCTAATTCCCCCTCAGGCCTGCGGCAATGTTTTCATTGATTTTAATGATGATGTTCAGTTTTTTGGGTGAAGGATAGGCCATGATCTCGAAGATCCTCTTGTCGATGAAGGAACTGAGTCGCAGCAGGTCAAGTTTGATGTTGTCCGGCAACGGGTTGTCCTGTTTGCCAAGTTCTGCCTGGAATATGGTCCAGATGCGCTGATTGTAGTTCAGGGCATCGTCCAGCAATTCCTTACGATTGACACTGTCCCAGTTTTTTTGGCAGGACCGAAGTTTCTTCGCCGCTTCCGTCAAAACTCTGGCTTCGGTTTCCCTGCCGGATACCGTTGTTTTTTCAACTGATTTATAGGCATTGAGCGCTTTATTGTACACGGGCGATGACCTCCTCTTCGAATGCAATCAGCTTTTTGCAGTTTTTAAGCGCCTGGTAATAATTTCCTTCCAAGATATTTTCACTGACTTGGTCAATAAGACCAAGGGCACTAGGCGCAGCCTCAAGGAAGTCCTTTACCAATTCCCAATATACTTTGTGGTGGGTCTTTAAATTGCCGCTGTCGATGTACATCAACTGAATCGCAAAATAGATACGCCGGGCGGGTGAATTTGCATTTTCTGCACTCAGGATGTCTTTATCCCTGAGAATGGAGACCTTGTTTTCAACAATGAAATTGGATTTTTGCCCGCCATTGGTGATGACGGCGCCACCGATGATCATCCGTTCTCCGGGCTTCAGTGTAATTTTGAGTCCCATTATTTTTTGGCCTTATATTTTGATTGCATGTACTTTATAACTGAACGGCAAAAGTTCTAAACCAATAAAATATCCGAATTAGCCAAAAAATAAATATATTTTTTATCGGTAATCGACAGGGACTATTCAACGATCAAGACAGGGATGAGGTGTTTTGTTAGCAAGCATGGACAAGGGGCCCCCTTGTCCATGCTTTAATTGAAAAAGAATCGAAAAATAATGCCCAAATTAGAACAGCTGCAATACGGCCTGAGCAGCCTGGGAAGCCAAGCTGAGTGAAGTCGTGCCCAGGTTCTGACGGGTCTGCAGCATCAGCATGTTGGCACCCTCTTCGTTCATGTCGGCCAGCGTCAGGTTGTCGGCACCGGTATTAAGGGTGTTTGTCATCTCGGTTGTGAAATCAGCACGAATCTGAATGGTGGACAGACTGGACGAAAGTTTCTGGGATTCGGTTCTAAGTTGCGTAATGGCGGCGTCAATTTCGCTTACCGCACCCGATTCAATTGATGAATTTGAGGAGAAGTTAGCGACTGCAATGGTTACGCTTGCAACGCGGCCGGTACTTGTAGCGCTGAAGCCGGCAACGCTTAAGGTATTGCTGCCATCTTCGTTGAATTCAACGGACAGGCTGTCGCCATCGAGCAGGTTCTGACCGCCATAGCTGGAATCATCGGCCATGAAAGCAACCTGGGAACGAATCGCGTCAAACTGGTCGGCAAGGTCAGCCGTATTGGTTGACGTTTTGGCGGCCTGTGCCAGAGACTTCATCTGCGCAAGCAGGTCTTCGATTTTTTCGATACCGGTATTGGCGGCCTCAATGGTTTTGATGGCTTCGTTCATGCCGTCTTTTTTAGCGGAAAGGTCGCTGGCACGATTGTAATGGTCTTCCGCCTTGAAAAAGTTGACCGGATCATCCAGGGCCGAGTTGACTTTTTTACCAGTGGACAGACGGTTCTGGGTCGTCTGCATCATGCTGTCCACGTTCTGCAGAGCGATCAGGTTGCTTCTCATTCCTGCGGTAAGTGCGATTGCCATGATAAATCTCCTTTTCTAGGTTTGTTAGATCGGCATTCTTGCCGGATTTCTATGTATTCCGCGCGTTTTTATCGTGAAAGCTGAATCATCGCCTCCTTTCGAATTTATTTGCGCGTTACAAACCTATTATCGCTCTGCACAGTATTTACTTTAGAAAAAAGTTTTTAACCTTTATGTTTTTTCCAAACATGTTCAAAGGTTTCAGTTTGCAGAATGCAAAAATATGCAAATTGCAAAATATTGGGACTGAAGGGGCTTTCTGTGAAAACATTGGGTGCGGTAGGGAAAACTCCAATTCGAAATATTGTAGCTCTTAGATATAGATGTTTTTCAAAATTTTCGAATAGGCACCATTGCTCTTTTCCACAAGCGTATTTTTATGCTAATTTTTCAAATGATTATGGACTTCCGTTTTCGCGGGAATGACATGTCGGTTGGCTTTTGCGAAATGTTGAAACAATATTGGGATAAAAATTCCCACTGACGGTAGGCCAACAGATGGCTTAATGGGGCCCGTTCGTGATAAACGGCCTCCTTTTGCAATTTGCAATAAACCAAGCAAAAACGATCCAGTGTGTAATCGAAAAAACTTCAAGTTATCGGGATAAAAATTAATCTCAGTTCGGTGAATAAAATTTTTTTCACCACAACGGGTAAGGATCAATGGGAGAGCCACCATCTATATATTGGGGGCAGTGGGGGGCATTCGAAGTCTTTAGAAAACAAGGCGCAGAAGAAAAAGAGCGCGCTTCCGAATTCCGGCAACAAAATTGCTAGATCAAAAACCATCCCTCGATTGTCGAAAACCCAGATCAATAATTATCAGGAGGTGTGACCGTGCAAAATTCACCCGTTATCGAAAACGATGCTTTGAATGAGATTGTTGAAAATGCTGTGATTGCCTCAGACAAGACAGACGCTTTCGATGGTATTGTCGGTGAAAGCACAAAAATGCAGGATATCTTCCGGCTGGTTGAACGGATAGCGGACAGTGATAGCACCATTTTAATCAACGGAGAGACTGGGACCGGTAAAGGGTTGATCGCCCAGGCCATTCACAAGCAATCCTACCGAAGGGATCAGCCTTTTGTCTCCATCAACTGCGGCGCCATTCCGGAAAACCTTCTGGAAAGCGAACTGTTCGGCCACGTCAAAGGGTCGTTTACCGGTGCTACGGCCAATAAAGTCGGCAAATTCGAGGCGGCTAACGGCGGCACCATTTTTTTGGACGAAATCGGGGATATGAGCCAGGATCTGCAGGTCAAGATTCTCAAGGTCCTTGAAGAGCGTTGCTTCGAGCCGGTGGGCGGATGCAAAACGACAAAAGTGGATGTCCGCATTGTCGCGGCAACCCACCGTGACCTCGAGGAAGAGGTCCAGAAAGGCAATTTCCGGGAAGATCTGTTTTATCGACTTTACGTGATCCCCATCAACCTGCCCGCCCTGAGAGAACGTCGTTCGGATATCCCCCATTTCGTGGCCCACTTCATGGACCAGTTGAACACGACCAAAAACACCGCCGTGGATTCAATTTCCGAAGACGCCCTGAACGTGATGATGCAGTACACATGGCCCGGGAATGTCAGGGAACTGGCCAATCTGATGGAGCGGATCGTGGTCATTAAAGGACAAGGGGGGATCGAGACCACCGATCTGCCGCGCAAAATGAGAGACGAGGCACCTAAAAACTGTATCCTGTCGCCCGAGATCACCGGCGATGGTCTCTGCCTGAGTACCGCGGTCAGCGAATTCGAAAAGCGCCTGATCTATCAGAGCCTGGAAAAGACCAAATGGGTGAAAAACCGGGCCGCTAAACTGCTGCATGTAAAACGGACCACCCTGGTGGAAAAAATCAAGCGGTACGATCTGCAAAAATGCGCTTGATGGTGCGCTTTTCCGTTTCGCCTTTCACATTCGATTTTTGCACCCAGTTTTATCCCGCAAAAGCGGAACTTCGCTCGATACACAGAGCCCGCAGAGGTTTTTCGTTCGCCTGAAAGGTGCATATTTTTAGATCTCAGCGTCCTTTGCGCCTCTGCGGTGAACCCCAAATCTCATCTCCCACATCTCAGATCTCATTTTCCTGTCAAAGGGGTGACGGCACTTTGCTGAATTGACGCTGAGTTGCCTGCTCGGTCCCGCTTTTTCTTCCTTCGATCCCATCTTCGAACATATGAAATAAATCATTATAATACAAATAGTTAACATCCTGAATGATGACAGATTCAACGGATAAGCCCTATCTGGCACCCGATTTGCGTTGTGTAGCGATACGGGATTTTTGCCGCGCAGGAATACTGACGCCTGCTATCGTGATGGTATGTTTTCATTGGTGAAGAACGGTTGCTCAACCATGGTCAATCATCCAATATCAGTATTGCTGGTTTCTTCGGAATCCGAACTGCGTCGCCATTTGTATGACGTGCTGGAAGAGGTCGGTCAATTCCAACTGAAAGGATGTGCCACCGGTCGGGAAGCGATGGAGAAACTATCGTCGCACCCTATTCAGATCCTGTACGCTGATATGCGGCTCGAGGATTCATCGGCAGTGACCTTGAGCGAAGAGGTTCAGCGGAAATATCCTGATATTACCATTCTGATTGGCGCCGTAAAAGGGACGGCCAGGGACGTCATCTCAGCCATGCAGGCGGGTGCCTCCGAATTTATTCTCGATCCCTTTGAAAGCGAACTGGTCCGGGAAGTATTCCAGAAGGCGGCCCGGGATATTGCCGAAGGTTCGCAACCCGTTCTGACCAGAAACGACAAGACCTTTATTACCCAGGATGGCGTGCTGCTGCGAACGCTGGAGATCGCACGCAAGGTGGCGCCCAGTGCGGCCAGTATTCTGATTACCGGAGAAAGCGGCACCGGCAAGGAACTGCTGGCCGCCTTCATTCACGCCCACAGCCAACGCAACAGCGAGCCCTATGTGGCCATCAATTGCGCCGCCCTGCCGGAACAACTGGCCGAAAGCGAACTGTTCGGACATGAAAAAGGGGCCTTTACCGGGGCCATCTCCCGGAAGATCGGTAAATTCGAGAGCGCCGGTAAAGGGACCCTTGTCCTGGATGAAATCACCGAGATGACGTTGCCGCTTCAGGCCAAGCTCCTGCGCGCCTTACAGGAGAGGGAAATCGTAAGAGTCGGCAGCAACCGCCCCATTTCCGTCGAGGCCAGAGTGATTGCCATCAGCAACCGGATGATGAAAGAGGCGGTGGCTTCGGGAAACATCCGGGAAGACCTCTACTATCGGTTGAACGTCATTCCTTTGACGATTCCGCCCTTGCGGGAACGGAAAAACGACATTCCATTGCTGGCGGAAACCTTTCTGAAGCGTTTCAGCGATCAGAACGGCAAAAAAATGGATCGCATTTCCGAAGGGGCCATGGAACTGTTGATTCATCAGGACTGGCCCGGAAATGTCCGTGAATTGGAAAACACCATAGAACGTGGGGTCCTCATCGGCGGCGGCGAAACCCTTTTGCCGGATGATCTGATCCTGGACATCGGGCCGAAGGAAATGGCCGCCACTGTTTCCCCGGAAGCGGGTATGACGGTCCGGGAGATGGAAAAACAGTTGATTACCAATACGTTGCAATCCGTCAACGACAATCGCACCCATGCGGCCAAAATGCTGGGAATCAGCATCCGGACGCTGCGCAATAAATTGAACGAATACAAGGAAGAAATAGAGAAGACAAAGTAATGGTACATTATTTGCTGATCAAAGATACAAACAATTAAGCAGAGGGTAGTATGGACCAGCACCCAGTCAATCTGTTCGGCGGTACGATCTCGACGTTGTCGCGATCGTTGGACCTGCGGGCACGCAAGCACGAAACCATTTTAAACAACGTGGCCAATGCGGATACGCCCAACTACAAGCCTTTTGTGATGGATGTGGAAGCGGCCCTTCAAAAAGAACCCCAAGCGTCTGTATCCGGCTCCATGCAGCTAACCGATGAACGTCACCTGCCCGGGCGCCATGCACCGGACGACCCGGAAACTGCCCACACAGCCGATGGCGAGAATCCCCTGTTGTTCCGGGGGGACCAAAACGGCGTCGACATCGATGCCGAGATGACCTCCTTGGCCAAAAACAGCCTGCTTTACCGGGCCTCGGCCCAAATGGTCAAATCCAAGTTGTCGGGATTGAAAAACGTCATCAAGGGAGGAAACTAGACCCATGAATTTTATGGACAGCCTATCCATCAGTTCGACCGGATTGAGCGCCCAGCGCCTGCGCATGAATCTTATTTCGAGCAATTTGGCCAACGCCAACACCACGCGCACCGAGAACGGCGAACCCTACAAGCGCAAGGATGTCATCTTCGAAGCCGCGCAAGGGGAAAGTTTTCGGGAAATTCTCGACGAACGCACAGCAGAGGAAGGGCATGGCGTCAAGGTGGCCGGCATTATCGAAGACGAAAAACCCTTTATTCAAAAATATGATCCCAACCATCCGGATGCCGACGAAAACGGATACATTCGACTGCCCAACGTCAACATCGTCGAGGAGATGGTCAACATGATATCCGCCAGCAGGAGCTTCGAGGCCAATGCAACGGCCGTTGCGGCGACCAAGGACATGGCGGGAACGGCGCTGGATATCGGGAGGAGCTCATGAACGATCTGACGATTTCCAAACTGCAGTCCCTGCTGCCGGAAGGCGGGGCTGAAAAGAAACAGACCGATGACGCGTCCCAGACGCCCTTCAGCGATTTCGTCAAACGATCCCTGGCCGACGTCAACCAACAAATGGTGAACGCCGATCAGGCCATTGATGATCTGGCCACCGGCCGAAATCAGGATATTCACAACACCATGATTTCCATGCAAAAGGCGGAGATTTCTTTCGAACTGGTGATGCAGATTCGCAATAAACTCATTTCCGCCTACGACGAGATTCGACGCATGTCCATATAAAAGACCGTTCATCTGAAACCCTGAACCTCTAAACCCTTAAACGGAGCACCAATGGCTTTTTCGTTATCCACGCTGCCGCAGCAACTGAAACTGGCGTTAAAAGGCTTATCGACGGGAAAACTGGTTGCCATGGCCATCCTGGTAGGCGGTACCATTGCCGCTTTCGCCTTTCTGCTGACCTGGTCGGAAACCGGCGATATGCATCCGTTATACAGCAATCTGGCGCCAGAAGATGCCGCCGAAATCGTGGCCAACCTGAAGGAAAACCAGATCCCCTACCAGCTGACCATGGACGGTACAGGGGTTCGCATCCCCTATGACCAAATCTATGAAACCCGGTTGAACCTGGCCTCCCAGGGGCTGCCCCGCGGCAACGGAATCGGGTTCGAAGTATTTGACGACACCAAGCTGGGCATGACCGAATTCGTCCAGAACGTTAATTATCAAAGGGCCCTGCAGGGTGAATTGAGCCGGACCATCAACACCCTGATGGAGGTGGAAAGCTCCCGGGTCCATATCGTCATGCCCGCTCGCTCGTTGTTTATCGAAGAAGAGGAGCCGGCTACGGCCTCCGTGATTCTGAAGTTGAGACGCGGAAAATACCTGAGCAAGGATCAGATCCAGGGGATCGTGCACCTGGTTTCCTCGAGCGTTTCCCGACTGGATCCGGAAGACGTCACCATCATCGACAACAGCGGGAAAATGCTGGCCGGTTTCAAGGAAAAATCCACCGTCAGCCAGGTTACATCCAACCAGTTGGCCTTCCAGGAAAAGAAGGAACGGCTGATGGAAAACCGTATCCGGACCATGCTGGAAAGTGTCCTGGGTCAGGAAAAGGCCATTGTCCGCGTTTCCTGCCTGCTCAATTTCACCCAGCAGGAGAAAACCGAGGAGCTTTACCTGCCGGACAACTCGGTCATCCGCAGCGAACAGGGATCCAGTTCGCTTTCCAGCGACGCCGATGCCGTCGCCGCCGGTGTCCCCGGTCTTCAGGCCAATGTGGTACCGGGAAATACGGGCACGTCCACCGATGGTGGCGGGCGCAACAACCAGAAACAGCAGTTCACGAAAAACTACGAAGTGGGCAAACGCGTCAACCGCCAGATCATGCCCATCGGCAGCATTCAACGGCTGTCCGTTGCCGTCGTCGTGGATGGAACCTACCGGGAACCCGAAGAAGGGGCCGAAGGGGAGCAGGCGCAATATGTTCCCAGGACGCCCGAAGAGATGGCCACCCTGGAAAGCATCGTCAAAAGTGCGGTGAATTACGATGCGGCCCGGGGCGATATCATCGAAGTGGCCAATATTCCCTTTGAGGTGGACCTGGACGTCGACATGGCCATGGAACCCGAGGCTCCGGGATGGATGGACATGCTCAAAACCAACCAGACCCTGATCAAATATGCCGCAGCGGCCCTGTTCTTCCTGATGTCCTTTATGATGATCATCAAGCCGCTGGCGCGCTGGTTGACGTCGACGCCCATCGAAGAGATTCAGATGCTGGAACAGCTTCCCCAGACCATCAAGGAACTGGAGCGTCGCTATGCGGAGGCGGACAAAGAAGGCAGCTATACCCGACAGATCGAAAACCTGATCAAGGAGAATCGTTCCGGGTCTACCCAGTTGATGAAAACATGGCTGAAAGAAACGTAATGAGCTAATAGCTTGTAGCTGATAGCTTCTATCTGATAGAAACCATTGACGATCAACCAAAAAACCTGAACCCCAAACGTTAAACCCGAAACCATCGCCCATGGACCCCAGAAACCTCATCGGATCATTGAAAGCAGCCATTCTTGTCCAAGCCCTGGGATGGGATGTGATTTCCCCGGTGGTCGACCAGCTTACCAAGGCCGAACGCAATCTGATTTTCAAGCTTCAGGCCAAGTTGGAATCGGTCTCCCCGGCTTTGGTCGAAAGTGTCGCCCGGGAATTCTTGGAAAAGGCGGCGCCACCCAAACAGATCGAAAGCAAGGAAGGCGGGGAGAAAGGGACCGCAGAGGGGGTGGACGAGCGGCGGGAAAAAAATCTGAATGCCATCCAATCCATACCGCCGGATCTGCTGATTCAGCTGATTCAAAGCGAACATCCCCAGACCATCTCTTTGATTATCGCCCATCTGCAGCCCCACATCGCCAGTGAAGTGATGGGGCTGCTGCCCGATGAATTGCGGGCCGATGTGGCCTACCGCATTGCCAATCTGGATAAAGTCGCCTCGGGAATGCTCGAGGAGATCGACCGGGCTTTCGAGGAAATCCTGGCCAACAAGGAAACCTCCAGCACCCAGAAGGCCGGCGGGGTGCCCCGTTTGGCCGAAATATTGAACATGATCGACGGTACCGCAGCCGAGCAAATCATCGAAGAGATCGAGGAAGACGACCCCGAACTGGCCGAAGAGATCCGGCAGAACATGTTCATCTTCGACGATATCGTACTCGTGGACGACCGCGGACTGCAGAAGGTACTGCGTTCCGTGGAATCTCAGGAACTGGCGGTTGCGCTTAAAGCCTCGACCGATGAGGTCAAAGATAAAATTTTCCGCAATATGTCCCAGCGGGCGGCCGAGATTCTCAAAGAAGAGATGGAAGTGTCCGGCGCCGTCCGCATCAAGGATGTCACCGATGCCCAGCAGAAGGTAACCAAAATCGTCCAGGATATGGAACGAAAGGGAGAGCTGGTCATCAGCGGAAGGGGAGGGGAGGAATTTGTTGGCTGACGCACCCAAAGACAATCGGTCATCGTTATCCGAATCTTGCGCGCTCTATTATTTCCCCGAGATTCCCTGTGGCGCGATAAAAGAGCGCGGCCCAAAACCCAAACCGGACAGTTTTGTGGGGATGGGGCTTGGCCCCGATCAGGACCGTTCCGTATCCGGCGGGAATTTGGAAGATTCGGAAGAAGTGCGTCATCTGGTCGAAGAGGCCTTCAGCAAGGGTTTGGAGCAGGGGTGCGCCGAGGCGACGGCCGCAAGCCGGGAAAAAGTCGATCAGGCCGTGGCCGCGCTGCGGACTGCCATTGAAGAGACGGAAAAAATCCGCAGCCGGGATCGCGAGCGGATGGAGATCGAGACCGTTCGCCTGGCACTGGCCATCGCCAAAAAGATCGTGCACTACGAAACCGAACACGGCAACGCCATCGAACATGTGGTCAAGGCGGCCATGCAGCAAGTGGCCGACCCCCGTAAATTGACGGTACGGCTCAACCCCAAAGATATCGAGGCGGTAGGAGCGCTGGGCGACCAACTGCAAAATATCGAGGATGCCGACGCGCAACTGGCGTTGGAAGGCGATGAAACCGTCGGCCGGGGAGGCTGTGTCATCCAGGCCCGACTCGGCGATGTGGACGCGAGAATCGATCAACAGATCAAAGTGATCGAAGAACGGTTGAACGATCAACTGCCCAAACCCATTGCCGAAGGATGATCCCGACGTCATGAATCAGCCGTTTTCCATGGAGAAGTACCATGATATCGTCCGTTCTGCGGCGGCGATACGCGCCAACGGACGTGTAAAAAAGGTCGTCGGGCTGGTTATCGAAGCCAGTGGACCGGGATCCCAAATCGGATGCGTCTGCGATATCTTTGCCGAGGGCAGCACGAGACCGGTGAGTGCGGAAGTGCTGGGGTTCCGGGAAGACTCCGTTTTGCTGATGCCCCTGGAAGATATCCACAGCCTGGGTCCGGGCTGCAAGGTGGTGGCTCGGACCGAGAAGGCACAGGTCGGCGTCGGGCCGGCCTTGCTGGGAAGAGTGATCGACGGGCTCGGCAACCCTATCGACGGCAAGGGGCCCATACCGGTCGATAACAGCTACCCCATCTATGCCAACCCAGTCAATCCGCTGCTTCGCAACCGCATTGAGCGTCCCCTGGATCTGGGTATCCGGGCCATCAACGGACTTTTGACCGTTGGCTGCGGCCAACGCATGGGAATTTTTGCCGGTTCCGGTGTCGGCAAAAGCGTCCTGATGGGAATGATCGCCCGCAACACCGCGGCCGAGGTCAACGTCATCGGCCTGATCGGCGAGCGGGGCCGCGAACTCAACGAGTTCATCCAGAAGGATCTCGGCGAGGAAGGGTTGAAAAAATCTGTTGTCGTCGTTGCGACCTCCGATCACCTGCCGCTGGTGAGGTTGCGGGGAGGCTTCATTGCCACCGCCATTGCCGAGTACTTCCGCGACCAGGGCAAGCATGTCAATTTGATGATGGATTCGATCACCCGCCTGGCCATGGCTCAGCGGGAAATCGGCTTGTCCCTGGGCGAACCGCCTACGACCAAAGGCTACACGCCTTCCGTTTTTTCCATTTTGCCCAAGCTGCTGGAACGCGCGGGCACGTCGTCGCATCGGGGAACCATTACCGGGTTGTACACCGTTCTGGTAGAGGGCGACGACATGAACGAACCCATTGCCGATGCAGTGCGCTCCATTCTCGACGGGCACATTGTGCTTACCCGGGACCTGGCCAACCAGAACCACTATCCGGCCATCGACATCCTCAGAAGCATCAGCCGGGTGATGGAAGATATCACCGATCTCGACCACAAACATCACGTGGGAAAGATCAAGGAGGTGCTGGCGACCTATCGCAAAGCCGAAGACCTGATCAATATCGGGGCTTATGAGGCCGGCAGCAATCCCAATATCGACTTCGCCATCCAGATGATCGAACCCGTTAACCGATATCTCCGCCAGGGAATCAAGGAAGCCACAACCTTTGAAGAAAGCGTTGCGGCGCTGCAAGCCATGATGCAATAGGTAGCACACATACAGAAATGGCCAATTTGCTCGATATCTTTGTTGCGCGAAAAATTTTATCCTCGGAATATTCACCATATGCCTCCGGTAAAATTTTTCGTGCGCCTCGATCTCGACCAAATTTTCCTATTTCTGTCTGGGCTACATAGCCGTTGTTTTTTGCAGGCGATCTTTTCATTTGGGAAACCGACCGGGGAAAAAAGTGCTGCCGAAGGAAATTGTTGCCGGTCGTCGAATCCGCCGAGAATCAAAACGGCGACGGATAGCGTTAAAAAAGCTGTAAAAACAGGAGGAAGTAGAGATGGGAATATTTGGCACGAGGTATGCTAACTTCCAAACCAAGAGCAGATTGAACCCGAAACGATAGTTGCAAAACCATGTACACCTTCAACCTGCAAATTGTTCTGGATCATCGGCAATTTATCGAAGACAACCTGAAAAAGGAGCTTGCCGAGATCAAACATCAGGTGACCCGGGCGCGGCAGCAACTGGACACGATGAAAAGGAAAGAGATGGATACAGCAACGGTGTTGAAAGAAGAACAATCCAAAGGCCTTTCCAGCGACGGGGTGATTGCCTACCATGCCTATCTCAAAAGGCTTGCCGATCGCATCGAACACCGGACATCCACGCTTGGAAAGCTTGTCGAGTCCGAATCCGAGAAACAGAACGAGCTGCTTGAAGCCATGAAGCGGCGTCAGATTCTGGAAAAACTCAAGGAGCAGGGGTTGGATCGCTACAATCGGGCCATATTGAAAAAGGAAATGGAACTAATCGATGAACTCGCGGTGAACCGTTTTGCGAGAAAAATGATTAACGCCAACGGAGAGAGCGAATGATTCCCTTCGGCACATTTATGCAGGCCACCGGTTCGATGCCTGCAATGGGAAAAGGCGGCACCGGAATCGGAAGTCCGCTAACGGCCAACAACGGTTTTGCACAAGACGGGTCTGCACAAGCCGGTGGCGAAGCATCCGATTCGTTTTCTGCCTGGGTCCGCAAACTGACCGGAGATGACGCGACGATGGCTTCCGACGGTGACGTTATGAACGCCGTTCAGGATGAAACCATCGGATCGGAATCCACCGAATTGGACGTCATTGGCTGGGATCAACTGATGGCCATGATCGCCGACGCCATGGAAACTTCACCGGAACTTTCCGATGGGGGGCAGGGCTTAAGTGATATTGACCTTGCCGGCATTCAAGATGCGCTTCAACAATTGGCGAATACCGACCTTCTCCCGGGTGAAGGGCCGTCTTTGCAGGTGCTGACGAATCTCGTAAGGTATTCGGTCAACGGTTCCGATCAAGTCTTGGAACCCAGCGGCAAACCGACGGCAGGCGTTCAAGGGATGCCCGGTTCCGGACAAGAAGGACAGACAAACGGGCAAGGGTCGGTGGCTTCCGGTGCCACCGCGCAAAACGGTGCGATGGCAGACCTGACTGCAGCATCAAGCCAGAGGCTCGAGAGCGGCGATTTGGCCCAGACGCAGGATGAGGTGAAAAAGGCCGAGTTCAGCCAGGCGTTGCAGGCGCAACAAAATAAGGAAAAACCGGTTTCTCCGGTAGACCCAACGGTTGCACAACCTGTCGAAACTGCTGAAGAAAAAACCCCCGAGCGCAATGCACAGCGCTTGAATGACGGAACAAGGAAGGCCTTTCGGGGCGACGATCCTGTCTCCTCTCGAAAAGATTCGCCGCGGACCCAACCGTCGCTTGCGGTTCCAACCGGCAAGGACGACGGAAATGCGACGGCCGCCGATGAAGACGGTACCGATAACAGGCGCGCCGTGCGAACTGAAATACAAGAAAAAAATCAATCGGCGGATGCCGCTGAAAAGGAACTGCCCAAAGCAACGGCTTCATCGGATCAGGTAAAAACGGCAAACCCGGAACAAAATCGTTTCTCCGATGCGATTCAGGATGCCACACGGACGATGACCGAAAAATCCGGTGCCATTCAAACCGCACCGTCGGAACGGACGGAAGCAACGGCGGCACAGCGTTTTCAAGCCACCGTCATGGATCAGATTGTGGACAAGGCCAATTTGCGTTCCGTTCAGGGACGCAGCGAGATTCAGATCCGGTTGAAACCGGATTTCCTGGGCAATGTCCAGATGAATATTGCCGCCGACAAGGAACAGGTGGTGGTGCGCATGATCACCGATCATCCGGTGGTCAAGGAAGTTGTCGAAGCCAACCTGCACCACTTGAAAACGGAATTGCAGCATCAGGGGTTGACCATCGACCGCTTCGAGGTGACGGTCAATCCGGACGCGGGTCAGCAGCAGAACCGGGAGCAGTTCGCCCAGATGTTCAAAAATCCTTCCTTTCAAAACGGTCGGCGGCAGGGTTCCGATCAGGAGCCGGAAACGAACCATCGGGAGAACGGAAACCGGGAGGATGGCCATCCGGCGGATGCAAAGACAGACGGCGTCAATTATTTCGCCTGATTGGTTGCAGATAGCCACAAGGCCTGAACAATTACTTTCAAGGGGAAAAGACAATGACTGTTACGAGCGTTTCCCAAGTATACAGCCAATCCACCAGCGCGACAGACAGCACCGATGACACGGTTCTGGACAAGGACGATTTTCTGACGCTGCTGGTGGCCCAATTGCAAAACCAGGATCCGCTGAACCCCTCGGACAGCACCGAGTTTACGGCCCAGCTGGCCCAGTTCAGCTCCCTCGAACAACTTCAAAACGTGAATGATACACTGGCGAACTTTGAAGTCTATCAGTCCACATTGAATAACATCGAAGCCGCGGACTTCATTGGTTCGACCATTACCGCCGCCGGTGACACGCTTTCCGTTTCGGACGGGGTCGCCGACGGCATTTCCGTCGAACTGGGTGACGCTTCCACCAGCGTGTATGTCCAGATCTACGATCGTTCCGGCGGGTTCGTGACCGACATCGATGCCGGCAGCCTTGCTGCGGGAACCCATACCATCGACTGGGACGGTACCGACGCGAACGGCGCAACGGTTAGCGACGGGGTGTATACCTTTTCGGTCATGGCTGTCGATGTCAATGGCGATAGCGTTTCCTCCACCTCCTATATCAGCGGGAAAGTGACGGGTATCGACTATCAATCTGGCGAGACGCTGCTTTTGGTCGGCGATCAGGAAGTCGCCATTTCTTCGCTGGTGCGGGTTGAGGCTGCCGGCGTTGACGAAAACGTGTAGTTGATGAAAACGTGTAATGGATAAATAAAGGAGATCGGTTATGATCGGTTCATTGTACTCGGGAATTTCAGGGTTGAAAGCCAACACCAGCGCCATGGCGGTGATCGGCGACAACATCGCCAATGTGGATACCAGCGGGTTCAAGTGCTCGCGAGTGTCCTTCGCCAATATTTTCAGTTCCACCCTAAGTCAGACCAATATGCAGATCGGGCGTGGTGTGACCCTCAGCGGGGTCAATCCCCAGTGGGAAGCCGGGTCCCTGGAGAATACCACCAGCGCCACCGACCTGTCGGTCAACGGCGCCGGGCTGTTCATGGTCAGCGACCCTTCGACCAACATAAACTATTACACCCGGGCCGGGCAGTTCGAATGGGACAACGAGGGCAACCTGGTCAATCCTGATGGATTCATCGCCCAGGGATATTCGGTCGATCCGACCACGGGCGACATCGGGACCATCGGCGACATCACCTTGCCTAACGGAAGCAGCGCCCCCAATCCCACCAGTGAGATCAGTTTCGGCCTCAATTTGAACAGTGATGCGGCGGTCGGCGATACATTCACCAGCTCCATTACCACCTATGATTCTCTGGGATCGGAAGCGATTCTAGATGTTGTATTTGAACGAACCGCCACGGGATGGGACTGGACCGTTGACGTGACACACGGCAACGGGACCGCATCGAGTCTATCCACCGGTACGATTGCATTCGACGTCAACGGGGAACTGGACCCGGCCAATTGTGTGCCCGCCAGTGCCAATCCTACCATCCAAATAGACAACCTCGCTCCGGCTGATTCGCCTCAGACACTCACCTGGACCTATCTGGATACTGCCGGCGATACGGACGGCAGTGTCACCGGCTACAGCTCCGAGTCCACCAAAACAGCCCAGAGTCAGGACGGATACCCGTCCGGCAGTCTTCAGTCGGTGGTCGTCGATGAAGACGGCTATTTCACGGGAATCTATTCCAACGGCTCCATGCTCCCCTTTGCCTTGATTACCCTGGCCGATTTTGCCAGTTACGCCGGACTGGCCAAGCAGGGCAGCAACCTGTACTCCGAATCGCTGGCCTCCGGCCAGGCCCTGTTGGGCGCCCCCAACACCGCCAGCTTGGGCGCCATCGCTCCCAGCACCCTGGAGATGTCCAATGTGGACATGGCCACCGAATTCGTGGAGATGATCACCACCCAGCGGGCCTACCAGGCCAATTCCAAGGTGATCACCACCAGCGACGAGATTCTCCAGGAGCTGATTAACATCAAGCGATAGCCTTTTAACAGCATATACAATTCGGCAGGGGCAAGCGGTTTCCTGAAATTCGGGATGACCGCTTGTCGCCTGTCAACACCTTGACCCTCATTCGTATTTATTGACGCGCCCTGCTGCTGCTGTCTCCCCTGCTCACACTTTTCCCGACATCTCCTTTTGGCTCAACAGAGCCGTTTTTTCCCGCCAACCGGCAAATTTAGGCCGTAACATCGCATCCATTCCGATTCGAAGGCGTCCGAGACCTCACATTTTTACGATGGCATGCAACATGCTAATCAATAGCATAATCGATCGAAATCGGGTCGATACGAATCCGATCCATTATCCGGCGGAGGCAGACGTATGTCGAAAACTTTGATGATCATTATTATTTCGGTTGTGTTGCTTTTTATGGGGGCTGTGGGGGGCGGCTTTTTCATTCTTTGGAACAAGATCTCCCAGCTGCCCAGGGATCCGGCCACGGTGGAAGAGATTCCGGTGGAAGAAGAGGAAAACGCCATTGGCCCGCTGTATTCTCTGGACACCATGATCGTGAATCTGGCGGATCGCGGCGGCAAGCGCTACCTTCGGGTGACCATGGCCCTGGAACTCAGTGATCCCGAGGCGATGACGACCATCGAAAGTCGTTTGCCCCAGGTTCGGGACGCGATTTTGATGATCCTGCCCACCAAGAATTTCGAAGATGTGAGCACAACGGAGGGGAAAATTGTCTTGCGAAAGCAAATCATGGAAAAGATCAACAGCCTGATGACCAAAGGGCAAGTCACCAACCTCTATTTTACCGAATTTGTAGTGCAATAGGAAGCGACCATGGCCGACCAGATTCTATCCCAGGAGGAGATCGATGCGCTGCTTACGGCGATGGACAGCGGAGAGATCGATGTTGTCGAGGAAAAACAGGAAGCTCCCGTTGAGGTCCACTCCTATGATCTCACCGCCCAGAACATCATGCAGCGCGGCCAGTTCGATGCACTGGAAGAGGTTTACGACAAATTCGTGAACCTTTTTCAAGGTTCCCTTTCCAACCTGTTTCAGCGAACCATATCCGTCAAGGTCATCTCCCGGGAAACCGTCAAGTTCGGCGAATTCATCAAGGCCTTTTCCAATCCCACCGGATTTATCATTTTCAGCATGGAACCGCTGATCGGCTCCGCGCTGATGGCATTCGAGCCCAACCTGGTCTTTTCTTTGATCGACTGCATGTTTGGCGGGGACGGCAAGCCCATGGAGAAGATCCGTGAATTTACCATGATCGAACGGCGCATGCTCCAGAAAATCGCCATGGCCGTATTGAAAGATATGGAAACGGCCTGGGACGCGGCCTATCCCCTGAACCTTTCCTTGCGTAAAATCGAGACCAAACCGGAATTTGTATACCTGGTCAATCCCAGCGATCAATTGATCATCGTTGTATTTGCCATCAGTACCGAGTCCTTTTCAGGCAACATCCACCTTTGTTTGCCGTATCTGATGCTGGAACCGATCAAGGATCAGCTTTCCTCCAGCTACCTTCGCGAAAAAGACCGGGCCAGTTCGTTTGGCGATGAGATTCGCAAGCTGTTGGGTCGCACCGAAGTCAACATCGTCGCCGAATTGGGAAAGACGATCTATTCGGTGCAGGACATATTGAATTTCGAAGTGGACGATGTGTTGCGGTTGAATACCGGCCCCCAGAACCATGTAATCATGAATATCGAGCGCGTGCCCAAATTTTTGGGGATGCCCGGTGTCGTCAAAGGAAGCAAGGCCGTGCAAATCACCGAAGCGATCGACCAGGACCAGGGAAAGGGATAATCCATGGCTGAAGACAATACGCGCAATGCACCCAATGGGACGGGAGCGAAAAAGGCGGCCAATCCGCCACCCCCGGCAGCCGGCGGGTTCGAGATCCCCAAAACGGCTGGCGGCAAGGCTGCAGGTGATGGCGAGAATCTGGATCTGCTGCTGGACATTCCGCTGGAGATCACCATTGAACTGGGAAGGACCAAAATGTTGATCAATGACCTGCTCAAACTGGGGCAGGGCTCCGTGATCGAACTGACCAAGGAGGCCGGGGATACGCTTGAAATCCTCGCCAACAACCGGCTCGTTGCCAAAGGCGACGTGGTCGTGGTGAACAAGAAGTACGGCATCCGCCTCACGGAGGTGATCAGTCCCATGGAACGGGTGGAGAAACTGGGATGAACGGGACACCGGATATATTGACGGCCGGATTGAAGATGATCGCCTCGCTGGGCGTGGTGCTGGTCATGATCCTGACCCTGTTGTACGGACTGCGGAAATTGACCCGTCAGCGCATGGGCACCGGGGGAGGAAAACAGATCCAGGTGCTGGAAAGCCACTACATGGGCGTGAAAAAGACGATTTCCCTGGTTCATGTTCCCGGAAAAGTGCTGGTTGTCGGGGTTGCCGGTGACCGCATCAACCTGTTGGACACCCTGGATGAAGACGATGTGCTTTCGCGCATCGCCTCCGATGAAACCCAATCCTTCGGCCCCATATTGTCCCAGCGATTGCGGCAACTGGGACGCGGATGGAAAGGCAAGGAGGATCGGCAGTGAGAACAAGCCCTTTTCCGCCAAAGAACCGCCGTCAGGGCCCCCGGTATAAGAAAAAAGCGGTTGCGATCGGGGTTGTCCTGGTCACTGTGCTGGTTCTGTTCCTGCCGGTCTCCAACGCATGGGCCCAGGCACCGGCGCCTTTGATCAGCATCGGGCTGGACCAGCAGGCCGATCAGAGCAAGGTGGCCGTGGTGATGCAGCTCTTTTTGCTGATGACGGTCCTCTCGCTGGCCCCGTCGATCCTGATCATGTTGACCTCTTTTACCCGCATTGCCATCGTGTTTTCCCTGCTGCGGCAGGCTATGGGCACCAACCAGCTGCCGCCCAATCAGGTGGTCATCGGACTTTCTCTTTTTCTGACATTTTACGTGATGGCTCCGGTGTGGCAGCAGGTTAATCAGGATGCCCTCCAACCGCTGCTGGCCAAAGAGATCGATCAGAAACAGGCCCTTGAAAAGGCCCTGGTGCCCATCCGCGCCTTCATGGTCTCCCAGACCCGTGAAAAGGATCTGGCCCTTCTGGTCAATGTGGCCAAGTTGGACCGGCCGAAAAATGTTGACGAAGTGCCCACCACGGTGCTGATTCCCTCTTTCATCATCAGTGAATTGAAGACCGCTTTTCAGATTGGCTTCATGCTTTACGTACCCTTTCTGATTATTGATATGGTGGTGGCCAGCGTATTGCTTTCCATGGGAATGATGATGCTGCCGCCCATCATGGTTTCCCTGCCGTTCAAACTGATGATTTTCGTTTTGGCCGACGGCTGGCACCTGATTGTCGGGTCCCTTGTAAAAAGTTTTGCGTAAAGGAGCGACTTCCCATGACACCTGAATTTGTCACCGGTTTTTTCCTGGAAGCGATCAAGACGGCCATTTTTCTGGCGGCACCCATGCTGGCCGTGGGGCTTATTAGCGGCGTGCTGGTCAGTATGTTTCAGGCGGCCACCCAGATCAATGAAATGACCCTGGTGTTCGTACCTAAAATGTTGGGCGTGGCCCTGGCCCTGCTGTTCTTTTTCCCCTGGATGATGAAAGTCATTATCGGATTCACCCAGAACCTGTTCATCAATCTGCCGACTTATATTCGATAGATTTGGCACTGGAACGAGGCGATGGCGACCTTCAATATCCCCATGGATGCATTTTACGGTGTGCTGCTGATTTTCCTGCGGGTCGTGGGCATCGTTTTCAGCGCTCCGGTACTGGACAGCGCCACCATTCCGGTCCTTTTCAAGGCCGCTTTGGCCATTGCGGTCAGCGTCCTGCTTTTGCCCGTGGTGGGCAGCGGGGTCAGTGTGGCGAACCTGGGCCTTGCAACCTTTGTTATCGGCATCCTTTCCGAGATCGCCATCGGCGTGACCATTGGCCTTTCGGTGAAACTGCTGTTCACCGGCATCCAACTGGCCGGCCAGATTGCCGGATTCCAGATGGGGTTTGCCGTGGCCAATGTGGTCGATCCGGCCACCAGCGCCCAGATCCCGATTCTGGCCCAATTGTATAATCTGACGGCCATGCTGGTGTTTCTGGCCATCAACGCCCACCATATGTTCTTTTCGGCCCTGGTGGAAAGCTATACCCTCGTGCCGCCCCTTTCTCTGCAGCTTCATTCCGAACTGGTGGGAATGATGATGCGCCTGGCAGCCAACATGTTTGTGGTCGGCATCAAGGTAGGGGCTCCGCTGATCGCGGTCATGCTGCTGGTTACTGCCGGGCTTGGCCTGGTTTCCCGCACGGTTCCCCAGATGCATATCTTTATCGTGGCCATGCCGCTGAAGATTCTGGTCGGACTGGTGTTCATGATTATTCTGGCCCCTTACCTGACGGCATTTCTCATCGACATTTTTTCGTCCTATCGAACGACGCTGTACGAACTGATGTTGCTGATGGCCGGCGGAAGGTGACCCATGTCCGGAGACCAGAGCCAGGACAAAACCGAACAACCAACAGGCAAGAAGCTCGCTAAAGAACGCGACAAGGGCAACGTGGCCCAGAGCCGGGAGGTCCCTTCGGTGCTGATTCTTTCTTGTAGCACCGCCGTCCTTTTTTTTGGCGGATCATGGATGCTGGAACGCTTGAGAGACACGATGCGGGCCATGTATCAGCGTGCGGGAACGCTGAACATGGCCACCGAAACCATGCACAACCTGTTTTGGGAGGTATTTCTTTCCAGTGTGGGGATCCTCATTCCCCTGATGCTTGTGGTAATGACCGCCGGTGTGTTCGGCAATGTAGCCCAGTTCGGCTTTTTGATCACCGGGGAGAAACTGGCCCCCAACCTGGCCAAGATGAATCCGGTCAGCGGAATCAAAAAGCTTTTTTCCCTCCGTAGTCTGGTGGAACTGCTCAAATCGATGGTGAAGCTGACCATTATCGGGGGTGTGGTCTATCTGGTGCTTCTTCGTTACATGGATCGAATTCCCGGTCTCATGCGATTGAGTGTCGGCGAAATCCTCTCTTTTATCGGGCATGTATCCTTCCAGCTGGCGCTTTACACTTGCCTGATTCTCTTTGTTATGGCGGCCATCGATTTTGCCTACAACAAATGGCAGCACACTCACGATTTGAAAATGACCAAGCAGGAGGTCAAGGATGAACATAAGCAGAGCGAGGGCGATCCTGCGGTTAAGGCCAGAATTCGATCCGTTCAGCGGGAGATGGCCCGGAAACGAATGATGGAGGCGGTTCCCGATGCGACCGTGGTGATTACCAACCCGACCCATTTGGCAGTGGCGATCAAATACGAGGAAGGCATGCCGGCGCCTGTGGTCGTGGCCAAGGGGGCCGGCTTCGTTGCCCGGAAGATCAAAGCCATCGCCGCCGAAAACGATGTGCCGCTGGTGGAAAACAAACCGCTGGCCCGGACCATTTTCAAGGCAACGGAGATCGGTGACCTCATCCCGGCGGAGTTGTACCGCGCCGTTGCCGAGATCCTAGCCTATGTATACCGCCTGAAAGGGCTGGTCGGGAAATAACGGCGTCGTAAAACGCCCGATATCCGCGTTACGCGTCATCCCTCGTCACTGCGGAGTACGTTCAGGTACACCTCATTCCTCGGGACTCGCAGGCCTTGATCTCGAACGTTTTACGACACCGTCAGAAAGCCAACGATTGTCATCGGGTTCTTTCGGGACAATAAATTGACGCTTCTATAATCTTCCAGCCGAATTTTTTTAGGCATCCCACCACCTGTTATCCTCATCCTGAAAATAGATGCGTGTTAAAAATAATTATAATCAATGGGTTGTTTGCGATTTCATAGAGAAGGAAATCGAGTTTCGCCAATAGGCATGGAAAATGCTAATTCCAATGCCAAACCTTCTGCCATCGAGGAGCGTCACCGCCGATTATGGAAATTGCCGAATCGAAAAGCTATCTGAATCGTTTTGCCTTTATCTCCAACAATACCGATGTCTTTATTGGCCTGGCCGCCATGACGATTCTGATGGTCATGGTCATCCCCATACCGGCAATGCTGCTGGATCTGCTGCTCTCTTTCAACATTACCATGGCGTTGATCATTCTATTGGTTGGAATGTACATTCTCAAACCGTTGGATCTGTCTTCCTTTCCATCGCTTCTGCTCATGGTGACGCTGTTCCGGCTTTCTCTGAATGTGGCCTCCACGCGAATCATCCTGCTGCACGGAAACGAGGGGACGCACGCCGCCGGCAAGGTGATCATGTCCTTCGGCAATTTTGTTGTCGGAGGCAACTACCTGGTTGGATTGATCGTTTTCGTAATCCTTGTGGTGATCAATTTCATGGTGATCACAAAAGGTGCCGGGCGCATCGCCGAAGTGGCCGCCCGTTTTACCCTGGACGCCATGCCCGGCAAACAGATGAGCATCGATGCCGATCTGAACGCCGGTTTGATCGACGAGACCGAAGCCAGGGATCGGAGGCTGCAGATCAGCCGTGAGGCGGAATATTACGGGGCCATGGACGGCGCCAACAAGTTTGTTCGCGGCGACGCCATCGCCGGCATCATTATTACCCTCGTCAATATTCTGGCCGGTTTTGCCATCGGTGTCTTTCAAAAAGACATGAATTTTGCCGATGCCGCTCAGACCTATACCCTGCTTACCGTCGGAGACGGCCTGGTCAGCCAGATTCCTGCATTGATCATTTCCACCGCCGCCGGTATCGTCGTCAGCCGGGCCGGTGCCGAAAAAAATCTGGGCTTGGACATCGGCAGCCAGTTGTTGGTTCAGCCCCGGGCCTTCGTGGTGGCATCCGCCATCCTGTTCGGATTCGGCCTGGTGCCCGGCATGCCCACCATTCCTTTCTGGGTGCTGTCCGCAGCGGCCGGACTGGTGGCCTACCTCGTTGTTCAGGTTGAGCGCGCAAAGATCGAAGAAGAGCGAGAGCTTGCGCTGCAACAGCAGAAAAAAGCACAGGAAAAGCCCCCTGAATCCTTCAAACCCCTGCCGCCCATCGACGTGTTGGCCCTGGAGGTTGGATACGGCCTGATTCCCCTGGTGGATGTGGAGCAAAACGGCGAACTGCTGGAACGCATCAAGTCCATTCGTCGCCAGATCGCCCAGGAGGTCGGCATCGTGGTTCCGTCCATTCACATTCAGGACAACATGAAACTCAAACCGGGCGCTTATTCGATCCTTCTCAAGGGAATCGAAATCGCCAGCGGCGATCTGATGGTCAATCATCTGCTGGCCATGAACCCGGGCAACGTGGGTGAAACCATCTCCGGCATCGCCACCACCGAACCCACCTACGGGTTGGAGGCTTACTGGATCAAACCCGCCGCAAGGGAAGAAGCCAACGCCAAAGGATTCACCGTGGTGGATCTGGCAACGGTGATGACCACCCATCTTTCGGACGTGATCCGGCGCCATGCCCATGAACTGGTAGGCCGGCAGGAAGTCCAGCAGCTGCTGGACACGCTGAAGGTCAGCCATCCCAAGGTCGTCGAGGAGCTGGTGCCCAATCTCATTTCACTGGGCGGCGTCGTTCGCGTGATCCAGAATCTGTTGCAGGAACAGGTGCCGGTACGGGATATGCTCACCGTTGTGGAAACCCTGGCGGATTGGGCCGCCACAACGAAAAAACTCGATATTCTCACCGAACACGTCCGCCAGGCGCTGGCGCGAACCATATCCAGTTTTTACCAGGCGGGCGACGGCCAACTGCATGTCCTCACGTTGGACCAGCGGGTGGAGAAAAAAGTTGCCGAGTCGCTCCAGAAGACCGACCAGGGAACCTTTCTGGCCATCGAGCCGGTCTATGCCAAGTCCATCATGGATGACCTGGCCGTCAAGATGGAGGACTACAAAACCTTGGGCACGCAGCCACTGCTCGTCTGCTCCGCCCAGATCCGAAGCCATCTCAAAAAACTGGCCGACCGGTTTATTCCCGGACTGGCCGTACTGTCTTATGACGAAATTGTCAGTAGCGCCAAGATACAAATCGTAGGAACCGTGGAGGCCTCAGATGCAGATTAAACGCTTTGAAGCAGCCGATATGACCGAAGCGCTTCGTTTGGTCAAGCGGGCGTTCGGCGACGATGCAGTGATCCTTTCCGCCAAAGAAACCAAGCCGCGCGGATTTTTCGGTGCATGGAAGAAAAAGCAGGTTGAAATCACCGCCGCGACGGATTACCCGCTGGATCAGGTTGAAGATGAAAACGAATTTACAGGCTTGCTGTCCCGGCAACTGGATGCGATCAACGCTGCGGACCGGGTATCCCTGTCGACAACGCCGCCGCCATCCGGACCGTTTACCAACGTCCACCGTCCCGTTGTTTCACGAAAGGAACGGACTGAAGGCACGGTCGGCTCGGAACGGAAAAAAAGCGTCTCTTTTGCTCCTGATCCGGCTTTTGCCGGCCGATGGCCGGTAAAAGACAAAAATCAGGCGCACAGTGGGTACATCCAAAAGGGCGGTTCGGGCAAAGGTGACGATGTCTTCACGCCTGAACCGGATAGCGCTCTTTTGCGGGCCGAGCCTTTTACCAACCGCAGGGACAAAAGGCAGGTCATCGCCTTGGTGGGACCGCCCGGCGCAGGTAAAAGCAGTACCCTGGCCAAGCTGGCCTGGCATTGCCGGGTGGTCGAACAGCAAACCGTCGGGCTGATCAGCCTCGACCGGTATCGCATGGCAGCCAACAGTTTGCTGGAACGATTTGCCCGTATCGTGAATTTGAAGCTTTTCGTGATCCAGGATGTTGACGGGCTGCAATCCGCGTTGAACGAACTTACGGACGCCGACGTGATCCTGATCGACACGCCGGGTGTCGGTCGCGGGGATCGGTCGATGATGGAAACGGTTCGCCTTCTGCTTAAAGCGGCCGCTCCGGACGAAATCCATCTGGTGCTCAATGCGACTGTGAGGGAACCCGTTCTGGCCGCAGCCGCCGAGAATTTTACGTCCATCGATCCGAATCGACTGCTGTTCACTCACCTGGACGAATGCGACAGCCGTCCGGTTTCTTCGCAGCTATTAAAAATGATCCGCCTCCCATCGGCTTTTCTGGCAGACGGCGTTGACCTGTACGAGAATCTGAAGATCGCCACGCCAGAGCGATTGGCGTCGCTTGCCTCCAACAAGGCGCATGACGGAGGCCGGGTAACGGTTTTCCCGGGCAAGGAAAATCGTCTTCGCGTACAAACGAAAGGCAATTCAAATGGATCGGTATCGGCCCGTTTCCTGGCCAATCGGAATTCGGAGCTGTTCCACGATCCCGCCTGTAAGTCGGTGAAACGGATCAACGCGGAGAACATTATCGCTTTCGACAGCATCGAGCAGGCCATAAGTGATGGGTTCAAACCCTGCCGGGCATGCTGCAGTGTCGATATGATCAGAAAAATAGCGTCCGGCAGCGTTGCTTTCCAACGCGCCAAGGCCATGTAACCTGAGGAGAATAGACGGCAATGTCAAAAACGGAAAGCAGTGGGCGGGTCATCAGCCTGAACCGGAAAAGAAGGCAGAACTCATCGATGACGAAAAAGGTCGACATGCTCAATACACAGGCAAGGGTGGTTGCAATTACCAGCGGCAAGGGCGGTGTCGGCAAAACCAATATTGTCGCCAACCTGGGGTATGCGCTGGGGAAACTCGGCCAGCGTGTCCTCGTTTTCGATGCGGACCTCGGGCTGGGAAACCTGGACGTGCTGTTGGGGTTGACGCCCCGCTACAACCTTTCCCATGTCATCGATGGAACCAAACGGTTGCCCGATATCATTATCAACGGGCCGGGAAATCTGAAAATTTTACCGGCTTCATCGGGCATTCAGGAAATGACAAAGTTGACTTTTGATCAAAAAGTTGAAATCTTTAATGAACTCAATGCGCTGTTGTCCAAGTTCGATATCGTTTTAATCGACACGGCTGCCGGCATCTCCTCGAACGTGCTGTTTTTCAATGCTTCGGCCGATGAAATCATGGTGGTGGTCACCCCCGAACCCACATCGATTACGGATGCTTACGCGTTGATGAAGGTGTTGTCCGTAAAGTATCAGGAAAAACACTTTCGGCTGCTTGTCAACCTGGCCAAAAGTGCCCGCGAAGCTAGTGACGTCAGTCGGCAGCTTTGCCTGGTTGCCGATCGCTTTTTAGACGTATCCATCGAATATTTTGGCAGCGTGTTGATGGACGAAAACGTTAAAACCGGTGTCCGTAAACAAAAAGTGATCAGTGAAATGGCCCCCATGACCCAGGCCAGCAGAAATTTCGCCGAGTTGGCCCATAAATTCGTGCGGTCCGAACCGATGATCCCCCGTTCGGATAACCGGCCCCTGATCTGGCAGGATATCGTTTGACACGGTTTTGTTTCGCAGCAGGGCGGAACGATGAACAGGGGCAACCCACCATGGAGCAGGACAGAATGACCTGGCGGCAGCCGTTTTTCAGTCATCTCAGGAAAAGCGCGTGCCGCAAAAGTGTTACGGAAGAATTCCTAAACATGGAGTAAACGAATGGATTTGGCGCAATCGCGAGAAGAAAGCTTTGGTAAAGACAGCCATCTGCTTCGCAACCAGATCATCAATGAGTACCTTCCCTACGTGAAGCGTATCGTCAATCGGATCGCCGTTCACCTGCCGGCCATGATCGATACCGACGATCTGATCAATGTGGGCGTCATCGGTTTGATCCAGGCCATCGAACGCTACGATCCATCCCGGGACAACAAATTCATCACCTACGCGGTTTTCCGAATCAAAGGCGCCGTGCTGAGCGAACTGCGGTCGAGGGATTTTCTGGGACGCACCACCCGCCGGAAAATACGGGACCTGGAAAAAGCCTATATGAAACTGGAGCAGAAATATGGCCGGGAGGTGACCGATGAGGAGGTTGCCGAAGAGATGGACATGGATCTGGAACAGTTTTACAAGGTAAAAAGGATGTCCAGCATCTCTTTCGTCAGTTTCGAGGAGATCGGCCATGCCTCGCGCAACGAACCGGCGTCTCTTTCAAGCTCCCTGGCCAGCGGCGATGCCGACGACGCCCTGTCGATGACCACCATGAAAGAGATCAAGGCCACGATCGCCAAGAATATCGATCTTTTGCCGGAAAAGGAGAAACTGGTTGTCTCACTGTATTATTCCGACGAACTGACCATGAAAGAAATCGGACAGGTATTGAACATCACCGAGTCCCGGGTGTCGCAGATTCATGCCCAGGCGATTATTCACCTGAGAAGCAAACTGAGGCGCGAGGGATTGCTGGAAGACTGATCGGTTTTTTTTGTATTGACGGGCAATGGCCGATGCCCAAACCGGTCGTTTTGGAATTTTGTAAAACAAAAAGAGGTGAGTATGCTGCACTCCAGCTATGAAATATGGGGCTTTGTTTTGGTTGCGCTGTTGATCGGGATGTTGATCTTCAAGGCGCTTTTGGGGCGCAGGCGCAACCGGCGCGGACATGAACTGCTGCCCGGTAAAAATGGGACATCGATGCATGGCGGCGATATCGAACACCGGGCACTGATGTTTTTAATGGCCCAGAAAACCGATTCCGTTCTGGCTGCATTGGCGCAGGCGATCGACCAGGAACGACAAAAACTGGGCGGTGTCGTCAGAAATCCGTCGATGAGCGAGGCATTGGATGCCATGCAGGCGGCCACATCCTCGCCCGCAGGCAACCCTGAACCGAATTACGAGCGGGTCATCCCCATGGCCCGCAACGGCATGGATGCGACCGACATCGCCCGGCAACTGCAGTTGCCCGAAGCCGAAGTTTCCATGGTGATGCGCCTGAACGCCGCCTGACACGATCCCCGATGGGAAAAAAAGACCGGTGGGGCACAAGTTGCCTACCGGTCTTTCTATTTCAAGGTCTTCCCGCCATTTTTTATCTCTCCTAATCGTCTCGGATCATTGGCACAATAGATTTGTTCTGCAGTGGCATACAGGTTGCAGATACTGTTGCCATGAATGAACCTGAAACAACCTTTCAAAAGTGTGCCCCATGAGTGGAGGAATGTATCTTGCCGCCGCCGGCGCCCTGGTCCAGCAGATGCGGCTGGAGATGCTGGCCAACAATGTGGCCAACATCAACACCGTCGGATACAAAGGTGAAAAATCCGTTTTCCGGGTGCCGGAAGAGACGCCATCGGCCGAGGAATCGCCGTCGGAGGAAGGTTCGCAGTCCCTGTCGCCGTACGCGCCTCCGTTTTCGACGATGGTCGATTTCAGCCAGGGAGCCATTCACCAGACCGGCAACCCCCTGGATGTGGCCCTCAACGGTGAGGGCTTTTTCAACGTTCAAACGCCCGACGGCATCCAGTATACCCGCCAGGGAAGCTTTACCCTGAACACCGACGGTGTTCTGGTTACTCAGGACGGGTATCCGGTGTTGGGTGAGGGCGGAGAAATTGCCGTCGAGGGCGGGATTGTTGAAATCGACGAATTGGGAGGCGTCTATGCGGACGGCGACGAAGTTGGCCGTTTACAGGTGACTGCGTTCGCGAACAACGACAGCTTGGAAAAAGCCGGCAACGGCCGATTCGTTTCCAGGGATCCGGCCATGGTCGGCAATCGTCCGGAAAATACGACTGTGCGGCAGGGGCACCTGGAGTCCGCCAACGTCAACCCCGTACAGGCCATGACCGAGATGATCGAAACCTCTCGGGCGTTTGAAGCGTATCAGAAAGTGATCCAGAGCGCCGACGAAGCCACGGAAAAAAGCATCAACAACGTGGGCAAGGTCGCATAACGACGAATGCCACGAACGAGCGGGCGGGCATGACCGACCCGCCCGATTCAGAGACGTTCATGTACAGGAGGGACCCATGATTAGGAGTTTATGGTCTGCCGCCACCGGAATGCAGGCCCAGACATTGAATATCGACGTGATTTCCAACAACCTGGCCAATGTCGGCACGTCGGGATTCAAAAAGAGCCGTGCGGATTTTCAGGATTTGCTCTACCAGACACTGCGATCCCCGGGCGTGTCGTCTTCGGCTGACACCCAGGTGCCCACCGGCATCCAGGTGGGCCACGGCGTGCGGCCGGCGGCCACCCAGAAGATGTTCACCCAGGGGGAGTTCAGCCACACCGAGAATCAATTGGACATGGCCATTGAAGGGCAGGGCTTTTTTCAGATCATCCAGCCCAACGGCGAAACCGCATACACCCGTGCGGGAACCTTCAAACTGGACAGCGACGGACGGGTGGTGACGTCCGATGGATTTCCCATGGAACCGGAACTGACCATTCCTACCGATGCCATTGCCGTTTCCATCGGAACCGATGGTACGGTGTCGGTGTTGCTGGCAGGCGATAACGAGCCTTCGGAAATCGGTAATATTGAGCTGGCCAATTTTGTGAACCCCGCCGGATTAAGGAATATTGGCCGGAACCTGTTCATCCCTACGGGCTCCTCCGGAGACGCCACGACCGGGACGCCGGGTGAGGATGCACTGGGGAGCCTGGCCCAGGGCTATCTGGAATTGTCCAATGTCAGCGTGGTGGACGAGATGGTCAACATGATCGTGGCCCAGCGGGCTTATGAAACCAACAGCAAGACCATCCAGGCATCCGATGAAATGCTTCAGACCGCAACGAATCTGAGAAGGTAATCCAATGGTCGCCTTAAAAAGACAACGACTGGAAGGTATACCAATCAGGCTTGCCTGGGGGCTATCGGCGGCGATCCTTTTGCTGCTTTCCACCTCGGCCCATTGTTCGGAGCGGTTTTGCCTCACGCTGCAAACGACTGCCGCCGTGAATGGCGAGAATGTGCGTCTTGGCGATGTGGCCCGATTGAACAACAGGAATGCAAACGAGGCCATCCTGAAAATTGTGGTGGGCCGATCTCCGAATCCCGGTCAAACCCGGTTTGTCAGTGCGGACTATATTCGTATTCGCCTTCGGCAGGCCGGCTTCGATACGGACGCGATAACATTCGAAGGCCCGCAGGATATAAAGGTCTCGCGGTCATGGGCGTCGCTGCCCGTCGAACGGATACGTACCGCCGTGGATGGCACCATTCGCAGTCGGATGCCATGGAATACCGAAGATGTAACGGTAAGCGATATCCAGTTCGATGAAACCGTGCATCTGCCGGTTGGAAAATTGACCTACCGAATCGTTCCCAAACGTCATGAGGATTATCTGGGTTCAACCATTTTGGCCTTGCATCTGTTCGTGAACGGCCAGCCGGTTCGCAAAATGTGGGTCAACGCAACCATTTCCGTCATGGCGGATGTGGTCACCGTAGTTCGGCCGTTGGGAAAACATCAGCACATCGAATTGGAAGATATCCGCGTGGAGCGCCGCGACCTGACGGGCCTGGGTTCGGAAACGATCCGGAGCGTGGAAGACGCCCTGGGCAACCGAGCTACACGAATGATCTATCCGGGAACCGTGCTGCAAGCCAGCATGATTGACCAGCCGCCCGTGGTCAAACGCGGCGACGTCGTCAAAATAATTGCGGAAACGGGACACATGACCATCACGGCAACCGGCATTGTCAAGCAACAGGGACGCAAAGGGGAGATAGTTCGGGTGATGAATACCGGCTCCAACCGTGTCATCCTGGCCCGGGTGACCGGTCCGGATGCCGTAGCCGTCGATTTTTAACGAGGTGCAAGATGATTCATCCATTGATGACCCAGGATTTAAAAAAAATTTTGGCCATGGCGGTCGGCTTCCTTCTGGGGTGCGGTTTGATCGGATGTGCGAGTGGTTTTCCGGGCGCAAACGGCCCCGTGCAGTCGCCGCCAATCGCCTACACGCCGGTCCAGGCAGCCCCGATCCCGGCTGCGCCGGCGGTGGTGCAGGAAGCCGACACCGGAGGATCGCTCTGGCGCGAAGACGCTGCGCTGACCGCCATGTTCAGCGACCAGAAGGCGCGAACCGTCGGCGATATCATTACCATCCGAATCAGCGAATCCTCGGACGCTACCAACGAGGCCAGCACGGAGACCGACCGCTCCTCCTCGTTGGGTGCCGGTATCGACTCCTTTTTGGGGGCCGAAAATCGCTACACCGGCACCGACCCCTTTTTCAATCCCTTTTCCAAGGTATCCGGCGGCGTGGAGAGCGAATTCGAAGGCACCGGCAAGACAAAACGCAGCGGCGACCTGAATGCAACCATCACGGCATTGGTGACTCAGGTCCTGCCCAATGGCAACTTGGTGATCAGCGGGTCTCGTGAAGTACTGATCAACAACGAAAACCAGGTGATTCAGCTCACCGGTGTGGTGCGTCCCCGGGACATCAATGCAGACAACCAGGTGCTTTCGACCTATGTGGCCGATGCCAGGATTTCCTACAGCGGCAGCGGCGTCGTTAATGATCGGCAAAAACCGGGCTGGCTGACCAATATTGTAATGGCGGTGTGGCCGTTTTAACGATGGATTCCCAAAAAACGCGATATCTGCGAACCGCTTTATCCCTCGTACCATTAAAAGGACAGGACGAACGATTTCATGAATTCGAACCGAATATGGACCATCGCATGGCTGCTCATTTTTTGTTTAGGGTGGCGGTACGATGCACAGGCCGTCCGGCTTAAAGATATCGTCGAGATCGACGGCGTCCGCAAGAACCAACTGGTGGGGTACGGGCTGGTGGTCGGCCTGGATGGGACCGGGGACGGTAAAAAAGCAGTCTTTACACTGCAGTCCATGGCCTCCATGTTGGAAAAAATGGGCGTAACCGTCGATCGCGATGAGATTCAGGTGAAAAACGTGGCCGCCGTAATGGTCACGGCCGACCTGCCTCCCTTTGCCAAACGAGGCAATCGCCTCGACGTATTGGTCAGTTCCATCGGCGACGCCAAGAACCTTCAGGGCGGCACCCTGATGTTGACGCCGCTTAAAGGGGTTGACGGAAGGATTTACGCAGTTGCCCAGGGACCGGTAAACACCGGCGGTTTCGGGGCCGGCGGTGCGGCCTCTTCGGTGACCAAGAATTTCCCCACCGTGGGCCGGGTGCTGTCCGGAGCCGTTGTCGAACGGGAAGTGCCCAATCAATTCAGCTCCCGGGACAGCCTGCTGTTCAGCCTGCACAATCCGGATTTCAATACAGCCGCTCGGGTGGTCAAGGCCATCAACGCGCAATTTGCCGAATCGCTGGCCCGTGCCGAAGATGCCGGAACCATCGAGGTTCGCATTCCCCAACAATATCTGGGCAACACGGTTCCCTTGTTGGCCTCTTTGAGCACTCTGGAGGTGGAGCCCGACAACGATGCCAAGGTGGTGATCAACGAACGGACCGGCACAGTGGTCATGGGTGCGTCGGTGCGCATTTCCACCATCGCCATCGCCCATGGAAACCTGAGCATCATTGTCAAAGAGGACACCAACGTTTCGCAGCCGCTGCCTTTTTCCGAAGGGCAGACGGCCGTTACGCCAGACACCCAAATCGATGTGCGTGAGGATGCCAGTCAGCTCATGGTGGTTCCAGAAGGGGTGAGCATCGGTGATGTGGTTAACGCACTCAACGCCTTGGGCGTCACCCCCAGGGATCTGATCGCCATTTTCCAGGCCATCAAGGCGGCCGGCGCCCTGCAGGCGGATCTGGAGGTGATCTGATGTTCGATTTTAATGGCATTGATCCGGGTGTATTGGCCGCTCTATCGAGGGGTTCATCGACCGACCGGAGCGTTGCCGCTCTATCTTCACAAACACAAAAAGAGACGTGCACGGATAACGATCTGAAAGAAGCCAGCGAGCAGTTCGAATCGCTGCTGCTCAATTTCATGATTCGTGAAATGCGGGCGACGGTTCCGGAAAGCGGCTTGCTGCCCCGATCCATGGCCGAAGAGATTTTTACCGACATGATGGACGAAAAAATTGCCGATGATATGGCCAAAAGCGGGGGCATCGGCCTTTCACGACTGATTTTCGACCAGTTGAAACCACCGGAATAGGCCTCTTCTGATCTGCGGTTTGCTTGTGATCCGTGGCTTTGATTAAAGCCAGGGAAAAAAAGCGCCGATAAGAGGGGAAACGGACCATGGATTTCGATCATGGCCGTTGCAACCCGAAATGATCAGGAGATCATGAATGGAAATACCGGAAAATGGCGCTTTTCATCCCAATCCCGCTGAAAAGATCTCCGTCGATGAGCAACAACAACCGTCGCAGACGGAATCGAGCGAACCGGACGGCAACGATAGCAGGGCGGATGCGGTTCGTCTGACGGAAGACGGCATCGATTTCATCAATGCCGTCAACAATGCACGATCGATGTCAGAAACCCGTGTGGATCGGGTGATGGAACTGAAACGTCAACTGGCACAAGGAACCTACCGAGTGATGGGTGACCGGATCGCGGTAAATATGATCGACGAGAGCCTTGAGAACGATAACGTGCTGAACCACATCGACACCAACGTTTGACGGCATAAAGGATGCGCTAATGAATGCAGCGATTGACGACCTGATCTTGATTCTCAACGAACAAACCGAGTGCTATCGAGAGATGAAAGCGGTTTTGCAGGACGAAGCCCAGGCGATTCCTCTTTCTAACCGGCAGGGCCTTGACCGGGCCAGGTTGCGAAAAGAAAAGGTGGTAGCCAGGATCCAACGCCTTGAGCGGAAAAGAGAAGATTCGGTTCGACAACTGGCGAAAACCCTTGGAATCGACGCATCGATGGTAAAGGTGAGCGACCTTGCCGCTTATTTTCCGGCCCCTTACGATCGAAAACTGCGGACCTGCGCCGATGGTCTTCGCTCGCTCATCGATCAAGTGCGCCTGAAAAACGGCGCCAACCGAAAACTGCTGCAATATTACATGAAATGGGTCAACAATGCCTTGAATCTGTTGACCGATATTTTCGACGAACAACCGGTTTATCGAAAGCCGGGAATCCGGTTGGAGAACAGCGGTTATCGCAGCAACAGTGGAAGAATCATTCGCGGCAGCATATGATCTGGAGCAGATATCGGATTTTTTAACAAGCCGTCGAAGAAAGGAATCCGTCGTGGCGAACATTATATATGGCATGTTCAACGTTGCCAGAACCGCTTTGATCACCCAGCAGAAAGCGATTGACGTAACGGCCAACAACATCGCCAACGTCAATACGAAAGGGTATTCACGCCAGCGGGTCACGTTGGAACAAAATGAACCGGTTTATTACCAGGGGGGCACGCTGGGCACCGGCGTACAGGCCAACCGGGTGATTCAGCGAATTTACGACCGCTTTGTCAATCAACAGCTGGCCGAATCCGAATCGGACCTGGGCCGCTGGGATGCGCAGCTCGAAACCTTGGAAAAAGCGGAGTTGATGTTCGACGAGACGTCCGGGTACGGGCTTAACGATGCGCTATCTGAGTTCTGGAATTCATGGCAGGAGCTTTCCAACAACCCCGACGGATATACGGAACGGGCCACCTTGATTGCCGATACACAGAATTTGACCGATGTATTCAACCATTTGTCCGCGGATCTGACCCAGGTCCAGTCCGACAGCGATGCCAGCATCACGGCGGCCGTCGAAAAGATCAACACGCTGACCAGCGAAATTGCGGAACTGAACCTGAAAATCGCCGAGGTCGAAGCGGGAAACCTGCACAGCGCCAACGATTTCCGGGACCAGCGTGATTTAAAACTTCAGGAACTGTCGGAGCTGATCGATGTGGACAGCTTCGAGGATGCCGACGGATATCTGACAATCACCACAGCCAACGGCAATACTCTGGTGGATCGAACCAATTCCTGGGAGTTGACCACCCATACCGTTGACGGTTTCCAGGATGTTTTTTGGGTCAGCGGTACGGGCACAGAAGAAAACATTACCGAAGCGATCGACAATGGTAAGCTGAAAGGATGGATCGAGGCGCGCGATACGATCATCCCCGGCTATCTGGAAGATTTGGACGAGCTGGCCGCGGGCATTATCAGTGCCGTCAACGGCCGTCACAGTTTAGGGACGGACCTTACCGGTACGACCGGAACCGCCTCGGGATTGGACTTTTTCACCGGTGCCGATGCCTCCGACATCGAAATTAACACCAACATTGCCGACAATCCGAATCTCATTGCCGCAGCGTCAACTTCCGAAGCGATTCCCGGAGGCAGTGAAAATGCTGTTGCCATCGCCGAACTGCAAAATGATTTGCTAATGGGCGGGGGAACGGCTACGTTCGACGATTTTTACAACTCCCTTGCCAGTAATGTGGGCAACGATGTTTATCAGGCCGAGGTCAACGGTGATCACCAGGCAACGGTCAATCAGCAGTTGGCCACCTACCAGCAGGAGGTCTCCGGCGTATCGCTGGATGAGGAAATGGTCGATCTGATTCAGTTCCAAAGCGCTTACGCCGCCGCCGCAAAGCTGGTGACCACGGTGGACGAGATGCTCGAAAAGCTTATCAACATGGTATAACCCAGCGTGTTCAGGAGATCATCATGCGAGTCAGTTCCAGAATCATGGCAGCGCACATCAAATCCTATCTGGCCAAGCAGAGCACCGCACTGATTGAAACGCAGACCCAAATTTCCACCCGGAAAAAAATCAACAGCCTTTCCGATGCGCCCGGCGATATCGGAAAGGTGCTCGACTACCGCACAACCCTGTCGAAAATCGAGCAATACCAGGATAACATCACCGATGCCAAGACCCGGGTTGAGTACACCGAAACGGTTCTCGGGCAAATCAACGGCCTGGTGAATGACGCCCAGACCATCGCTTCCAATCCGGATACGGAAAACCGGGAGGCCCTTGCCCTGCAGGTCGCCAATATTCGGGATCAGATTGCGGGACTGGTCAATACCAAATACGCGGACAGTTATCTGTTCCACGGGGACCTGACAGACACGGCCCCCTTCGACGTAGCCACCGGCGCTTATGACGCCAGCCTCGGCAGCGATGGATCCAACAGTGTGATGGTGGGCGAAGATATCCAGATAACCTTCAAGGCCGACGGCAGCGACATGTTCATCGAGAGCGGAGATAACCTGATCGAGGTGCTCGACGATCTGGAAGCGGCCCTGCTTGCCGATGACGACGTGGCCATCGCCGCGGCCGTGGATCCCTTGTATCGGATCGACGACCAACTGGAACTGGTGCGGTCCGAGTTCTCTGCGGCCTACAACCGCCTGGAGGCCACGGACGAGCGCTGGACCAGCTTCAGCAACGCGGTGGAAACCATGCGATCCGAGCTTGAAGATACCGATATCACGGCTGCCGCCGTCGATCTGCAGCTGCAGCAGACCCACTACGAAGTGCTTCTCAATGTGGCTGCACAGGTTATCCAACCGACATTGATGGATTTTCTCTAAGATAGACTATTGAATATCGAGGGTCGTTGCGCCGTTTGCACTGCCTTGGCGGGCACGGGGGATGGTGCCGACGACAATTTCCACCCGACGATTCTTGCGGCGGCCTTCGGCGGTTGCATTGTCGGCTATGGGACGGTATTCGCCGAATCCCATGGTGGAGACGCGCTTGGGATCGATCGTTTTTTGATCCAGCAGAAACTGGGCTACGGTTGCGGCACGGGCGATAGAGAGCTTGAGATTGGTCTGATACGGGCCGCCGTGAACCGGCACGTTGTCGGTATGTCCGGCAATCACGATGTCGCCTTTGGCCTCGGTGGCCAGAATCTGTCCGATCCGAAGAATCAAGGGCTTGATTTCCGGTTTGATTTCGGCCTTTCCCGAGTCGAAAGTGCTTTCTCCCATCATCCGGATAACGACTTCGTTCTCACCGGCTTCGATCTCGAAATCGTCGGCGATCTTACTATAAAGTTCGTCGAAATTTTCTTCAATTTCCTTCCCGACAAATTCCTTTACCCGCGTGGCGATGGACTGCTGGTCGAAATCCTTGGCGATCATCTGGAGTCCATGGCGGGGCGATTCGGAAACATTCTCTTTGCGCTGCATACCAAAGGCCCGCTCCATGGATCCTGCGACCACTTTGTATTTCTGCCGGTCCATTTCGGAAAAGGAGAGCAGCAGAACGAAAAAACATAGCAGCAGGCTCATCAGATCGCCGAAGGTGGTCATCCACCGGGGGGCGCCGGCTTCGCATGGGGGGCATTCCTGTGTGTCGTCGGACATCGCTTACCTGTGTTGTGTTATTCGGCGTTGGCCTCGCCGGCCTCCGCACCGGCCTCGCCGGATTGTTCCTTGTCCCGTTCTTTGGGAGAGAGAAAAATTTTCAGCGATTCTTCCAGCACCATGGGAGAAACGCCGCGGTTGATTGCAATGGCGGCTTCCATGACGATGCTCTTGTTCAAGCTTTCCTGTTCGCTTCTCAAAGACAGTTTGTCGGCCAGGGGCAGGGCCACGAGGTTGGCCAGAACGGCCCCGTACAGGGTCGTCAGCAGGGCCACGGCCATGGAGGGGCCGATACTGGCCGGATCCGACATGGATGCCAGCATCTGAACCAGGCCGATGAGGGTGCCGACCATGCCGAAGGCCGGTGCTGAATCACCCATGCCTTTGAACACGTTCTGGCCGGTGGTATGCCGTTGCCGCATCAGACGAATGTCCTTGTTGAGCATGTCGGCAATCAGCCCTTCATCATAACCGTCGGACAGGTATCGCAGGGCTTTTCCGGAAAAGGGGTCCGAAGGGTTTTCCTTTTCCAGGGCGATGAGCCCCTCTTTTTTGGCGATGCGCGTGAATTCCACCATCTCGTTGATGATGTTTTCCGGCGCCTCCATCTTGACGGTGAACGCTTTCATGGCCACGTTGATGGATCCAATGACATCGGCCATAGTGAACTTGATGAATGTAGTGGCCAGGGTTCCTCCCACAACGATCAGCAGCCCGGGGATATTGATGAAGATCAGGGCGCTGCCGCCGATGACGATGGAAGCCAGGATCAATACGGATCCACTGGCCAGGCCGATGATGGTTGCTAAATCCATTCGTTCCTCACGGATGTTTGCGAATCAGCACCTTGTTGGAAATGGTGCCAACGGTGTGGTAGTGTTTCAACTTGTCGATCAGGTACGCATCCAATTGGGTGTCTGCGGCCATGACGAAGGCGCCGGTTTTCATGTGAACGTTGGCCGCCAGCGTCATGCCCGGCGTCAACGCATCCAGGTCGCGTTCTTCCTCGGTTCTGCCGGCTCGTTCGTGCCGGTGGGCCACATTGATCTCCATCAGCATTTCCACCATCTCCGGTGACAACTGATAGCCGCGGATACGATTCAGGTGTTCCGGGATTTCGTCGAGATCGATGCTGCCCTTGTGAACCATATTGTCGTAAATGGATGCCGCCGATATCAACTGGGCGCCGATGGGGATTTCATCACCGGCCAGTCGGTCCGGGAACCCCATGCCGTTGTATTGTTCGTGGTGCAGGCCCACCAGCAGGGCCGCCGGTTTCATGATTTCGATTTCACCGATGATGCGGGCGCCCATGGATGCGTGGGACTGGTACAATTGCCTTTCGTCGTCGACCATTTCCGTGCGGCGTTTGTTCAAGATCGTCTTGGGAATGCCCACCATGCCGATATCGTGCAGCAGGGCGGCCGTTTCGATGATCGGGATCTGCGCATCCCCGACATCGGGATGTCGGGTCGCCAATTCGACGGCCAGTTTTGCGGTTCTTCGGCAATGGCCGCCCAGATCGTTGTCGAAAGCCTCTACCAGTTGGGAGAACACACGGATCGTCTGGTAATGGTTGGCCGTGATGATCTCGATTTTTGCATTGAGCGAGCGCTCCAGTTCGACGATGCGGGCTCCGATGGCTATGCGCGCCCGCAAAGCCTCCATGTCGATGGGTTTGGTGATGTAGTCGTCGATGCCGCTTTCAAGGCCATGGACGATGTCGCTTTTTGAATTCTGCGAACTGATCAGGATTACATAGACGTAGTTGGATGCCGTCCGTTCCCGGATCTGTCGACAAAGCGCCAGTCCGTCCAGTCCGGGCATCAGCCAGTCGCTGATCACCATGTCGATGGGCCTGTCCTGGACGATCTGCCAGGCCTTTTCGCCGTCATCGGCTGCAACCACCGTATGCCCGCCCCAGGCTTCGATGCGGGAAACCAGCAGTTTCAGGGTGACGGGGTCGTCGTCTGCGATCAGGATGTTCATAATAATGGCTGCTCGTTTGCCGGTTCGGGGTCTATCTTTAGCGTTCTCGGTGGCCTGCAGCGAGATCGGTCTGACGGAAGGTGGATGCCACGTTCCGCAACGCCGTCGATCTCACTTGTTCATCGATAATATCGGTCGGCCATATTAAAACTTAAATAATGAATTTCAGGTATTTTTGCCGTTTTCGGAGAACAGCCAAAGCCGTTTGGCAGGCCGCAGGATGAGAAAATTGTGTGCTTGACAAGGCAGCGGAGCTACCGGTAGGAACAGAAATCTTTCAACCCACTTTTTTACCCCCGGTACCCATTTATCGACTGGCGTGAACGATGATGAAAAAGCGGACAGGAGACGCCTGATATGGAAAAAGATTGTCTTTTTTGCAAGATCGCCAATGGCCGGATGGACACTGAATTTCTTTTTGAAAACGAACGTCTGGTGGTTTTCAGGGATATCAATCCCCATGCGCCCGTACACCTTTTGATTGTTCCCAAACGGCATATCCGCAGCATCAACGACCTTGTACCGGGAGACAGCGACATCCTGGCCGAGATGATTTCAACGGCCAGAGATATGGCCAAAAAAGAGAACGTTAACGAATCGGGGTACAAGCTGCTCTTCAACGTGGAAAAAGGCGGCGGCCAGGTGATTTTCCATTTGCATTTGCATCTGATCGGCGGCTGGAAAAAATGAACGCGAAAGGGGAATCGAATTGAAAGTCGTGGTAATCATTCCGTCCCGCTACGGATCATCCCGCTTCGAAGGCAAACCGCTGGCTGATCTGTGCGGAAAGCCGATGATCCAATGGGTGGTCCGGCGGGCCGGCCAGGCGGACTGCGTCGACTCCGTCCACGTGGCCACCGATGACACGCGGATTCGGGATGCCGTGGAAGGATTTGGCGGCAACGTCCTGATGACCTCCTCAAAATGCCGTTCGGGAACCGACCGTGTGGCCGAGGCCGCCGAGCAGTTGAATTTGGCCATGTCCGACGTGGTGGTCAATATTCAGGGTGACCAGCCGATGGTGGACCCGCGCTGCCTGGACGCCCTGGTGCGTCCGTTTCACGGGGACCCTGAGGTAAAAATGAGCACTCTGGCCTTTGCCATCGTAGACCCAAGGGAAATAACAGACCCCAAAGATGTCAAGGTCGTCTTCGACAACGGCGGCGACGCCCTTTATTTTTCCAGGGCCGCCATTCCCCGTGGACGGGACACATCTCAAGGGTACGACACTTACAAACATCTGGGCGTCTATGCCTACACGCGGGAATTTCTGGAGTGCTTTCGCGCCCTGGCTCCCGGCCGACTGGAAGAGATCGAAAAGCTGGAGCAGTTGCGGGCCATGGAACACGGTCACCGGATACGGGTGGTCGTCAGCCCTTACGATTCGCCGGAGGTGGATCTGCCGGTGGACATCCAACGCATCCGGGAGAAAATGCTGGCTATGGGGTTGTGCTGAACCGCTCCAACGGCTTCGTAAGAAGGCCGAGATCACAAGGCTTGCGAGTCCCCAGGAAGGAGGCGTACCAGAACGTACTCCGCACTGACGAGGGATGAACGCGGTTCGCCGATATCGGACTTCTTACGAAGCCGTTAGTTTATGGTTTGTTCCTCGATCTTTTCGGTAGGGGAGGGCGGTGCAGCCGGTTGGGGCGCAGAAGACGTTTCAGGTGAAGGGGCGGGCGCCTCGGTCAACCGGTTTTCCAAACGCTGGTCCAAAGCCTTGATCCGTTTGTCCATGGCAGCCAGTTTCTGCTGCAACTCACGAATCCGTTCCTTGACCATTTCCTGAAGGGCCAGCCGTTCCAGACCCAGCGCCAGTTCCATGGACGATTTACTGATTTTTTCCGACTCTAACTGATTGGCTTTGCTTTCAATTTCATCCATACGGCCCTGATCTTGTTTAAGGCCGTCGGCCATGATCTGTATCTGACCGGACAACTCCTCGTCGAATTTGCTCAACGCAGCGTCCAGATCGGACACTTCCTTTCGCAAGGCGGCGATGCCCGCGTCCGTTTTTTTCTCCACGGCGGCCAGCGCTGACCGGTCCGGTTTGGCGTCAATCATGCGTTTCATCTCGGCCGTGGATTTTTTCAGATTTACCTGCAGGGCGGCGGTGGCGGTTTCCAGTGTCTGGGATGTCTTTGACAGTTCTTCCTCGATTTTGGCCTGCTTGAGGGAGAGGGACGAAAAACGCGACTCCAGGTCCTTGGAAAGGTTCTGGACCCCCATGGAACCGGTGTTCTGGGTATTGATCACCCGGTTTTTGATATCCAGATAGGCAATGGCCAATACGATCACCAGCAGGCAGGGGATCAGCACGGCAACCAGAGTGATCCGGGTGCTCAGTTTTTCGATGCGCAGATTTTCCGCATCGGCGACATACAGCGAATCCGGTGTGCTTTCCTCGTCACGAATGGTGAAGCGGGCGTCGTCGTTTTCCGTATTCATCGGTCGGCTATTCCCATTCAATAGTGCTCGGCGGCTTGGAACTGATGTCGTAGACCACCCGGTTAACCCCGCGCACCTCATTGATAATCCGGTTGGAGATCTTGCCCAACAGCTTGTGGGGCAGTCGGGCCCAATCCGCGGTCATGGCGTCTTTGCTGGTTACCGCCCGGATGGCGACGATGTTTTCGTAGGTGCGACCGTCGCCCATGATCCCTACGCTTTTGATGGGCAGCAAAACGGCAAAAGACTGCCAGACCTTGCGGTAGTAGCCGGCGGCCCGGATTTCTTCCAGCAGCACCGCATCCACTTCGCGAAGCACGTCCAGACGCTTTTTGGTGATCTCCCCGATCACCCGGATGGCCAGTCCAGGTCCGGGAAACGGCTGACGCCATACCAGATCGTCGTCCAATCCCAACGTTTTTCCAAGTTTTCGGACTTCGTCCTTGAACAGATACTTTAAGGGTTCGACCAGTTTGAGCCTCATTTTTTTCGGCAGTCCACCCACATTGTGATGGGACTTGATCACCGAGGTCGGGCCGCCAAATGCCGACTGGGACTCGATGATGTCGGGGTAAAGGGTCCCCTGGGCCAGGAAGTCGGCATCTTTGATCTTTTTGGCCTCGGCCTCGAACACCTCCATGAACACCTTGCCGATGATTTTGCGCTTGCGCTCCGGGTCGGTCACCTTGGACAGGGCTTTGACGAATTTGGAAGCGGCCTTGACGAACCGAATGTTGATGTCGAGCCGGCTTTTCAATTTTATTTTCAGCTGGGCGGCTTCGTCTTTTCGCAAAAGACCGTTGTCCACGAAGATGCAGGTGAGATTTTTACCGATGGCCCGGTGAATCAGCAGTGCGGCCACGGAGGAATCGACCCCGCCGGAAAGCCCCAAAATCACCTTTTTGTCGCCAACGGTTTCCCGGATCTGCTCGATGGTTTCCCGGGCGAAGGATGTCATGGTCCAGGACGGCTTGCATCCGCAGATGTCGAACAGAAAATTGCGGATCATTTTACGTCCTTCGGCGGTATGCTCCACTTCCGGATGAAACTGGACGCCGAAGAATTTTTTGCGGGTGCTGGCCATGGCGGCCACTTTCGTGTTGGCCGTGGATGCCGTAACGGTAAAGCCTTTGGGAAGGGCATTGATCGAGTCTCCATGGCTCATCCAGGTGACCGTTTCCTTGCCGATGCCTTTGAAAAGCCCCGTCTGTTTTTTGGCGTTCAGTGCGGCAAAGCCGTACTCGCGTTTTGCAGCCTGTTTGACCTTGCCACCCAGGCTGTCCACCATAAAATGCATGCCGTAGCAAATGCCCAGCACCGGAATGCCCAGCTTGAAAATGCCGGCGTCCACCCGGGGACTGTCGGCTTCGTAGATGCTCGACGGGCCACCGGAAAGGATGATGCCTTCAGGTGCCAGCGAGCGAATCTGCTCGGCGCTGACCGTGGGCGGTTCGATCTGGCAGTAGACGCGACACTCACGGACCCGACGGGCGATGAGTTGGTTAAACTGGGATCCGAAGTCGATGATGACGATCATGGTAATTCTCCAAATAGACGCAGTTGACGCGCTTGGTGGCTCGTAGAGTTTAACCCGTCACAAATACGCTATAATTCAAAGGGTTGAACGATTTCGGGGGTAATAACACTATCCCGGGAAAAAGGCAACTGGACGAAGCGTCTTCTCCGGGTTGCTAAAATCCCCTTCTGCGATTATAGAATATGCCGGATCGACTGGACAATGTTGCTGATTAAACAAGAGGATGCGACCCGGTCCGGACGTTTGCCGCCGGATTCGGATGCCGATTGAATCGACCGATATGGTTATGGACGCGCTGAAACGATTCGGGTGCTGTCTGCTGTTCCTGCTGGGGACGGTGATCCTGTGGGGATGCGATGGACCCCTGACCCAAAATGACCTGGAGGGGCTCATATCCAGGGGCGAGTTGGTGCTGATCACCCGCAACAATGCCGCCTGCTATTACATCGGCCCCCATGGCCCTGCCGGATTCGAATACGAACTGGCCAGGGCCTTCGCCGATTACCTGGGGGTAAGTCTGCGCGTACAGGTCATCGAGGATGAGGCCGGGATGGTTGCCGCCCTGAAAAACGGGCAGGGAGATGTGATTGCCGCCGGCTTTCCTTTCGGCCGCCAGTCGGCCCGTCTGCTTGAGTTGGGACCGGGCTATCTGGAGGTGGAACAGCAGGTGGTGGGGCACCGTGCCGGCCCGGAGATCAAAAACGAAAAGGAACTCGAAGACTATACCCTGTGGATGACTGGCAGCAGCGCCCGTATCGAGATTTTGAAATCCATGCGCGAGAACTATCCGGGCATTCGCTGGCAGATTCTTACCGCCTACAATACCGAAGATTTGCTTCAGATGGTGTACAATCGCGCTTTGCCGTTGACACTTGTCGATTCCAACATCCTCTCCATGAACCGTTACTACTATCCCGAATTAAAAATCCTGCTGACCCTGGGAACGCCCCAATCGCTGAACTGGGCCACGGATCCGCGCAACCGCCATCTGAGCCAGGCCGTGCACACCTGGTTCGCCAAGGAAGAGACCCGCAAGAAAATCAGGGGGCTTGTCGATCATTATTACAGCCATCTGGAATCGTTCGATTACGTCGACCTGGCCCGGTACCGGCGGCGGATCAAGGTGCGGCTTCCCAAATATCGTGCCCATTTCGAAGCCGCCGCAAAAAAGTACAAGCTGGACTGGAGGCTGGTGGCGGCCATGGCTTACCAGGAGTCGCACTGGAATCCCAAGGCCATAAGTTACACCGGCGTTCGGGGAATCATGATGCTGACGCGCGAAACCGCTGCCTCTTTAGGCATTGACAACCGTCTGGATGTAAAGGCGTCCATTTTTGCAGGAACCCGTTACCTGGCACGACTGCGGCGCCAGGTGGGTCCGGACGTGCTCGAACCGGACCGCACCCTGATGGCCATGGCGGCGTACAATATCGGGTTCGGACATCTGGAGGATGCCCGTTTGCTGGCCAAAAGGCTGGGCAAGGCGGACGACACCTGGCATGGCGTCCGGTCGGTGCTGCCGCTGCTGCAACAGAAGAAATATTACAGCACCCTGGAGTACCGGTACGCGCGAGGCAGGGAAGCGGTGATTTACGTGGACCGCATCCGGACCTATTATAAAATGCTTCAGCCGGTTCTGGACGAATTGGCTCCCGATCTGGCCAAAGAGGATGCTCACCGGGCGTATCCAGGGCTGTGAGCCCGTTTGCACTAAGGCGGCGAATGTGGTAGAGACGGCCACCGGAACTTCAGGCTCGGTGGTTTTAACCGTTCAGGAATGTTGAAGATAATGACGTGTCCCATTGTACAGATCTACGAGATTCAGACCCCCGAAGAGGCCCGCAAGATGATCGCTTTGGGGGTCGACCATATCGGCAGCGTGGTACCCTCACACCAGGACCGGCATGATCCGATTCTTCGCGAAACCGTTGCCACGGTCCGAAAAATGGGGGCCATCAGCAGCCTGATTCCGTTATACCGGGATCCGACCGCGGTGATCGAAACCCTGGACGATTATCGGCCGCATATCGTGCATTTTTGCGACCACCTGGATTCCTGCCGGGAGCGCAATATCGACGAGGCGCTGGCATTGCAGGCTGCTGTCAGGCGTCGATTCCCCGACATTCGTATCATGCGCTCCATTCCCATCGGACGGCCGGGAGTGGCCGACGACCAGGCGGTGCTGGCGATGGCTGAAAAACTGGAACCGGTGAGCGACTTTTTTTTAACCGATACGGTGCTTAGCGGGCCGACGGACTCCGACGACGCCGAGCAGCCGGTCAACGGTTTCGTGGGCATTACCGGATTGACCTGCGATTGGGATGTGGCGGCCAATCTGGTGAACCGGTCTTGCATCCCGGTGATCCTGGCCGGGGGCATCTCCCCGGAAAACGTCGCCGCAGGGATTCTTCGGGTTGGCCCCTTCGGTGTGGACAGCTGCACCGCTACCAATGCGTTCGATGACGCGGGGCGGCCTATACGCTTTAAAAAAGATCGCCAACGGGTGGAAAAACTCATCGCCGAAACCCGCCGGGCAGGCGATCAAGGCTAATTGCAGTAAATTAAACCTCGGGCTCTGCCCGAGCGACCCGAAGCGGTTCGGACCGGTCCGGCGGGACATTTGACCAGCAGAAATTTTTGGACGTCGAAAATTGAACATCGAACGCCCAACGTCGAATGCGGAGATCGCTTCGCTTCATCGTTTGACAAAAGGTATTGCCTGTAATTTTATGCCTTCTGTAAAGCAACATTTCAAAAAATCAAAAACGACAGGATGCCTTATTCGATGTTCGAAGTTGGACGTTCGATGTTCGACGTTCATAGGTCCGGGTTTCCGCCCCCTTCGGAGGGGGCTTCATCAAACCACCCGCTAAGCGGGTGGTTGGTGATTAAAAGACATCCATGAAGGAGGAGAAAAAGATATGTATGAAAGCAGTGATTTGCGTAAAGGGCTGAAAATCGAAATCGACGGCGATCCATATGTGGTCGTTCAGTTCGACTTCGTGAAGCCCGGAAAAGGGCAGGCGCTTTACAAGTGCCGGCTCAAGAACATGATCACCGGTGCGCAGTTCGACAAGACCTATCGTTCCGGCGAGAAATTCAATGAAGCCAATCTGGAAGAGGTGGAGATGGAATATCTCTACTACGACGGAAACGCATACTGTTTCATGAATTCGTCCAACTACGAGCAGGATTTTCTTTCCGAGGAACAGATCGGCGAAGCCAAAGCCTTTCTCAAGGAAAACACCGTCTGCAACGTGCTCATGTTCGAAAAAAAGGCCCTGGACGTCTCCCTGCCCAATTTCGTGGAACTGACCATCACCGAGGCCGAACCCTGGGCCAAGGGGGATACCGCCGCCGGCTCGACCAAGCCGGCCACCCTTGAAACCGGTCATGTGGTTCAGGTGCCGCCTTTTGTCAACGAAGGCGAAAAAATCCGCATCGATACGCGCACCGGACAGTATGTGGAGCGGGTGAAGTAAATCGGAGATCCGGGGTCGAATGTCAGAAGTCGGAGATTGATCCTGAGCCATCCGAACTTCTCGATTCGTTTCCCATCTTTTTGGAAAGAACGATATCTCCGTACCAGGCGGTCGCCGATTCACCGGTGTTGTCCGTGTCGGTCATCACGGCGACACCGGATAGACGGGGCGGATCTTTGGCGAAGGCGCGCCTGAAATCCTCGACGATGTTTCTGCGGTACATTCGCCACCGATTCAAATGGACCGGCCCGCTCTCCACAACGATCATTTGAACGCGATCCGTGTACGGGTTCGGATGGATGGTCCCCACTGGGGCCCGGTTGCCCCACACGTACGCCAGCACCGCCGAAGGCGGCGTTTTGCCGTACACCATCCGGACAGCGGCCAGGCGGGTCCGCTGGAAAAAACTCAGATCTTCCGGGTCCTCGGCAAAAGTGACGTATATTCGGGCAGGGTAGTCATCGCCCGATTTTCGGGTCACATCCCCTTTGGCAATCACACGGTTTACCTTCCACTCCCAGGCGAGCATCGGATAGTTTTTGGGATCTGCATCCACCTTCCTTACCAGCCCGGATGCCGAGGCCTGGCTGTCGGCTTGCAGGACAGTCCGGCCGCCATCGTCCACCAAGGTGTAGCGGGTGTGGGCTTCGATTTTGTCGAAGGTCATGGGCGTCCAGCCTGTCACCACGGCGCCCGGGTCCATTTTCGAAAAACGCTCCAGGATGTCGGCCTTGTCCGATCCACAAACGACAACGGGGATCGCTGCCGCCATCAGTAGTAAAAAACCGTATCGTAACAATCGCTTAGGTTCCATCATACTCCTGATAAATGATGTGGCCGCAGGATTTGCAGTGCGAGGCATCCTCGTCGTGATAGCGCAGTCCGCAGTGGGAACAGACGATGTCGCGTTTGCGGGCGATGTGGATCCATTCCTTGACGATGCGGCTGACCTGCCAGGGGATCAGGACGATGCCGGACAGGATCATCAAAATGGTCACCCATTTGCCGCCTTCGGACAGGGGGGTGATGTCCCCGAAACCGACCGTTGTCAGGGCCACGACGGTAAAGTAGAAGGCATCGGTGAAGGTGGCTACGCTGGTGTTGACCGGGTGTTCCACTTCGTAAAAGAGAATGGACGAAACGAAGAAAATGATGACAATGGTCAGAAAAAGCCGCAGAACCCGCAGCAGTTGATGGGTAATGCGCCCGAAAAAGAAATCGGGGTCTGCGGTAAACCGGAAAAAGCGCAGGATTCGAAAAATCCGCAAACCCCGGACCACGCCGAGTGCCCCCAGGTCCGCCTCGATGCCGCCGGCGGAATAAAGAACCAGGATCAAGGTCGGCAGGATGGAAACCAGATCGAGGATGGAGTAGATGTCGCGCATCTGTTTCCAGCGGTTTCTGGCGCCGTATAACCGGGCCATGTACTCGAGAATGAAAACGGCGACGATGAGAATCTCCGCCCGCCACATGAACGTCCTCAATTCGGCGGAAACGGGATACGTTTCTACCACGAGGATGGCGCAAACGGCCAGGTTCAGGCCGATGATGAGGATGTCGATGAGTTTTCCGGGCAGGGTGGAGCAGTCGATCAGATAAAACTGCAAGGCGGAGCGAAAGTCCCTGGCAGGGTGGGGAGTCGGATCGGCCGCCGGCGGGTTCATCTATCCGTCGGCCTGGGGCGCCAGGGCCTGCACCAGATAGCGCTTGATGCGGTTGCCGTCCATCTCCAGGATCACGACCTTGTATCCGGTAATGGTGAAAGCCTCATCCTCCTCGGGGATTCTGCCGATGGTGTCGAGGATGAATCCGGAAAAGGTGTCGTACTCCTTGGATTCGGGGATGGGCATGCCGATCTTCCGGTTGACCTCCTCGATGTCGGATTTGCCCAGAACGACCCACTCTTTGGGTTTTCTTCTAACGATGTGCGGCTCTTCCTTGTCGGTTTCGTCACGGATTTCGCCGACCAGTTCCTCCAGGGCGTCTTCCAGAGTGATCAGTCCGGACACGCCTCCGTATTCGTCCACGATGATGGCCATGTGGTTTTTGCGGGCCTTGAACTGATGCAGCATGCGGTCCAGCTTCTTGTTCTCCGGCACGAAATAGGGCGGCCGCATGATGGCCCGGACATCGACCGGAGCGTCCGAGGTGGCCTGGTGCATGAAGATGTCCTTGATGTTCAGGATGCCGATCACATGGTCGCTGTCGTCTTCGATCACCGGAATGCGGGTAAAACCGGATTCGGCAATGGCTTTGAAATCCAGGGGTTCGTTGGCGTCCACCACGAACATGTCGGCCCGCGGGGTCATGATTTCCGAAGCGCTGGTGTCGTCGAGTTCGAAAACGTTGTGGATCATTTCTCGCTCTTCTTCCTTGATGACGCCCTGTTCCTCGACCACCTCCACAAAGGTGATCAGTTCCTCTTCGGTAGCCGAGGGGGTCTTGCTCATCTTGCCGGTAATGCGGGGAATGAAATTGAGAAACAAGATAATCGGGTAGAACAGCAGCGACATCCAGTAAATGGGAAAAATCGTCAGCCGGGCGATGAGGATGTTGTTGCGGGTGGCGAACGATTTGGGAATGACCTCGCCGAAAACCAGGATCAGGAAAGTCATGCCCCCGGTGGCCAGTCCCACGGCGTAGTTGGCGAACACGTTGATGGTCAGGGCCGTGGCGATCGCCGAAGCGGCCACGTTAACCACGTTGTTTCCGATCAAAATGGTGGTCAGCAGTTTATGGGGATCGTCCTTCATGCGCTTGATCAACTGGTAGGCCCGGTCTGTTTCCTTGGCCAGATGCCTGGCGCGGGTCTGGCTGATGGAGAACAGGGCCGTTTCCGCAGACGAGAAGAACCCCGACAGCAAAAGCAGGACCACAAGAATCAATAATTGGCTTACCATCATCCGCCTGTTCCTGTATGGCCGGTGCATAGGCGATGATGGGACCCGATCGGTCGGTTTGGCTTACATGCGAAGCAAGCGAAGCAAACTTGCATCTCGTTCGGGCACACGTTACCCGGGCCGGATAAAAAAGGATCGTCCAACTCTAATGCCTTCCTCTTGAATTGGGAGATGGTGTCATGCAATAGTGGCCCTTCCCGTCCAGGGCAGCAGGGCCTTTTGGGGGGTGAGGGTTGCCGCTCGTTATTTAGCGATCTGCCTTGTTCGAACAACGTTACTATAGCGTATTTTTTAAGTTTTTCAAGACATACTGCACATAAAAGCAATGAGCAGTACACCGCAAAAAGAAATCATGACCCACAGCCCTCCCATCGAGGAATACATCCTGGCCCTGAAAGCCGCCAAGCCCTTTGAAGGCCAAGTGGCCTACCATCGCGAGTTTGCGCCCATCGAGCCGTTGTACGGAACGCCCGCCACGACCTGGCCCGATCCCATTCAAGTCGTTCTGGCGGGCCTTGGAATCGACCGTTTATACCGCCATCAGGTTCAAAGCATGGACGCGATCCGTCAGGGGAAACATGTCGTGGCCGCCACCCCTACGGCCTCCGGAAAAACCCTGACCTATTGCCTGCCGGTCATCGAATCCGTCCTCCGGGATCCGGACGCCCGCGCCCTGTTTGTTTACCCTTTGAAGGCATTGGCCCAGGATCAGCACAAAACCATCGGACAAATCGCCTCCCACCTTCCACAGATGGACCTGAGGGCGGAGATCTACGACGGGGACACCTCGGCCTACCGACGCAAGAAGATCCGTGACAATCCACCCCACATCCTTTTGACCAATCCGGAGATGATCCACCTTTCCATTTGCCCCCATCATGACCGCTGGGCCGATCTGCTGGCCCGTCTGCGTTTCGTGGTCGTGGACGAGGTACATACGTACCGCGGCATCCTGGGCTCGCACATGGCCCAGGTGTTCCGCCGCCTTTTGCGGTTGTGCCGCCATTATGGCGCTGCGCCCACCTTCGTGTTTACGTCGGCCACCGTTGCCAATCCCGAAGATCTGGCTTTTCAGCTTACCGGATTAAAAGTGGAAACTGTAAAGGAGAGTACCGCAGGAAGGGGGAAACGCCATCTGCTGGTGATCGATCCGGTGGACGGGCCGCTGACCGCCACGCTGATGCTGCTGCGGGCGGCCTTGAATCGGGAACTGCGGACCATCGTCTACACCCAGTCCCGCAAGCTGACGGAGCTTTTGGCCATCTGGGCCAAAAACCGCTCCGGTGCCTTTGCCGACCGAATCAGCGCCTATCGCGCCGGATTCCTGCCCGAAGAGAGGCGGGAGATCGAAGCCAGGCTGGCCTCCGGTGAATTGCTGGCGGTGATTAGCACCAGCGCGCTGGAACTGGGCATTGATATCGGCAGCCTGGACCTGTGCCTTCTGGTGGGCTATCCGGGGTCCATCGTGGCCACCTGGCAGCGCGGCGGACGGGTGGGGCGCAGCGGTAGGGAGTCGGCGGTGGTTCTGGTGGCCGGTGAGGATGCCCTGGACCAGTTTTTCATCCGGCATCCGGAGCAACTGGTACAGCGGCCGCCGGAATCCGCCGTGGTCAATGCCACCAATACGGATGTAATGGATCGCCACCTGGTGTGCGCGGCGGCGGAACTGGCCTTAAAAACCGACGATCCCATGTTGAAACCCGAGGCGTTCCGGACCGGTATCGACCGCCTGGTCGCCGACGGCCGGCTTTACCTGAGTGCCGATGGCACGACCTGTTACTCGCCGTTAAAAAGCCCTCATCGTCATGTAGACCTGCGGGGTTCCGGCTCCCGGTTCGTCATCGTCGATGAATCGGACGAGCGGGTGCTGGGGGAGATCGACGGTTTCCGGGTCTACCGGGAGGCCCATCCGGGCGCCATCTACCTGCATCGCGGCCAGACCTTTCGGGTACAATCCCTGGAGCCGGAAACGAGAAAGGTCCGTGTTGCTGCCGCACGGGTTTCCTACCACACCCGGGTACGATCCGCGAAAGATACCCGAATTCTGGAAATTTTCGAGCAGAAGCCGGTCTACGCCACCACCATGGCCATCGGCAGGCTGCGGGTTACCGAACAGGTAAGCGGTTACGACCGCATCGATACCCGCAACGGTAAAGTGCTCGAACGCTGCCCCTTGGATCTGCCGCCCATGACCTTCGAAACCCAGGGCCTATGGTTTGCCGTCCCCGCCGCAATTACCGAACAGGCGGAAACGGCCTGGATTCATGTCATGGGGGGCCTGCACGCCATGGAACACGCGGCCATCGGCGTTTTCCCCTTGTTGGTGATGGCAGACCGCAACGATTTGGGCGGCATTTCAACCAACTACCATCCTCAACTGGCAGCCGCCGGCATTTTTATCTACGATGGATTGCCCGGCGGTGCCGGGCTGTGCATCCAGGCTTTCAAACAGGGCCGGGAACTGCTGGACGTCACCCGGGGTGCCATTGCCGACTGTCCCTGTGAAACCGGCTGCCCCAGCTGCGTGCATTCGCCGAAATGCGGCTCCGGGAATCGTCCCATCGATAAAGATGCCGCTCTGTTTTTGTTGAAGGCTTTAACGGACGGTCAGACGCAGGACGATACGGTTTTCTTTTCGATCGCTGAAAAAGAGGGTGAAGAACCTGAAAAAACGAAGATTTCCACCGATGAAAAAAAAGCCCCCGATGGAGCGGTTCGTTACGGCGTGCTGGACATCGAGACCCAGCGGTCGGCCAAAGAGGTGGGCGGGTGGCACCGGGCGGCGCGCATGAAGGTGAGTTGTGTCGTGGTCTACGATTCGAAAGAAGACGCCTTCTTCGAATATGTCGAGGGGCAGATCCCTGCGTTGCTGGACAAGCTCCGCGAATTGGATCTGGTGATCGGGTTCAATATCAAGCGCTTCGACTACCGGGTGCTTTCCGCCTATACCGATATGGATTTCGGGAGTATTCCCACCCTGGACCTGCTGGAAAAGGTCAAGGATCGGTTGGGCTACCGCCTTTCGCTGGACCACTTGGCCTCGGTGACACTGGATGCCGGTAAAACGGCCGACGGCCTGGATGCGTTGCGCTGGTGGAAAGAGGGCAAGATGGCCAAAATACTGGAATACTGCCGGTCGGATGTGGCCATCACCCGGGATCTATTCCGGTTCGGGCAAGAAAATCGTTACGTGCTGTTTCGCAACAAGGCCGAGCAAATCGTGCGGCTGCCGGTGGATTGGTAAACGCCATGGTTGTTCATGGCACCCAGGCCGCGGAGAAGGCCAGCAGGAACTGGGCGGCGTAATACAGAGGCAGCCCGATCTGCCGGTTCACGATGGAATCCACCAGAAAACGCTGCCGGGCCACGAAAAGGTCCGAGATGTAAAACAGCACGGCTCCGATTAGGATTACGACTCGCGCGGCCCCCGGCAGGGCGGCATTGGCGGCCAGTCCGGCCGCGGCGCACACCATGATGCTGATAACCACCATGTAGGCCAGCACGGGCGTCTTCATCTCTTCCAGGTGGGCCCCCAACCAGCGCCAGACCAAAGCCGCCGCGAACAGGAGAACGATCATGGCCACGGCCATGATCGAGCCGACGCGAGCGGCCGTAAAAAAGGCCGCCGTGTACATCACGTGGCCCAAGAAAAAACTGACCAGGCCGCCAAGAAAGGCTATATCGGATCCCATTCCCAAAAGAACGTCGCCTCCCAGGCAAAACACCAGCGCGACCAGTATCAGATAGGCGAAAAGGGGATTTTTGACCGGCTGAAGGGTCCAGGCGACGATGAACAGAATCGACAGGGGCGTTTTGAATATCAGTATCCTTTTGGGTTTGGTGGTTTTTTCGGCCCGGATCAGCCCCACCAGCAGCACCACCGCCAACACCAGAACAACGGCAAATTTCATCTGAATTCCTCCTTTCGCGCTCGTAACGTTAATGAACTCGTAAAAAGCTTTTCCAGGTCACCCATGGCTACACACCCGAAAGGAAGTGTTGAATACGTTGGAGCGGCTTCCAGCCGCGATATAGTTCGTAACCATCGCGGCTGGAAGCCGCTCCAGCGAAAAACTGCTTCCGAGCAGATGCCACCCCCGCTTCGTCATTTGGCGGCGTAGGGGGTAGGGTCGGCCATGCCGGCCGCCGCAAACCCGTTTTTACGCAGGATGCATGCATCGCAGTACCCGCAGGCCCGTCCGTCTGGAGCAGGGTCGTAGCAACTGTGGGTGATGCCGTAATCCACGCCCAGGGCCGTTCCCGCCTGAATGATCTGGGCTTTGGTCATGTGGATCAGCGGTGTATGGATCCGCATGCGCCCCTGGCCCTCCACGGCCGCCTTGGTGGCCAGATTGGCCATGGTTTCGAAGGCCTGAATGTATTCCGGCCGGCAGTCGGGATAACCGCTGTAATCCACCGCGTTCACGCCGATGAAGATGTCCCATGCACCCAGCACCTCGGCCCAGGCCAAGGCGTAGGAGAGGAAAATCGTGTTGCGGGCCGGCACATAGGTGACGGGAATTTCGGCGGCCATGGTCGATTCGCTGCGGGATTTGGGAACCGCAATATCGTCAGTCAGCGCCGATCCGCCAACGGATCCAAGGTCCACCCGGGCGATCAGGTGCCGCTTGATCCCCATGGCAGCGGCCACATTTTCGGCTGCCTTCAATTCGAAATCGTGCCGCTGGCCATAGGCGAAACTGAGACTGTAGATCTCGAATCCCTGATCGGCCGCCATGGCCAGCACCGTTGTGGAATCCAATCCGCCGCTGGACAACACGACGGCTTTTTTCATTTCGTTCATAAATATCACCTGTAATATCAGTTAAATTGATTCAATAAAGTAAAGTTATACTAAACGGTGATTTGAGGTTACGCGTTTCTTAGAGGGTCGAGATCAAGGCTTGCGAGTCCCGAGGAGCGAGGTGTACCTGAACGTACTCCGCAGTGACGAGGGACGAAGCGTAACGCTGATATCGAGCCTCTAAGAAACGCGTATCACACGCCGCGATCCCGTTCCGGCCAGATAACCTTGTGCAATTGAATCTGCATCCGGGCCCGGATGTGCGCATCCAGCATCCAACGGGCCAGTTGATTAGGCGGCAACCATTTGGAAACATGGGAAAAGAGGATGCGGTCACGGGGCAAGGCATCGGGCACCCGGTCTAGGGTTTGAACGGCAAACCGAAAATCTTCCTTATCTCCGATGACGAATTTGATCTGGTCATTGGCGGTCAGACGCGCGAGGTTGTCCGCATCGTTTTTGGACGCTTCGCCACTGGACGGGCATTTGATGTCCATGATACGGCTGCAGCGGCGGTCCACCCGATCAATGTTCAAGGAACCGTTGGTTTCTACAAGGACTTCATACCCCTTGTTCAGAAGGGCGTTTGCCAGTTCGGGGGTGCGGTCCTGAAACAGCGGTTCCCCGCCGGTGATTTCAACCAGACCGCAGCCGAACGATGCGACCCGTTCCACAATTCGTCCCACGGCCATCGGGCTTCCTTCGTCAAATGCATAACGGGTGTCGCAATAGCGGCAGCGCAGGTTGCAACCGGTCAGACGCACGAAAACGCAGGGCAGCCCGGCATGGACCGATTCTCCCTGGATACTGTAAAAGATTTCGTTTATCGTAAGGTTCATGGTAGAAAGATTAAATCAGAATTTTCTTAAGCATCTTCTATATCAAGCTGCCTGAGGATAGTAAACCACACCGGCACGGAATACCAGGTAACCGCAGTTGGAACTCAATATGATAAACCGATGTCGCAGGCATGGCCAGATCTTACAGTGAAAATATTGCAATTCAGATATCACTGGAGATTGTAGGAGCGGTCCTTGACCGCGAAAAATGAATCGACCCAAATGCGTTTACCTTGTAACGAATCAGGAATGAATCGTGGAAATTTACCGACTTGAAAACGTGATCCAGCCCTACGCCTGGGGATCGCGGACCGCCATCGCGGAGTTGACCGGGCAGCCTGTTCCGTCCGATCATCCCCAGGCGGAATTGTGGATGGGCACGCACCCCAAGGGGCCATCCACGGTCCTGTTCCATGGCGAGCGGTTGCCGCTACAACGCCTGGTCCAGCGACATCCAATTGAAATATTAGGGAAATCAACTGTAGAGAAATTCGACAGCACCTTGCCCTACCTGTTCAAGGTGCTGGCTGCGGCCCAACCGTTGTCCATTCAGGCCCATCCCAGCCAATCCCAGGCGTTGGAAGGATTTGATCGGGAAAACCGGATGGGCATCCCATTGGACGCGCCGAATCGCAATTACCGGGACAGCAATCACAAACCGGAAATCATCTGCGCCCTGACCCCTTTTTGGGGGATGAACGGGTTTCGCGACTTGGAAAAGGTCCTCCAACTGATGACACCGGTCTGCCCGAAGGTGCTCGAAAAAGCCCTGTCGGAGTTTCAGAGGTCGGGAGGACGGGGGCTGCGGGATCTGTTCGAAACCATGATGAAGCTATCGGCGGACCAAAAGGCCTCCGCCTGCGTAGAAATTATCGAAAAAGCAGAATTTTTAAAGGGTTCATCGCCGGTTTACGAATGGATGATCAAGCTGGCCGATGCCTATCCCGGGGATCTGGGTATCCTCTCTCCTGCACTGCTGAATCTGGTGCGTCTGGAACCGGGGCAGGCCATGTATCTGCCCGCCGGCCAGTTGCACGCCTATCTGGACGGAGTGGGAATAGAACTGATGGCCAATTCGGACAACGTGCTGCGCGGCGGGTTGACACCCAAGCATATTGACGTGGACGAACTGCTGCGGGTGGTCCGTTTCGAACCCACGCCGGTGGATATTATCGAGGCGAATCCGCTACGGCCCGGCGAAGCGGTCTATCCCTGTCCGGCCGAGGAGTTCGCTCTCAGCCGCATCCAGGCCACAGGGGACCAGCCATATCTTTCTTCGGGAAGCCGAAGCGTGGAATTGCTCCTGTGCGCATCCGGGGAGGGGACAATCTACTGCGAGGGTTCAACCGAGGCAATGGCCGTGGGTAAGGGAGACAGTTTCCTTGTCCCTGCCAGGATAGACTTTTATACGATCCTCGGCGATGTTACCCTGTACAAAGCTGCTGTGCAACTGCCTTAGTAATTGATGATTTGCCAAGAAGTCGAATTGGGTCCATTGATGTCAGGTGGCTTTCTCGATACGGTTAATAATTGTTTTCATCCTTTGAAAACCCATCGAAATCTTTTTCCTGAAGGAACCGGGAAATCAGGTCCGAAAGCGCATCGGCCGTATCCACCCGGTAGTGACCCTTCTCGTCCGTGCCGGCCTTTTTCTTTGTGTTGGCGACAACGGCCTGAAGCGCTGCTGCGGAAAGTTCGATATTGACGTGCACCCGAACAAGTGGGCTGTTTTCCGACATGGTTAATCCTTTTGGGTTTCCAGCGGTGCCGGGTTCTGAATGTTGAGGATACGGGCGACGGCCAGAGAACCCATTTCGTTGGCTGTCCGATCGGGAACCTGCCGGGACGGCAGGTCAGCGATTCGCGTAAAAAAGTTGCGCAAAAATTCACCCTGGCGATCGACGCCCAGAACCACCCGATCCACCAGTTTTTTGGGCAGTTGGACGACGGCTTGCTTCGTAATCCAGATTTCCCCTTTGCCGGCGAGAGCCGACAGATGGGAGGACTGATCCAAGGCCCCGCCGGGAATCATGAATTCCATGCAGTCGTCTTTACCCGATACCGGTGCGTCGCTCTCGCCGTGACAGATCCCCATATTCATGTTCAGTTCCTCGGCCCATCCCATTCGGGCCGCCAACTTTTCCTGCAGCCGCCGCATCCGGTCGTTCATGCGGGTAGCACAGCTAACGGCGCTGAATATGGGATTTCTGCCGGCATGACCCTTGAACAGGTAGCGGATCTGGGCGCCATTGCATCCGACCCGAACGCCGCCGAGGTCGGCCACCGCATCGTCGGTTGTTTCCCATACCTGGCTCATCATTTTGAAGAACACGTCGGCAAGCATGGTGTCGGCGATGCGGTGAGAGTCGTCCAGCCTTGCCGACAGGATGCAGATGGTGTCCTTGCGGTCGGCAGGCTCGATGAAAATGTCCTGCTTTGCGGTCGTTTTGTCTTCGGGTTCGGACCTGGACCATGGATCGGCGCGCAGCAGAAAAAGGGTGCCTTCGGTGAATTGCAGGCAGAAAACGCGAAGAGCCGATTGCCCTTCCTCGCTTTCTTTGCCCACAAGCTGGCTGTCCACATAAAATTGGTGAACGTCCGATTCCAAGGCCCGGAAGTCGCCGTCGCCGGGTCGATCCTCCCTGGCGATAAAATCCGTTCGGCGGTCGAACGTTTCCCGGGTGGTGGCGAGACGCAAACTGGTGTAGACAAACGAGAAAAAAGCTTGCCAGTCTGAAAGAGATTCCTTGATTTCCGGTTGGAGCAGCAGATTGAAGATATTATCGTTGGCGGAAGGCGTCAAGGTTCGGGCCAGGGCGCTGGAAAAGCGGTCCTCGCCGTCGGCGGCCATCCACCGGACGGAAAGGTTTCTGTCCACGAAAAACGCCGGCGCTTCGATCTGATCCGGCAGCAGGGACAAAGGCGGTAAGGCTCCCGGAATGGCCGGCGGATAATGGGCTTGCATGGCCGCATCATTGGATGATACGGGCGCCGGGTGATCGCTGGATTCCGGCTCCGGCCGACGACGGTCGCGCTGGACAGGATCCGTGAACCTTCGGGCGATTTCGTTCATGGGATGACCGGTGAGGCCGTTGTCGTCTGGCATGGCGCTAAGTTCCTGTACGGTTGAGGCAGTATCTACGGTCGGCAACGGTTCTGGCTTCCAATGGAAAAGGTAGGCACCTTCTGTTCATCGCGTCCAGTTCCGTTTCTCGCAGTCATCGAATCGGCAATGAGTCGTATCGAATTGAATTCACATTTATCCGAAATATGGGGAACTGGGTCAAGAAAAAATAGCGTTCGGGAGGCTCTTTTTTTCGGCCCAAATTTACGATATTATCATATTCACCGCAGAGGCGCAGAGGGCGCAGAGATTTATCTTTCGCCTGAAAGGCGAAAAGCCTTTATCCTCTGCGATCTCTGCGTCCCGAGCGAAGCGGGCGGTTATTTTTATTATACATTATAGAGCGATATGAACGATTACCAACAGGAACAATATGAAGCGCTAAGCATGGTACGCCAGGGCTTGGCAAGCATGGACGAGTCCCGGCGCAGTGCGTTGAAAGACGAAACCAGGGCCTATAACGGTTTCAGGCAGGTGGTAGATGATTTTCTGCAGAGCCATTTCAGCGGCGTCTGCACCCGTCTTTGCTACCAGAGCCGGACCAGCGCCTGTTGCTCCAAAGACGGAATCATTACGTTTTTTGCCGACTCCGTGGTTAACGCGCTGCATGCCACCCCCGAGCAACTGGACCGCATGGAGGCGGCTTTGCAACGTGTCAACAAAGGCCACCGCTGCGTCTACCTGTCCGACGAAGGCTGCATCTGGGCCGTGCGGCCGGTGGTGTGCGCCATGTTTCTTTGCGACCGGGCCATGGAAACGGTATTCGGAGACAGTCCGCAGGCCGAAGACCAGTGGCAGGAATTGCGCCGACAGGAGAAAACCTTCAAATGGCCCGACCGGCCAGTGCTCTTCGACCACCTGGAAAAAGTTTTTCTGGACATGGGCTATCGCTCCAGCCTCATGCACCTGAACCTGAGTCCGGGACTGCTGATGGTCAAGAAAAAGGCAGGACTACTATAGCCTTCACCCACCCATCATCTTGCGGATCACGCAGGGCAGAATCCCTCCGTTTTCGAAATATTCCACATCCACTTCCGTGTCCAGGCGCGAGATGACCGTAAAATCAATTTCCCGGCCGTCCCCCTTGACGGCCTTGACCGCAAGCTGCGTGCGGGGCGCCATGCCGTCGATGCCCGAAATGGTGTAGGTTTCCGATCCGTCCAGCCCAAGGCTTTCGGCGCTCTGGCCATCTTCGAACACCAGGGGCAGGACGCCCATGCCCACCAGATTGTTGCGGTGGATGCGTTCGTAGGATTGGGCGATGACCGCTTTGATTCCCAGCAGGTTGGAGCCCTTGGCCGCCCAGTCCCGTGAAGAGCCGGTGCCGTACTCCTTGCCGCCCAGAACGATCAGGGGGGTGTTTTCCTGCTTGTAGGCCATGGCGGCATCGTAGTTGAACATTTCCTTTTTCTCGGGGAATTTCAGGGTGTAGCTGCCCTGTTTGGGCGCTACCAACTGGTTCATGATGCGGATGTTGCCGAAGGTGCCGCGCATCATGACCTCGTGGTTGCCGCGGCGCGAACCGTAGGAATTGAACTGTTCTTTGGTCACCCCGTTTTCGATCAGGTAGCGGCCGGCCGGATACTCCTCCGGAATGGCGCCGGCCGGCGAGATGTGATCGGTGGTAACCGTATCGCCGAGCAGCAGAAAGGCGCGTGCGCCGGCGATATCGCCTGCAGGCTCTGTCTGCAGCGAAAACCCTTCGAAATAGGGCGGGTTCTTGATGTAGGTCGAATCTTCTTTCCAGGAAAAGGTGGTGCTTTCGGGAACGTCCAGGGCCCCCCAGAAACGGTCACCATCAAAAATCCGCGCGTATTCCTTTTGATAAAATTCCGCTTTGACGTGGGCATCGACGAGTGCTCCGATCTGGTCCGAAGATGGCCACAGGTCGTCCAGGTACACCGGCTGGCCGTTGGGATCGATACCCACCGGCTCGATGGTCAGGTCAATGTCCACCCGGCCGGCCAGGGCGAAAAGGACCACCAGCATGGGAGAGGCCAGGAAATTGGACTTGATGTTCTGGTGAATGCGGGCCTCGAAATTGCGGTTTCCCGATAGCACCGCCGCCACGTTCAGATCGTTTTCCACGATGATCTTTTCGATGGCCGGATGCAGCGGACCGCTGTTGCCGATGCAGGTCGTGCAGCCAAACGCGGCCAGATGGAATCCCAGGGCGTCGAAATAGGGCGTCAGGCCGGCCGATTGGAGGTAGTCTTCGACGACCTTGGAGCCCGGCGCCAGCGAGGTTTTAACGAACGGCGGCACCTTGAGCCCGCGGGCCACGGCGTTTTTGGCGATCAGGCCGGCGCCCATGAGCACATGGGGGTTGGAGGTGTTGGTGCAGGAGGTGATGGCGGCAATGACGATGTTCCCGTCTCCGATGGTTACCGGCCGGTCGTTGAGTTCCAGATCGAAGCGGCGTTGGGCCACTGGCCGGCAGCGCAGGGCACGCACGGTCTTGCTGCCGGATTCGTCATGGAATTCCGATAGCTGTTTCACCTCGGCGTCGCGGTCGTATTCGCAGCCCAGAATATCCGCGAAGGTCTTTTTCAGATCGGGCAGGGCGATACGATCCTGGGGGCGTGCGGGGCCCGCCAGAGAAGGCTGCACGGTGGACAGGTCCAGTTCCACCACCTGGGTAAATTCGGGATCCGCATCGCCGGTGTAAAACATGCCCGTTGTTTTGGCCCAGGCCTCCACCAGACGGGCGCGCTCGGTTCTGCCGGTCAGCTTGAGATAGTCCAGAGTCTTTTCGTCGATGGGAAAAAAGCCCAGGGTGGCCCCGTACTCCGGGGTCATGTTGCCGATAGTGGCCCGGTCGGTGACGGAAAGGCTTTTCATGCCCGCTCCGAAATACTCCACGAACTTTTCGACGACATTGACCTTGCGCAGCATTTCGGTAATGGTGAGAACCAGGTCCGTGGCCGTGACGCCCGGCTTCAATTTTCCGGTGAGTCGCACGCCGACCACCTCGGGGATGGACATGTAGTAGGGCTGGCCCAGCATCACCGCTTCGGCCTCGATGCCGCCGACGCCCCAACCCATGACGCCGATGCCGTTGATCATGGGGGTGTGGGAATCGGTGCCCACCACCGTATCGGGAAAGGCGATGGCCTTGCCGTCCGTCTCGTCGCTGATCACCACTCGGCCGAGATTCTCCAGGTTCACCTGGTGGCAGATGCCTGAATTGGGGGGCACCACCTTGAAATTGGAAAAACTTTTCTGGGCCCATTTGAGCAGTTCGTAGCGTTCGCCGTTGCGCTCGTACTCTTTGGCCACGTTTTTTTCCAGGGAATCGTCGGTGCCGAAATTGTCCACCTGGATGGAATGGTCCACCACCAGCTCTGTGGGAACCAGGGGGTTGACCTTGGCGGGATCCTTTCCCAGGGCCTTGACCGCATCGCGCATGGCGGATAGGTCTACCACCGCCGGCACGCCGGTAAAGTCCTGCATCAGCACCCGGGCCGGGTGGTAGGGGATCTCCACCGGTGCATCATAGCTCTTTTTCCAATGGACAATGTTGGCCAGGTCGTTTTCCTTGACCACGCGTCCATCGAGCTTGCGCAGCAGGTTCTCCACCAGGATGCGAATGGAGTAGGGCAGCTTGTCGATGGATGCGTCCGTGTCTGAGGCGTATTGATTGAAGTCGAAAAAGTTGTAGCTTTTATTGTCGATGGTAAGGGCCTTAGCGTAATCCGTGTTTTTCATGGCGGGTCCTTTTTTATTGGCAGTTAAAAATGGATGAAATCGTAAGTCGTATTTCGAGTGGAAAGCTTTGAACATCGCACGAAGCAACGGGGGATCGTTTGCCAAACCGTGCAATCACCATAAATTAAAGGAAATCGAATCACAGGGCAAGCAAAAAAACGGAAATTTTCGGTCTGGGTGGCCTCAATGCCGGTAAATGGCGGACTTTCCCTCCGGCTGCGCATTGGTGCTTGACAAACGTGTGGTCATGGCCCATTGACGGTTCCAAAATGGTTTCACCGCAGAGGCGCAGAGGATGCAGAGAGATCAAATCGTTTGACTTCTTGATTGGTTTAATTGGTTGATTGGTTCAAAACCCGGGATGTAGGATTTGAGATCTGAGATTTGCGCAGTGAGATGTGGGATATTTGAAATCAGCATTGGAGTGCAGAATATGAAGAGGTTTTTATTTCGCCTGAAAGGCGAAAAGCGCTTAACTCTCTGCGATCTCTGCGTCTCGAGCGCAGCGGGCGGTGATATTTGAAAGGATAAGTATGACCGTCAAAAAAAAACAGATTGTGGAATGCGATGTCATCGACGTGGCCTTCGGCGGCAAGGGATTGGCCAAGATCGACGGCTTTGCCGTCTTCATCGATCAGACCGTGACCGGCGATCGCGTTGCCGCCCGCATCGTCAGAAAAAAACGCAATTACGCCGAAGCCGTGGTTCAGGAGATGCTGTGTCCGTCTCCCATGCGTGTGGAGGCGCCGTGTCCGTACAGCGGATTTTGCGGAGGCTGCAAGTGGCAGTTCATCGACTACCCCCATCAGCTTGAATTCAAGCGCCGTCACGTCAGCGAATCCCTGGAGCATATCGCCTTAATGACGGATATCCCGGTGCATCCCACCCTGCCGTCGGAGCGGGTGTTCGGCTACCGCAACAAGATGGAGTTTTCCTGTTCGGATCGCCGCTGGTTGATGCCCCACGAACTGGGCACCGATGCCGACATCGGCTTTGCGCTGGGCCTGCATGTGCCGGGCACCTTTCATAAAGTGCTGGACACCAATGCCTGTCTGTTGCAGCCGGATACGGGCAACCGCATCCTGGAATCGGTAAGACGGTATATGCGGCAATCCGACCGTCCCGTCTACGGGCTGCGGTCGCACGAAGGCTTCTGGCGTTTTCTCATGCTGCGGCACTCGGTGGCCCGGGACCGGTGGATGGTCAACATCGTTACGGCCAGCGAAGATCGCGACGCGGTTCAACCGTTGGCCGATCTTCTCATGGACGAATTAACCGAAGTGGTCTGTGTGGTCAACAACATCACCGCCCGGCGCTCGGGCGTGGCCATCGGCGAACGGGAGATCCATCTGGCCGGAGAGCCGGTGCTGACGGACCGCATCGGCGATTTTGAATTCGAAATTTCAGCCAATTCGTTTTTCCAGACCAATACCCGCGGGGCCGGCAAATTGTATGAAACGGTGGGACGCTATGCCGATCTGAAAGGCGACGAAACCGTGGTGGACCTGTACTGCGGCACCGGTACCATTGCCATCTGGCTGGCGGCCCGGGCCCGCAGTGTGATCGGACTGGAACTGGTGGAAAGCGCCGTGGCCGACGCCCGGAAAAACTGCCGGACAAACGGTATCGACAACTGCTCGTTCATCCTCGGAGACATCAAAGACACCCTGGAAAACATCGAGACGACACCCGACCTGCTGGTGATCGACCCGCCGCGGGCCGGCATGCACAAGAACGTCCTCAAACAGGTCTGCCGGCTGGGCCCGGAAAAAATCGTCTACGTTTCCTGCAACCCGGCAACCATGGCCAGGGACATGCTGGAACTGAAAGCGGATTATACCTTGGAGGAGGTCCAGCCGGTGGACATGTTTCCCCACACCTTTCATATCGAATCGGTGGCACGGTTGGTGAGAAAGAACTGAGATATGGGATGTGGGATGGGTGATTTCACCGCAGAGGACGCAGAGAGCTCAGATCGTTTGATTCGTTGATTGGTTCAATTGGTTCAATTGGTTTGATTGGTTGACTGGTTGGTTCTTTTGAACGTCGAACAGTGAACATCGAACGTCCAACGTCGAATGGGAGATCGCTTCGCTCCGTCATTCAAAAAAACGAATTCCCTATCATTTCTTTCCGTCTAAGAAGCAGGATGCCAAAAATATCAAAAACGACAGCATTCCTTATTCGAAGTTCGAAGTTGGACGTTCGATGTTCACGGGTATTCTCTTTCGCCTGAAAGGCGAAAAGCTTTCACTCTCTGCGCATTCTGCGTCTCGAGCGCAGCGGGCGGTTAGATATTAGATTTGTAATTTGGAGTTTGTTATTTGGAATTTTTCCAAATGTGGGTCATGCTGCCAGGGTACAGATTCTTTCATTTGCCCGAACGGTTTTAAGGGTGCAAAGAAAACTCGATCGTGCCGGACATCTCCACAGTCACATCGCCCATGGATACATCGAAGGCTCCGGGAATCGACCCCAACCCCATCATACCGATCATCATGGGATTCACCAATCCAATGGCGCCTGAAGCCAGCGTAAGGCTTTGCAGGGCCAGAGGCTCGGCATCTTTGCCCGTGAGGGCCACGTCCAGTTGAATGGGCGTGTCCAGCGGCAGGCAGCCGGCTACGGCCATCTGGTAAAGGCCGGCCGTGCCATAGCCAAGAGCGTTGGCAGAAGCGGCCCACCCACCGGAGGTCAATGCGACTGTGCTAAGGGATTGAATAACATCTCCCGGCAGAACCGCGATTCCTCCCTGGCCGGTCAGACCTCCCATTTCATTTTCGGTCATGGCGGTCATTTTCGCAAACCCGGGTCCCGGCACGCACAACAATACGCTCATCAGCGCGATGAGCAGGAAAATAACTTTTCTCATGACAACTCCTTTCTGCGAAAATTGTCGCAGGTAGCCCGGCTGTCCAAGTTTAGCTCATAGGTTGTAGCTGATAGCTGATAGCTGATAGTCGAAGGTTATGACCTTTCCTATGAGCTATGAGCCATGAGCTATAAGCTAACCTGGACCCGTGGCTTTCCGTCTCCCGGTTGCCCGGGGTTTGGCGCAGGAGGCGACCCGGCTGTCCGGAATGAGCTGGTAGGAGGCAGCTGATAGTCGATTTCCTATGAGCTATGAGCGGCCCGCTATGGGCTCGTCCCGGATCCGTGGCTTTCCGTCCCACAGTTACCTATGGTTTGGCGTTTCGTTCAGGCAGTGAAAAACCTGTCGCAGGTACAGTGTGCGAGGTTACCCTGGCAGCATGTCAAAGAGCATTGACGGACTCGTAAAAAGGACGATATCGGCGTTACGCTCATCCTTCGTCACTGCGGCGTAAGCCAAAGTACGCTACCGTCGGCACCCGTGATTTCGGTATTCTCAGGATGGAACATAACTGTTCGCCCTATGGATGAATGTCGATTTGCTGTTCGCTCACACTCGCTATCGCGGCCCGCAAGCCTTCTTGTCCCGTCTGCTGCTTAGCGGGAGATCTCGGTCTTTTTACGAGTCCGTCGGCAATGCGACTTTCAGCGGTTCGGGCCTTGTAATATCGAGCATTGGCGGTTAAAAGAGTATCGGTAGATTGCTGTAAAACTTGATTCGATTAACGAACGATCTTCTCATGTTGAAATAAGAAACAAGACCATTAACAATGACAGACTCGCAAAAAGTCACCAGACATGTCATTCCCGCGAAGGCGGGAATCCACAAAAATAGGACAATAATGGATCCCCGCCTCCGCGGGGATGACACCAATGGGCAAAATTCGAATTTTTACGAAGCCGTCAACAATGGGTTTCCCCCCGTTCGAACGACGGAGCGAAGCGATCTCAACATTCGACGTTGGACGTTCGATGTTCGATGTTCGATGTTCGACAAACCCTCTGTTGTTTTATTGTTTTGCAGTATTCCTAACCTTCTGATTCTGGTCCTATCCATCATTTTGTGTGTCGCTATCACTCCGGTCGCACTGGCCCAGGACAACCCCTACGAATCCGGCCTACGTGCCCTCCAAACCAAGGATTACGATGCGGCCATCGAGGCCTTCACTCTTACTTTGGAGACAGTCCCCCACGACTACGAGGCCCTGATAAATCGGGCCGTGGCCTGGTATCATAAAAAAACCTACGACCGGGCCATTGACGACGCTACCCGGGCTTTGGAGATCAACCCGTATTATTCCGTCGGCGCCAATCAACTGGCCTGGATGCTGGCAACCTGCCCGGACCCGCGCTACCGGGACGGCACGCGGGCCGTTGCGCTGGCCGAAAAAGTGGTGCAGCGGTTTCCCGAAGCCAACTTCATGGATACGCTGGCTGCGGCATACGCCGAAGCGGGCAATATGGAAGCGGCCGTCCGGGTCCAGCAGATGGCCGTCGAGCATTTGAAAAAGGAAACCGTCCTCGGAAACAAAAAGTCCTTTGAAAATCGCCTGAACGCCTACGATCAGGCGGCAGCCCAACACCGGGACACGCCGGACGAGTCATCCCGGACACCCGGACAGGTTATTGCCGGCACCGCCATTTCCTCCTCAAACGACTCCGAAACATCTGCGGCAGTAGATTCGTTCTCCCCAGAACCATCCAAACCGGATCGAACGTCCGGGTTAAACGTAACCCCTCCTGACCATGAAGCGGATCTGCGCTACACCGTGCACCTGTTCTCCTACAGGAAAGAGGGGCTGGCCCGTGAAAAAGCTGCCAGTCTGGCACGAGAAAACCATCCGGCTTATATCTGCCGCGCCCATATCGAAGGCGACCCAACCCCCTGGTTCCGTATCTGCGTTGGAGCCTTTCCCAATGATCAGGCTGCCCGGGAATATGCAAAGCAATTAAAGGAGCAGGGGCATGACTGGGCCAAGGCGATGCCGTTGCCGGAAGGGGCCACAGCAGTAAAGAATTAAACATTTCTGCAGTCGTTATGATTTACACCGAGTTCACATTCATTGAAAATTTTTGAGGAAATCTCATATCACAATTCCCAAATTACAAATAAGTTCCAAACTCCAAATCACAAACCATCCCTCACGCCCCACATCCCAACATCCCAGATCTCACATCTACTATCTCACAGCCCAGTTTATCCCGCCTAAGCGGGACTTCGCTCGAGGCGCAGAGAGGTTAATGGGTTTCGCCCTTCAGGCGAAAGAAAGACCTTCGCGTCCTCTGCACCTCTGCGGTGAACAATAAGCTGTTCAGGATCTCCCCATATGCGAATAGATTCGATTGTGACATCAATCACGAAAAATAGTTAGGTACGATGAAGCTACTCGTGTGAGGAATCACCACCCCCATTACCGAAAGGATTCATGAAGGAAATGATGTGCTTGATCGTTTCCAGCTGATGGTGGAGCATCTCGGCCATCACGTGGGTGGGCATGGAGAGTTTGAACGATCCCATGTAGGTAACGGTTTTCTGTTCGTAATCCAGACCGGCGTAGGGGTTGTAGACGGGGTTGGTGAAATCCGTGGAGTTCATGTTGGTGCTGGTGTTGTTGGGCACTTCGTAGCTTTCGTTGATCACGTAGCCGGCGGCGATGTCAATGGTCACGCCGTTTTTCAATTTGATGCCGAAGCCGGCGCCGAAGTTTTCCAGGTCCGGCAGGGCGTACATTAAATCGAACAACTCCGGCTGAACCGAGGTGACGCGATGTTCGTAACCGCAACGGAAGGCCAGCCAGTCCAGGATGTCGTATTCCAGGCCGACGCTCCAGTGCCAGGTATCCTCGAAATTTCTCGTCAAGACCATGGTGTTGTTGCCGCCGGTGTAGCCCAGCATTTTGACCAGGCGCAGCAGTTGGATGTCCTGATCGAATACGAACTTGTCTTCATTGAGCACCGACCAGTTGGCCCAGTGAAGGTCGGCCATCAGGCTCAGTTTGCTGAAGGGCTTGACCTTGATGCCCAACTGGACCCGCTGGGGGAACGTGATCTGGGTGGTAACGGTCCCCGTCTGGGAGGCAACCGGGGTCATGGGCAAGTCGAAGACGCCCGAGGTGATCACCAGCAGGGGGGAAGTGCCGAACCAGTTGACCATGCGCTGCCAGTCTTCTGTGTAATTGAACTGGTAGTGGCCGGTGAGCTGGGTTTTGATTTCGCTCTGGTAGCAGGCGCCGATGGCCAGCCACTTCCAGGGCTCCCACAAAAGCCCCACGTTGTAGTTGGGGGAAAAGTCGTCCCTCAGGCTCATGTCCAGGCTGGCCACCTGATCGTAGGGGCCGACGCCGCCGCCGAACCAGGGTGGGGGCAAGGTTAACTCGGAAAGAATGGGAATTTCCAGACCCGCGGTGGCCTTTCCTAACACCTCGGTCAGGGCCACCATGTCGTTGGGGGCCCGCATGTCCACTTCGGCGCCCATGGCGGTCTGGCCCAGGCCCACGGTCAGGCCTACGGAAAAGGTGGGAGTGATCTGGTAACTCACCGCCGGGGCGATGTACACCAGATGCTGCTGGTAGACCGACTTGCCGCCGTACACCGATGGATCTCCGTCGTCCCCGTGGACCAGACCCACGGCAAAGGGGGCGTACTGGCCCACGGCAAAGGTCCATTTGGAGCCGGGCTTGCGGTAGGAAATGCCCAGCGTGGGAGCTAAGAGAAAGTCGATGGTGTCGTTATAGAAGGGGAGGTACATGCGGCCGCTGCTGCTGGTGCCGCTTTTGCCGTCTATGGGGTCGTCCTTGAATCCCCCCAGAAATCCTTCGAAATCGGGATCCTGTTTAAAACTGGAGGTCTTTTCGATCATGGGAATGGTCAGGCCGTTGGAAAAATACTTGCCGTCGGGCAATTGGGACAACCCGGCCGGGTTGTAGTGGATGGAGGCATGGCCCGGCGGTCGGGCCGTGACGGTATTGGCCAGGGAAATAGCTACGGTGTCGATGGCCAATTGTTCGTGGAAGGCGGCGTAGGTATACGATGCGTTGGCGACGATCACCCAAACCATCGCCATGATCAACCCGTTCGCTTTAACCGCCGCTTTCACGTCCATATCGTCATCTCAACTTGCACAGCCCAGATCCAAAATTAACCGCCCGCTTCGCTCGAGACGCAGAGATCGCAGAGGGTAAAAAGATTTTCGCCTTTTAGGCGGAGGGAAATTTTCTGCGTCCTCTGCGCCTCTGCGGTGAAATCCCAAATCCCACTCAGTCGCTCAAATCGAACTCAAATGGCAGCCGGAAACTGACCACAAAATCCGGGTCCTCGTCCGTCAATCCGATTCCGACCTTCATGTTCAGCGAGGTTTTGGGCGAAAAACGCCATCCCGTGCCGATGTACAGCATCGACTGGGTTTGGCTACCACTGTGGGTATCGGCGATTTCCTCCCAGGTGTAGGTAGAACTGAAACGATAGGTATACTGGTAGCTGAAGTTCATGGAAACGTTATAGGAAAGGGCGAACCCCATCCCCAGGGTGCCACTGATGGAATCCCCCGGATCGACTTCCCGAAGGGTCAGACCGTTGCGGGGTTGGGAAAGATCTTCCGCCTTGAAGGTGTAGTTGTAGCTCACATTGCCGAAGGCGATGATCGGGTCGATGGTCTTGCTCATGGAAAGGCCGGCGGATGCCGAGTAGTATCCGTTGCCCGTGGCCAGGTCTTCGTCGACATCGATTTCGTAGGGACTGCGTCCCATATCGAAGGTGAAGCTGCCGAACAGGATGGTGGTGGGCAGCGCGCCCCCGGAGCGCAGGGGCTGGTATTGGAATCCCACGGAGACATCGCCAAGATCGGTCACTTCCTTGGCAACGTCCGTGCCGGTGCGGTTCCACTTGTAAGAAAAGGGAACGTTGAGATTCAGGGTCAGGTTGTCGAACACGGCGTATTCGGTGAAGATCGAAGTGGTAAGATTGTGGTTGGCGTTCTGTTCGACTTCCGTTGCCTGATTGAGTACGTCGTAGGAATAGTACTGGTAATTGAAATTGAGTTCCAATCCCAGGGTGTTGCTTTTCATGGTCGTGTATTCGCGGCCGGCAGCCTCCAGGATCTCTTTTTCCTTGGCGGCTTTCTCGTCCTCGGTGATTTCCAGCTTGCGACGGGCTTCCTGCTGCTCCCGCAGTTGCTTCATCTCCTCCTGCAGCGATTCCATTTCTTGCTGGAGCTCGTCCAGACGGCGGTCTGACTGGGGCTGCTCGTCAACCGCCATCACGGCCGGGGCCTGTTCGGCGGGCTTAGCAACTGCCGGTTGGGCAGGCGAAGCCGGGGCCGGCGGAACAACCACCGGTTCCGGTTCAGAGGTATTGGCGACTTCTTTCAGGGAGGGGGCGGTGGACACCGCCTCAGCCTCGGTGGCAGGTTGCGCTGTGGCGGCTGGCGCAGCGGTCGTAACCACTGCTGTCGAACCGGTGTTTGCATTGAATTCGCCAGCTGCCGCTTCGGCCGCTCCCTTCAGGGAAAAGTCTTCCAGGCGGACCAGAAACCACGATTTGCCGTTCTGATCTGCGGATTCCTGGATGTACGGAGAGTACCCCTTGGTTTCCAGGTCCTTGACGATGCTTTGCGCACTGTCGAGCAGCTCACAGGCGGCTACCTGGACGGTGTAGGTTGTTGTGTTTTGAGAGTAGGCAAAGGGTGCCACCAGCAAAAGAGCCAGGACGATTAAGGTTGTTGATTTGGTTCCGATCATTGTGGTTCCTTTATTGCGTTTCTATAAATCTCAATTATTTGGCGATTTACTCGAAGCGGTTCGAAACAATCTGATGAAGTATTAAAGCAACAGGTTCGTTTGTGAACATCGAACATCGAACATCGAACGTCCAATGTCGAATGATGAGATCGCTTCGCTCCGTCGTTCGATCAAGGAAAAAACATCATTCCATTTGTTGTTAACCATGAAATAAGGTTTGACAGTCTCGCAAAAAGTCCCATTCTCGTCGTACCGGACTTGATCCGGAATCCAGAACATATTGAAATAACTACATTCCGGCATGCGACGGAATGACGCCCAATTGCAATTTCCGACTATTTGCGAAACTGTCAACACTCACAGAAACGAAAAAATTCCTTATTCGATGTTCGATGTTGGACGTTCGATGTTCGACGTTTATTGGTATGGCTTTTTCGATTGGCTTTTCTGCTTTCGACCCAACCAATTCAACCAACCAAACCAACCAAACGAATCTCTGCGTTCTCTGCGTCTCCGCGGTGAATCCTATCTTTTATAAATCTGCCGCTCACCGGGCCGGTCATCAATCCACCGATCCACCGGCGGCTTCACATCCAGCGCCGGATCGAAAATGATCTTCCGGGCATCGTCTTCGTCGATGAAGCGCAGATCGCCCTCCCGGAGGCTCAGCAGACCGATCTCCCGGGCGCCTTCGGGATAGACGATAAAAATTACATTCTGGTACCACTTTTCCAGAAACTCGTCCCTGGTGAAGCTGATGTTGCCGCGCCAGGGATCGGCCAGAAAGACATGGTCTTTGTAAATTCCACGGAAGACTGCGAAATGGCGGTATCCGAAGATCTTGATGGGCAGGATGCAGGGCTTATCCAGGGTGGTCAGGTCCTCATATTCGGCCTTGTAGCCCACGCCCTTGTAGCCCAGCACGGCCACGAAACGCTTCATGTCCAGCAGGGAAAAGGCCCTCCGCTGGGCGATTTTTTCGCTGTCGCCGTGGCGCAGCAATCCCTGGATCACCTGGCGTTCGTCGAAGTTCTCGCCGAAATGAAAATTGAGCAGGGTGGCCAGGGCCGCCGACCCGCAGGAATAATCGTAGGTCTGTTTGACCACATTCTGTTTTTTCAGGTCTTCCAGGGAAACCACCGTATCGCGCACCTTGACCCGGTCGGCACCGTCGGTGGTGACCGTCAGCTCGTTTTTCGGGGCCTCGTTGATGGGGTGAAATCCCGAGTAGAGCGCGATGATGATGACGAATGCGGCCAGTACGTGCATGGTGGCGTTCCGGTGGTCCTTATTTATATAGTCGCTTCTCTATGCGTTTTCGTGCCATTCGTTTCTGGGCAGGTCGAAAATCCCAAATTACAAGCACCAAATCTCAAATAAATTCCAAATAACAATGATCAAATCCTTTAAGTTTTGGATTTTGCTTTCTTTGGTTATTGTGATTTATTTGAAATTTGGAATTTGGATATTGTGATTTCCACCTCAAATCCCATATCACACATAGCAAATCATGAACACCATTTTTAACAACGTTCACAAACGGGAATATATGTCTATTTTACCTTATCCATCAACCGCTCCGCCCATGCCTTGAAATAGGCGTCATCGGTCTTCATCGCCTGCTCTAAAATCTGTCGGGCCTCTGTTTTGTTGGTCTTACCCCCTTTATCGATGAGCAGTTCGGAAAGGTAGATTTTGCCCTCGTCGCGCTGCTGAAAATAGGGCGTCTTCTGGTATTCACGGTAGTAGGCCAGGGATTTTTTCTTGCTGGCCATGGGCCAGGGCAGCACGGCCCAGAAGCGGCCCAGGGCCAGGATGCTGCCGGCGTCTTCGTACATCTTGTCCAGTTCGTAGGCTTTTTCGAAACTGCTCTGAGTTTTGTCCTTCAACCCTTCCTTCAAGGCCGTCAGGATGCCGGTGCCGTCGGAATAGATCCCCACACTGAGCCCGTAATAATAGTGCCCCGCCGGGTGGTCAGGTTTGATTTCGCGGGCCTCGGCGGCGTAGTGCATGCCTTTTTTGCCGTATTCCTTGCAGATTTCTTTCCAGCCTTCCACTTCCTGCTTTTTGGCTGTCTCGCCGTACTCGCGGCAGGCGCGGGCGCACTTCCAGTTGAGATCGAAATCTCCGGGGGTAGCCTTCAGCAATTGTTCGTAAATGCCGATGGCTTTGGCGTAATTGTCCAGGCCGCCTTGTTCGAACATGGCGTCGGCTTCGGCTACAGTGCCGGCCAACGCCGAAAACGGTATCAACAATGCTGCCAGTGCAAAAAAGATGATTCCCATGTGTACGCGCTTCATGTCATAACCTCCATCTCAAATAGCAGATCTCAGATCCCCAACAAATCAACCAATTCAACCAATCAAACAAATCAAACGGTATAATCTCTGCGTCCCTACGGTGAAGAACCATCATTCCACAATTTCCAAATCCACTCGAGCAAACGCATGCCCATCCACCCCCATCACAAGGGTATGAAAGCGCGTGTTGCTATCGAACACCAGAGAAGCCCCTTTGACACCGCCAAGAAACAACATTTCTCCCGGCACACCGTCTACGGCCAGGGACCAAGCCTGTCCACGCTTAACCAGATAGGCCACATGCTTGGAATCCGGGCTGAAGGTGGCCAGAGAAGTGCCATCGAACCAGGGGCCTTCCTGACCGTCAACAATAACGGACCATTTATCAGATTTCTGGGCCATATAGACCGTGTGGCTGCCGTCAGGACTGAAAACGGGCATAGTCACCGTGTCGTAAGTTGGTCCAGGCGTGCCGTTGACCACCACCTGCCAACGGTCATCTTTTTTGGCTGCGTAAGCGAAAGTGGCAGAATCCGGACTGAATACCGGAATGGAGACGATATCGAATTCTTCATGTTTCTTTCCGTCAATGATCATGAGCCAATCGTCCCCGTCCTGAGCCGAGTAGGCGATACGCTTGGAATCCGGGCTGAATTTAAACGCGCCGATGCGGTCGAAGCGTTCGCCGTCCTCGCCGTCAATCACCATAAACCATTTATTTTTGTTGACCCCTACATACGCGAGGTGGTTGCTGTCCGGGCTGAAAACGGGATTTGCTATCGCATCCCATTGGCTGTTTTTTTTGCCGTCAACGACAAGCAGCATTTTTTGGCCGCTTTGGGCCAGATAGGCCACATGCTTGGAATCCGGACTGAACAGGGGAACATCCACGGCATCGAAACCGGGACCCAATTTTCCGTTTTCCAAAACGTGCCAATGGTCTTTCTTCTTCAAGGTATAGGCATGGCGCTTGCCGTCGGGGCTGAACGAAGGTTTTGCCACCGCATCGTAAAGATCGCCAATTTTACCGTTTACGACCAGTGCCATTTTTTTGTCTTTGGCTACAATGTAAGCAAATTTCGATGAATCGGGACTGAATTTGAATTGTCCGGGCCTAAGCAGTATGCCATCGAAGTGAGGGCCTATCTTACCGTCCAGTACTACGGCCTGTTTTTTTCCATCCTGAACGCCATAGGCCATATGGTTCGAATCCGGGCTGAACATGGGGGGCGATGCGTTCTTGAACCCGGAATGCATTTGCCCATCGACAATCATGTGCCACTTGCCCTGGGTATAAGCTGTGTAGGCCACATGCTTCCCGTTCGGGCTGATTATTGGCGTTCCCATGCCGATTTTTTTGAAAGGGCGCTGAAGCTTTCCGTTGATAATAGCCGCATATTCGGAATTTTTCTTGGCAACGCAAGAAAATTGAGTGGAATCCCGGCTGACCTGAACCGATTTGGGATGGATCTGCCAGTCTCCATGGTCGGCACTGGCAAAAGGAACGACGGTCTCGTTGAGCCCGGATTGTGCAAATGCAAATGCGGGGTGGAGGCTGAAAAAGAAAAAAAGGAAAACGACACTCAATTCAAGAAAGAGAGGCATTTTCCAGGGTGTTGATAAAAATCGGTGGGCGTTTTTTCGGGGGTTTTGCTTGGCTTTGTCTAAGAACATAAGATCTCTGAAAAGTTGAACGTTGTACGAAGAAATCAGGCCGATGGAAATCGGCGCTTTCTATCTGCTAATTGGTCAGCAGGTAAACGTCGAGTCGATGGATCTGCAAGCCGTCGATGGCGCACGGACCGAAATTCTGGCTGCCGAATTCAAGGTTTTCCACCCGGATGCTGCCCGCCATGGGAAGTGAAATCTTTAACGCCCCATAAGCGTCGGTAGTGTTGTATCCGATGTCTATGGTGGCAGGATTGCCATTGTCGATGTCCCCGATAACAAAAAGCCCGTTGGCTTCCCACAAACTGGTATCGGTGGGAATGTCCCAGGTAGTGCTGTCATCGATGTCGAAATCGTCCATATCGCTGAAGCTTTCGGCCAACGTGATATTGGACAATGTGAACGATCCATCGGTTACTGAAGCGTTGTATTGGTATGTCGCCGCACCGATATCAAGATCGACACCGTACTCAAAATCAACGCCGGACCCATGGGCTCCAATCATCATATAGTATGAAGGTTTTTTTACCTCATCCAAAAACAGGCTGCCGATATCCTGCCCGCAGAAAATAAAGCTGTCTATCGAATAATTGATATTCTGCTGCCAGTCCAGAGCCGTCCACATCATATATGAATGACCATCCATGGGATGGGTTTCATCGTCGATGGAAAAAATATCGAAGGTGACGGGTTGGGTTTCGGTATTCAGATACCCATTCAAAATGGTGAAATTTTGAAACTCCATAACCCCTGCGTCAGGATCGGTGGAACGATCAGAATCCGTGTCGTAAATGCGAAGAGATCCAATCTGATAATCAAAATTGATATCCCAAAAAAACGCACTGAAGCCGCTTTGGGCTGTCACAGCATCCATCGCTTTGTCGCTCATTGTTTCCATTTCTGCCATTGAAGGTGAGGCAATAATGAAAACGCTTAAAAGAGTGACAATAAAGATCTTCGATGAAGCGTTTTTTTTCATATCCATCAGCCAAGTGATTTTTGTCTTAAAAGAGAACGATGGAGAAGGGCAATGTCTGTAAAAACATATGTATCCTTCTCCATCGTTTTTAGCGGCGACTAAATAAAGGTTTCAAGAATTAATGGGCGAAAATGGTGATGCTGCCGCCCTTGGTGTCCAGTTGAATGCTGCCCATGGCGACACTACCCAACGTATCCTTCACGGTCGGAGTGGCAATGCCCGAAGCTTGAGTATCATCGTAAGCAACCAGGGAGATGTCAAACGGTTTGATCGTACCAACATAGATTGACAGAGTGGGAACGCCGATGCGAACTCCTGTAGCAATTTGAGTGGTATCTGGAACAATTTCATCATTAGTGACAGGATCTCCATTTCCATCTACTACAGCAGTGTAAGGATTGCCGTCAGCATCTTCTGCATTATAATGGTAGTCACCGTCTGAATCTACATAAAGTGGATATGCTTGTGTTGTAAATGCAGTGTAGATCGTACCAACATCGATGGTCAAAGGAGAAAGGTCCCCAGGGCCAAAAGTGCTTAAACTACCATCACCTGTTCCATCGTAAAGATTAGGATTCAAAGGACTAATATTGGCGGCACCAACCATATATTTGTCGATAACAATATTGAGAAACTGCATCTGGCTCATATAGACCCAACCACCAGCTTCAATGCCAGTAATGTCAGCATCCAAAGCCGAGATGTTACCACCACTGTCAGGCAAGTCGATACCATCGCTATCACCCCAACCAAGGTATCCCATCTGAAAATCCATCTGAACGTTGTCAATGGAGATGCTTACACCGGCCTGACCGGTAACATCTTCCAAGGCCGTGTCGGCCATCATTTGCATACCAAAAGCGGTGAAGGGGACCAACATAACGATTGCGATGATTGCTAAGACTTTTTTCATTTCTTTTTTCTCCTATGATAAGATGTTTGAACTCTTACCACAGGCGGCCCGACCATCCGGATTGAGCTGATAGGGTGCAGCTGATAGCTGATAGTTGAAGGTTGATTTCCTTTTCTATGAGCTATGAGCCATGAGCTATGAGCTAACAACTCGGATTCGTGACTTTCCGTCCTCCGGTTGCCCGGAGTTTGGCTTTATCTATGGCTCCTCACGAAACTTCCTCCTTTTGCATTCGAGCCGGTTTTTTATGCGCAAAACCCTGATCCGATTATGCCCATTGGTCCTTCCGTCCCGAATGCCTTTCGCTTTCATCACCTCCTTTCGTACACCGGTTAAATTGTTGCAGTTAATTTTGGTTTCCTGATTTTGGTGGAATCTCGGAAAGTCGTACCTGTTAATTGGTGACTTTCCCCTATCTCAGATCCCACATCTCACATCTCTGTTCACTGCCCTTCGCTCGAGACACAAAGGCTTCGGCTGAAAACCAACCAACCGATTCAACGAATCCAACCAATCAACGGGTGTTATCTCTCAGCGTGCTCTGCGTCTCTGCGGTGAACATAAACTCCTCTTCCTTTTGGTCTGGATTCCCGCCTTCGCGGGAATGACATGCCTGATAGCCTTTCCTTGATCCCAGATCTCACATCCCAAATCTCATATCTCACATCACAGATCCCACATCGTCAATTCCTCGTAGCGGAACCGAAATCGAACCAAATCCCCGGATTGTCGCCGTCCACATTGATGTGCATCATGAGCGGTCCGCCATTGAACGTGTAGGTCGCATCTCCGTCGTTGATCCTCCCCGAGGTCCCGTCGAGTTCGCTGAGGCTGGCAAAGTTGGCGGACAGCGTACCGGTGGCGCTTTGAAACCCCATGGTGATGCTTTTCAATTCGCGAATGGCGGCATTGTCGATATCGGTAAACTCCGCCTGGAGAACGAAGCCGCTCAGCACCATGTCCGTTGCGTCGGAACCGATGGACACGCCCAGCCAGTTCTGATCCCAGCCCGTGCCGCCATTATTCCAGTATCCCATCTTCATGGAATCCATGGTGGCGTAAGTGGACGCCTTTAAGTTCAGGTCGATCCGGGCGATGTCGTATTCGCCGGGCTCTGAGGCCAGTGTAAGGGAAAAGTCGGAAAAACCGTGGCCGGTGATTGCTGCCAGTTCGTCGTCGGTCATGGCGGCCATTTCGCAGGCCCCACAGGTGGGCAGGCACAGGAGCGACAAAATCAGGACCATGGGAACCAGAAGTCGACGATATGTACTGAGAAGGCCTTTATCGAATTGGAGTGTTTGGCGAGTCGGTTTCATTTGCAATGGCAACATTGATTGAATTCCGTTCAGCTCGAAATATCGCAGTAAAAAGCAAGAACAACGTTAACTAAAGGCGACAGAGAATGACCGTTCAGGTCAGAAATGAATTTCCATTCAGTGTAAATTCGAAAAGTGTATTCATATTCATTTATTATAGGCTGATTCTAACAACGGTAGTGAAGCGGGACGAAATAAATGGATGTAAACAATGTTCACCATCTTACGAAAAAAAAACCTGTTGTCAACAGTAAAAATAGAGAAATCTTTTTTTGTAAATACAATTCATTTTTTGAGATGAGATAAATGCAGATTGAGTGCCAAGTGTAAGTGAGAAGTTCTCATTTGAACATAACTCTCAGTTAAAAAAGAAAAAATAAGCTTTTGTTTTTTTTTAACGAGACCATTAGGTATTTGCGTTAAAGATTGAAGTGTGAAATGAATTCCACAATTGTTGGGAAATTGTTACTACAAAAATTACATAAAAGGCAGCCAAAAATTTTTCCGATTTTTATTGTTAATACGAGTGAACTACGTTAATGGACTGAAGCACAGTTATGGTCTTTTGAGGGTAGGGGGCGAGGTACCTATCCACTAACGGCAAATCCGGTCATTTTAAACGCTTTGTATCAACATTTCTGCTGGGAAGATGGCTGGCCGGCAATTCGCGCCGATCATCGTTCACGGTACACTGTTTGCCGTCATCGCCAAGCCCGCCTATTCGTTACCCACAATGCTGCCGGGGGAACTTATCGACCACCAGGCGTTTCCCCCAAAGGTGGAAAGAATGCAGGAGTCGGAAATGTCAACCTTTCAGAAGCTGAGGAAAGAAGAACGGGAGACCCGCAAAAACCTGATCATCGACGCCGCCATGGATCTGTTCAGCCAGAAAGAGTTCCACAAGATCGGCATGCGGGACATCGCCAAGCGCGCCGGCATATCGGCCGCTGCGATCTACCGTTATTTTCCCAGCCGGGACGATGTGTTTGTCGAGGCCCTGGTGCGCCACATGCAAGTGGTTGAGGATTTGTTTGAAAAAAACCTCGAGGAAGGGCGTACATCGCTGGAAGAGCTGGCCATGGGAAGCGTGAACTACCTGATGGAAAACGAATCCGTCTTCCAGATGATGGGCCATTTCATGGTTACCGGCCAGATTCAGCCCAAGGCCCTGGATCGCTACAACGCCATGCAGCGGCATTTTCTGGACATCCTGGAGCGGGTCAACAGCCAAACCGATATCGGGAACAACAATCGGCTGGTCACCCACGCCATATACGCTTCCATCACTGGCGTGGTCATGGCTTTCAAGAACTATCCGGGCCGATCCCAGGAGGAGATCAAACGCCACGTCTACCGGCTGGTGCGCATCATCAGCAGCGTATTCACGACGGGAAGGATTCCCGAGGAGCTTCAGAAACTGCCGGCCAGGGAAATTGCCGCTGCGCCGGAAAAGGGGGAGGAATGAGATGTGGGATAGGGCAATTTTGAATGATGAATTTTTAATTTTGAATGAAGGATTTATGAGATCATTAGATAATTCAAAATTCAAAACTAAGAATTCAAAATTAGAGTTGTCCGTGTTTGTCCGCGTTCATCCGTGTCCTATAAAATTCTTTGCGTCCTCTGCGTCTCGATCGAAGCGGGCGGTGTAACCTTTGATTGCCATGACGCGTAAACGAATCATCCTGACGGTCGTCATCACGGCCTTTGTTATTGCCTGTTCGCCCAAAACACTGATCGTGCGCCAGATGACGGAGATGGTGGAAAACGGCGTCACCGCCTTCGAGCGGGACAGCGACCTGGACCTGACGGAAAAAGCCATCCCGGCCAATATCAAATTGATGGAGGCCATGCTGGCCAACAGTCCCGACGATCGTCGCCTGACCACCCTGATCGCACGGATGTACGGCAGCTACGGCTTTGGTTTTCTGGAAACACGGCTCGAAAGCGTTATCTATGCTGATCCCGACCAGGAACCCAATGAACCGGACATCGATGCCCTCAAAGACCAGCTCAACCACACTTACGAAAAGGGCATGGCCTACGCCATGGACGCCCTGGAGTTGAGCGTTCCCCGTGCCCGGACAGCCCTTGCAAAAGTGACTACCATCGACCCGTATCTGGAGCAGTTGGACAAGGACGATGTTGCGCCCCTGTTCTGGTATGGATTCAACCTGGGGGCCTGGGTTAACCGAAATCTCGATTCCATCCGGGCCGTTTCCCGGGCCCATGTGGCCAGAAAGGTGATGGAGCGGGTCATCGAACTGGATCCAGCATACAATACCGGCGGCGCCCACCTGTTCCTGCTGGCCTATTTCGGATCGCGGCCGCCCATGATGGGGGGCAGCCAGGAAAAGGCCGGCGATCATTACCGGCAGCTGCAGCAAATCGCCGGGGAGGATTATCTGCTGGCGGACCTGTTTTACGGGCGCTTTTGCCTGTACCAGCAACAGGACCGCGACGGGTTTGTTACGCTCATGCAGCGTATCGCGGAATATCCAGTAAAGGATGGCGATCTGGCGCTGTATAACGCCATTGCGGTGCGGCGGGCGGGCATTTACCTGGGTGCGGTGGATACATTTTTTGAAAGTGGAAATGTATTGCCGTAAATTAAGCCTCGGGCTGTGCCCGAGCGACCCGAAGCGGTTCGGACCGGTTCGGCGAGACACTCAAACGGCAACTGGTTATTTGAACGTCGAACAGTGAACATCGAACGTCCAACGTCGAATGCGGAGATCGCTTCGCTCCTTCGATTGGTTGAAAGAATCGCCGGTCGTAGGTGCGGTTTGTGAAATAGGGTTTATTCGTATTCATGACGGCAGCATGCCTTATTCGAAGTTCGATGTTGGACGTTCGATGTTCGACGTTCATTATCTCAAAAAGGAGTTGCATGAAACAAATCCGAATTGCGCTATCCATGGTGATAGCGATCCTGGGCATTGCCAGCGCCATGGTCCATGCCGCCCCCACGGAAATCAAAATCGCGGTGGTCATGCCCGAAGGCAGCACCTGGACCAATACCCTGCACGACTTTGCCGACGCGGTAGCCAGGGAGACAAAAGGGGCGGTGGCCGTCAAGATTTATGCCGGCGGGGTCAGCGGCGACGAGGTGGACGTGCTGCGCAAGATGCGCGTCAACCGGCTGCATGCCGGCGGTTTTTCCGGGGTGGGACTGGGAATGGTGCTGCCCGAAATCCGGATGCTGGAAGCGCCCCTGCTGTTCGACAGCTACGAGGAGGTCGACTACGTCAAGGAGCGCATGTTCGATGATTTTGCCGCCCGCTTCGAGGAAAAAGGCTACGTTTTGCTGGGATTCGCCGAGGCTGGTTTCGTCTACCTCTTTTCCCAGCGGCCGCTGAGCAGTGTGGACGACCTGAAACAGACCAAGATGTGGGTCTGGAAAGGAGACCGGGTGGCCGAGAATTTCCTGGAAGCCTTCGGTATTCAGGGCTACCCCCTCCAACTGGTCGACGTGAACACCGGGCTGGATACCGGAATGATCGATTCCTTTTATTCTCCACCGCTTGCAGCCGTTGCCTTTCAGTGGTACGCGAGGGTTCGAACCATTCTCGATTTTCCCATGGTCAACTCCACCGGCGCCCTGTTGATGACCAAACGCGCCTTTTACCGGCTGAAACCTGAAAACCGGGAGATTGTCAGCCGTCTGGTCAAGCAATATTCCGCCGAACTGGTCAGGCTGACCCGCAGGGATAACGAAGAAGCCATGCAGGTAATCCAGGAAGCCGGCATCGAACGGATTGCGCCCACACCCGAGCAGATCGCTTCATTTCAGCGCAGTGCGCAGAAAAATTACGAGATGAGCGTTCCCTCCCTTTACTCCCAGGAATTGCTGGATCGTATCCGGAGGTTGATTGCGGAATACCGGGCAGGGAGAAAGTGATTGTTCAACGCAGAGGCGCAGAGGAAAAGTTGTTTGATTGCAGTAAATTAAACCTCGGGCTATGCCCGAGCGACCCGAAGAGGTTCGGACCGATCCGGCGAGACATTCAACCGGCAAATGGTTATTTGAACGTCGAACAATGAACATCGAACGTCCAACGTCGAATGCGGAGGTCGCTTCGCTCCGTCAATCTGTCAAAAGAGGCAACGGTCATCGGTGCGGTCTGTGAAATAGGGTTTAATCGTAATAAAAACGATAGAATGCCTTGTTTGAAGTTCGATGTTGGACGTTCGATGTTCGGCGTTCATGGGTTTGGGTCTTAGCCCCTTTGGAGGGGGCTTCATCAAATCACCCGCTAAGCGGGTGGTTGGTGATTCGTTGATCGGTTCAATTGGTCGATTGGTTTTCAGCCGCAGGCTTGGATAACAGCCTATCCGCGTTGATCCGTGTCCTATTAAAACCGCCACGAACTCTGCGTCTCGAGCGTAGCGGGCGGTGAATCAACTGATATGCGATTTGAGGTGTGGTTTGTGATTTGGGAATACACTGCAGGGGGCCGATGACCCGACTCATCCAACGACTGGACGATACCCTGGCGCGGATCGAAAAATGTGTCATCGTGCTTTGCTTCGCCCTGCTGGTGGCTGCCGTCCTGTTCAGCATCCTGTCGCGAAATCTTTTTCATCTGCCTTCCCATCGAATTTTTGAATCCGCCCCCAGCCTGGTTCTATGGATGGCCCTGCTGGGCGCCTCCCTGGCCCTCAAACAGCGCCGGCACATCCGTCTGGAACTCGTGCTGCGATATTGCAGCCAAACCGTCCGAAAATGGTCCGGTCGCGTCGTGAGCCTGTTCGGGGCCGCGGTCATGGCCGGGCTGCTGATCACCTCCATCGCGTTCGTGCGCAACGAAATCGCCATGTTCGGCGGCTGGGGGTGGCTGGCGATTATTTTTCCCATCTTTTTCGGGTCCACCGCCTTTCGCTACCTGGCCGCGCTGTTGGTCTCACCCGATTCCTCCCCCACCAGTGATTCGGCTTCCCAAGGCGAGTCGGGCCGATGAATCCGCTGACCATAGCCATTCTGGCCATTTTGACGCTGGCGCTGCTGGAAACCCCTGTGTTCACCGTAATCGCGGCGCTGTCCATGGCCTGTCTTTTCTTTGTAGACCATGACCTTCTGGCCCTGCAGATGATTTTGATCGAGATGAACCGGTTAGGGGCCATGCCGGTCCTGGTGGCCCTGCCGCTGTTCACCTTTGTGGGCTGCCTGCTTACCGAAACCCGGGCTCCCCAGCGTATCATGGATTTCATCGAAGCCCTGCTGGGATGGCTGCCCGGCGGAATGGCCATGGCCGCCCTGTGTTCCTGCGCCTTTTTTACGGCCCTGACCGGCGCCAGCGGTGTGACCATCGTGGCGCTGGGCAGCATCCTTTATCCGGTGATGCGCAGTCGGGGATACGAGGAAAAATTCACCCTGGGGCTGTTGACCACTTCGGGAAGCCTGGGGCTGCTGTTTCCGCCGAGCCTGCCCGTGATCCTTTACGGGGTCATCGCCCAAGTGGATATCGGTCTGATTTTCAAGGCCGCGCTGGTACCGGGGATCCTGCTCATCGTGGTGCTGTGTGGCTACGCCTTTTTCAAACAGGTGGGTGCGCCGCTGAGACATCCCCAAAGCGGCATCTCTTTTCAACGGGTGAAAACCGCCTTTTTCGCCGGCATCTGGGACTGGCCGGTGATCGGCATCATTCTGGCCGGGGTGTACGGCGGGTTCGTCACCATCGCCGAGGTTTCGGCGGTGGTGCTGGTCTACGCCGTGGCGGTGGAATGTTTCGTTCTCAAGGAGGTCTCGTTTTTTCGGCAATTGCCGTCGATCATCGTCGAAAGCGCGGTCCTGTCCGGCGCCATCATCGTCATCCTGGGATTCGCTTTAGGATTCACCGGATTTCTGGTGGACGAACGGATTCCCAACCGGATCCTCGTTTTTCTGACGACCTTCTGCGAAAGCAAGTTGATGTTCCTGGCCGGCCTGAATTTCTTTTTGCTGGTTGTGGGCTGCATCATGGACATCTTTTCGGCCATCGTCATCGTGGTGCCCATCATCATCCCCATTGCCCTGTCCTACGGGGTGGATCCCATTCACCTGTGCGTGATTTTCCTGGTCAACTTGGAGATTGGCTACTCTACGCCGCCGGTGGGTATCAACCTGTTTATCTCCAGCCTGAAATTCAAAAAACCGGTGACTTTGCTTTACCGGGCTTCGATTCCTTACCTGCTGCTGCTGCTGGCTGTTCTGGTTGTAATTACCTACGTTCCGTGGTTGAGCCTGTTTCTTGTAGGATCGTGAACGATGTTCCATCCCTGAAACTTCGTTTTTATTCCTTGACCTGTGGAAGCGATTGGTTTTAAATAGGCCGACGATCCAGCCGATTATTTTAATCTTTCTTGTCGTGACAAAAAATATATTTTGAGTTGAGGAGACATCCATGGAGAGGCACCGCTTCTTTTTCTGCCTGATTGTCGCATTGTCGTTGATCTGCACGACATCTCCGGCAATGGCTGACATGAAGTCGCTGACCGACAATCAGATGGGCGAAGTCCAGGGCCACAGCGGAACCATCGTTTCGGCCCATAGCGCTGTTCCTAAAGATTTGACGTCCACCGATACCCCGGGAATCGTCAACACCACGGGCGTGACGTTGACGGACAGCGGCAAAACAGCATATTCGCCCGGCAGCCTTACCAAGGATATTCATCCGGGCTCCTCCAACCCGGACGTACTCTTTTCCATTCACATGAAGTTGGAAAGCGTCACTTACCGCACCAACAATACCCGCATGGTGGAAGGTTGGAGTGGCAACCGCGTGGACTTTCAGTCCCTATACATGAACCAATAGAGAATGGAAGAACCAAGCAAGTTAACAAAAAGCCGAACCCAGCGTAAAAAAGAGGCCATCGCCCTTCAGAAAATCGGCGAAAAACTGGTCCAACTCTCCGACGAGCAGTTGCGGCGAATAGATCTGCCCGCCGAACTCATCGAAGCCATTGTCGATATCCGTCCCATGACCTCCCACGGCGCCCGCCGCCGCCAGATGCAGTACATTGGTTCCCTGATGCGCGATGTCGATGCGGCACCCATCGAACAGGCCCTTCTGGAAATCGAACAGGGAGAATACCAACGGGCGAGGGCGTTTCACCGCGGGGAGGACTGGCGGGAACGGTTGGTGGACGGTGATGATGAGGCTATGATGGAGATCCTGAACGCCTTTCCCCGGGCGGATCGCCAGCGGTTGGGGCAACTGGTGCGCAGCGCCCGCAAGGAAAAACAAAACAGCAAACCCCCGAAGTCCGCCCGCAACCTGTTTCGTTATCTCAGGGAACTGATAGAATAGCTACAATCCAAACGCCCCCAACTGGCACCGCCCAATCTTGATCTCCAGCGCCTCGCAGGCACAGGCCACATCCAGCCGTTTGAGATTCAGGCGTTCGGCCACATCCCAGGCCGCCTTGCAGGTGAAGCGATCCCCATCCATGGCCGCGCGGATGGCCGTTTCCAGTTCGTCGCCGACCGATGACGATTTGGCGACAGCTTTGCCCCGCACGCTGCCGTGTCCGAACAGTCCCAACTGACATTTAGCAATGCGCATTTCCAACAGATCGATGTTCATTCCCACCGTTCGCGGCGAGCAACCCAGCTTCGAGGCGATTGCGTGGGCGGCCGCACAGGTGATGCGCCCGTCGGTCTGTTTTTCCTCAATGGCTGCGGCTATGGCAGGATCGGTTTTGGAGTCCGGGTGTTTGGCCGCGTAATGGCCGGCATCTTCGTGGGTCATGGTTCACCTCCAAATCATTTTTAAAACATAGCAATCGTTCGTGTCTATCCAGAAATCGGCAAATTCGGTTGAGATCAAGGCGCAGCGAAAAATTTACCCGGAGGTATATGGTTGATATTCCGAGGATTAAATTTTTTGCGCAACGAAGATATCGAGCGAATTGGCCATTTATGGATGGGCACGAGTTAGGGTTTTCGCCGCATCCCCGCCACAACCCAGTTCAAACTCCAGGCCACGACTACCGGCCCGATGCCGACCACGGCAAAAGGGACGAGGGCCTCGCGCCAGGGTTTGAAATAAAACGCGCAGCCAACGGGCCAGAGAATGGAGATGACGATGGCCAGACGCAAGGGGCCGGAAAGGGGAGGGATCGACCGCCGCAGTCGGAGCGGCTCCGGCGACGACTTGGGTTTCGTCATTCGGGGAACCAAAAAGATCGCCAGAACAATGAGCACGATCAACAGAATTTCCTGTATTCCTGAAAACATGGGTTCCTTTTTAGAGACTGAAGCGGGTTTGGTTACAAGGGCCTGATGTTTACCACAAAGGCCTGTCTTAGGCAACCGGATGCGGTGCGCTTCAAATGCGGTATCGTTGGAAAATACGTTCCACAAGGTTGCCAAAGGTTATAAACTGGTGTCTATTAAACCAACCGGAGACCTCACCATGCAAATCCAGTGGCCGACGCTTTTTCAGCAGCAGACGACAGAAGGGGGTAAATTTTCCCCTGACACCATGGTGCTGCGGGCCGGTGACCAGTTGACGGCTGCGGTCCTGGAAGTGGAAAACGGACGGGATGCCCTGCTTTCCCTCGGCAAGTTCAAGGCATACGCCCGCATGCCGATGCCGGTCGTCAGCGGCCAGAACGTCCAAATCCGGGTTGAAGGCGGCGAACAGGGGCTTCGCTTGATGATGGTTCCCCAGCAGGGACACGGTCAGCAGTCCCGATCAGGCAGTCCTCTCGAGATTCGCATGTTCGAACCGGTATCCGAGCGCCCCTTTCTCTCGACCCAAGCCGGTGTGCTGAAAGCCGGTGAAACACTCGAGGGACGAATCACGGGTTTTGAAAAAGACGGTCTCAAACTGGTGGATTTCGGCCGCTTTAAAGCTTTTACCAAAATCGATTTCCCGGTTCGTCAGGGGCAGGTGGTCCCCTTGCAGGTTGTGCGCAGCGGACAGGAGCTTGCCTTGGCGCTGGCCCCGCAAACACGATCCACCGATGCCGGGGAGCCGGGACGGGCGTTTTTACCCCAGGCGGCCTCGAATCAGGCCGTCGTTTCCGGTCAAGCCGCCCCAAAACAGACCGCCCTTCCGGGTCAAGGGGTAGCACCATCGATGCCGCCATCGGATCCCACGGTGCAGACCTCAGGGCCGCCGGTTACCACTCCGCCGACACCCCCCGCTTCAGAAGAGGTTGCCGTATTGCGAGATCAGATCCGTCAACTGCTGGAACAACCATCCCACCCTTCCAGCCGCATCAATGCTGCGGAACTGTCCGATCCCATGAAAAAGGCGCTGACCAACCTTCAACAGATCCTGTCCCCGGCATCGCCCGAGGGCAACGTGCATACGCTGGCGGCACGTGTCAGGGCTTTTGTCGAAAATTCGGGCATCTATTTCGAAAAACGGTTGGCCGAGACGGTCCAAACGCTGGAGGGGCGCTCCGGGCCTTTGCCGCCCACCGAACTGGCCGAACAGCCGGCAATCCGCAACCTGATGGTTACGGATCTTAAGCCCAACCTTCTGGTTTTGAAACAATTTCTGGATGCCCAACCGCAAGATGCACAAGCTGCGGACCGACATCTGCTGGAGACCCTGAAAAGCGTTGTCCAGCGGGCGGTGTCTCACATCGACCAGCAGCAGACCGGGGCCACGGAAAAACCGGTGGACCCGGATGTCCTGCAAGCCTTTTCGCATCTGCTGTTTCTGACGGATAATCCCCGCAACGCCCAGCTCAAGGTGTATTACGCCAAAAAGGGCAAGGATGGCGAACATAAAAAACCGCGGGTTTCCCTGTTGCTGGACATGGACCCCATGGGTGCGGTGCGCACGGATTTGTGGATGGTGGCCAGGGACCTGAACGTCACTTTTTTCGTTCCCGACGCCGATATCCAGGCCATCGTTCAGAGCGAGCAGCACCGCATCGGTGAAGCGTTGCAACCGGTTTTCAACACCGTCGCCGTCAACGTGGTGGTCAACGAGAAAAAAATAGAGGCATTCGACGGGGAAGAGCTGGTTCTGCCCGGCCAGCGGCAATTGGATGTGAATGTATGAACGACAAACGGATTCGCAAAGCCGCTGCCATCCAGTACGATCAGGCCAAAAGCATGGCGCCGCGGGTGGTGGCCAAAGGCAAGGGGCACATTGCCGATCAGATTGTGCGGGTGGCGCGAGAGAACGATGTCCCCCTGCACGAAGATCCCAATCTGGCCAATGTCCTGGAGGCCATGGAACTGGAAACGGAAATTCCGGCGGAGCTTTACCGTGCCGTGGCGGAGGTGTTGGTTTTTATCTACAGGCTCAACGGCAAATTGTGATGGGGCGATTGAGTAAGAATCCCGATATCGGCGTTACGCTCAAAATATTATCCTGGATAATATCCCTGATAAAACCCGGACCCATGAACATCGAACATCGAACGTCCAACTTCGAATTTTGAATACGGCATTTTATCGTTTTTATTACGGGCAACCCTTTTTGAAAGACTGCTCGAACGACCGGTGATACTTTTAACCGATTGATGGAGCGAAGCGATCGCCCTATTCAAGATTGGACGTTCGATGTTCGATGTTCGACGTTCTAAAAAGCAACTGCCGGCCGAATGCCTCGTCGGACCGTTCCGAACCGATTGATTGCAAAGGCCTTGAAAACGGTGGAGCGGCTTACAGTCGAGATACTATCAAAGATCGCAGCTGGAAGCCGCTCCTGCGCTTGGATGAGCTTAACTATGTGAACAGCGATAGCTGGCCGGTTTCCATTGGGGACGCCTCCTTTACCGGAATTGGAGCTGGCTTTCCATCGGCGGATGCCGTCGGAACATCGTATTTTACCTGCCATCGATTTTCAGTCGAATCTTCAACGGATACCGGCAGGGGAAGCATCAGTTCGGTCTCCTGTCTGGTGATCACCGGAAATCCGTAGACCTGATTGGTGTATTTGATGGGTTTTCCGTTTTCCTCTCGTTCACGCATGAATTGCTGGTGGGCATCCAGGCGTTCGGCGACGCGCTGACGCCCCTGGGGCACCGCCTGCCGGCAGCTTTGGCCGATCATTGTTGCAAAAGCATCGTCCAGTTCGTAGCCGATGCCCTTTCGGCCGGCCACGGCCGCTGCCCAAAGGGTGGTTCCGGTTCCCAGAAAAGGGTCCAACACTGTATCTCCCATAACGGAAAACATGGAAATCAGGCGATAGGCCAGTTCAACGGGGTAGGCCCCGCTGCGCTGCCGTAGCTTCTTGTCGCCGGTATTCTGCCGGGTTCCCTTCAAATCCATCCAAACATCGGAAAACCAGTGGTTGCGCTCCTCCCAGAAAAAGGCGCTCCGTCGGCGGTTGGTTTTGGCTTCCGGGTCGTTGAACAGGCGTTTGCCGCCTTTGCGGAAAATCAGGACGTATTCGTGCTCCAGGGTCACGTAAGCTCCGGGCGGCATCATGCCCGATCCCATGAATTTATTGGGTGCGTTGGTCTGCTTGCGCCAAAGGATGTTGGGCAGATTGGTGAATCCCAGCGCCAGCATGGCGGAAAGTATCCGGCTGTGGTTGGGATAAAGGGCAAACTCTCCATCCAGGGTCCGGGTGGCGTCCCCGATGTTGATGCAGGCGATGCCGCCGGAAACCAGCACGCGATGCAGTTCCTTCCACACCCGGTCCAGGTCCCGATGCATGCATTCAAAAGCCTGTATCCCTTTCCCCCCCCGTAAGGTATTTTTCGTCTCGCTTTGGCGACAGAAAATCGCATCCCACATTTCGATCATAGGGTAGGGTGGTGAAGTCACCACCAGGTGGACGCTACGGGACGGAATCTTAGACATGTCTGCCGAATCGTCAAAAACAACCTGCTGCTCGGTTTGCATTACGCGGGCTCTCCCTTCTATAAGACCTCTTATTTCACACAAGGCGATCCTTTTTTCAATTTGAATCTTTTTTCAGACAATGGATGGCATTGGTCGACCTATGCAATTGAGGGTTCCATCAATTTAACCTCTATAATATGCCTAAAATTGAATATTAAAGGATATAACTAAAAGAAATCTAATTGAAATAGGATTTGAAGAAAACCGAAGTCATTGCTTTGAACCTTGACTTTCACGCTGAAATCGGACAAAAATAACCGGCTTGCATGATCGGTTTGTTTTTGTTTATAGAAACAATTTTTTCATTATTGCAGGGTTTCCAATAGATCGATTTTGGCTACCGGTGTGTTCAAGGAAAGGGAGTGAGATGATCAAGGTACTTGTCAGTGATGTGCTGGGCGATGCAGGAATTCAAATTTTTCAGGAGACCGATGGCATTGAAGTGGATGTGAACACCGGATTGCCACCCGAAGAACTCAAGAAAATCATTGGCGACTACGATGCCCTGGTCATCCGCAGCGCCACCAAGGTGACCGAGGAGATTCTCGACGCGGCCAAAAAATTGAAGGTGGTGGGTCGGGCCGGCATCGGCCTGGACAATGTGGACATCCCCGCAGCCACCAAACGTGGCGTCGTGGTGATGAACACCCCTACGGGCAACGTGGTGACCACCGCTGAACACGCTATAGCCATGATGATGGCCCTTACCCGCAACATTCCCCAGGGAACGCTTTCCCTGAAAGCCGGTCGATGGGACAAGAAAAAGCTCCAGGGCCGGGAAGTCTTCAACAAGACCCTGGGCGTTATCGGCTTCGGAAAGATCGGGTCCATTGTGGCCGACCGCGCCAAAGGTCTGCGCATGCAGGTTGTGGTTTACGATCCCTTCGTTACTCCCGAACAGATCGAAAAGGCAGGATTTGAGAGCGTGACTTTGGACGAATTGTATGCATGCGCCGATTACATCACCGTGCACGTCCCCAAACTCAAGGAGACCACGGGCCTGCTAAACAAAACCGCCTTCGACAAAATGAAGGACGGGGTGATGCTTGTCAATTGCGCCCGCGGCGGCATTGTCGACGAGGACGATCTTCAGGAGGCTTTGGATTCGGGGAAAGTGGCCGGTGCGGCCCTGGATGTGTTTGCCAGCGAACCGCCTGGAGAATGCCGCCTGATGGAACTGGACCGGCTGATCTGCACGCCCCATTTGGGAGCTTCCACCCGGGAAGCCCAGACGAACGTGGCCGTTGCCGTTGCCCAGCAAATTATTGACTACCTGATCAACGGAACCGTCGTCAATGCGGTCAACGTGCCTTCGGTTGCCGGGGACCTGCTGAAAAAAATCGGCCCCTACATGGCCGTGGGCGACCGTATGGGATGCCTCCAGGCCCAACTGGCCGATGGACCGGTCAAGTCCGTAATTATCGAATATACAGGTGATTTCAAAGGGATGGACATGGCACCCGTATCAACAGCCATCCTCAAAGGGCTGCTCACCCCCATGGTAAAATACGCGGTCAATTCGGTGAACGCCCCGGTTGTCGCCAAGGATATGGGCATTAAGGTCACCGAATCGACCACCGCGGAAGCCGAAGACTATACCCATCTGATCACCCTGCGGGTTGCCACGGGAAAAGGGGAAAACGTAGTGGCCGGAACACTGATTGGCCGCAGGGATATTAAAGTGGTCCAGATCAACAACTTCCGGCTGGAACTGGTTCCCGAAGGCCATATTCTTTTGATATTCAACAAGGATCGCCCCGGTGCCATCGGCGGAATCGGCACCACCCTGGGTCGGCACAAAATCAACATCGGGCGCATGCACGTGGGCCAGGAACAAGACGGAGAACACAACATCATCTTTCTGCAAACCGACACCCCGGTGCCTCCCGAGGTGATCGAGGAACTGCGTTCGGCGCAGATGGTAAATACGGTCACCCCGTTGGAATTGTGATTGGAGGTCAGTGAACTGTGATCGGTGAACGGAGGGGCCGTGAACAGTTAACGGAGAGGCGGGAATCCATCGCTTTGCTCCCATGCTCTGCATGGAAGCACAATTTGGCTGTATATCAGGCTATGGGTTCCCACACAGAGCATGGAAACCAGATACCGCAGTTCTATAGATATCCGCGTAAAAAGAAACCAAAGCGCCCCATTGGCAGACAGTCGGCCAACGGGGCGCTTGCATTTTTGAAATGAAAACAAATAGATTGCGATGCGTTGAACTCAGCGTGTTTCGTCGATGACCGTGTTTTTCAGAACGCCGATCTCTTCGATTTCCACTTCGACTTTGTCTCCGTGGTGCAGCGGGCCTACCCCTGACGGAGTGCCGGTGAGGATGATGTCCCCGGCTTCGAGGGTGAAATTTTTGGAAACAAAGGCGATGATCTCGGGAATCGTGAAGATCATCTGGCGGGTATTCCCTTCCTGCACGGTTTTACCGTTGAGCCGGCAGCGAATCTCCAGATTCTGCGGGTCGGACAGGTCCCTGGCCAGTACCACCTGCGGGCCGATGGGGCCGAAGGTGTCCAGGGATTTTCCCCGGAACCAACCGGTGCGGTCGCCGTTTTGAATGTTCCGCTGGCTGACATCGTTCATGCAGGTGTAGCCCCGCACGCAGTCCATGGCGTCGGCTGCCGGTACGTCCTTGCAGCGCCGGCCAATGATCACGGCCAGTTCCGCCTCGTAATCGGTCCGCAACTGGTCGAATCCATACGCTTTTAAGAACTTCGGTATCACGATGGGTTCATCCGGTCCCACAAGCACATTAGGAGTCTTGGGAAAAAGCAGCGGTTCCGGGGGAACCTCTGTCGTGAACCCTTTGACCTTCACCGAAACACTTTCGGCGATGTGGGCGTGGTAATTCAGGCCCAGAGCGATCAGTTTGCCGGGATCGACCGTGTAGGTTTCCCGGCTGTTTTTGATCGGCAGTGTGATCATGAGCGATTTTCGTGGATAACGGATTTTTGTCCGTTATCTCTGAAGGCATGGATGAGGGTCTGGTCCACCGTCGCCTCGTAGCCCATAAGGGTGGCTACGACCTGTTCGTCGGCATCCAGAAAGGTAAAGTCGGCCACTATCTTGCGGTGGCTGTGCCGGGTCACGATCATTACGGCCGTTACCCCGGATTCGGGAAAGGCCGGTCGATACTGCCGATAGGATCGGGCGTAGCTGGGCAGACAGACGCTGCCGGTCTGCTCGAAGCACCAGACAATGGCCATCTGGAAGGCCCCGTCCAGCACCATGGGGTCGGCCGTCCAGCGTTCCCGGATGGGGTCCTGCATCCAGGCCTCGGGTTTGGGGGCACCTGTCAATCGAGCCGTCATACCGTGTTCGGAATAGGACTCGATCTCTTGGATGGCCCGTAGTTGGTCGCCGTGGAACAGAATATCCCCGTAGACAGCATCCAAATTTCTGGGGTAGGGGCGGCTGCCGTTTTTCCCATTGCCCTTGTAGGTCGGGGCATCGGGAAGATGGTCCACCAGCAGGGCCCGGGCCCGCGAGTGAATCACGTCCTTGCCGTTTTTTACACCGTTGCGCAGTTCCACGGCCACATGCCATCCGTTCCCGTTTTTTCGGGCTTTTCCGGCCAGAAGACGGACCAGCTTTTTTTCCTGTTCGATGCGGATGCCGCTGAGCAGCCGGAAGTCGTCGATGCCGTGCAGGGTAAAACCGGGATTCTCCTTCACCGCGCCGTGGCTGATCCACTCGCCGATCAGGGCAAAGGGGACCACCGGCTTTCCGCCGATGACGTGGGAGGCCAGCACCGGATAGCGCTGCAGATCCAGTTCCCGACGTTCCAGCAGGTCCATGGCGGCTTCGTTGGCTTCATCCTCAACCGACGGCGTTTCGAGCATGCTGCCGATGAGCACCTCCACCGGTGGGGGATCGGCGTTTTTCATCTCGGCCACCATGAAATCGGCGCCGACATTGACCGGAATCAGATCGATATCCTGATCCTTGAAGGCTTTTTTCAGGGAAGACGTCACCATGCCACCGTCCCATGGCCCCCAGTTGATGGCGTTGACGCGGCATCCGGAGCGCTGCAACGACGCCACCCTGGCCATTTTATTGAGGGCTTCATTGGCCATGGCGTAGTCGCATTGACCGGTGTTGCCGGTGCGGGCGCTGACCGACGAAAAGAGCACCAGATGGCGCAAGCGGTCCGACTTGGTGGCTTCGAGCAGGTTTTTGAATCCCTGCACCTTGGTGGTATAGACCTGGCGAAACTGTTCCGGGGACTTGTCCACGATCAAGCGGTCGTGAAGAACGCCGGCTCCGTGGATCACTGCGGCGATGGGGCCCAGGGTGTCTCTGATTTTATCCACGGCGGTCTTCAGTTGCTTTGCGTCGGTCACGTCGGCGCTGAAATAGGCAGCTCGAACACCGGCCTCTTCAAGGCGCTGCAGGGTGCCGGCAATGGCCTGATTGGCCTTTTGCCGTTTGAATTCCGCTTCCAGATCCTTGGGCGTCGGCTGTGAATCGGCAAACGCATGCTGGACGATGGCTTTTTTCATGGCCGCTTCGTTTTCGATGCCTGTAAGCCACGACGGCACCGGGAAGGGCGCCGGTGAGCGGCCGATCAGTGCAGTGGAGGCACCGCTGGCCCGGGCCAGGGCCAGGGCGCAGGCGGCAGTCACGCCTCGGGCACCTCCGGTAATCGCCACAACATCAGTTGAACTCAAATCAAGGTTGCCTTCGGCGGTTTCAGCAGGGACCGGCTGCAAGGCCACACGCATTTCGGGAAACAGGCCGATCTCCACCGGATTTTGGGGACCCGGGGGCAGCAGTTCGGACACGGCCCGCTGCGCAACCTGCTCCAGGTCGGTAAAATCGGGGGAAACATCTATCACCCGGCAGGCAACTGACGGCCATTCCAGTCGGGCAGTCTTGACCAGGCCGGCCAGGGCGCCCTGTTCGGGATAATCAAACGTGTTGCCGGTAAATCCGAAGGCGCCGTCCATGCGGGTGATGGCCGCGAAAACAGCGTCTCCGTCCAAGGCCGCATCCGCAAGCTCAGAGGCAGCCGATTTTGCCGCCAGGAACGCCGTTTCCGGATCGGTGCCCCCGCAGAGGATAAGCCCCGCCAAACCGGAAAAATTTGAAGCGTCGGCGATCCGGTCCTTGTTCAACACGCGGCACTCAAAATCGGATTTCACCAGGCAATGGGCGACGGCCCGGGCGAGGCCGGTTTGGTCATCGAGTACGCCGATCCATCGATCCGCCCCGATGCAAAGCTTGCGGCCGGATTTTTCAGGCAAGACCACCACATCGACGATTTGCCGGGGAATCTTGATAGACGCTGCGTTGGGTTCAGGTGTGACAAGCTGCGGTGTTGCCGATTCCGGCTGCGCTGCAATTGCAGACTGTCCTCCGGCCAGATAGTCGCAGATCTGTCCCAGGGTTTTGAGGCTGCCGACCGTGTCCGGAGTGACCTGGGGTAGTTGGGGCATGCGTTCTTCCATGGCCGAAAGGATCTCCACCCGCTTGATGGAATCGATGCCCAGATCGGCCTCGATGTCCATCTCCAGGCCAAGCATATCGACGGGATAGCCGGTCAACTCGGATACCACGGATAAGAGGGTGGTTTGAACGTCGACGGCCGACCCCGCATTATTCTCGGCGGACGTCGATGGTTCCACAGGACTTCCGGTCATGGGGTCGGAGGACGCGTCAGCGGCCAGAAAGTCGCAGATCTGTCCCAGGGTTTTGAGGCTGCCGACCATGTCCGGAGTGACCTGGGGCAGTTGGGGCATGCACTCTTCCATGGCCGAAAGGATCTCCACCCGCTTGATGGAGTCGATGCCCAGATCGGCCTCGATATCCATTTCCAGCCCTAGCATATCGACGGGATACCCGGTCAACTCGGATACCACGGACAGGAGGGTATTTTGAACGGCGACTGCCGCATCCGCATCTGACTTGGAGGCTTCGACCGTTTGACCCGAATTTTCGACCGAGAAGTGGGCGGCCTCGTCAGCGGCCAGAAAGTCGCAGATTTGTCCCAGGGTTTTGAGGCTGCCGACCATGTCCGGGGTGACCTGGGGCAGTTGGGGCATGCGCTCTTCCATGGCCGAAAGGATCTCCACCCGCTTGATGGAGTCGATGCCCAGATCGGCCTCGATGTCCATCTCCAGGCCAAGCATATCGACGGGATAGCCGGTCAACTCCGATACCACGGACAGGAGGGTGGTTGCTACGGTGTCGGAACTATCCGTTTTTACAATGGCTGCGGGTTCCGGCTTTTGTTCGATATTTTGCGCGGGAGCACGTGCAGGCGTCCTTTCAACGGCCGGCATTGCAGACGGTGCACTGGCAGCAATGGTTGCCGGCATCCCTGGCGTCACAGGCATCGGTTCAACCGGAGGCTGCGGTGAAACAGGTTGGGTGTATACCGGCAAAGGCGTTTGCTCAGCAACAGACGAGCCCTTTTCATTGAGCGGCAATCCGGCGGCCATGCGGGCGCTTTGCATCATCTCCTGCAGGGTCCGACTGGCCTGGGCCTGGGCGTCCAGAAATTTCTGGTGGGCCAGGGCCGTCTGTTCCTGAAGGGCCTGCATGGAGGCAAGCCCCTGCTGGACGATGGCCAGCGAGGTGTTCATGGCGATTGAATCCGGCCTTTGTAGGGGCACGGCCGAAGCGGTTGGAGATCCGGTTGCAGTTGGACGATTTTCATTTTCGGATGATCGCATGGTTGTTTGGCTGTTTGAATAAGTCTCGGGTGGTTGTGACGAAGCGGATGGTGGCCTACGGACGGGGGCAGGGCGAACCGCTTCTTTCGTTTTGGGTTTCGGTTGTGTCTTTCGGGGCATCCGGTAATTGGCCCCGGAAAGCGGAATGACCATTTTGTGCTTGCGGGTGGCTGGTGGTTCCTTTTCCCAGCGGGTGAGATCGAGGTCAATGCCCAAAGCGGCCAGTTGGCCGATGGCGTGGGCCAGATCGAGGATTCCCGAATCCTTGCCGGCGGAGCGATCCAGGGGAACGACCGAGACATCCGTTTTGAGCGTGGTGCGAACCAGTCCGCTGAGTACACTTTTGGGACCCACTTCTACGAAAGTGCGTACACCCGATGCGTAGAGTTGTTCGACGGTGCGCTGGAACAGCACCGAGGATATCATCTGTCGGCCCAGCAATTCGATGCCGGCCGCTGGATCATCGGGATACGGCGCTGCCGTCGCATTGGCGTATACCGGTATCTTTCCCGGTGTAAAGGCGATGGACTCGAGTGCTTGGGAGAAAGTTCGTGCGGCGCCAGCCACTATTGGGCTGTGAAAAGCCGCGGCCACCGGCAGCGCGACGCTGCGATAGCCTTTCGCGTTGCAATCGGCTTTTGCCGCATCGATGGCCGCCGTTGGTCCGGACAGCACCCCCTGGTCGGGGCTGTTGACGTTGGCCAGCACCACCTCGGGATGCTGATCGATCAGTTGATTCAATTCGTCGGCAGGGGCCTTTACCGCCAGCATGCTGCCCGCATCGCCGCTACGTCCCGCCTCTGCCATCAAGCGGCCCCGCAAGGCGCTGAGATGCTGAAAGGTCTTTCGATCGATGCAACCGGCGGCATACAGGGCGGGCAGTTCGCCGTAGCTGTGCCCGCAGACGGCGTCGGCCCTTAGATTGAAAAATTCGAGAATGGACAGCATGGCCAGGCTGACCGATCCGATGGCCGGCTGGGCCACATCGGTCCGGCGAAGGGCCTCGACCTGGAACCGCTTTTGATCTTTATTCAGGGCAGGGTGCGGGAAAAGCCGTTCCCACAGCGGCGCATCAAGGTCGCAATGACGGCTGGCGGTTTCGACGGCATCCATGGCATCGGGGAAACGACAGACCAGGTCACGGCCCATATAGGGATACTGGCTTCCCTGACCCGGGAAGAGAAAGGCGATTTTTCCGGTGGAGCTGTCGCCCGTATGGAAATAGATGCCGGACGAAGGCACGGTTTTGGGTTGGCCGCCGGCAACGATGCCTGAAGCTTCTTCCAGACGTTTTCGCAGTTGCTGGTGCCCAAGGGCGGTCTCGATCACCATGACCAGCCGGAAAAGGTCCTTCGTAGAAAAGTTATCCCTCAGGGACCGGGCCGTGCGGGCCAGTTGGACCGACGTCGTTTCGTCTTTCAGTTGACGGTCCAGGTCTTTCAGCTTTCCGATGACCGTGTCGGCATCGTTTCCCGAAAAAGCCAGGATCTCAACGGAGCCGTCCCAGGCAACTTCCTTTTTGTCTGGAGCATACTCTTCGAGTACCACATGAAAGTTGCTGCCGCCGAAGCCAAAGGAACTGACCCCGGCTCTCCGGGGCGTACCATCGTTGGAGAACCACGGCCGGGCAATGGTGTTCAGGTAAAAGGGGCTGGATTCGATTCCCAGTTTGGGATCCGGCGATTCGGCTTTGATGGTGGGCGGCAGCACCTTGTTGTACAGAGAAAGGGCCGATTTGATCAGTCCGGCGGCACCGGCGGCGGCCTTGGTGTGGCCGATCATGGATTTCACCGATCCCAGTGCGCAGCGGTTGCCGTTGGGCGTTGCATCTCCGAACATTTTTTTCAAGGCGCTGAATTCCACCTGATCCCCAACCCGCGTGCCGGTGCCGTGGGCCTCTACCAGCCCCACCGTTTCGGGTTCGATGCCGGCATTGCGGTAGGCTTCGGAAAGAGATCGAATCTGACCTGCGGCGTGCGGCGCGTAGATACTTTGGGATTTGCCATCGCTGGAGGAGCCGATTCCGCGGATGACCGCATAGATGCGGTCGCCGTCGCGTTGCGCGTCCTCGAGGCGCCTGAGCACCAGGATACCGATCCCTTCGCCCAGCACCGTGCCGTCGGCGTCGGCGGAAAAAGGGCGGGCGTCGCCGGTGTGAGAGAGAACGCCGGTTCTCGAAAAACACATGTGCATGAAGATGTCGTTGATGGTGTCGACACCGCCGGTGACGACCATTTCGCTCTTTCCGGCGTAAAGTTCCATCAAGGCCAGATGGATGGCGCCCATGCTGCTGGCGCAGGCGGCATCCACCACGCAATTGGTGCCGCCCAGGTTCAGGCGGTTGCAGATCCTTCCTGCCACTACATTGCCCAACAGGCCTGGGAAGGAGTTTTCCTGCCAGGGAACATAACTATCGGCAATATCTTCGAGAATCGAATTTTTCTGATCGTCGCTGAGTCCTTTACCCTCCAGGGATCTGCGCCAGTACGGGTGGCCCAGACGCGAACCGAGGGAAATGACCAGTTCCTGCGTACCGGTAACCCCCAGGATCACCGAGGTATGCTCCCGGTCGAAATCGCGGCCATCGCCATAGCCGGCATTGGAAAGGGCTGCTTTGGCAGCGACCAGTCCCAGCAACTGAGAGGTGTCGGTGGCCTCCAGGGCCGCCGGCGGTATGCCGAATTCGGTGGGGTCGAAGGGCATTTCGGGCAAAAATCCGCCGCGATTGCAGTAAATGTGGTCGGGACGTTTGAGATCGCTGTCCAAATAGTCGTTTAATATTTTATGGCTGGCCGGCGGACCGCTGATGCAGTCGACGCCGTTGAGCAGGACCCGCCAGTACTCCTTAACATTGGCCGATCCGGCAAACATGCCGCCCATACCGATGATTGCCACCGGTTGCTGATAAGGTTTCGTATTCATGGGTATAAGGTAGGAAAAAACCTAGGCTGCGTTTTCCCGGAAACTGAAAAATCGAAGGCTTTTTTCAGCATAGACCGGTTTTTGTTTATATGGAAAATAAAGAGGTAATATAATTCATTGATCGTTAAAAAACAAGAGTTTGACAAGTTTTAAATTACTTGTTAGGTAGATATAACAACATATCAGGTAATCAAATGATTCACTACTTTACAAATCGGGAACTGGCGCAAAAACTTGAGATCAATCTGGCACGTTGGAAGCGGTGGTCCCGGTCGTTTCTACCGCCCGATCCGCTGGGCGGGATGCAGTCGGGCTATGCCCGACAGTATCTGTTCAAAGACCTGTTCAAGGTGTTTTTCGGGGGATATCTTATGGGCCATCTCAAGCTGTCGGTGGCAGACAGTCGGAAGGTGTTGGACGATCTGAGCCCCTGGCTGGAAAAAAACGGCTTTTATGATTGGAATTCTTCTGACAAGGAAAAAAAAGAGACGGGGGGCTTGTTGGCCGATGTGTGGGTCTATTTCTGTCCTTTCGCGTCAACAGGAGCGGAACCCGAACTTCGCTACCTGATCCGCAGGGTCCTCGACGTTCAATCGGCCGATAGTGCCCAGGGCCGCCGGACAGTGGTAACTTACGAGGAAGATTTCATTCCCGAGGAAGAATTCAGCGCGGTCGATGTGCTTCGCCATCCGGACATGCACGGGATCAACTTCTCGGCATTGCATGCCAATGTCGTCGCCAAGTTGCTATAATTTAAGGACCGATTATGGGTGTGGTCTGTGACATAGGGTTTGATCGTTATAAAAACGATAGAATGCCTGATTCGAAGTTCGGCGTTGGACGTTCGATGTTCGACGTTCATTTTTTGGGTTTTAGCCCCCTTCGGAGAGGGTTTCATCAAACTACCCGCTAAGCGGGTAGTCGGTGATTTGTCTTCGTCCTTCATCCCTCGTTCATCTTCCCTCACGACTTTATTTACGCTCTACGACTCAACTCCTCTTCACTCAAAGGCTCGACACGAAAATCCCTTTCAGGCAAACAAACCCCCTGGTTTTTTAGGGTATTGAAACGCAGAAGTACCGCGGCACCGTAAAGCAGGTTTTTGGCTACGGTTACCGTCTTGCGGTTTTCCGGTGCCTCCAGAAAGGTGCCCTTGACCCACTCGTTGAAAGCGCCCATGGCCGGACCGCACCAGATTTGATAATCGATGGCGCGATCGGCGACCCCGCTTTTGGCCCACAGGGAAGCCCGTCCTAAATAGGAGCGAAACACCAGGGCCATTTTGTGCTTGGTATCCTTGTCGGCCCGTTCCACCTGGGAAGGGTCTCGCTCCATGAAAAAAGCGCGGGTGTTTTGCCACTCCTGGTCGAAGGAACACTTTAAAAAGGACCCTTCAACCAGTTTGCACTGATCTTCGGGTACGTCTTCAAAGCGGTCGTAGGTCCGATAGATGTCATACAGACGTGCTCCACGCATGGAAAACATGGTGCCGCGCTTGAGCACCTGCACCTTGACGCCCATCTCGAACATGTCTGCTGCCGGTGCCATGATAATGTCCGCCTGTCTGGCCTCGGCCAGCATTTTTTTTACCAAAGGTGACGTGTCGGCCTCCAGGCAGGATTGATTCACCGATCCGGTCAGGATGTAGGCCGCGCCCATGGCAAATGCCGCGGCCGCTGATCGGGGAGTGGCGATCCCGCCGGCAAGGCCCACGCGCAGTGGAAAGGTGTAGTCGTACTGCCGGGCCATTTCGTCCCGCAGGGAAAGCATGGTGGGAAAAAGGCACAGGGCCGGCCGATTGTCGGTGTGGCCGCCGGAGTCGGCCTCGGCAGTCAAATCCTGGGCCATGGGCACCCGGCGGGCCAGGGCAGCCTGTTCGGCAGTGATGATTCCCTGTTCCTGCAAACGCTGCAGGTGCTTTTCCGGCGGAGGTGCAAAAAATTTGCGGGCCACCTCCTCGCGGGATACCTTGGCGATGATTCGGTTGGGACAGACAATTTGCCCTTGGGCGTTTTGATGGATGCCGTGGATGCGGTACTGGACCAAGGGGGTGGTCAGGTCCAGGTAGGCGCTTGCTGAAACCAGCCGGATGCCTTCGGCAAGGTAGAGATCCACGGTTTGCTGTTCCAGGGTCATGTCGTTGGGGCTGTGGATCAGGTTGAAACCATAGGGCAAATCGCCCAGGGAAGAAGAGAGCCGGTCGATGGCGGCTTCGATCTGACCGATGGATAGCCCGCCTGCACCGAAAAAGCCGATCATGCCCGCCCGGGCCACCGCTTCCACCATTTCCGTCGAGGTGATGCCGTTGGCCATGGCACCGCAGACGTAGGCCAACCGCAGACCGTGGTCCGCTTTAAAGCCCGGATCTCCCAAGGACTCCACCGGCAGGGGCGGGGACCATCCCAAAAGGGGGTAGTCGTTCGCTGGCAAAGACTCTTGATTCCCAAGGATGGCGGTGCCGTCCCGCGCAACGCCGAGGCGACCCTCCACATCGACGGCATACAAGGGGCGGTCGAGTTGCCGCAGCCCTTCGGAAAACGCCCTTTTTTCGGTGTTCGGCAGTTCGCCGGCCGGTTGCCAGCTACCAACGCTTTTCGTTTTTATTTTAGTCACTTAAAAATACCTTTCTTTTAATTCACCGCCCACTTCGTTCGAGACGCAGAGTACGCAGAGGTTTTTTTACGCCCGAAGGGCGAACTCCTTTACAACTCTCTGCGTCTCTGCGGTGATATACATCCCACCTCTTACCCTCGCTTTCCCTTCTCCTCCAGTTCCCCCATCACCACACCCACAGCGCGATTCAGGTCGGGGGCATCGGGAAGGGTGCCGGCAATCACCGTCAAATCGCCCCGTTGTCTGGCCAGAACGAAGGTCTCCGGGAAATTGAGGTCGAACACCCAACTGAGCTGCAGTAATTTGAAATCGTTCAAGGTTTTCATGTGCGAAAATCTGGCCATGCGCCTGCTTACGATGTCTTCGATAATCGATGGGGACCATTCCGGCAGGTCGGGCAGGTGCTGGACGATAGCCGTTTCCGGCTTGTTATCATAGCGGTAAAAATCGGCGAACACCCTCCAGATATCCAGCTTGTCGGCATCGCGAATCAGGCGCAGGAAAATCAGTTCCCGAGTCGGCTTGCCGGACGGCAGCGCCGGGGCGTTATGGAACCGAACCGCATCGACGATCCATTTTCGTTCTTCGTCGCTAAAGTCTGCCAGCACCCCGGTCTTTTCCATGATTTCGACCCCCAAGGTGGCGTGGTTGATCGATTTCCGGTCATTGAAGGTACCGTATCGGTTGTACTGTTCGAAGCGTCCCACATCGTGGAGCAAGGCCACGGTTTCGGCAATGTGCATCTGGTTTTCCGGCAGGTCGATGGATCTTGCCAGCAGGCGAATGTTTTCGCAGACCCGGGTCGTGTGGTCGATTTTCAGTTGATGGGCGCTGTCTTTTTGGGCGTCGCCGGTCAGAAAGGAGCGGGTATAGGCGTTGAACCAGGCTTTTAGATCGGAGAGATGAACGTTTTGCATGTCGAAACGGTTATCCTCGAGGATGGTATTTTTTGTGGGCCTCCATCAGCTTGCGCTGGGCCACGTGGGTATAGATCTGGGTGGTGGAGATGTCCGCGTGGCCCAACATGGTCTGCACGGCGCGCAGGTCGGCACCGCCTTCGAGCAGATGGGTGGCGAAAGAGTGGCGCAGGGTGTGGGGGGTGACCTTTTTTTTCAGCTTGGCCAGGCGGCTGTATCGGCCGATCAGGTTCCAGAAGCTCTGGCGGGTCATACCGCCGCCCCGGCGGGTGACGAACAGGTGCGGGCTGGAACCATTTTTCAGCAGCCGGGGACGGGAATTTTCAAGATAGGCCCGGATGGCGTCAATGGCCATGCGACCCATCGGAACCACCCGTTCTTTGCCCCCCTTGCCGAAAACCCGGACAAATCCCGCTTCCAGGTTGCTGCCGGTCATTTCCAGGCCGATCAGCTCGGATACCCGCAGCCCGGCGCCGTAGACCAGTTCCAGCATGGCGGCATCCCGCAGGCCCTCGGGCTTGGTTCGATCCGGTGCGTTGATCAGGGCCTCCACGTCGGCCACGGAGAGGACGTCGGGTAGGTGCATACCGGTTTTGGGCAGATCGATCTGGCTGGTCGGATTGGTCTCGATAATTTTTTCCCGGGTCAGGAAGGTGAAAAATCCCCGCAGGCTGATTAAATGCCGCGCCCGGGAGCGGGCACCCAACTCCTGCTTTCGTAGATGGATCAGGTAGCCGAGGACCAACTGGGTATCGATGTCGGCCACGGCGGCCGTTTCTTTTTTCTCCAGGAACCGACCGAATCGGATCAGGTCGGCGCTGTAGGCCTCCACGGTCTTCCGGCTCAGGCCTTTCTCCACCACCAGAAAAGACTGGTAGCGATCCAGGCAACGCAGGTATTCGGACAGCGGGGCCAAGGGTCAGATTCCAATCCGGGGATCGAAGGGTGCAGGATCGTTGAGCACCCGGGCCCCATCCTGGGTGACAACTACCTGGTTTTCCATACGAACGCCCCCCCATTCGGGAAGATAGATGCCCGGCTCGACGGTGACGATCATGCCTGCTTCCAGCCGGTCGTCCTTGATCGGGCTCAAACGGGGGGCTTCGTGGACGGCCAGGCCCGTGCCATGGCCCAGGCCGTGGCCGAATTTGTCCCCGAATCCATTTTTATCGATGAAGTCGCGGGCGATTCTGTCCACCTCGGTGCCGCTGGCGCCCGCCCGGATGGCGGCAATGGCCCGATCCCTGGCTTCGACGACCGTATCGAAAACCTTTTGGAAGGGATCTTTCGGTTTCCCCACAACCAGGGTCCGGGTGGTATCCGAGCAGTATTCATTCAGCCGTGCCCCCCAATCGATCAGCAGGGGTTCGCCTTCCTGTATCTGGCGGTCCGAAGGAATGGCGTGGGGCAGGGCGCTGTTGGGACCCGAGGCTACGATCGTGGGAAAGCTGAGTCCCTGGGCCCCTGACTCGCGCATGGCTTTTTCCAACTCCCAGGCCACCTGTTTTTCGGTCATGCCCGTACGGATGGTCGCGACCACACGGGAGAAAGCCTTTTCGGCCAGACGAAGGGCATCGACCGTGGCCTGGATCTCCTCGTCGGACTTGGTTATGCGCAGGTCCTCCACCAGATTTTCTGTTGGGACCAGCTCTACCGGCGGTGAAGCGTTGCGCAACGTTTTGGCATAGGCGGCATGGTTTTTGTGGGAAAGGCGCACACTTTCAAAACCGAGGCGGCGAACGCTTAATTTTTCAGCGATGGCAGGCAGTTCTTTTTCGAGGCCTTTTCGATAGCAAACCACTTCGAAGTCGGGCGCCTCGGACCGGGCCTGAAGGTCGAAGCGACTGTCCGTGGCCAGTACCAGGTGACTGGCAGAGACCAACAGCACGCCAGCCGATTCGTCGAACTGGGCGTCTTCACCGGTATATCCGGATAGGTAATAACGGTTTTCCTGAACAGACACCATCAAGGCGTCCAACTCCAGGTCGGCCAGTTTCTCCCTGATTTTGGCGATTCGGCTGCGATGCGTTGCGTTCAAAAGTGCTCCTTATCAATTGATAAAATACATAATTGTTATTGCTGATTATTGTCCTTATTCGTCGAAGTACCCTCGGGGTTGCCACCGGTACCACCCTTCAAGGCCTTTTTGGTCTCCTGGTAGCCCTTGCGCATATTTTCCGGCAGTTCCTGGAACTCCTTTTTGATCGATTTTCCCACTTCAACACCGGCATCCTTGGCTCCTTTGCCGATTTCGCCCCAGTCTTCTTTGACTTCCTGCCAGACGCTGCCCGGACTTGACGGCTGTTTTTCTTCGGGCTCGCTGCCAGAAGCGGCCGAAAGGATGGAAGGGGTCCAGGCGATAACGATGGACAGCAATATGACGGCAAAGGATTTCATGGTTCGTTCTCCTTTTTTACATGGCCTTTTATGCACAGTGAACGGTTTTTAATATCACTTTTTCATTCGCATGGGAAACCGGATTCGGACAGCCAGGTCTTCAGGCGGCGCATGCCTTCGTCGATGGAAACCTTGGCCGTGTACCCCAGATCCCGCTTGGCTGCCGAAACGTCGAACCAGTGGGAGGTAGCCAGTTCGCGGGCGACGAAACGGGTCATTTTAGGCTCTCCCTTCAAACCGAAGGTGCGGTAAACCCACTCCAGCACAGCACCGATACGGTATGCCGTTCCCGGTGAAATCCTGCGCTTCACCGGCGGTTTACCGCCGGCATCCAGGATGCGGTTGACCATTTCCCACAACAAAATGGGGGCATCGTCGCTGATAAAATAGGCTTTTCCTGAAATTTCAGGATTTTTATCCAGCGCCTCCATGGCCAGCACATGGGCCAGGGCGGCATTGTCGATGTAAATGGTGTCCACCCGGTTGCCGCCGTCGCCTACCTGCCGTAGGCTTTTGGCCCTGGCGATGATGCGCGGCGCCAGATGGGGATCTCCCGGCCCCCATATCAGGTGGGGACGTAGTGTCAGAGTTCTTAACTTTTTATCGGCGGCCGCCATCACTTCCAGTTCGGCCATGGCCTTGGTCCGGGGGTAGGGGGCGTGGAAGTCGGTCGGGTAGGGCACCGTTTCGTTGACTCCCTCCATGTCCTTGCCGTCGAAGACCACGCTGGGACTGCTGGTGTAGATCAACCGATCCACGGCACAGGCGCGGCAGGCCGCGATGACGTTGCGGGTGCCGGTCACGTTGGGGCGGAAAAAATCGTCGAAAGGCCCCCAGACACCGGCCCTGGCCGCCGTGTGAAAGACGGCGTCCTTGCCGTCGACGGCTTTTTTTACGGCATAGGCATCGGCAAGGTCGCCAAGATGCTGCGTAACGCCCATGGCATCGAGTTCCGGATGCGATCCCCGGGAAAAGCTGGTCACCCGATGGCCCTTTGCCAGCAGTTTCCTGACAATGGCATGACCGAGGAAACCGCCGCCGCCTGTGACCAATATGGATTTTTTTGTTTTTTCCATGATAGCGTTCAGCGTTTTGGACTATTTTAGCTTCTTTTCCGCCCAACCCGTCAATTTTTCCCTGAATATCTTGGAATTATGGCGAATATCGACGGGAAAAGACCGATGAAACAAAATGGTCCGGATGGGTTGGGTGATCGGGCTGGTTTGGGCCAGTTCCAGAAGCTCCTGCTCGATGGCCGTTTTGCCGCTGCCTTTGTCTCCGGGCTCCAGTTCGATGCACATCACCGGCCGCTGTTTGCCCGGCCTGCCGATACCGACCAGGGCGCTGCGGAAGACCCGGGGATGATTGTTGAAGATGGCTTCGCAGGGGATGGTGAAAAGGGTTGCGGCTTCGGTGACCACCCGATGGTTTTTGCGGCCGCAGAACCAGATGCGGCCTTTTTTGTCCAGCCATCCCAGGTCGCCCATGCGGTGCCAGAAGCAGTCTCCATCTTTGATTTTGGATAGTGCATCGTCCCGAGGACGCTCGAAATAGCCCCGAGTTACCTGATCGCCGCACACGGCAATCTCTCCGGTTTCGCCGTCGGCCACGCACAGGTCTTCGGTCCATTGGGCGATGGGGCCGTCGCTGATGCGGATGATGCGCACATCAATGCCCGCAATGGGGCGTCCCACGCACATGCCGAACCCTTTTTCGCTGAGTTTGCGGGTTTCGCTGAGTATTTCGTCGCTGCCGAAGGAACTCACCGGCATGGCTTCGGTGGCACCGTAGCCGGTGTGAATCTGGGCCCCTTCGGTGAGCATGGTGCTGAACTGTTCGATGTTGGCAGGGGCAGCAGGCGCCCCGGCCGAGATGACCCGCTTTACGGTGGGCAGTTTGATGCCCTTTTCCTTTCCGTAGCGTCCCACGCGGTTGAGCAGCGCGGGCGAGGCGAACATATTGGTGACGCCATGGTCGCCGATGGCCTCGATGATCTTTTCCGGATTGACCCGCGCCGGCTTGGTGGGGTCCATGTCCGGGATGATGGCCGTCATCCCTAAAGCCGGGTCGAAGAGGGCGAAAAGGGGGAAGGTGGGCAGGTCGATTTCGCCGGGCGCGATGTCGAACTGGGCCCGAATGTTGCGTACCTGGGCGTCGAAAACGCCGTGGGTATAAAAGACACCTTTGGCCGGACCGGTGCTGCCGGTGGTAAAGAGGATGGCGGCGATTTCTTCGGGTCGGGTGGCTGCCATGGGGTAGGGCTCCCAGTGCCGTTGACGGACCTGATTTAGCGTCAACCCGCTCCAGAACCAGCGGCTGCCCACGGTGATGAAGGTGGTGACGGTTTTAAAATACTTTGGCGCCAGGGTGCGCAGGACATGGGCCGGGGGGATGCCGATCAGGGCCTGGGCCCGGCTTTCCGCCAGGCAATTCAGCATCCGGCCGATGCCCATTCCCGGATCGACCACCACGGGCACGGCCCCCACCTTGAACAGGGCGAAGACCAGGGCGAAGAAATCCAAACTGGGTTTAACCATCAGGATCGTACGCACGCCGCGGCTGACGCCCACATCGTCCAGTCCCTGGGCCAAACAGTCCGATTCGATGTCCAACTGGCGAAAAGTCAGGTGGCTGTATGTGACTCGCCCATGGCGGTCCCTGCCGGCCGGGCTGACCACCGCCCGTTTGTAGGGTTGAACGCGGGCCATGGTGCGCAGGTAGGTGGCGACATTGACGGTGCTCGCATCGGATTGTTCCGGAGTTGTCTGCATCGACCTTTGCTCCCTGAATCCCTGGATTCGATAATTCCTAAGGGGGCGTGGGGGCGAAAGATTTTTCGCCCATACACCGGGAATTAACATTTTTATATCGGATGCCGGCCCAAAAAATCAGTCACCCGTTGGTTAATCGCTTCGGGCACATCTTCCAGCAGGTAATGGCCGGCGTCCTCGAACAGATGGCATTCGGCAGCCGGGAACCGGCGGGACCATTCGTTGTAATAATCCACGTCAAATACGAAATCGTGTTTCCCCCACAAAATCAGCATGGGAACTGTGGTCAGCCGGTCCAGGTTGCGCGACACATCGTCGACGATGTCGAATCCGGGATCGCCGGCCCTCAGCGGAATGTCCTGCACGAAACGCAGGGTCGCGATCCGGTTGCGGGGGCTGTTGTACGGTGCCAGGAGTCCTTTCCTGGCATCGGGCGAAAGCCGCTTGCGCGGCGCCATGACAGTCGCCCCGCGTGCGAAGAGATTTCCGTAAAGGACTGCGGGCCGGGCAAAGGCGCTCAAATTGCGCACGATCCATAATCGCAGTGGGATGCCCTTGTCGCCCGGAGGGAAAAAACCGGCCGTGTTGGTCACGACGATGCGTGCCACCCGGTCTGAGTTGGCCACGGCCCAGGCCATGGCGATCATGCCTCCCCAGTCGTGGACCATGAGGGTCACCCGCTCCAGGTTCAGGTGGTCCATGAGCGCGGAAAAATCGTCCACCCGACTGCGCAGGCGAAAGTCATATCGGGATTCGTCCGGCTTGTCCGACAGGCCGCAGCCCATGTGGTCGGGCGCGATGCAGCGATAGGTCGGTGACAGCGCATCGATCATCCGCCGGAAAAAATAGGACCAGGTTGGATTGCCGTGGACCATGACCACGGCTTCGCCGGAGCCTTCGTCTATATAATGGTATTGCAACCCGTTGCGATCCAGGAAATGGGATTGGAACGGGTAGCCATCCTGGTAGTCGTTCACATTTATAGGGGTTGCCGCAAAATTCATGCGTGCCTGCTTTCAGTTGCCGGAACCAGGGCCAGTTCGAAATTTTCCATTTTATAGATGGGCAAGCCGTCCACGCTGAGCAGGCCGTCGGACTTGAGCAGCGGATCGGGACTGTCCGCAACACGGGTGATTCGGGCTTCCACCGCAACCGTTTTGTTGGTCGGAATAATCTGCCCGCGATAGGTCCACGTGTGACGACTGCCTTCCTGCAAACGAAACCGATGGGTGTTGATCAGCTCGGGCCAGAGCTTCAATGCCGCCGCTTTCATCAATTGGATGAAGGATTCCAGCCCCAACGATCCGGGGCAGACCGGGTCCTGGTAAAAATGGGCCTTGAAGAACCACTCGTCGCGATCCACCTGCTTGAGCCCCCGGATGTATGTCGCTTCGTCGGCGTCCACATCCAACTGGGCGGCGATGTCGTCTATCATTAACAGGGCCTTTCCGGGCAATACCAGGCGATTGACAGCCAGGGGCATGGTCTCGGCTTCGTCCGGGGTGATCGGCGGCTCTATGGCCAGGGATGTCGCCCCCAGGGTCGTGTTGGAAAAAGGTGCCAGGGCTTGAACCATGGGATCGGCAGCGCCAAGTCCCTTTTGCTGGGCCAGCGCTTCGGCCGAAAAAAAGCCGAAATAGGTGTCGCCGGTGTAAATCGGAATGCTGTCGGCCAGCACCTCGAAATCGAAATTTTCGATGATCATGTCGGCCGCTTCGCTCACCTTGGTCATGCGGCAGCGCATGGTTAGCGGCCCGGTGTCCGGGGTGACCTGCCGGTGCAGGACGGCGCTGCCCCCCAGGTTGCGGAATTTCAGGTCCCGCTCGCTGTGCAGGGCCGATCCGGCATAGGCTGCCAGCCAGCCGCAGGGTTGCAGGGCGATTTCCAGCAGGACGCAGAAAGGCATGACGCCGCTGCGGTCAGCCACAAAATACCATTCGTCCGGTGAAAGGTCGTATTGAGCGGTAACCCACCCGCCGGGTGCCAGTTTCCAGGGTTCCGGTTCTGACGCGACGACCCGGTCCATGAAACAGTAAGGCGGTCCGGGCAGCCGCGCGATTTTTCGCTGTTGGTCGAAAACGCGATAAGGTTCCCCGAAGGCCTCGGAGGGGTTGCCGGTAGCGAAAGCCAGGATGGAGGCCCGGTCGTACAAAGGTGCCGCGGTCTTTGCGTTGAAGACCGGCGCAGTGGATTTTTTCCTCCAGACCGCCTCGATATCTTCGCGTCCGACGCCGCTCATCTGCATGGACATGTCTTTGAAAAAGACAATGGGCCGACCATCGGCGGACATGTGGGCGTCGGCAATCACATAGGGTTCGGGACCGTATCCGATCTCGCTGATCTGAATTTCGTAGTGCACGTGACGGGTGGCAGGGGTCACCGGCCCCCGGCACTTGAGCCGGGCCCCGTTGCCGATGACCGGTTCATAGCACGCGCCGGGCTTATCGGTCACCCAACCCATGCGCTGCAAAAAGACCCGCAACGTGTGGGCGCAGCACTCGTACATCAGGGTGCCGGGCATGACCTTGTCATCCACGAAATGGCAGGTCAGAAACCAGTCGTCGGCGTGGATGTCGGCTTCGGCCCGGATCAGGCCCAGACCATAGCGCCCGCCTGCGGGGTCAAGTTCCAGCACACGGTGAATCAGGTGCATTTGTCCGCCGGGCAGGTGCAGGGAAGGGGACAAGGCAATGCCTTTAAAGGAATCGCCGAAGCATCCGGCCAGATCGCCCTGGCGCAGGGCGTCCACCTGGTTGTCGGAATAGGATTCCCTGGCCATGGGGACCGGCGGCTGCCAGTTTGCCGGGCGTTTGCCGGCCACCGGTTCGCGTTCCGACTCGGTGAGGATGATGCCCCCGGAATTGTGTACCTCCGCTTCGGTGAAAAAGCCAGCGCAACCGTCACGCATGGTGATCAGGTGCTGATCACCGATAAAGCCTTCGAAGCGGAAGAAAAACATCCAGGTCTCTCCCTGGCGGACGAAGCGGTCGATGGCGATTTCATAGCGGATGGTGTCTCCCGGGCGCGGCAGTCCGCAGTGAAAGGTCACCACGGCGTCGAGCAGACGGTAGGCCCGCTCGCCTTTGACCTGGTGATCGATGCCCAGGTAGGAACTGAGAAACAGGTCGGCCTGGCCGGCCTCCACACTGATGCATACCGGAGCGAGGTCGCCGTCCAGGTACCAGGCGCCGGGAAGCACGTCGTGTTCGGTCACCACCCGTCCCGAATCCATGGAGAGCATCTCGCCCTCAACGGAAAGGATGCGGTCCACCAGCATCAGGGGTTCGTCGGGCAGGCGCACCCGCACCCGATAGGAATCCACCACATCGAAGGCCGGTCCCAGTACCCGCCCCACGCTGCCGATGGCAAACTCCATGCACATGTCGCGGTCGAAGGCCGGTGCCGGTTTCGCAACCGGAGCGGCGTGCGTCGGTTGTGACGAAGGAACGGACGCAGCCACGCTGCCCTCTGGCGGTTGTGCTCCGGCGGCCAGCAGCCGGCTTTGCAGGTCGAAAGTATCGGCGAAGGTTTGGGTGATCTCCCGTGAGAGATCTAAAAAGCGCTGGTGCGCTTCGGCCGTGGTCTGCATGTTGCGACGGGCGGTTTCCAGCAGTTGTTCTATGGATGCGGCAGCCGGCGTTACCGGTTGGGTTTCGACCTGCTGTGGCGTAATCGTTTCAGGCGATGGTTGCGGCGAGGATAGCTGCTGCCGAAATTTTGGCAGGGTTGGTTCAAGTCGTCGGCCACCAACGGAAACCGATACGATCCGCAATTTTTCGGACGGAACGGCACCGGCCGAAAGGTCGAAATCATTATATAGGGTCGACAGATCCATGGGCACCCGTTCGGTAAACAGGCGCGCCAGACAGCGCAGCAGGGCATTGACTTCATTGGTATTTCCCTGATTGGCAGCCACGGCCAGATGGGGTTTGTCCGCCAGGATGCGGTCGATCATGCGACTGCACGATGCCCGGGGGCCGGCTTCGAGAAAAACACGGCCGCCATCGGCATAGGCCTGGTTGATGGTACGGGTGAAGTCGAATCCGTCAACGGCCTGTTTTTCTATTGAATCGGCAACGCTATCAGGGGTAACCGCATAGGACTTGCCCCAACTGCAACTATAGACCTCCAGCCCCGGTATGGTTGTGGTGGGAAAGCGATGCAACTGCCGGTAGTCTTTGGCCACGGGCCGGGCTGCATCGCAGTGGACGGTGACCACCCCATCCAGGTAGACAGCCTGGCAAGCTAAGGCCGCGACGGCCCGTTCCACCGCGGGCGCCAACCCGCCGATAACGCACTCTTCGGGGGTGTTGACGATGAGCAGGCGGACATGCTCGATATCGCTCAAAATTTTTTGAACCCGAGAAGACGGCCGGTTGACCACCGCGACCTTCCAGTTTGCCGGCTGCGTCTCGGTAATGTTCCAGGCCCGGTGCAGGGATTGGCAGGGTCCGGCCAGTTGGGTCGTGAACAGATCGGTGGCCTGCATGCGCGTCAGCATGTCTCCGCGGTCTGACCAGACGCCGTGGGCGAACAGGGCCGCGGACTCGCCCAGGCTGTAGCCGATGAGAGCGTCGGCAGGAATGGAAAACCGTTTGAGGGTGTCGGTCATCAGGCTGCCGAAGACCACCTGTCCGAAAATCATGTTTAGCGGGTCCGACTGCAATCGACGATCGGCATCTTTTTCCCATTGCGGCTGCCAGGACTGGCGCCAGGGCATCAGGTGCCAGGGACGGAACTGGGTTTTCAGGCGGGCCGTTTGGCGGTCCATATCGGCGACCGTGGCGGGAAACCGCAGGGCCAGTTCGCGCCCCATTCCTAGGTAGTGGTTGCCCGATCCCGGATAGACCCAGACGACTTTGGCATCGGTGCCCATGGGGCGGGCGGTGTAAAAGACCTGCTTGGAAAAGGAATCGGATCTTTCGGAATCGATGGCCAATCGGGCTTTCTGGAACAGCGCTTCCGGATGTTGATCGGGTTGGATAATCAGCACAATGGCCAGTTTGTGGCCGGATTGCGGCGGCTGCGAGGCCATCCAGCGGGCTGCGGCCGATTCAACCGTTGCTGGGCCAATGGAATCCTTTACGTATGTTTCAAGCTGCGCCAGACGTTCGACCAATTGCTGGGGGGTGTCGCCGGTAATGGCAAAGAATCCGGTAGCGGTATCCGTCGAGAGCGGCTGGATAAGCTCCAAAGGCGTTTGATCAGGCGCTTCGTGCTCCTGGAGCAGAATATGGCCGCAACTGCCATCCATGGTCACGGACGCGCAACAGGCCGTGCGCGGCCCGTCTTCCCGGTCCCGGTGCCAGGGTTGACGATCACGGGGAACATGAAACGGTGCCCATGATTCAGGATCGCCGGCCAGGAGGTTGCAGCCGGGCAGAGGCGGCAGTTGCCGACGATGCAGACACAATGCGGCCTTGGCCAGCGAGACCAGGCCATGGGCCGCGCCGATAAAACCGCCGATGGGTGTGGGGGTGCCCAGAGCGATGGCCGACGAAGGGTCGTCGGATTTCGTGCCGCCGAAAAATTTCGCCAGGGCTTCCAGTTCCCTGCGATCCTGTTCCGGAACCCCGGAACCGTGGGCTTCCACATAGGAAACAGTATTCGCCTCGATTCGGGCGTCTCGGAAAGCCGCTGAAAGGGAGCGGGAATAGACCGACTGGGGTAGCTTTCCGGAAACAGGGTCGCCGCCGGATGCGGTGCCGATGCCGTGGATGACGGCATAAATGCGGTCGTTATCGGCCTGTGCGCGGTCCAGACGTTTGAGCACCAGGGCCGCAGCCCCGTCGCCCGGCAGTGTTCCGTCGGCATCGGCATCGAAGGGGCGCACGCGGTTGGTTTTCGAAAGCGGCAGCCATTGATGGAGTCTAACAAGATTGCGCGCTTCGCCGGCCAGATCCACCGCACCCACCAGCATGGCATCCACAGCATCCTGGCGCAGCAGATCCGCGGCTACCTGCAGGGACTGGATGCCCGATGCCGTATCGGCCGAAACCACGAAACTGGGTCCTCCGAAACGAAATTCCCGTGCCATGCGGCTGGCGACGATGCCCCCCAGGGCCCCCATGACCCGGGACGGGGTCAGCGGCGGGCCGCATCCTTCCCGCAATTGTTCGATCCATTGCTCCAGGGAACGGTCTTCCAAATTGAGGCTGTGGTCTGCATTCCAACGATTTGCGGCACCTTGGAGTTGCCAGCTCAGATGAAAGTTGGTGGCTTCGAAATCGAATCCGATGCCCATCACCACGCCCATGCGTTCGCGCGGGGTCTTCAGCGAAAGACCTGCATCCTGAAGGGCTCCGGCGCCGACTTTGAGCGATAGCAACTGCTGAGGCAGGATGTCGCCGATTTCGTTGGGTGGAATCTGGAACTCTCCCACGGTCAGATCCAATTGCTGCATGTAGGCGCCCAACGGGTCAATGCCGTCGATGCGGTCGATTATTTCGGCATCGGCGCCTTTCCAGCGATCCCCGGGGCGTCGACCAATGGCGCTGCTGCCCTGAAACAGCGCTTTTTCAAATGATTTCAAATGGGTCAACGACCCTACAGCGACATCCATGCCCACGATAGCCACCGAATGGGCGGGCGGGACTTCAGCCTTGCTCTCGACGGCGATAGGATGCGCTTCGACATCGGGTTTCTGCTCGGAAGGGGAGGGCCATTCCTGCAACAGGATATGGGCGTTGATGCCGCCGAATCCAAAGGCGCTCACCGCGGCGCGCATCGGTTTGCCGGACCCGGCCGTTTCCCAGTACTCCGGTTTGATTTGCACCCTGAAGGGGCTGTCCGGCAGCGGGCTGTCTGCCGGCGGACGGTCGAAATTGATGGATGGCGGCAGCGTCCGGTGGCGCATGGCCAGCAGAACTTTGATCAGACCGGCAGCACCTGCTGCGGTCAGCAGATGGCCGATCATGGATTTTACCGAACCGATGGCACAAGCCCCGGATGCCCCGGGTTCATCCTGCCATAACTGGATCAGGCTTTCGATTTCCGTGGTGTCGCCGGCCCGGGTACCGGTGCCGTGGCATTCGATGAGATCCACGTCCGAAGGGCGCCAACCGGCCATGGTGTAGGCGGCCTGCATGGCACGCACCTGGCCGCGACTTTCCGGAGCCAGCAGATTGCCGCGCATGTCGTTGGACAGGCCGATGCCGTGGATCACGCCGTGGATGGCATCGCCCTGATCGATGGCATCGGACAGCCGCTTGAGCACCAGGATGCCGACCCCTTCGCCTACCACGAGGCCATCCGCCCGATGGTCGAAAGGGGCGCAGCGGCCCGAGCGGCTCAGGGCCTGGAGCTGGCTGAAACCGGTCTGGGTATAAAGGCATTCCGGCCGGGACACGCCGCCGGTAACGACCATGTCCGCCCGTCCGAAGGTCAGCGCGTCGCAGGCGAGCTTGACGGCGTACGTGGACGAGGCACAGGCCGCATCCAGGGTGAAGCAGCTGCCGCCAAATCCCATTTCCGCTGCCAGCAGTGCGGCCGGCAGTCCGTCCACCCGACTGGCCAGTGCCTTGGCGTGGGTGATTTCTCTTTTCAGAACCCTTTTTGCGGGAAACAGCCTCCGGTCAATAGCCTCGCCCAGTATCGTGCGGGTGAACGCCGAAGCGCTGTCCGTGGGCAGGGCGATGGCTGCCAGAATGGTGTCGACCCGCTGTGGATCTACATCCGTGGTGTTGCAGTTTTCTACCGCTTTTTTACCGGCCTTCAGGGTCAATTGGTGAACCGGGTCCAGATGGCGGGTCACCTCGGGATCCAGGTCGAATCCATGGGGATCGAAATCAAAATCCCGGATCAGGCAGGCATTTCGGGAGTAGGTGCGGTCCGGCACCATACCGTCGCTGAGCCGGTCTTCGGGCGAAGCGATCCAACGGTGTACCGGCGCCGGGGCGGACTGGTCGATTCTCCTGACGATTTGGGTCCAGAAAGCGTCCAGGTCCGGGGCGCCGGGAAAAATGCCGTCCATCCCGACAACGGCGATGAGAGGGTGTCTGTTCATATGCCAAAGCGCTGGCGATATTTCCAAAAGTTCTGAAACGATGGTCGAAGACGATCCTGTTGACAGCCAAGATTCCTGCCGAATTTCGAAACAGGAAATATACCTGTTTCGATGATATAACGCAAGAATCATTCGGGATCGGATTTGCTTTGACAGCGGCAATGGGTGCCGCTATGGTAAAAGAAAGAGGGCAAACTTACAGCAGGGAGGTGGACCATGAAAATTCATTTTCAACGGATTCTCTGCGCCACGGATCTTTCCGATTACTCCAATTCAGCCGTCATTCAGGCCATCGGCATGGCCGAAGAGTTCGGCGCCAGGCTGACCATCTGCCATGCGATTGATCTGCCCATGGTCAGTATGCATGGGGCTGCTTTCGTTTACCAGGAGGATCAGATCGAAGAGATGAAAGCCGGTGCACTGGTACAGATTCAGGCGCTGGTAGCGGACCGCGATCTGGATTGGGAGGCGGTGGTGGAAACCGGGCCGGTGTCCCATACCCTCTGTCGTCTGGCGTCGGAGAAGCAGGCTGATTTGGCCATCGTTTCCACTCACGGACGTACGGGCATCAAACGGCTGTTTCTCGGATCGGTCACCGAGCGACTGCTGCGTACCATCGGCTGCCCGCTTCTGGTGGTCACGCCGCCCGAGAAGGCCGAGCGGATGGAACGGCAGTTCAAGGGGTTTGGATTCAAACAGATTCTGGTGGGATGCGATTTTTCGGCGGATTCGGGCCGTGCGGTGGAATTCGGATTCAGCCTGGCCCAGGAGTTCGAAGCCGTCATTCATCTGGTCCACGTCATTGAACCGTTTGCTTACAGAGACGCCATGTTGCCGGATTCCATAGGGGCAGAGGCGCTTACCGAGGTGACTACCGGCTGCCGACAGCGATTGGAGGCACTGGTTCCCGAAGGGGCCGAAAACTGGTGCAAGATCGAAATAGGCTGCAAGACCGGCAAGCCATTCCAGTCATTGATTGCCTATGCGGAGGAACAAAAGGTCGACCTCATCGTTCTCGGCGTCCGCGGTCACTCTTTGGTGGAGACCATGCTTTTGGGATCGACCACCGACCGTGTGATCCGTGGCGTGGCCTGCCCGGTACTTTCTGTCTGTCCACCGTAAAAAAGGAAAGAGAGCCAAACGTAAACATATATAATTGGGTGCGTCATATGCTGGTACTACGTTTGGCTCTCAGCGGGAGGAGGAGGTGCCTGGATGGCTTTTCCCGCTTTGTTTGAAAATCCGTCATTGGGTAGGGGCGACCGGCCGGTCGCCCCTACGTGTCTGTCGATCGGTGCATGGCTTGTGCAGAGGAAAGATGAACCGCTGAACCTCCGATGACAGACCGCAAATATTGGCCGGTTCCTTATACGACGCCCCGCCCCATCTCCAGCCCCAGATCCAGGGCTTTCTGGTTCATCTCCAGAAAACCGGAAGGGATGCGCGCTTCGAGCACCTTCATGATCGACTCGGGGCGCACCAGGTCGGTCAGGCCCACCACCGCGCCCAGCATGCAGATGTTGAACACGATGGGTTTGCCGATCTTTTCCATCACGGTTTCGTACATGGGCAGCTGGTACTGGCGGGCGTCCACCTTGAGCTGCGGCTGCACATAGCGCGGATCCGTGAGCAGCAGTCCGCCGGGGCGGATGATGTCGCAAAACTTGTTGTAAGCCTCCTGGGTCAGACACACCAGCACGTTGGGCTGAATCACCT
>Ga0272443_10000078_pt1 | contig 187058 bp, 166 predicted proteins | sample SSMAcet12_FD_193581 | JGI IMG/M metagenome (GOLD analysis project Ga0272443, IMG submission 193581) | Marine sediment archaeal communities from Little Sippewissett salt marsh, Falmouth, MA, United States - SSM-Acet-12 | ecosystem: Environmental > Aquatic > Marine > Wetlands > Sediment ... | reverse complement strand
GGCCAAGGTGGTCAGCCACCGAGCCTATGGTTACCGATCTTCTCACATGTACATTACGGCTTTGTATCACTGCATGGGAGACCTTCAAATGCCCCAACTTTTGCACCGATTTGTGTGACGAACCAAAGACTTCAATAGGGTCATTGACAAGAACCCGAAATACTCACAAGCTTATGTGAACCGGGGGACGGTGAAAACGAGTTTGGGAGAATATAAAGGTGCGGTTAGTGATTTTACAAAGGCGATTTCTATTGACCCGGGAAATACGTTTGCTTTGATGAGCCGAGGAATGATTTACATGACGCATTTTAAGGAAATGGAAAAAGCATGCGCTGACTGGAAAAACGCATGTGAGTTGGGGCAATGCCAAACCTATCATAAAGCCAAAAGAAGAGGCCTTTGTAATTGATGCTATCTCTTTCACAAAATGAAGCAATTCGGAATAACGTGCCAATTCGGGCCCATATAATATCGATTTCGGATTCCACAAGTGCGTGCGAGGAATCGATGAACAGCGAAAGAAATGGGCGATGGAAATCGTCGCTCATTTTCTCCAGCATGGCAAAGATCGGCTATTGAGCGAGCAGCGCACCCGGCTGAAAAAGCGCCTCGGTTGCCATTCGCAACAGAAGGTTTCCCAGATGGAGTATGGCCGGGTAAAAAGCTACCTGGCCTACAAGGCCGAAGAGGCCGGCATCGCTTTCCAACTGGTTGAAGAAAGAAACACGACAAAGCAGTGCCCTGTATGCGGGAAACTAAACCCCTGCACAGGGCGTAACTATCAATGCTCATGCGGATTCATTGGACACAGGGATGGTAAGACGGGATTTATGGTGTTAAGAAAAGCACATTCTGACCTGGCTACCCCGGAATTCAGCATGGCTCACATCCAATGTGTTCCAAAGTATCGCAAGCGGCAAAATCCGGCTTGCGTAGTTGGCCCCTGGCGTGGTCCAAGTAGTTCGGCTAAGCCTGACCTCTGCAAAGCCGCATAGGCTCTGTAAGTTGGTGTGTTCCCGAGAATCCCACTGGTTTTAACCGTGGGAGTACGTCAACGACTCATGGAACAACGGCCGCTTCAAGATTTGACCTTCAAGCGGCGTTCAAAATCGTAATCGCCTTTCGAACGGTGTCCAACTGCTCTTGCAGTTCGTCACGTTCGGCCTCTGCCTGTGAAAGCCGCTTGGCTCTTTCGTTGAAACGGTCTTTCTGCCGCTGGCATTCGTCCAGCGCCTTCTGTGTTTTTCGGCAGTACAGATCTTCCAGCGCCTGACGTTCCTGCGCAAGGAGAGCCTCATTTTCGGCGCGAATCTTTTCTTCCAGGCTTCTGGCCCTGCAATCGCCACATAACCGTCTTGATGATCTCACCAGCCATGGTCATATCCAGTGTGGCGGCCATGACCCAGCAGATATGATCCAGGGAGACCTCGGTGCTGGTGTTGCAGATGCCGATGATCTCGTCCACGGTCTGCAAGATGGTTTGCCGGCCGACGTGGTCCTGAAAATTTAGGACCGTCTGCAGGCCTTGCTCGGGCTCCTTGTTGATGCCATGGACTTTGAAATGGGCCACGTACTCGACCAGTGTGGAAAAATAGTCACGCATCGTTATTTCCTTTCGCTCTGCGCGGGCAGGGCCTTTTCGATGATGTTGAGAATGTCGATTAATCGATATTTCATGGTTATTCACCCCTCCCGAGTTTACCCCTCCTGCGCTACGGCCGTCTTTTCAGCCAGCGCCGCCTTAAGGTCCTCGATCTTGATCCAGCGGGTGTAGAAACGAACGTCGGTGTGTTTGACGTAGCCTTCCCACATAACCTGTCCTCCCATGCTCTTGGCACCGTCCACGCGAAGGTGGCAGCATTCGACGCGGGAGACATATTCGGTCAGGATGCTCTCGTTAAAAGGCAGGTTCTCGACGATCAGGTATTTGTCTTCGCTGTCCAGATCGTCCAGCGTCTCGAACAGTTCCGGCCCTTCCATTTCATCGACGGAACGCAAAAATTCCGGGCTGTAATCGTAAAAGTGCATACTCAGCGGCCGTTCAAAGGCGGCGTCCACCAGATTGATCGCCTGATTGGCTTTCTCCAGCCGTTCGATCAGATCCGGGGTGATCTTCAGAACGATCCAGTTGACTTCGTTATCAAGGCATACATCGCATTCGGTTTTGGCAGGGCAAATACAGTACATGGTTTGATCCTTTCTCAGTTTCGGTGAAACGTTGTTCGTGTGGCTTTATATACCACATTTACCCTTATTTGTCAAGGCATATTTGCGGCTACTCGCAGCGTAAAAAAGAGACCTTCTCTTCAACGACGATTATTTGGTTTTTGTTTGTTGGCGCCCGCAAATAAGGTTGACAAAGCGTACGGAAAAGCGTACTTTAAGAAAAAATAGTCGAGGTGAAATATGCCGACATTATCAGCAACCGAAGCGAGAACCAAACTTTACCGCCTAATTGATCAAACATCGTTATCGCATGAGCCTATTGTTATTACTGGCAAAAGGGGTAATGCAGTTCTTATATCTGAGGGGGACTGGCGCTCAATTCAAGAAACCATCTACCTTTTGAACATTCCAGGTATGCGTGAGTCCATCCGTGAGGGCTTGGCGACTCCCATAGAGGATTGTACAGAGGAACTTGACTGGTGAGTTGGACAGTTGTTTTTACTAAACAGGCCAGAAAAGATGCAAAGAAAATATCTGCTGCAGGGCTCAAATCAAAAGCCGAGGCAATAATTCAGATCCTGCGTGAGAACCCATATCAAGTGCCCCCTTCTTACGAAAAGCTCATCGGAGATTTAGCAGGCGCATATTCAAGACGAATAAATATTCAGCACAGGGTTGTCTACCAAATTCTTGATAACGAAAAAACAGTTAAGGTTATTCGTATGTGGACGCACTATGAGTAGTTAAACACCTTTCCGTTTGAATCTTCCCTTATCCTTTAGAATTTCATCTTGAACCGTATCCTGCCGCAACTGCTCGGCAGCATGGACGTATCGACGACTCATGCCATAACCCGTGTGATCCAACCAGAGTCGGATCTTTTCGATACCGTCGCCGCGCAAGGCCCGCAAGGTAGCTCCGGTATGCCGAAGCAGATGAGGACCATTGCGGCGTTTGACCAGCCCGGCTCCACGGATGGCGCGGGAGACCAGTTCGTAAACCTGCTTCCGGGATAATTGGCGGCCTGTAGATGCCAGGAAAACATGGTCGCTCACTTCAGCATTTTTGAATCCATCTCTTACGCCCAACCAGGTCTGAAACTGATTGACGATGTCTTCAGTGATCGGTACCTGTTTTTCCGATCCTCCCTTTTGTTTTATCCAGATCTGTTTCGCGTCCAAGCGCAGGTCATCCAGCTTCAGGTTGATGATCGCGGACACGCGCAGGCCCACCTCGATCATGATTGAATAAATCAATAGATTTCGATCAACAAATTTCTCGCTTGCGTTTTCTGCTTCCCATCGGAAAACCTTTTCCAACTCGTCGATGGAGAGGAAATCAAACTTGGGGGTCTGGGTCCGCGGCCGTTCGAGGGTGGTGGCCACGTTGTCGAGCATCAGTTCTTCGGTCACCAGGTAATCGAAAAAACTGCGGTAGATATTGATCAGAGTGTTCCGGGTGCCGTTGGACACCTTGCGGGATTTTAAATAAGCTTTCAACAGGTTTTTGTGGATGTCGCAGGGTTTATCGATTTTATGGCGCCGGCAGAATTTGGCGAACCGGGTCAGTTCGGATCTCCGGTTGCCGACGCTGGCCGCACTGAGTTTCCCCAGCTGGGATTTTTCGGCCAGGTAATGATCGATGGGTTCAACGATTGTCAGATTTCGTGCTGGTTCGAAATTCATTGTCTGTTTCCGCTGATATCGGTGGATTTTGAGCCGGGTGCGGTCCCGGCAGTTGTTTTTTGCATCCTTCCGCAGTTTATTAGCATTTTGTAGGGTTTCTGCCAACTTTTATGTTTTATCGGGGTTAAGTGCTCTATTTTGCCGTTCTGAGGTTTGTGGAATTCATAACCGGACAATACTGGCAGGCCCGTGAAGCGACGATCTTGGGTGATCGAGGGGGATAGGGTGGGCTGGAAGAGGGTTTTTTGCCTGAAAACCTGGACAATATAATACAGATTGTCAGGTTTTCGGCCGATCCTGTCCGACGTAATCGGCCGCCGACCTCCCGGATCGGACAGGCAACTGGGATTTTCCGCTATGCAGGTCAAAAATTCATGATTTTATTTAAGCCGTAATTACCACCCTTAAGGGTATTTAAGGGGATTTTTTCATATTTAATTAATTTTACCTTTTTATCTGAGTTTAAATCTGATAATTAACTTTTAAGCCTGTTTAAGATAAATTTAGCAGTAAAAAGGAGGGAAGGGCAAATGGCGCGAAGAAAGAGCTACGAAACCCCTTTGTCTGGTAGAGTGGCCATAACGTTGGATAAAAGGCAGTTTAAGGAAGTTAAGAAAATTTCCATCGAATTTGAACTACCTGAGAGCGAAGTTTTCCAATTGGCCGTAAATTTGTTGATTGAACGGTTTAATGCGCTTTCGACTGAAGTTTTAGATGAAAAGGGCAAAGACGCCCTGTTCGAGTAGGAGGATCGTCAAATGGGTGAATATGTGATTTGCCAGAAAGGTTATACGTTCCCGGGAGAGTGGTGGTGGTGGCCTGGAGCAACGGGTTTATTGGAAGAATGGCGCCTGGTGTATCTCACGATCCAGTTACAATCGATACATCCACCTAATTGAATGAGTGAAAGCCAATTTTTGCATTGCATTGGTACGCTTGATTTGAATCAGAATGACCGAAACTCATGAATAGACAATCATTCCTGATTATATACGATCTCAATAATACATCCAGTAAGCTTGAGTTTTCAGGGTGGCTAAATTCTTTCAAATACCGCGAGTAAACATGAGTTGCACCTTTGGCCTCATCCCCGCCTGTGGCGGGATCTACGTTTCGCTGCGACCAGCATCTAATACTTTTCTGACGGTTTTTGCCAAATCTGCCTTAACCATAGGCTTGTAGGCGAAGGCCTTGATGCCAATATCTGAAGCCGTTTCATCTGAAATTTTCTTACTGTATTTCGTGCAGAGGACAACGGGTATATCCGACCTAATTTTCATCAACTCGATCGCCAGCTTGTCACCAGTCAGGTTCGGCATAATTCGGCTGATTCGTATGGACGTTGGACTTTTCTTTTTCTTGTTATAGGCAGGTAGAGGGTAAACACAGTTCCTTTTCCCAATATGCTGTTTACGGTAATCTTGCCGCCGTAATTTTCAACAATACCATGAACCATGGCAATACCTATACCGGTGCCTTCCCCTATGGCTTTGGTTGTGAAATAGGGTTCAAAAATAAAACCAATGACATTCGAAGGGATACCGGCACCAGTATCCGATACCTTTATTTCGATATAATCTCCTTGCCTTATATCCATTGTATCTGACATCTTGCGGCAACCGACCACAACATCCTTCACGATTATCTCCAAAATACCGCCTTCATCCTCCATGGCATGAGCCGCATTCGTGCAAAGATTAATCAGCACCTGATGAATTTGGGGTGGGTTGCCAATAATCAAGGACTCACTTTCGATGTCCTGCTTGATTTCAATCGTAGTGGGAATAGACGAACGGATTAATTGAAGGACCTCTTTGACAATTAAATCGACTTGAATAAGGGTTCTGTCGCGCTATATCGATTGGTCATGCGCAGCTAGAAATTCCATGACGAACTTGATATGCTCGCGCATGACGTCGTAGGCCATCTGGGTGTCATGGTTGCGAATAGAGTCCAGAATGTTAGCGTGCTGTCTGAGAATTTCTTCAAGGTCGGGCTTTTCCTGATACAAATACATATGGCTTTTCCAGATGCCGTAGAAAAGCAGATCATAAAAACGCTTCATCATGTGGATATGCACTCTGTTTTTGGTGGCATAGGCGATGGCCATATGAAAACGGACATCTTCTTCATGCCCCATGCTGCCCTCCTTCACCATTCGGCGCATCTCTTCCATAGAGCGGTTGAGCTGACCGCCCCCAAAATGGACAAAGGGCCGCTTATTCTGAGCAGTTGTTCAAATGTGAGGGAGATCCATGCTGGAAAAAATCAGCTCCGCAATTGACGCGTTCAGCCGCAAACAGGGCGAGTGGAGCGCCTTGTTGATCCTGCCGCTGACGTTCATCGTTATCTATGAAGTCATCATGCGGTATGTGTTCGATGCGCCCACCATCTGGGGGTTCGAGGCCACCACATTTCTTTACGGCGTGCATTTCATGCTGGGCCTGGCCTATACGGACGTGACCGACGGGCACGTCAAGGTGGATATTTTTACCGCCCGGGCCAAACCGCGCACCCAGGCCGTTATCGTGATCCTGGCCAACCTGGTTATCTTTTTGCCCGTGTTTTCATGTATGACCATCTTGGCCTGGAAGTATGCCATTACTTCCACCGTGCAGCAGGAGCTCAACTCCACCAGTTGGGCACCACCCGTCTGGCCCATCAAACTGATCATGGCCGTGGCTTTCAGTTTTCTTTTGATCCAGGGAATCTCGACGGTTCTCAAGGCAATTCGTTCACTTCGTTCAACAGATGAGGCCTGAATCGGCCTGGAGGTATAGCGCGCAATGAGTCTGGAACTATTGACGGTGGCCATGTTCGTGACCCTGATTTTGTCCATTACCCTGGGGCATCAACTGGCCTATACCCTGGCGGGCGTGGCCACCTTATTCGGTCTGATCGACAATGGCTTTAACATCCCGGGGCTGTTCGACCTTTATGCCAATAACGTCTGGGGGTTGATGAACAACTACACCCTGGTGGCGGTGCCCCTGTTTATCTTCATGGCCCAGTTGCTGGATCAGTCCAAGGTGGCCGAGGCCCTGTTTGAATCGCTCTATGTGGTGCTGGGCAGCATCAAAGGTGGCCTGGGGATGTCGGTGGTGGTGGTGTGCACGGTGTTTGCGGCAACCACCGGCATCATCGGCGCCTCGGTGGTGGCCATGGGATTGCTGGCCGCCCCGGCCCTGATCGACAAGGGCTACCAGAAAGAGATGACCAGCGGCATTATCTGCGCTTCAGGCACCCTGGGGATCCTGATCCCGCCCAGCATCATGATGGTGGTCTATGCCGGCCTGACTGGCCTCAAAGAGACCTCGGTGGGCAATCTTTTTGCCGGTGCCATTTTCCCGGGCCTGCTGCTGTCGGGGATGTATTTTTTTTACATCGTCATCCGCTGCAATCTGAATCCCAGGCTGGGGCCGCCCATTACCAGGCAAGAGGCCGGCAAATACACCAGCTCCCAGAAATGGGGCATGACTCTGAAATCACTGCTGCCGCCTCTGGGTCTGATCCTGATGGTCATGGGCACCATTTTGGCCGGCGTGGCCACAGCCACCGAGGCGGCCGGCATGGGGGCCGTGGGCGCATTTTTACTGGCCCTGTTCAACCGGGCCATCACCTGGCCGGTAATCCGCAAGGCCAGCGTCGCCACTTTAAAGACCACCTCCATGGTGATGCTGCTCTTTATCGGCGGCACCTTTTTCTCTACGGTCTTTCTGAGCATGGGCGGCGGCGATGTCGTGGCTGATCTGTTCGTGGGCAGCGGTATGAACCGCTGGGTGGCCTTCGGCATCATGATGTCAATTATCTTTATTCTGGGCATGTTCATCGACTGGGCCGCCATCTTGCTGGTGACCGTGCCCATCTTCATGCCGATTGCCATGGAGCTGGGATTCGACCCCCTGTGGTTTGCCATCATGATGTGCGTCAATTTGCAGACGTCGTTTTTAACACCGCCTTTCGGCTATGCCCTGTTTTACTTCAAAGGGGTGGCGCCTCCCGGCTATACCATGATGCATGTGTACCGGGGCATCTTGCCCTTTGTGGCCATTCAGATTTTGGGACTGATCATTCTGGCCATGTTCCCGGCCCTGAGCACCTGGCTGCCTGCGTTTTTCTTCGGAGGATAGCCCATATTGTTTGCCCCCTTACCTCCCTCCGCGATCCGGGTCGGCCGGTGCCGGATCACCGGCACCGGCCGTACCCGGATTAAAGAGGTGGTTGCGGGTCGGAATGAATGATACTATTCGTTTTGTCTTGTAACCATTTGACAGAACATGGAAAATACAATGAAACCAGAAAAAGAATTGATACAGACATTTCGCGCGGCTGCTGAAAAAGTGTCGGCCGTTGTTACCGAGATCCAAACGATGGATGAGGCCCTGGCATATAGCGTGGATCTGTGTGAGCGCAAAGAGGCCTGCCAACTCCTGGTTTCAGGATGCGAGGCCCCGCTGTCAGCCACGGCCGAGAAGCTATGCGATAAAAAACAACGCAAGTTAATGGCGGCACCCCTGCTGCCGGAAGAGCAGACCCAATCACTGGCGACACTGTGCGAAGAACGGGGGATCGGATTTGTCCGGGAAGGAATGCGCGATTATCTATCGGGGATCGATATCGGTCTGACCATGGCCGATTTCGGCATTGCTGAAACTGGCACTCTGGTAGTCGACTCTTCCAGCGAAGAAGTTCGACTGGCCACGATGATCAGTGAAGTGCATGTGGCTATCCTGCCGAAGGATCGTATTCGCGCTTCGGCATTTGAACTTGAAGCGGATCTCAAAAAGATGATGGGGGAAAGCCCCAATTACGCGGCCTTTATCACCGGTGCCAGTCGCACGGCCGATATCGAGCGGGTCCTGGCGCTGGGCGTCCATGGCCCTTTGGAATTGCATATCTTATTGTTGGAGGAAAACTGATGCAACAGGCCAAAAATCTAAAAGGGTATCGCCGGGAGGTCGGCACGGCCCTGTCCAACCAATTCCTGCGCGAGGCCATGGACAAATTCGCGGTGGCCTATCGTACCAGTCGCCAGAATGCCTTTGAGGGCATGGATGTGGACAGCCTGGTGGCCGATGTGGCCCGGGCCAAGGATGCGGCCGTTGCTGAGATGGACAACCTGCTGGCCGAGTTCAAGCGCAATGCCGCCAGGGCCGGTGTGACGGTGCATGAGGCCCGTACGGCACAGGAGGCCAATGAAATAATCGCCGGCATCGCCCGGGATAACCGGGTTCAAAAAATCATTAAATCCAAATCCATGACAGCCGAAGAGACCCTGCTCAATCATCACCTTGAAGGGCTTGGCCTGGAGGTCACGGAAACGGATCTTGGTGAGTGGATTATTCAGCTGCGCCATGAGGGACCCTCGCACATGGTCATGCCGGCGATCCATCTTTCCCGGTACCAGGTGGCCGATCTGTTCAGCGATGTCACCGGCCAAAAACAGGCAGTCGACATCGAACGCCTGGTCAAGGTCGCCCGCCGGGAACTGCGGCAAAAATTCGTGGAAGCCGACATGGGCATTTCGGGCGCCAACTTTGCCATTGCCGACACCGGCACCATCGGGCTGACCACCAACGAGGGCAACGCCCGCCTGGTGACCACCCTGCCGCGGGTCCATGTGGCCCTGGTGGGACTGGAGAAACTGGTTCCCACCCTGAAAGATGCCTCGCAGGTCCTCAAGGTTCTGCCACGCAATGCCACGGGCCAGGCGATCACCTCCTATGTCACCTGGATCACCGGGGCCAATGCCTGTGCCGCGGCTGAGGACGGCCGTAAGCAGATGCACATCGTTTTTTTAGACAACGGTCGGCGCGCGCTTTCCACGGATCCGATTTTTTCCCAGGTCCTGCGCTGTGTGCGCTGCGGCGCCTGCGCCAATGTCTGCCCGGTGTATCGCATGGTGGGCGGCCATCAATACGGTCACATTTATATAGGTGCCATTGGCTTGATCATCACCTATTTTTTTCATGGTCGCGAAAAAGCCAGAAACCTGGTTCAAAACTGCATCAACTGCGGCGCCTGTAAAGCAGTGTGCGCCTCCGGGATTGACTTGCCGCGCCTGATCAAGGAGGTTCATGCCAAGGTCCAGGACGAAGAGGGGCATCCCATTAAAAGCCTCATGCTGGCCAAGGTCTTAAAAAGCCGCAAGCTGTTTCACACCCTGTTGCGATCGGCCAGGATGGCCCAAAAGCCGGTAACCGGGGGCACGCCTTACTTGCGTCACCTGCCTCAAATTTTTGCCAGGGAACACAATTTCAGAGCCTTGCCGGCCATTGCAGAGAAACCTTTCCGGGACCGCTGGGCCAAAATCAAACCTCAGGTCACCGCCCCCCGCTGTCGTGTGGCCCTGTTTTCCGGATGTGTTCAGGATTTTGTCTATCCCGAGCAATTGGAGGCCGCGGTAAAATTGCTGGCCGATCAGAAGATCGCCTTGGAATTCCCCATGGATCAATCCTGCTGCGGGCTTCCGGTGGAGATGATGGCCGAGCAGGAGGCGGCCAGGGATGTAGCCCGGCAGAATCTGAAAGCTTTAACTTCAAAACCCTATGACTACATTGTCACATTGTGCGCCTCATGCGCATCCCATCTGAAGAATGCCTATCCCCGGCTGCTGGCTGCAGATGCTGAATTGGGTGCCCAGGTGGCCGGCTTTGCGGACAAGGTATTGCCCTTTTCAGTATTCATGGAGAAGCTCGGGGATCTGTCGCAGGGCTTCGAGCCTTCTGCAACCAAGGTCACCTATCATGCCCCTTGCCACTTGTGCCGGGGGTTGGGCGTGATAGAACCCCCCCGGCGACTGATTCATAAAGCGGGCTATGAATTTATACCGGCCGAAGAAGAGCAGACCTGCTGTGGATTCGGCGGCACCTATTCCAGCAAGTTTCCGGATATTTCCGCGCAGATTCTCAATAAAAAACTGGACGACTTCGGCAAGACCGGCGCCGAGATCCTGGTCACTGAATGTCCCGGTTGTGTGATGCAATTGCGAGGCGGTGCAAAAACACGGAAAGATGGTTTCGAGGTCATGCATCTTGCTGAATTGATGGTTCGAAATAAAAAATAATAGGTTTGGTTGGCTTCTATAAGTAACTTGCTACAGGTGCGCAGTATGATGTTGGTTACTGAATAGCATAGGCAGAATAAAAATAGGAGAAGCCAATGATCAATCTACGTGTTATGTTATCTTTTTGCGGCATTTTTTTTACAGACCTCACGCAATCCAATTTTTGGAAAACAACGCTTGTTTCTCAGTTTTTCAACTAAAGGATACTTTCTCTATCCTTGAGATCCGCTCTGCTAACATGTGCGACATGGCTAATTATGGCACAATTTTCGATTTAAATGGGGTGACACTTTTCCCGCCTTCTCGATTTTGATCAGGCCATTTTTCAGCAGCCACTGCTTGGCCGCGATTCTCCATTCCACGTTGGTAATTTGGGGTCTGCCAGCCCGGTCCGCAATCTTGGCTGCCAGTTCCTGGATCCATTGGAAGATACTTCTTCGTTCACGTTTGGAGTAGCGAATACGATCCCTTCCAAAATACGTGCCGCAGGCTGTGCGATTTTCAAGGCAGCGTCGCGGTGTGTGATTCAACTCATGGGCTGCGGTTTCCGATAACAGAAAAGATGATTCCAAGGTCGTGGCCTTCCACTGCCAGCGTTTTAAAAAGTCTTTGAACTCCCTTTGGGTTCGTTCGATCGCCCCATTGTACGAAGGGGTTTTGGGCGGACTATTAATCGGGATCACCCAGGCCTTTTCCAGCACTTCGTTTACAGTGGAATGATTCAGATTGCCCCCGTTGTCTCGCTTGCAAAATAGCGGTGGGCCGAAGCGGTCGAACAGATAGGATAGATGGCCGGCCACCTCTTCGCCGCAGGGCAGACTCCCCGAGGCGATCGGCGGCAGCTTGTAACGCGAACAAAGGTCCGTCAGGTTGTGCAGGTGAAGCTTTCCCGAGACCGTATCGCTCTTTTGACAATCGTCCATCGCCCAGGCCAGGTTTGGCCGAAGCCAGCTGACACGGCACGTTTCGGCTTTCCGACGGTGCTTGCTTTCGTTGCGTGCCTCGATAACCAGCGCGTTCAATTCCCTGCGGGATATGGACTCGCCGAAAGTACCGTAAAGCTCACGGGTGCCATGGCTGCGTTTGGGGCCATGATCCAGATCCCGGATCTTGGCTTTCAGCTCGTTCAGATTCAACGGCCGCACCTTCTTCGGGCCACGCTTTCCCACGGCAGGCAACCCGTTGGCAAGGCGCTCTTTCCACCGCATCAGCGTGCGGTGCCCTCTCAATTGAGTAAATATCCGCACCCAGAGGGCGCGGCTTTGAAAAATCCCCCCATAGGGGGGACGAGGCCCTGCCCCCATAAAGGGGGCGGGCCATGAAAGTTGTGCCGCGATATGAAATCTAATCGATCAACTGAAGCTGCTCCGTTAATTTCTCTTTCTTTTCCTGATAACGCACATACTTGCGTATCATTTCAGCATCCAGACCAACGGTATCTGCACAATACCCCTTGGCCCAAAAATGATTCCCCCAGTATCGATGCTTCCTTAGATTACGGAACTGACGAAATACGCGCATGGCCGTTTGGCCCTTTAATCGCCCCATCAATGTGGACACGGCAAGTTTGGGTGGAATCATCACCACCAGATGCACGTGGTCCGGTTGCACGTTCAGTTCCACAACTTCGCACTTGGAAAAACCGCAGATCGCATGAATGCTGCTTTGACAGCATTCTTGGATCGCTCCGGTCAATACCCGGTACCGATACTTGGGAACCCAGACAATATGATACTGACAATGCCATATCGTGTGTGATAACTTTCGAAATCTGCTCACTGCTCCCTCCTTACATTTGATGTTGCGGCAACAACTTCATGTAAGGATAGCAGTGAGCGGCCTTTACGACCATGCCCATTCGGGACCGGCAAAGCCAGTCCCCTTTACCCCACCCAAAGGGTGGGGGTTTCTAAGACCGATCTAAAAGAAGAACCCTTATGCAGCCTCGTCTATTTCTACAGCGGGTTTCTTCGAAACCAACACAATTTCCGTCAAAATCTTGGTGCCCTGCCAGTCGTTTTCGAATATGGATGTATCGATTCCACAGTTGTGTTCGAAAATAATATCGGTATCCTGCTTAAACCGTTCATACTTTCCAACCGTCCGATATTGAAAAAATTTAACGCCAGACATCCGAAAAGGGCAGTCGGACTGGGGGAGTATAAAAACGGCATGATCAGCAATTTTCATGGCGATTTCAGCGGCCATGTACTGGGACGGGTGTTTATGCAGCCAGCTGTTATTCGCCTTGATGCCATAAGGTGGGTTGGAGATTACCTCGTCGAACCAGCCAAGGTTTTTGTATGTCTTTTCGTCGAACGCATCGGCCTTGACCCAGGATGCCTCGGGCAAGATCCGCTGGCCGACGCGAACGAATTCCGGGTTGTTCTCAATGCACACGATATCGATACCTTCATCACCGCCGCAGGTGATATGGTTGTACCATGTTTGAAGCGCGATACGTCCGATACCGGCACAAAGGTCCAGCACACGCTTTTTTGCCTTGTTGAGTAATTCAATCTGCATCTCGCGGGCAATGCTCATGGGGGTGAAAAAAATTCCGTTCACGCCCACGTTGTGCTCGGCCATGGGGTGATAGTTTTCTGCAATGAAAAACCGATCCTCGACGGTTAGTTTCCTGCCACTGTTGACTATGGCCATCGCTTTTTCATGCGCTTTTGTAGCGGATTTAGAAATTTTCAAGAGCATCCTCCTGTAGTTGAAAATAGTTGATCCCATGATACCATAATTACCCTAAAAAATCAAGAAATAAAAATGACAATAAATCAAAATAAAGTAGCCTCATAAAGCGGGGTTTATCTATCTCTACTCATACGAAAATTAGCGAAAGGCTATCGTGGTCACACTTTATTTATAGCCAAACATTCCTCTGATGACGCATGGAAGCAGGCAAAGAAGAGTCGGTTCCACGTGTAATAGGAAATATCTGATAGCCATTATAACCCTGTTTTTTGGCCACGATGTAATATTGTGACATCAAATATTACTCGTTGGAAATCTGGGTAAAAGCCGACAGCTAACTGTCAAGTTTAAAACCAAGTGAAATCTAAAAATTATTGGATTTTAGTAGGAAGAAGGGGTATATGAGCGCAGGTAATTAATCTGCCGGCGCAAATGTGCCGTTAAAATGTCCAATCGAGAAACCTTGAAACTGGAAAAATGGCTGTGGGCCAAAAATGAAATTATTTTAGACGGAAATAATGGCGGAAAATCGGCAAACAACGATGGCGGAAGATCAAAAATTCAAGGTGAGGGCAGGGTGTTTTGGTGATGTTTTGGTGACTAAAAATAGAAATCAAATAGCTGATATTATTAATAAAATGGCGGAAGTGCATGGGAATCGAACCCACCCGGGACGGTATTAGCGCCCCACACCGGATTTGAAGTCCGGGAGCCTCACCAGTAAGCTGCGCACTTCCGCGTAATTGGCCCTTTTATGAAGGGGTTTGTCCTTTTTGTCAATAGGCGACGGCAGCGCAGCAAGAAATAAATTTTTGCGAATTCAGAAATTGCCGATAGATCGGAAAAAAACGAATGCACGCACATTTTGATTGCTTTTCCGGAATCAGTGGAAACATGTTCCTCGGCGCCTTTGTCGATATGGGCGTTCCTATCGATTGGCTGCAAAAGCGGATTCATGGCCTTGGTCTCGAGCAAGTCCATATCGTTGCCCGGGATGTCAAGAAAAATGGTATTGGCGCGAAACAAGTAACGGTCATCGAAAAAGGACATTCGCATCCCAGAAATTACAGGGATATCGTGCGCCTGATTGAGGTTGGGGCTTTGAGCGACAAAGTGAAAATGGCCTCAAAGGATATATTCAGCCGCATCGCCGAGGCCGAAGCGAAAATTCACCGGTGCGAAAAAAAAGACGTCCATTTTCACGAAGTGGGTGCGGTGGACAGCATCGTCGATATTGTCGGGGCGGCCTTGTGTATCGACTATTTGAACATCGAATCCTTTTCCTCCTCACCGTTGCCCATGGGAAGCGGTTTCGTGGACTGTACCCACGGCCGATTGCCAGTTCCGGCGCCGGCAACCTTGGAAATTTTGACCGGAATCCCGGTGTACGGCGGCCCATCCGACGGTGAGCAGGTAACCCCCACGGGAGCGGGGATTATTGCCTCCATTGCCCAGGAATTCGGACCGATTCCCCCGATGACAATCGAGCGGGTCGGATACGGCAGCGGTTCCCGGGAGGGGCAGGAAACGCCGAATCTGCTTCGGGTCATTGCCGGAGAGCGGACGAAAGTGCCGTTGCAGATGGCCAGAGACGCGGTTTGTGTGGTCGAAACCAATATTGACGACATGAATCCGGAACTGTTCGGTTATGTGATGGAAAAATTGTTTCACCAAGGCGCTCTGGATGTTTGCCTGATTCCCGCGACCATGAAGAAAAATCGTCCGGGGACCAAGGTCGAGGTGCTTTGCCCACCTGAAAAAAAGGAGGCGGTCGTGGCCTGCATGTTAACCGAAACGTCCACGATCGGCGTCCGCTGCCAATGGGTGCATCGGGACATTTTTAAGCGATTTCACGCCACAGTGAAAACCCGCTTCGGTGACATTCAGGTCAAATGCGTTTTAGATCCTTCCGGGCGACGTCGTTGCACACCAGAATTTGATGCCTGTAAAAGGGTTGCCCAGGAAAAGAACGTTCCTTTAATAGAGATTTACGATGCCGTGACCGGTGCCGTGCAGGAAGAAGGCCTTCTGACAATGATGGATTGAACATTTTCAGGAATACCAACATTGATAAACTCGTAAAAAGGCGCATTTCCGACGGACTCGTAAAAAGGCCGAGATCAAGGCTTGCGAATCCTGAGGAATGAGGCGTACTTTGGCGTACGCCGCAGTGACGAAGGATGAAGCGTAACGCCGATATCGGCCTTTTTACGAGTCCGTCAACATTCAAAAGATATTCATGTCGACGATAAACGAGAAAACCATCGTTTTTGCAGCAACGTGGGGGCTGATCGGTTTTTCGCCCATTGCACCGGGAACCATCGGGTCGATTGCAGCCTTGCCATTGTGCCTCCTGATATCCGCATTGGACACTGTCTGGGGTGCGATTTTTCTGCTGGCGCTGATTTTTTTTTCCGTCTGGATCGCCCACGGTGCCGAAAAAATCGTCGGGCAGCGGGATCCGGGTCTGGTGGTCATTGACGAAGTTTGCGGAATGGCTGTGACCCTGTTTGCATTTCCATTTAGTCCGGTTTTTGTCATCGGGGGATTTGCTTTGTTCCGGGTCTTTGATATACTCAAACCTTTTCCGATCCGGTGGTTCGATAAAAATGTCAAAGGCGGGTTGGGAATTATTCTGGACGATATCATCGCGGGGATTTTTGCCAATGTGGTTCTGCGATGCATAATCTTAATTATTTTATAAAAGAAAGGCGTTAGGCTGTTTTGAAAAAAAATGAATCCACCGATGCCGCTCCGAAGAAAAAAGGAGCACTGCGTGAAAATATCGAAGCGATCATTGTTGCCGTTATACTGGCGCTGTTTATTCGCACCTTCGTGGTTCAGGCGTTTAAGATTCCATCCGGCTCCATGAAGGACACGCTGTTGATCGGCGACCATATCCTGGTGAACAAGTTCATCTACGGAGTTAAAGCGCCATTTTTGCACAAGACCATGATTCCCATCAAAGACCCGCAGCGGGGGGACATCATCGTATTCGAATTTCCCGAAGATCCCAGTAAGGATTTCATCAAACGGGTGATCGGGCTGCCTGGAGATGTCGTCGAGATTCGAAACAAGAAGCTGGTTGTGAATGGTAAACGCATCAAAGACGCCCACAGCATCCACAAAGATCCGAAAATATTTCCCGCCCGCTTGCAACCCAGGGATAATCTGGGCCCGATCACTGTTCCCGAACACAAGCTTTTCGTCATGGGCGACAACCGGGATTTTTCCTATGACAGCCGTTTTTGGGGGTTTGTCGATCTTTTAGCGGTAAAAGGCAAGGCCTTTATCATTTACTGGTCATGGGACAAAGAGAATTTCGGTGTGCGATGGGGCCGTCTGGGGCATTTGCTGGAGTAGGGAAGACGATTCGTTTTAAAAGCCATTTGCTGATTGAATGCCTCGCCGGACCGGTCCGGACAGCTTCGGGTCGTTCGGGCTTAATTGAATACCATTAAAAATGTATCCTTTATAATCGGAGTTGTTCAATGGCAGCAAATCAAGCCAGCATTTTGGTTGTCGACGACGAGCTGAGCATGCGCGAACTCCTCGAATACATGCTGGAAAAAGAGGGGTATCGCGTTGTCTGTGCGGCCAATGGCAAAGAGGCCCTGTCCAGGATCGAAAAAGATCGCTACGACCTGATGCTCTGCGACATCCGTCTGGGAGACATGACCGGCCTGGAGGTGCTTAAGGCATCCAAAAAGAAAAACCCGCATGTCACGGTGATCATGATTTCCGCCTTCGCAACAACCGAAACGGCGGTGGAGGCCATGAACCAGGGGGCCTTCGACTACGTTCCCAAACCGTTTCAAAACGAGGAGCTTCTTCAGGCCATCGCCAATGCCCTGGAGCGCAAAACCCTGGAGAGGGAAAAGCGGGTCATCGAAGACGAGCTGAAGAGCAGCGTCCATTTTGGCAAGATCGTGGGCAACAGTGCCCGCATGCAGCACATCTACGAAATGATTCGACAGGTTGCCAGAACCCGGAGCAGTATTTTGATTACCGGCGAAAGCGGCACCGGAAAAGAGTTGATTGCCAAGGCCATTCACGAGCAGAGCGACCGGGCGGATCATCCGTTCGTGACTATTAACTGCGGAGGAATTCCCGAAACCTTGCTGGAAAGTGAATTCTTCGGTCACCGCAAGGGCTCGTTCACCGGTGCGACCTCGGATAAAAAAGGCTTGATGGAAATTGCCCACCAGGGAACCCTGTTTCTGGACGAGGTGGCCGAATTGAGCGTGCCCATGCAGGTCAAACTGCTGCGTGCGGTCCAAGAGCTTGTGTTTCGGCCGGTGGGCGGCACCCAGGATATTGCCGTGGACATCCGGATTATTTCGGCCACGAATAAAAAATTGGAAGACGAGGTCATCGCGGGCAATTTCCGCGAGGATCTGTTTTATCGGCTGAACGTGATCGAAATCAAGGTGCCGCCGTTGCGGGATCGAAAGGGGGACCTGTTGCCCCTGGCCCAGCACTTTCTGGAAAAATACTCCCGGGAACTGGGAAAAGAGGTCACCAAGTTTTCCTCCTATGCCATCGATTTGATGAAAAAATACAATTTTCCTGGTAATATCCGTGAGTTGGAAAACCTGATCGAGAGAAGCGTGGCCCTGTCCAGTACCAACATCCTTTTGCCGGACAGCCTGGCCATGTCCATCCATAAGAAACGGTGGATCGAGGGCGTGCGCAATCGTCGCTTCGATATCGACGAAGTGGCGCAAGGCGTGAACCTGGACAGCATCCTCGAGGAAATCGAGCGCGCCTATATCGAAAAGGCCATGGAATGCACGGATGGAAACAAGAACAAGGCGGCCGAGTTGCTCGGCCTGAGCCTGCGGTCATTCCGGTACCGGGTCGATAAGCTTAATCCCAACTAGCCCATCCATTACGCACAATCGAAAAAAATTAAACCTTTCCAAGCCAAGGGCGATATAAAAAGTATCGGGTAAGCGTTTGAAGGGTACCGCATCTGCTTTGTTCCCGGATGCTTGAAGTACAACCGGTACGACTGCGCACGCGTCGCCGCGCATCTGCGGGCCCCTTCAAACGCTTACCGGCCGAGCAAACGCCATATAGCGGATGTCTTAACCCTGTGAACAGGTACAATCGTGATATTCGACCGCACAAGCAGACAGTGTCAGGGCAATGACAATTTTTGGCAAGCGGGAACAAATTTTGATCCTGATCGATATCAGCGAACCGGAAAAAACGGTTCGGAAAGATTAAGCAAAGATAAATTACATATGAAAACGGATAGATAGAAAATTAAGATAAAATTTTTAAAGATGGCATATACAGTGCATTAATCGATTCCAACAAAGTTTGACAAAGAGAGCCAGACAACGGGTAACAGGTTTTCAGAATTTTCATTAACCACCACCAACTAACTTTTTAAACTTTCAGGAGGGTTCACATGCTTAGCAAAATGAGAACAAACAACAAAGGTTTCACACTGATCGAATTGATGATCGTCATCGCCATCATCGGTATCCTGGCGGCCATCGCGATCCCCAACTTCATCGCCTACAGAAACAAGGCCTTCTGCAGCGCGGCGGAGACCGATGCGAGCAGCGTCGCTGCTGGAATCGCCGACTATTTTTCGATTCCATCGCATACCGCCATCGCTACGACGGATATTGGCTACTCGCCTTCCGGGAACAATACTTTCACCATTACCGCCGCCGATCCGAGTGACAGTATCACCATTACGGTTACCGACGCCAGCGGCCGCTGCCCGACTGACTACCAGACTGCAAGCAGTCAATGGAATAACAGTGTTTATACGGTCACCATGATGCCGTAATGAGACTCCTGTACCTCAGAAAATAGGAATAAAAAGGAGACAAGGCAGCTTGTCTCCTTTTTTTATTGAATTGTGGAAAGCCATGCCCTCTGGGGCATGGTCCTATTTCAACATCTTTGCCGTATAATGCGTATATTATAATTTGCAGATATCGCCAATGGAGAAAGAACTCAAATCCGAGATGCCAAGGGCATCTATTGCTTTTCTTCTTTTAGTACTGTTGATTTTGCCTATCTACAGCAACACCTTTCAGGCTTCCTGGCATTTTGACGACAAACCAAATATACTTGACAATCAAAGGCTGCACATTAAAAATCTCCTGCCCTCATCCATTGTGCAAACCTTTTTTTCCTTAGGTGGAACTGAAACGTTTTGGCGCCCGTTACCGAACCTTAGCTTGGGACTCAACTGGTATTATGGCCAAGATAATACCCTTGGCTATCACGTGGTGAATCTGACGATCCATATACTGACCGCCTTTCTACTGTTTTTGGCCTGCCGAGCCTTGCTGCAGGCACCTCAACTGAAAGACCGCTATCGACAGCCACAGGCAATACACTTTATCGCTTTGCTGACTGCTGTTTTATGGGCCATCAACCCTATCCAGATTCAGGCGGTCACCTATATCGTCCAGCGCATGGCCTCCATGGCAGCCATGTTTTATATCGCCAGTATCTACTTTTTTATCAAAGCCCGCATGGCCGCTTTCCTCAAAACGAAATTATTGCTTTTTACTGCCTGTTCGTTATGCGCGGGTTGTGCCTTGATGTCGAAGGAAAACGCAGCCTTGCTGCCTTTCAGCCTATTGCTTCTGGAAATAACTTTTTTTAGGAGCGTCGACCTGCTGCAATGGGCGAAAACACATGCCTTGGCTCTGACATGCGGTGCGTTGGCTGCGGTTGGAATCATTTTTTTTCTATTCTATACCGGTAGCTTGGATTTTCTTTTTCGTGGTTATACTCTCAGAACCTTTACCCTGTGGGAGCGCCTGTTGGCGCAGCCCAGAATCGTCCTTTTTTACATCAGCCAGATTTTTTACCCGTTGCCTTCCAGGCTGTCCATCGCCCACGATGTAACGCTTTCACCATCGTTGTTTTTTCCATGGACGACCCTGCCGGCCATTTTGGTTATTGTTGTGATGTTGGGCTTGGGCATCAGAATGCTGAACAAATGGCCTCTGGTCAGCTTTGCCATTCTTTTCTTTTTCTTGAACCATGCGATCGAATCGACGATCCTTCCGTTGGAGTTGATTTTCGAGCACCGTAACTACCTTCCGTCATTATTTGTTTTTTTACCGATAGCCGCAGGGTTATGGACCTTGTTCGATTCTTACCGTTTAAAAAATCGTTTTATGTTCAACCTGCTGGTCGGTTGCCTGGTCCTCGTGATGATTGGGCTGGGATGCTTCACCTATATCCGTAACCGGGACTGGCGGAACGAGACCACCCTGTGGTATGACGCCATGAAAAAGGCGCCCATGGATGCTCGCCCTCCCTGGACCGTGGCCATCAACCTTGCCTGGGATAAAAACGTTCAAATGGTAGAATTGGATGTCGCTCTGGCCCTATTTGAAAAAGCCCTGACATTGAATCAGGTGGGCAATACGCTCGACGCTCATATTTTGCGAAATATGGGGTTGATTTACGCGCATAAAGGTGACCACGAACAGGCCCGGAAATGCTTCGAAAAAGGTATCCGCATTGATCCCAATTATTTAAAAAACCGCTATAATTTGATTCACACGCTCGTAAGGGAAGGGGAGTGGGATGCCGCTATTGAACAGACGGAAAAGGGCATCGCCGTGGCAGGTGCCGGCCGGTCATTCGAGTTTTTTAAGTTGAAAGGCTATATCCTGCTTTTGCAACAGCGTCCTGAAGAAGCGCTCGTGTTTTTAAGAAAAGCACTATCCATGAATCCTGAGGACGCGCATGTATTACTGGACACCGGCACTGCCCTCAGTCGTATGGGGAAGTATGTAAACGCCGGATTTCTTCTGAACAGGGCAATCAAGGAATCACCGCACGCCATTCGGACTCACTACGCTTTGATAGAAAATAGTATCAAAGCGAAGAAAATGCAAAAAGCGCGTTTATACACCCGAAACATGTTGGGCCGTTTCAAGGTTAAAGCGGTGATCGATGGGTTGAATTCAAGACCTGACAACCACACCACGGTACCCATGGCATCAGAGATGCTGGCGCCGCTAATAAAAAGTGAGTTGCTCCGGATGTCAACAGAATTGGTGGAACCATCCAGCTAGTTAATGAAAAAACGATCTTACCTGTGAAAACCCCAAAAAGCATAAAGCCGCTGCCATTTCCTTTTTATTTCTGGCCTGTTGCCGCTATCGCCCTATCCGGGTTGGTCGATTCCGTTTATCTGAGTGTCTCCCATTACCGGGTACACACCGATATGGGTTATCATAGCTTTTGTGCGGTTTCCAAAGCCATCAATTGCGATACGGTCTCCCAGAGTCGATTCTCTATCTTTTTGAATGTTCCGGTCCCCGTGTGGGGCATCTTCGGTTATCTTTTTTTTATGGTGCTGCTGGTTTTTGTAAGCAAAACCGCTACCCAGGAAAAAAGTCGGCTATGGCCGACACTTTTCATGGTGGCGCTGTGTTTTTCACTTTACAGCATCGTTTTGGCTCTTATTTCAACTTTTTACATTCGTAGCTATTGCATCATGTGTATTGCCAGCTATGCGGTCAATCTTCTTCTGCTTTTTTATTGCTGGCTGATCCATCGCCGCTTCAGCCGCCTGTCTTTGATGGCTGGGCTGAAAGAAGATTTCCTTTTCATCCTTAAAAATAGAATCAAGAGCGCGGTTTTAATCGGCGGTTTTTTAGCCCTTTTTGTAATGCTGGGCGTATTCTTTCCGGCTTATTGGGAAATGTCTCCCCCGATCGTAAATAGAGACATACCCTCTGGAATAACAGCAGACGGGCACCCCTGGATTGGGGGAGAGGACCCGATACTCACAATCACCGAATTTACCGATTACCAGTGTTTTCAATGCACGAAAATGCATTTCTATCTGCGGGAGCTTGTGGAAGACAACCCTGAAAAAATCCGGTTGGTTCACCGTCATTTTCCCATGGATCATGCCTATAATCCACTGGTGAAAGAACCGCTTCATGTGGGTTCCGGAAAAATGGCCCTGTATTCCCTTTATGCAGCGGAAAGGGGCAAGTTCTGGTTGTTCAACGACATGCTTTTCGATGTCGACACTAGTAAAGGACACTTCAATCTGAGGGGAATGGCCAAAAATGCCGGGTTTGATGTTTACGATCTATCTCGAGCGGTTAAGGATCCTGGGCTGCAAAGAAAACTCCTTATCGACATTCGGGATGGGTTGAGGCTGGGTGTAACGGGCACGCCTACCTATATCATAGACGGTGAAGTCTATGTGGGAAACATACCGCCGGAGAAAATTGCCTCTGTTTCGAAAGAGTGATACTAAAGGAAATTTCGATAGATAGAAGTGGCGTGGTGAGAAAGTCCGCAAGCCAAGGATGCCGGTTGCTTACACTATGCACGAAAAGAAATAAATCGGGCCGTCATATATGAATGCAGAGATAAGTTATAATAAACGAAGTCCTATTGGTGAGCTTTTGCTGTTGCTGATCATGATTTTTCTCGCATACGTGAATACATTCCATGCTTCGTGGCACTTGGATGACATCAGTAACATCGTTCACAATCAGAACGTCCATGTTTCTTCTCTTACTTTTGAGGACTGGGCCAAGAGCCTACGGGCTCCCTTTTCCGATCCCACCGAGAAGTCGTTCGACCTATATCGCCCGGTGGCGATGCTGACATTCGCGCTTAACTGGTATTTTGGCGGCACCAACGTTTTTGGATATCATCTGATTAACATCACTATTCATTGTGCGACGGCGATATTTTTGTTCTTTACTTGCTCCGAACTATTGAAAGCGCCCAACCTAAAGGGGCGTTTTCAAGGCCATGAATACATGGTTGCTTTTCTGGCTGCCGCCCTATGGGCCTTGCATCCTATCCAAACCCAAGCTGTTACCTACATCGTCCAGCGGATGGCGAGTTTGGCTGCTCTTTTTTACATCGCCGGCATTTATGCCTTCATCAAAGGGCGGACATCACATGCAATAGGGCCTAAGATCTCTCTTTACGGGTTGAGCCTGTTCGTTTTTTTGCTGGCCATGGGCAGCAAGCAGAACGCGGTAACCTTACCCATTGCACTGCTTCTCATAGAGCTTGTTTTTCATTCAGATTTTGAATTTTTTCGAAATGGCAAAGGATTGTGGATTATAGCGGCCATTTGTACTGCGTTCATGATTCTAATGTGTCTGATTGTCTATTTATACTCTGATAGTCTTTCGGCCAATATTTTAACGGGCTACGAAAGACGACCCTTTTCGATGTATGAACGTTTCATAACCCAATTTAGGGTTCTGTGCCTTTATTTATTTCAGATTATTTACCCGATACCACAACAGTTTTCCATCATACACGCGATCCAATTCTCCACTTCCCTGACAAGTCCCTGGACAACACTGCCGTCAATGCTCGGCATTGGCTTGCTCGTTGTTCTATCCTTAGGATATATGAATCGGTTCCGGTTGCTCTCATTTGCCGGTTTGTTTTTTTTTCTCGGTCATAGCGTCGAATCGTCGATCCTACCTCTTGAACTGGTTTTTGAGCATCGCAATTATCTTCCTACATTGTTCATTTATTTGCCCGTTGCCGCTGGGATTCAATCCATGCTAAACCAGTATCGACAACGAAATGCAGTGATTTACTATTTTTTATCAGCGTTCGCAGCCCTTTTGGTAGTCGGCTTCGGTTTTTCCACCTATAGCCGTAATATGGTTTGGGCATCGGAAAAAACACTCTGGCAGGATGCATTGAATAAAGCGCCGTCTTTAGCCCGTCCCCATCAAGCGTTGGCCATGGCGCTTGAAAATGAAGGCCGTTTCAATGAGGCCATCTTTCTGTACCAAAAAGCCCTAACACTCGATGCTCCCGAACCCCAATATTCACGTTTCAATTCCTTGGGGAATATCGGAAACATATTGAAAAAATTGAAAAATTATAAAGAAGCCGTGGCGTATTTAACGGCTGCCACAAAGATAGAAAGCGGTCCTTACGCCAATCGGGTGCGCTACAATCTGGCACTCTGCCTGCTGAATACCGGGCAGGAAAAAAAGGCCCTTGAAGAACTTAAGATACTAATTTCAAAAGAACCTCGCAATCCCCGCTATTTGACGGCAAAAGGATTCGTTCTTCTTCAACAGGGAATGGCTGACGCAGCTTTGAATAATTTTAGAATGGCATTGAATCGGATCCCAAATGATCCGAACACGCTAGTGTGTATAGGAATGGCATTGAATGCCCAAGGGGCCTTCCAGCGAGCGGACTGGTATTTAAATTTAGCAAAAGACAACGCCCCACGGAACCATGTCATCCATTTTTGTCTTCTGCAAAACGCCATTGCCATGCACGATGATAAGCGAATCGATAAATACCTGTCCGATTTAAGCGACCTATATAGTATGCCCCAACTGATCGCTTTTTTAAAAGAAAGCGTCCGAGGGATTCATTTCATCAGGGAAATGTTTGTTCCCATCGATGACACGGTTATTCTCCCATATATGAATCAATACTGGGAAGGCATTGCCGACCGCCTCTAATTGGTGATATGGGTATATTTCGGTCCGTTTCCTGCGCCGGCGTGCATGCAAATGGTCTCTGGGAAATTAAAAACAAGAATTGACGTCAATGAAGAGTCGGGGAGAAGCTGCTTTAATTAATGCGCTGTTGGTTGCGCTTTTAACGACAATGATAATCAGCGTTGTCATTCTCGCTTCGGTCCCTCCTGTCAGTCGCGATGCACTGATCCATCATCTATCAATACCGAAATTGTGGATAATGAACGGTGGAATGGTTGAAACGCCTAACCTAATATATTCATACTACCCCATGAATATTGATTTGCTGTATGCCATCGCGATGCTATTCGGCAATGACATGATCCCCAAATACATCCACTTGCTTTTCGCCTTGGGAACGGCATGGATGATCTATTCCTTTTTAAAAGTTCGAACCAACCACAGCTTCGGTCTTCTGGGTGCGTTATTATTTTTGTCCATTCCGGTTATCGTCAAACTTTCCATAACCGCCTACGTCGATCTCGGGCTGATTTTTTTTTCGTGGACTTCGATAGTCTGCTTATTTAAATGGGCCCGTTCTCCCCATTCCTTGAAGTATTTGATTGTTGCCGCCATTTTTTGCGGGCTGGGACTGGGCACCAAATACAACGGATTGCTTGTATTTTTACTGTTGTCGCTGCTTGTTCCGATACTATACATCCGTAGCACCAATCAGGAGCACCACCAGCTTAGATACAGCATTGGTTATTCATTGATATTTGCTCTTATCTCACTTGCCGTTTTTTCACCTTGGATGATCCGCAATACTGTGCTGACGAGAAATCCCATTTTCCCACTTTACGATAAACAAATTTACGGCGAATCCCGTATTTCAGGGATTTCAAATAAATCCATGAAGCCGTGGCTGCTTAGGAAACTGATTTATAAAGAAACCGCTGTGGAAACGGGGATGATACCCTTGCGCATTTTTTTTCAGGGCAAAGACGATAACCCCAAATTTTTTGACGGCAAACTCAATCCGGTCTTGATCATATGCCCGCTTCTTCTTTTTCTTCCATACCGGAAAACCGATGGCCGATTGGCACTGGAAATTTCAATTTTGTATGTATTTTCAACATTTTTTATTTTATATGCCAGTTTCATGGTAGACATGCGGATCCGTTATATTGCTCCGGTCATTCCGCCCCTGGTGGTACTGAGCATATTGGGAATCCGGAACAGTTTACAATGGATCGAAGGATTCGGAAGCAGGCCGATGTTTTCTATCTGCCGATGGACCATCGTGGGGTTCGTAGCGAGCATGCTGGCGCTAAATGTGGCTTATGCCGGCAGGCTCTTTCACTCGGTGGATCCGCTACCGTTCTTAGTGGGAAAAATATCGCGTGAAGCCTATCTCGAGGCTAAATTGCCGGAATACGCCGCCATACAGTATCTTAACCAGATCCCTGATCCTGACATAAAAATTATGGCCTTGTTCTTGGGAAGGCATTTATATTATTTTGATAAAAAAGTTGATTTCGATTATCAGGCTTTTGCCAAAATAGTCAGCAGCTCGGCCCAAAACAGCATTTCCAGGCAATTGGAAAGCAATGGCTTTTCCCATTGTATCATCGGTATGGATCGCTTCACGATGTGGGCCAATAAAACCTTTACGAAAGATCAAATCAGCACCGTTAAACAATGGTTGAAGGAAGAGTGCCAATTGCTTTTCTCTAAAAACGGGTATGTTGTGCTTGATTTGACACCCAAAGCGTATGCGTCCCCCGACCAAAAAGAGAGAGGTTCAATTCACCGCCATGCACAAGAATAAACGGATTTGCGTTGTTGTTCCGGCGCATAATGAGGAAACTCAGATTGATAGGGTCATCCAGACCATCCCGGATTATGTGGATGAGATTGTTGTGGTCGATGATGCCAGTTCCGATGAGACTGTGGCGGTTGTCGGACGCCAAATGGAAAGATCGGAGAGAATCAATCTGATTGAGCACCCAGTCAATCAGGGTGTCGGTGGTGCCATCGCCTCAGGCTATAAGTGGGCTCGGGATCACAATATGGACGTGACGGCAGTTATGGCTGGCGACGGTCAAATGGCGCCGGAGGATCTCGTCAAGATCATTGAACCGGTTGTATCTGGGGTTGCTGACTATTCGAAGGGCAACAGACTGTTCTATGGCGATGCATGGAAAATGATTCCCCATTATCGTTACCTGGGTAACTCTTTTTTATCACTGATGACCAAGATTGCGTCTGGCTACTGGCATTTGGCAGATTCCCAGAGCGGTTATACGGCCATTGCCCTGATAGCGCTAAAACGGATCGATCCGGATACGATCTATAAAAATTACGGCATGCCCAATGATCTTCTGATTCGATTGAATCAACATGATTTCAAGGTCTGCGATGTCAACATTAAGCCCGTTTACAATGTCGGCGAAAAATCGGGAATCAAACTCATGAAAGTCATCCCGAGGATATCTTGGTTACTTCTCAAAGGGTTCTGGAAAAGGCTTTTTTTTAAATATGTGATCAAGGATTTTCACCCTCTGGTTTTCTTTTATTGTTTTTCGTGTATTTTGCTGTCCGCCAGTTTTCCTTTAGCTGCAAGGATTATTTACAAGTGGATCGCTGTTGGTGATATCCCGGATATCAATACCATGGTGCTCATTTTTACGCTTATCAGCGGTTTTCAAATGCTTTTTTTCGGTATGTGGTTCGACATGGATTACAATAAAGAATTGGGCGCAGAAAAGAGACAAACGGTAAAGCCAGTTGGAAATAAAGACGCGGATTGTTAACCATAAGAATTCGAAAAGATGAATATTCTGATTGCATCGACAAGTTTTCCAGATAAAAATAACGATGATATTGCTGGTAAATTCGTTCAGAATGAGGCTCTTGCTTATGCCCTGAATAATGGCCACGTAAAAGTGCTGACGCCTCACCAACCTGGTGCAAAACTTAAAGAAAATATTCGCGAGAATTTGGATGTCATTCGGTTTAGGTATTTTCTGCCTGAGAAATTGCAGCGCCTAAAGGCACCCAACAAACCAATGTATGGTCAACGATCAATTTTTTCCTATTTTCAGCTCCCTATTTTATTATTTGTATTTTTCTGGCAACTGATTATCCACGGCAGATGGGCTGATATCATCCATTGTCAATGGACCCTTACTGCCCTCTTGGCCATGCCGTGCAAATGGCTCTACGGTAAACCGATTGTTCTGACAGTCCGGGGAAGTGATGTGCGGTTGTTGCCGAAATATTTGAATCGGTTTATTCATTGGAATGTAGATGCCGTTATCGATTGTTATGGCGATCAGAAATGGAACAATGACAACAAAAGAAATTTCCCCGCAAAATACATCAGACTGCCATTAATTGTTGAGCATTTTGCCACGACTGCTTTGAAAATGCCGAGAGATATGTCTGCGCCAATTCAGAACAGGAAAGATGTCTTTAAGATAATATACCTGGGGAGATTTGACAGGATAAAAATGGATGACGGGCTACCCATACTGCATTTGATCGATGCTGCCAAGCGGTTGGAACAATGTTATAAGGGTAAATTCCACATATTTTATATCGGCGATGGAGACCCCGCCATCTTGTCAGAAATGAAATCACGCATCAAGGCGCTAATTCAGCGCCACTGCATCACGTTGTTGGGTCCCAAAAGTTGCGTAAACGATTACTTGAGATTCTGTGACCTGGGGATTGGAGGTATTGCCTTCAATGCGGTCAGCCAGGAGTTTTCCATCCTTGGGAAACCTCAGTTATTATTCGAGGGGGATTACAATCAGGAGACGCCTTGGAGGAATAGAACGAATTGCCTGATGATTAAGGGGGGTGATGTAGATGAACTGGAGTATGCATTAGAGTATGCGCTCAAAAATAGGGAAAGTTTAAAAAAAATGGGTGGCAGGGCACAGATGATGATGAAAAAATATGTAAAAGATATGAAAGACGGCGGTGATGACTACCTTCATGCTTTTTCCAGCATTATCAACCAAGGATATCAATCATGATCAAGAAGAAAAAAATTTTTATAACGGGTGGCGCCGGTTTCATTGCCAACATGCTGATATCAATTTTGATCGATGACAACCTGATAACAGTATTCGACAATTTTCATCGTGATGTGTTGAGCAACAGCGGGCTTGCCGAGCATAAAAATCTGTCTGTCGAAAGTGGGGATGTCCTGGATTTCGACAGGGTGGTCTCGGCTATGTCAGGAGCGGATATTGTTATTCATGCCGCCGCGATTGCCGGTATCGATACCGTAATAAAAGAACCCACAAAAACCATGCGGGTGAACATGATCGGAACGGCCAACGTGCTTGAAGCGGCCAAGCTGAATGGCGTAAAGGGGCGGTTTGTTGATTTCTCAACCTCCGAAGTTTTCGGCAATCGCGCTTTGAACTCGACTGAAGATGATGACACCGTAACAGGCAGCGCAGGTGAGGCCCGGTGGACCTATGCCGTCAGCAAGCTGGCCGGCGAGCATTTGGCCATTGCCTACTGGAAAGAGTTCTCACTGCCGGTAGTATCGGTAAGGCCATTTAACGTTTATGGACCGGGGCAGGTAGGCGAAGGTGCCTTGCAGATATTTATCAAAAGAGCGATAGAGGATGAGGATATATTTATTTACGGAGACGGAAGCCAGATAAGGGCTTGGTGCTATGTGGATGACTTTGTGGCTGGGCTGCTGGCCTGCATCGAAAAAAAAGAAGCCATTGGAGAATCATTCAATATTGGCAATCCCAGAGCAGTTACAACCATATATGGGTTGGCTGAAACAGTGATCCGGGTTCTCAACTCCAAATCAAAAATCATATTCAATCCGGCCCTTTCTGCCGATATTGAACTGCGAATCCCTTCGGTAAAAAAGGCTGCGGAAATGCTTAATTTTCAAGCGATGGTTAACCTTGATGAAGGTATCGTGAAGACTGCCGAGTGGATCGGTAGAAACTTGATGTCGAGGAGATAACTTGATTCAATTAGCCAAACCGTACATACCTGAAAGAGCGATTAGCAGTGTGGTTGAAGTGATACAATCAGGCCGCCTCGTCCAAGGTGAATGGGTTCTGAAGTTTGAACAAGTTCTCAAAGACTACATCGGCGCTGGCCACGCCGTGCTTGTATCCTCTTGTACGGCTGCCTTGCACTTAGCTCTGGTGGCCGCGGGCGTTAAGCCTGGTGATGAAGTCATCCTACCTGCCTTCACATTCCCAGCAACTGCCAATGTCGTAGAACTCGTAGGTGCCAAACCTATTTTCGTGGACATCGATTTGGAAGATTATTGTATCGCTCCTTACAGAATTAAAGAGAAAATAAGCGCTAAAACCAAAGCCATCATGCCGGTTCATGAATTCGGACAGCCTGCTGATATGGAAACGATCATCGATATTGCAGGTCGCTATGGACTGAAAATAATTGAAGATGCAGCATGTGCCCTCGGATCCGAATACAAAGGGAAAAAGATTGGGAATTTTGGTATTGCAGGGTGCTTCAGCTTCCATCCCCGTAAAGCCATAACAACCGGTGAAGGCGGTTTGATTGTGACTAATGATGAGAAGGTGGCTGATCGCTTGCGAATCATGAGAAATCATGGAATCGTTCTGACTAATCAAAAAATCGATTTTGTTGAAGCCGGCTTTAATTTTCGGATGACAGAAATGCAAGCTGCATTAGGCTACAACCAACTCGAGCATATGAATGCAATGATTGACCACCGGAAAATGATTGCAATGGCCTATAATGAGTCATTGTCCTCTATTCAATGGATTCGTTTGCCGAGAATATTAGAAAACAGAAAAATGGTATTCCAGAGCTATCATATTTTGTTTGAGCAGCCTTATCAGAGGGGCCAGGCCATGGCTGCGCTGAAAAGCAACGGGATTGAAAGCAATATTGGGGCGTATGCATTAAATGGCCTTTCTTATTATAAAAGCAAATACTGCCTTAAAGATGACGATTTTCCCAACGCCGTGTCAGCATACCGCCGGGGCTTGGTGCTTCCCATGGGAAACCACCTGCAAGTTGAGGATGTTGAATACATTGCAAGTATCTTTAGGGAATTGAAAAATGTATAAACTGAATAAGAGCCATGGAGATGGATCCTATAATTTGTCCGATTTCAAAAAAATCGATCCGAGTGTCGTTTTTGAAAAAAACGTGCTCGTTTTTCATCCGGAGAACATTACGATTGGAAAAAATGTATATGTCGGGCATAATACAATTTTAAAAGGATATTATAACAATGAACTAATAATCGAGAGAGATACTTGGATCGGACAAAATTGTTTCTTTCACAGCGCCGGTGGCTTGATTATTGGTTCATCGGTGGGGATTGGTCCCTGTGTAAAAATTATAACCTCTGTCCACAATGATGAAAACACTTCCATCCCGTTGATAAGAAATCCCCTGCAATTTAAACAGGTCACCATCGGAGATGGAGCCGACATTGGCATCGGTTCGATCATCATGCCGGGCAGCCGGATAGGGGTGGGGGCTATTGTCGGGGCAGGTGCGGTTGTGACAGAAGATGTCCCGGATTATGCCGTCGTCGTGGGTATCCCCGCAAAGGTTATCAGGTACCGGAAGGAAAGATGTCAATAACACCTGGTACCATAAAAATCAAGGCGTCGGCGGCATATGCCGTCGGATTGCTGCTGCTATTTTACATTGCTGTCAAGATTTTCGGCAACCCTGAGTATTTGGTGTTGATGCGCCATGTGTCTTTTTCTCAGGTGATAATATCTCTACTGATAGGTTTTTTTTTGTTTCTCATCAATGGTTATATCCTGGCCTACTTGGTGAAACAACATTATTGGACAACGATCAAGTGCATCGACATGGTTGTGCTTCCTTTTATGATGCATCTGTTCAGCTATATTATTCCATTTAGGGGCGGGCTTCTTTTTTCTGCACTTTTCCTTAAAATCAAATACAATATACGGGTTACCGAGGGCATCGCCATCGGGGTTTTTACCCTGATTATCAGCCTGATCATCACCGGTTTATGCGGTATCTATTTTGCTGTAAGTAACGGAATGCTTTGCTCCGTGTGGTCATTTTTATCCATCCTTTTTATTCTTAGCCCTTTGGTCGTCGTTATCCTGGGGAGGTTTGTGCGAGACATTGAACTGAAGCCGGGTTCCGTACCAGATAAAATCAAAACCATTATTTGTTCCATAAGCAGCAGTTCGCAACGGCTCCTGACGGATTACAGGCGCAGCCTGGTCATATTTTTTCTGACCATCGCCAGCAATATTGGATATGTTATTTTTTTATATTTTATCGCCTTCATTCTCCAGATGAATACAACGATAGACAGGATCATTATGTTTGCCCTAATGATGCGTTTGTCCACCATCGTACGTCTTGCGCCAGGGAATTTGGGCGTTCAGGAATTTTTCTCTGGAGGCGCCTACTATATGTTAGGTGGCAGTCTAAATGATGGCCTCGCAATGGCCTTATTTGTAAGGTTCATTTCTCTCATGCTAACTTTTTTCATTGGGATAGGCGGTTTGCTCATGAATATGAATCGGATTAGGTTTCAGGAAATAAAACGACTTTGGAAAGAGACTGCACAATATAGTAATCTTTAAATACAAGATGGTTGCCTACCAAACATACATCCTTTTCTGAAATTCAGGGGGTCGTTTGCCGGCCAAATAAAACCCCTTAACCGATAAGGCCGGTGACAAAGGAAATCCACCTTGACAAGGTCCGATTTTTTGAATAATTTGTAATAGCTTAAAATTTTAAGCAAAATATTCAAAACAGGCGTTGCCCGAGCCCAAATTAACCTTTCAATCAAAACGGGCAGTTGCTACCAGATTGCAAATGCAGGCAGATTCTTTGTTTGCGTCGTTGTTGTTATCAATATGATTCCCTTTACGTGCCCGATCGAGTAACGGTTTTGAAGGGGATGCAAAGAAGCAGGGGATGCAACCGTGGACCTGAATGAGAATTCCCCCTCTTTGATGGGCTGCCTCGATAGCGGCAACCATGGCTTGGTTCTGGATTTGTCGTTGCCGAAAGTAAGTGCCTCCCCGATTGACGGCAAGGGGCCCTTTTCCAAACGTATTTTCACCCATATCCACACCAATGGCGGGGATTCGGTTGCCCCAGTCGTTTTGCTCACACAGCGAAGCTGTTACGAACCCCCTGCTGCCATAATGCCGCTCAACAACACCCTGGTGGAAGCGGCCTGGCAAAATGCTTTTGAATTTCACCACCACGGCGAATCGGCAAATGGTCCGATTTTGTTAAAGGACCAGGTCAACGGCAACGGCCGGGTTCAGGCCTTTTCCCCCCTGTTTTTCTGCCGGCATACCGGGAAATGGTTTCATCCGGTATGCCCCCAGTGCGGTCTGGCGCTTACCCTGTGCCGCGACGACGCCCTCCTGGAAGAAAGGGGACTGCCCGGATATGCCGATTCTCTGGAGCGCTTTTTGTACTGTAAGGCTTGCTCCAAAATTTCTCACGCATCCCCATTTTTTGTTCCTCAAAAAAGACCCGGCCTGCCGGATATCGTGCAAGATCAGCAAGGTTTGATGCTGCAATACAAACATCTGCTTGACACGCTTTCTGAAGATGCGGCGCTGCCTTGCCGGGGCTGCCCGGATGTCGACGCCTGCTATGGGAGCGACGCACTTGCCGTCAAGCGTATCGAGCCGGTGGCCTTTTTCCCGTTTTATATGCTGATGTTCCCGGCGCCGACCTGCGGTGCCGCCGGTTTCATCCGCATGATTTCCGGCGGCACCGATGCAGGCATTCAGGGAGAGGAGACCGCTGCCGGTCCGATCGGAGAAAACCGTTTTTTTTATCAGGGCGAGGATCGACAATTTCTGGAAATTCTCTACCTGAAACTCACTTTCCTGGCGCAGGTGGTTGGCCAGTTGATGCCCGACGGGCGTTCGGAAAAAATCCAGGAATTCGATTTCTCTCTCGACAGCATCGGCGTGGACCTGATCGCTCCGGGTGCCGGGCTTCCCGCTTTCTGGAACTTCAATGCCCGTATCCTGGATTCCGTGGGCAGCTTTCAGGCCAGCCCCTTTGCCCCCGCCTTGCCTGAGGCGCCCGTTCTTCATTTTCTGGCAGCGGTCTGGTTTCAGACGCTGCTGGTCAATGCCGAACAAACGGCCGGGGCCGTATTTGCCGGGATCGGCAAACTCGCAGCTGAATGGAATGTCGGTGACGAAGCCTTGGCCATCGATACGCCCGATCCTGAGGGCATGTTCTCCGCAAAACAGATCTACTGGGAGCCTTTGGAGAAAAGCATCCCGCAACAATGGAATTCGTTCTGGGAACAGGCCCTGCGGCTGGGATTCCAACTGACACATGCAGGGTTGAAGGCCGGATCGGCATGGGATGGCCGCAGTTTTAAAGAATCACTGGAGTTGTTGCGGAAAGCCATCAAATCGGAAATGTTTCACGTTCCGGTCGTTGAAGCCGCTATCGAAGACTGTTTTTCGAATTCGGATCGAATGGCAGCGGCACTCAGTCGAATCCTATATAAATGGCAGGAGCAGGCCATGGTTTCGGAGGACCGGGAAAACACGGAGGCGGCCCCGGAACTGCCGGACGATGAAGCGACCGTTGTGTTCACGCCGCAAGACGCGGCTGCGCCTGAATTGACTGTCAATACGCCGCAGCAGAAGGAAGCGCCGCCAACGATGCCTCCCGAACCATCACCGCCTGCGGCCGATTGGAGTGATGACATAGAAGAGACCGTGGTCCTTTCTTCGCCGACCGCAGCGTCTCCCGACCCCGCAGCCTGGTCGACGTCTCACGAAGTGCCGAATACCCAATCCCAGTGGGAAGACGATATCGAGGAGACGGTCGTTTTAAAAGGCAATGGGGCTCCATCTGTTTCTCCGCCTGTTCCGAGGGACAATGCGTCTTTCGACGATGCGGACCAGACGGTTGTGATTTCTCCGCCAGCACCATCGTCGCTATCAACGGATCCGGATGCGGATTTGGCGGCTACAATGATTCAAGGCGGCGCCGGGCAAACGCCTGCATCGCCAAGCCTGTCAGATGGGGATATGGATACGGACGCCACGGTGGTAATCGGTGCCACGCCGTCGCCCCCGACGGCTCCCGATGATGACCTGGAGGCCACCATCGTTCAGGGGGGCGGTGTTTCGAAGACCCCAAAAACGCCCAATCACGGTCTTCCCAATGATGCGCCTTCTCAACAGGGCACGGACCCGCCCGACCTCGAAGCCACCGTCGTTATCAATGCTGCCGGGAAATCTGGCAATCCGGTTTTGCCGCAGGAAAACGGTGAGGACGAAGATTTGGAGGCGACCCGGATCGAAACACCGCGTGCGGCGAAACCGCAACCGCCCATGCCGCCCGGTCCACAGCAACCCCCAAGCGAAGCGGGACGGCCAAATTCCGGTCCCATTTCCGAAGTCGGCACCCCGGACAACCCAAACGAAGATGACGATATTATGGAGCAGACTGTCATCATCCGATCAGACATCAAAAAAGAATAGGCGGGAACATGGTCGATGCCAACCTGATCGCACGTATCTCAGCGGGCCTCGACGAGCGATTCGAGGCTCAAGAGGAGATCTCCGACGAATCGGTCGAAGCCTACTTGACCGAACAGATGGCCGAAATGGACGATTCCCGGCGGATCGAAGCGCTGCGAACCGTTATCGCCGGCATGGGCAAGACTTGTATTCCCATGGCACCCTCCGATGATGCCGACGAAGCAGTGCTGAGCCAGGTCTGCTCGCTGCTGCTGGGGCGTACCGTCACCATGGACGATCTCACCTCCAGCGAAATGCTGGAAAAGCTGGCCGAGTCGCTGAACACCATCTTCAACACCCTCAACCAACTGATCAGCGTGATCAACATGACGTTTACCGGCGAAGGGTCGCCGGAACAGACCATCCGCCAGGTCATCGGATTCCGGCTGGAGGGCGAGGGGCAGAGCAATTCGTTGGAAACTTACCTGGGCCAGATCAGCAACGCTTTTTTGACCTCCCAGCAGTCTTTCAAGGAGGCGGCTTACGCCAAGGTCAAACAGGTGCTCAGCGTGCTGGATCCGGAACAGCTGGCCGCCGAAACCGGCAGGGGACTGAAATTCGGTCCTCTGAAAAAGGCGGAGATGTTCGACCTATACGAACAGCGCTACGAAAAAATCCGGAAATGGTTCAGTTCCGGTCGCTTCATGGAGGATTTTCTGAGAGAATTCGAAAAAAACTGCCAGACAAAATTTGGAAAAGAAGGAGGCTGATTTGAAACGATTACTCGCCATATCGCTTGCCGGGGCCATGCTGCTTCTGGGCGCATGTGCGGCCAAACAACTGCCGCCGCCCCAATGGACTTATGAGAGAGAAGCCATTCGGCTGCATATCCAGGCGGACCCCAAACTCAATTTGGACGACGGAGAAGCGCATACCCTGTTGTTGTGTACCTATCAACTGACCGATCCCAATTATTTCAATCAGTTGGCCAACGATCAGGACGGACTTTACAAGCTTCTGGAGTGCAGTCTGTTCGGAGAAGGGGCTGCCGCTGCCAAACGATTGATCATCCAGCCCGGGCAGGATGTCAATATGGCGCTGGACCGGGCCGAAGGCGCCCGTTACGTAGCCATTGTGGCCGGGTATTACATCCTCGAAAAGGAGCGCATGGTCAAAATGGTGGAAATTCCGGAATATATCGAGAAAAAGGGGTTCATCAAAAAATCCAAGACCCGCAAACCGGCGCAGCTTAATATCGAACTGCTCCTCGGGCCCCAGCAGATCACCACCATCTCCACTTCAACACCGGAAGGAAAGTAGTTTTATGCAAAGGCCCCTTTACTGGCATCAGGGGTTGTTCCTTCAGCCCCAGCATTTCCAGCTCCAGGATCGCTTCACCCAGTCACTGTTGGAGCCGCTGCATCGAAAACTGGTCCCCCATTTCTGGGGTGTCGGCAGCATGACGGTGAAATCGGCGGCATTGGGAAACCGTTCCATCGGTTTGACCAGCGGGGAATTTCTATTCCCGGATCAGACTTTTGCCGTGATTCCGGACAATGCCGTCCTCGCTCCCCGCTCTTTCGAAAATGCCTGGGAAGACGGCGGTAAACCTTTCAAAGTCTATCTGGGATTGAAAAAACACAGTCCTTCCGGGGAAAATGTCACCGTGGTCCAGGATCTGAACCAGACGGCCGAGGTCACCACGCGCTTCGTTACCACCGAAGATCCCGAAGATATCCGGGATCAACACGGCAACGGTCCCAGCGCCCAGGTTCGTCACCTGCAGTACGTGCTCAAATTCTTCTGGGAAACCGAAATCGATCAGTTGGGAGACTACGAACTGATTCCGTTGGTTTTGCTGGAGCGCCAGGGGGATACTGTGGCCCTGAGCGAGAAGTTTATCCCTCCCGCCCTGAACCTGTCCGCAGTGCCGGTACTGGAGCGCCTGATCAAGGAAGTCCGCGACCAGATTTCTGCCCGGGGACGGCAGTTGGAGGCCTACAAACGGGATCGCGGCATTCACACGGCCGAATTCGGCAGCCGGGACATGGTTTTCCTGCTGGCCCTGCGCAGCCTCAACCGGTATGTGTCCATGCTGGTTCATCTTGCCGAAGCCGGCCAGGTCCATCCATGGGCGGCTTATGGCGTCTTGCGCCAGCTGATCGGGGAAATGACCACCTTTTCCGAACGCATTTCCGTCACCGGAGCCCTGGATGACGGTACGGTCCTGGTTCCCGCTTACAAACACCAGGATCTTTGGCGCTGTTTTTCCGCGGCCCAGAGCCTTGTCACCCAGTTGCTGGACGAAATTACCGCCGGTCCCGAATATATGCTGAACCTGTTGTTCGACGGCACTTATTATGCCGCCGACCTGCCGCCGGCCATCTTCGAAGGCCGCAACCGGTTTTTTATAGCCCTGCAAACGGAGGCGGATCCCCAAACCGTGCTGACCTCGGTGGAGCAGATCGCCAAGCTCAGCTCCCGGGAATATTTGCCGATTCTGATTGCCCGTTCCCTGCCGGGAATCCAGCTCACCTACCTGCAGACGCCGCCCCAGGAGTTGCCGCGGCGGGCAAATACGCTCTATTTCCAGATCGACCACCATGGGGATGCCTGGGCCCAGGTGCAAGGCGGAAACAATTTGGCCCTTTACTGGGACGCCGCTCCGGAAGACCTGAAAGCCGAGTTGATGGCTGTCGGGAGAACATAAACGCGGGAGATTCAATCCAAAGGAAGAGCAAACCATGCGTCTGAGCGACTGTTTCGTTGAATTGATTGCCTACACAGCGATGGTCATCCGGCCCGATGGCGGTGGAACTGCCGGCTTCGAGCAGGTGGAGGCCGACATCCGGCGGCTGATTGCCGAGAGCGAAGTCGCCTGTCAGCAGGGCGGTTTTTCGTCTGCGGACTATGACCTGGCCCGCTTTGCCGTTTTTTCCTGGATCGACGAAACCATTCTCTCCTCTCAGTGGGAAGGGAAAACCCGTTGGCTGGGTGCCCAACTGCAGCGTCGGTTCTATAACACGGCGGATGCCGGCAAGTTGTTTTTCGAGCGGTTGAACACCATCGGTCCCCACCAACTGGATGCACGGGAAGTGTATTACATCTGTCTGGCCATGGGGTTTACCGGCCAGTATTGCAATGAGGGCGACGACTATCTGCTGGAGCAGCTGAAGCTCTCCAATTTGAAACTGCTCACCGGCAGTTCCATGGGTCTGCCGGATCTGAAACAGACCACGCTTTTCCCGGACGCTTATACAACGGACAACGGCCAGCTTCCCATGGCCGGACCGAAAATGAAGCGCTTTTCCGCATTCACCCTGATTTTTTCCGGTGCCCCGGTGCTGCTGTTCGGCGTGCTGTTCGTGGTGTACCGGTTCATTCTGGGCAATATCGGACAATCCCTTATTCAGATGGGGCCGTAAATGAAATCGTTGATCATGAAAATACTCAAGTACTTTCTTCTTCTGTTGCTGACGGCACTGGTTCTGCTGCTGATTTTCGGTGGGGTGTTGATGATCGGATGGCCGTTATGGGTGGGGATCTTTTTTGTGCTCGGTCTGCTGGGCATCGTGCTGGGAGCCGTTTTTATCAAGAAACTGATGGCCCGCAAAAACGAGCAGCGATTCGTTCAACAGATCATCGCCCAGGACGACTCGCGCATCCAGAAGCTTTCCGTCGGGGACCAGACGGGTTCCAAGGAACTGCAGGGCCGCTGGAAGGAATCCATCGAAGCCCTGCGAAAGTCCCATCTGAAAAAGTACGGCAATCCGCTGTATGTCCTGCCCTGGTATATGATCATCGGTGAAAGCGGATGCGGAAAAACCACGGCCATTAAAGGTGCGGACCTTTCCTCGCCCTTTGCCGAGGTGACCCGCGCTTCGGGAATTTCCGGCACCCGCAACTGCGATTGGTGGTTTTTCGAGCAGGCCATTATCCTTGACACCGCCGGTCGTTACGCCATCCCCGTGGATCAGGGGCGTGATCGGGACGAGTGGCAGAAATTCCTCTCTCTGCTGGCCAAGTTCAGAAAGCGCGAGCCGCTCAACGGTCTTGTGGTTGCCGTGGCCGCGGATCGGCTTCTGGAAAATGATGCCGCCAAGCTGGAGGCAGACGGGAAAAGCATTCGCCAGCGCATCGACGAGTTGATGCGCGTGCTGGGGGCCAAATTCCCCGTTTATATCATGGTCACCAAGTGCGATCTGGTCCAGGGGGCCGTCAAGTTTTGCGACAGCATGGAAGATACCGTCCTGCAGCAGGCCATGGGGCGGCTGAATTCCTCTTTGTCCGCGGACAGCAAGGCCTTTTCCGATCAGACGATTCGGTCCGTATCCGAGCGCCTCAAAGAGCTTCGCCTGCTGATCCTGAACCTGATCGGTGCACAGACGAGGCGGGTCGATCCTTCGCTGCTGATTTTTCCGGAAGAATTCGAAAAACTGGAGCCGGGATTGAGCGCCTTCATGCGCGGCGCTTTTCAGGAAAACCCCTATCAGGAAACCCCGATCCTGCGGGGAATCTATTTTTCCAGCGGGCGGCAGGAGGGGACGCCGTACTCGCATTTTCTCAACGCCATGGGCTTGATCGGCGAGAAGGACGTTTTGCCGGGAACCAACCGGGGACTCTTTCTGCACGATTTCTTTTCCCGCATTCTGCCTGCGGACCGGGGACTGTTCGCTCCCACCCAGAAAACCATCGAGTGGAGCCGGTTGACAAAAAGTCTCGGACTGACCGCCTGGGTGGCTGTCATCATCGCCCTGTGCGGGCTGCTCAGTTTCTCTTTCGTGAAAAATCTGAAAACCTTGCGGGACGTTTCCAACCAGTTTTCGAAGCCGCCCGTCCTCCAGGGAGAGCTGACCACGGATGTGTTGACCCTGGATCGTTTCCGTCAGGCAGTGGCACGGGTGGAGGAACAGAACGCCAACTGGTGGATTCCCCGCCTGGGAATGACGGAGAGCAACCGCGTTGAGGCCGGACTGAAGCAACGCTACTGCGATATCTTCAGCGGCGGGTTCCTGAAAGACTTCGATGCGCGCATGGCCGAACGCATGACGCGGTTCAGCGCCAGCACCCCCGCGGAGGCCATGGGTCATCATGTGATGCACCTGGCCCGCCGGATCAACCTGCTTCACCTTCGAATGGAGGGCGCCGATTTCGAAAAGCTTGCGTCCATGCCGGCAACCTCGTACCCGTCCGAGCTTCTCGACGTCCAGACGATCAACGAAATATCGGGAAAACTGTCCGAACTGTACCTGTACTACCTGTTGTGGCGCGAATCGGATACCTCGCTCAACGACGAACTAAAAGATTTGCAGACCTGGCTCAAACATATCCTTACCCTGGAAGGTGCGCGACTCAACTGGCTGGTGGACTGGGTGAATGTCAATGGCGAAGTCGCCGGGATCGCCGCTGCCGATTATTGGGGCGAGCTGAATCCCGACCCCGATGAAGTCGCCGTTGCGCCGGCCTTTACCGACAGAGGCCGCTCGGCGGTGAACGGGTATATCGGCGAAATCGAGCGGGCCTTGTTCGAACCGCTGGCCATCGGATCACAGAAGCTGGATTTTGCCCACTGGTACGAAAACAGATATATCGTCGCCTGGAGCGCCTTTGCCGCCTATTTCCCCTCGGCAGCCTTGCACCTCAAAGACCGCGATCAATGGAAGCAGGTCGGCAGCATCATGCCCAATGAAAAAGGTCCCTACCTGGCCTTATTGGACAATATGGTCGGTGAGTTGAATGCCGTACCCCGGGATGAAAACCTGCCGGCCTGGGTGGATCTGGTTACGCGATTCAGCCAGGTCAAGACCGAGGCCAAGGCAGACGGAAAAGCCGTCAAGGCGGCCAAGGGAATCCTCGGTCAGGCGACCCAGACGGTAAAATCCAAAATAGGACGGGTGGGCACTGCGGCCGGAGGAACCAGCGATGACTTTTTCAGCTTCGAGGACCGCGTTGCAGCCGGCAAAGCTTACAACCAGTACCGTGCGGCCTTGAACGAACTGATGCCCATGATCGACTCCCGCAAGGTGGCCTTTAAAATGGCTTCCGATTTGTACCGTGAGGATCCGGCCGAAGGCGAATCGCCGTTTTTCAAGGCCCGCCATGCCCAGAAAACGCTTCAGGGGTTGATGGGCCGCAGGAACAAGGATACGGACGTGTTCTGGAACCTTGTCGAAGGGCCGGCCCTTTTTTACCATCGATACGCGGTGCGGGAGGTCCAGTGTCATCTGCAAAGCCTGTGGGAAAAGGACGTCTATCTGGAAGTCCAGGATTTGCCCCGGGGGACGAATTTGAATCAACTTCTCATGGGTTCCGGCGGGTATGCGATCAATTTCCTGAAAGGGCCGGCCGAGCCGTTTATCGGACGCAGTCGGGGCAAGGGGTATTTTGCCAGGAAGGTAAACGGCGTGGCCCTCGATCTGGATACCGGCTTTTTGACCTTTCTCACCCGGGGAGCCAGCGTGGCCAAACCGGTGGCATCGGAATACCGGGTAACCGTCAAGGCCTATCCCACGGATGCCAACAAGGACGCAGCCATCAAGCCCCATGCCACGTCTCTGGAACTGAAGTGTGGTGACGAGAAGAACCGGCTGCTCAACCTGCATTATCCGGTTAAGAAAACCTTCCAGTGGTCGCCGCGTGATTGCGGTGACGTGGTCTTCAAGATTGAAATCGGCAATTTGGTCCTGACCAAAACCTACGAAGGATACCAGGGGTTCGCTAAGTTTCTGAAGGACTTTCAAACCGGACAGCGGACCTTCCGCCCCGGCGATTTCCCCGATTCGGCGGCAGCCCTGAAACGAATGGGCATCAAATTCATTACCCCGCGCTATCAATTTTCCGGCCACCGCAAGGTGATTCAGCTGTTGCGGGCAACGCCGGGCCGTGTGCCCCAGGACATCGCGTCATGCTGGGGAAACTAATCGGCCGGCCCAGCTGGTCGTGGGCAGCCTTCGGAAAACATCCGTCGGCCAGGGACTATTTTCAGCTTTGCGCCCAGTTTCCCCTGGCCCAGGCATTTTCCCAATGGGTAGAAAACGGCTTCGGCCGCCTGCCGGAGACGGTTCGCCGCAACGGCGTCTATTCATGGCGCTTCTGGTCGCGGGGGTTGAAAAAAGGGAGCCTGGTATGCGGGTTGGGAAAAAGCAGCGGGGACGGTGTGGGCCGCCCCTATCCCCTTGTTCTGATCGGCGAGGGCCAAATGGACCGGTGGGAGAGCCACTGGAACCTGCTGCCATTTGTACTGGCCCCGACTTGGGACAAGATGGAGTACACGGCCGCCAGGCGGCTGGAAGATATCGGCCAACTGGAAGCGGAGTTACAGCGCATGGAACGGCCGGTTCCCGGATGGATAGAGACGCTCAAGACGATTTCTCACGAAGCGGACGCCGGGCAGCATGCGCCGATCCACAAAATCGTAATGGCTGAGGTAAAGGGCAAAGCGAGAACTCTTGAAATGGAAAGGAAGCTGACGATCCCTCTCGATCGGTTGGACCATGAGGACCCGTTGCAGATGGTCGGCGCTTGGCACCAAGCGCTGAAAACCCACCTGCCCGGCACACCAAGCACCGTTTTCATGGGGGGCAGTCTGGATCACACATTTCTCGTATTGTTTCAGCGACCGTTGGCGGCGGACGATTTTATCGACCTTTGGTCGGTATGATCCGATTTGATTATAAAAAAGGGGTATACGGCCCGGGGAGAAAATGATAAAAGCTTAGTATCCATGGTAAAACGGGATGCATATCCCGCTGAAGGTTCAAATCGACGGCTTGGCCAACGTTCCGCCATATCTGCCGGTAAGGCCTTTTTCGTTTTATCTTCGTCAACCCGAAAGGCGGTATAGCCCCATCGGAAAACCAACGCCGGCCAAAGAGTGAGGAAACGCGTACATGGATCCAAAAGCGCTAATCCAGGATGGAAAAATCGATGATGCCAGATCCCTGTTGATCGATCGGATCAAGAAATCGCCCGCCGATCTTCAATCGCGGTCTTTGCTCTTTCAGGTCATGCTGCTGTGCGGGGAATGGGGCAAGGCCCTCAGGCAACTGGAGATCGCCGCCACCCAGCAGGAACCGTCGGGCATGAACGTGCCGGTTTACCAGCATCTGATCCAGGCGGAAAAGGAACGCGCCCTGGTGGCGGCCATGCAGGAGCGCCCGACCTTTTTCCCCGACATCCCCGAATACAGCGACGATTTTTTCCAGGCCCTTGAACTGCTGAAAAATAAGGACGTCGAAAAGGCCGCGGCCGTCTTCGACCGCATCGAAGCGGCCTTGCCGGCCGTGCAGGGAACCATTAACGGTGAAGCGTTTACGGGGTTCAGGGACACGGATACAGCCCTGGCCTACTTCATCGAAGCCATCGAATACGAGCGCTATCTGTGGGTGCCCATCGCCAACATTCGCGAAATGGCGGTATCCGAACCCAAAACGCTGATCGATCTGATCTGGGCCCAAGGCCGCATTACCACCTGGGAGGGCCTTACCATGGGCTGTTTTTTCCCGACGCTCTATCCCGACTCCTTTGCCAGCGGGGATGACCGCATCCGCTTGGGGCGGTTGACGCAGTGGCAGTCTTTGGGAGGATCCTATACAAAGGCACTCGGCCAGCACGTTTACGATGTCGACGGCACCGACCGTTCGATTTTCGAACTGAAAGAGGTTGTTTTTACTCTGGCTAAGACGGATTCCATTGAGAAAAAGGAGGGCCCTTGATCGATATAGAGAGCATACTGACAGCCATCGAAGGTGAGAATCCGGCCGGTGAAAATCTGCGCTACACACCAACTTACGACGAAATCCAGGAAGCCCGCCGGGAGGATGACCAATTGGATCGTGGAGAGTGGGATCGGGACGTCAAGACGGCCGATTGGGAAGCGGTCAAACAGCTTGCCGTCGAAGCCCTGACCGAAAAGACAAAAGACATCCAGATTGCCGTCTGGCTGCTGGAAGCGCTGATCAAAACCGACGGTTTCCAGGGGTTGGATCTGGGCCTGCAACTGCTTTCCGGACTGATGGAAAATTTCTGGGAAAATGTATATCCCGAGATCGAGGACGACGATCTGGATTACCGTATCGGTCCCCTGGAGTTCATGAACGAGAAGCTGTGGCTTCCCGTTAAGCAGATTCCGCTGACCGATTCGACGGCCGGAAACCCCTACAGTTGGATTCAATGGAAAGAGGCCACCGAAGCGGGCAACGACGAGGCGGCCATCGCCGAGGGAAAACTGGGCATCGAAGAATTCGAAAAAGCGGTCACCCGTTCCTCCAAAGCTTTCTATCAAGGGCTCAACGATCAGATCGAACAGTGTATTGAAGCGTTCAACCACTACGACAATCTGCTCGATGAGAAGTTCGGCAGCGAGGCCCCCAGAACGGCGGATTTCAAACAGTCCATGGAGGACTGCCAGCGATTTATCGCCAAGACGCTGAAACAGAAAAAGGAACTCGATCCCGATCCGGAACCCGAGCAAGCCGCCGGTGATGCCGTTCCTCAAGAAACCCCGGGTGCGGAAGAAACCGAATCTCCGGCCGCCGGCGGTGAGACGTCGCCGGTTGCGCCTGCATCCGCCGCCGTTCAGGGCCAGATCGTCGTAGGCATGATATCCGACACCGAACCCCACGAGGCTGCCGTGTGGAACAGTGCCCTGAACGCCCTGCAAAGCCAGGGAATCAAAAAGGCCCTGGATATCCTGTTCTCGGCATCCTGCAGCGTATCCAGCGTTCGTTCGAAAAACCGGTACCGGCTGCTGATGGCCAAACTATGCCTTCAGGCCGAAAGACCCGACCTGGCCCGTCCCATCGCCGAAGAACTCAATACGCTTTTGGAGGAACTGGGCCTGGAACGCTGGGAGTCTCCCGTTTGGGTGGGAGATGTTCTCGGCGCCCTTTACCGCTGCCTCATCCAGGAGGAAGAGGGCAGCGAAGATTACTATCGTGCCGAGGAGATTTTTAAAAAAATGTGCACCATCGATCTGACTCGTGCGTTACAGCATCGGAGGTAGATCGGTTGGATGGGTTTTGAATAATTAGTCCCTCGAAATGAACTATTGCCCTCATATTTGAAAGGAGGATCGCCATGGCGGAAAGCTTGCAACACACATTGGACCGGGTCCGGTCTCCGCGTGTCCAGATTACCTATGACGTGGAAATCGGCGACGCCATCGAGATGAAGGAGATTCCTTTTGTGGTCGGCGTGTTGGCGGACCTGTCCGGAAAGCCCGACGAACCGCTGCCCAAGGTCAAGGACCGCAAATTCGTCGAAATCGACCGTGACAACTTCAACCAGGTCCTGTCCGGCATGAAACCGCGACTGGCCTATCGGGTGGAGAACAAGCTGACCGATGACGACTCCAAAATGGCCGTGGAACTGCGTTTCAAATCCCTGGACGACTTTCATCCCGAGCGGGTGGCCGAGCAGGTGACTCCCGTACGCAAACTGGTGGAGGCCCGCAGACGTCTGTCGGATCTCTTGGCCAAGCTGGACGGCAACGACAAACTGGACGAACTGCTGCAGGACGTCCTATCCAATACCGATGAAATCGAGAAACTCGGCAAAGAGGCCGGAATCGAAAAAGAGAGCGAATAGATAGCCGGATTGCCGCACGCAGCCGGCAATCGATTCACGGAAAGTATTAAAATTCGCAAAAAGAAACGGTGAAGACGACCATACGGAGGACACTATGGCAGACCAGGAACAACAGGCCCAACCGGAAGGGGCCCAGGAAGTCCAGGAGGAAAAAGGCCTTCTTGACCAGATCATTGACGAGGGACGTCTGGCCCGCGAAGAGAGCCAGAAGGGCCACGCCAAGGATCTGATCAGCGAATTCATCGGTCAGGTCATGGAGGGCACCATGACCATCTCCAAGGATACGGAGGCCATGATCAATGCCCGTATCGCCCAGATCGACAAGCTGATTTCCGATCAGCTCAACGAAGTGATGCACGCCGAAGAATTCCAGAAGCTGGAGGCATCCTGGCGCGGATTGCACTACCTGGTGAGTAAGAGCGAAACCGGTGAGCGTATGAAAATCCGGGTGATGAACGTCAATAAAAAGGATCTGCTCAAGGACATGGAAAAGGCCAGCGAGTTCGATCAGTCGGCCATGTTCAAGAAAATCTACGAGGAGGAGTTCGGTATGTTTGGCGGCGCCTCCTACGGTGCCCTGATTGGCGACTACGAGTTCGGCAGCCATCCCCAGGATATGGCCCTTTTGGAGAAGATGTCCCAGGTGGCCGCCGCGGCCCATGCACCGTTCGTCTCCGCAGCCGGTTCCAGCCTGTTCAACCTGGACAGCTATACCGAACTGGGCAACCCCCGCGACCTGTCCAAGATTTTCCAGGGACCGGAATACGCCAAATGGCGTTCCTTCAGGGATTCGGAAGACGCCCGCTACGTATCCTTGTGCGTGCCCCACATTCTCATGCGTCAGCCTTACGGCCAGGCGAATGTCCCGGTCGAGGCCTTCGGTTTCGAAGAGAAGGTCGACGGAACCGATCACAGCAAGTATCTGTGGGGCAATGCAGCTTACGCCTTGGGTTCCCGCCTGACAGACGCATTCGCCAAATACGGCTGGTGCGCCGCCATTCGTGGCGTCGAGGGTGGCGGGCTGGTGGAAGGGTTGCCCGTGCACACCTTCAAGACCGACGAAGGCGATGTCGCCCTTAAATGTCCCACGGAGATCGCCATTACCGACCGGAGGGAAAAAGAGCTGGCCGATCTGGGCTTCGTGCCCCTGGTCCACTGCAAAGGCACAGACTTCGCCGCTTTCTTCAGTACCCAGTCGGTCAACAAGCCCAAGGTGTATGACTCCGACGAGGCCAATGCCAATGCGCGCCTTTCCTCCCAGATGCAGTACATCATGGCCACCTCGCGTTTCGCCCATTACCTGAAATCCATGATGCGTGACAAGATCGGCAGTTTCTTGACCCGCGGCGAAGCCGAAGATTTTCTCAACCGCTGGATCAGCAATTACGTTCTCGGCGATCCCAATGCCGGCCAGGAGATGAAAGCCAAATACCCCTTAAGCGAAGCCCGCGTGGACGTTTCAGAGATACCGGGCAAAACGGGCGCTTATCGTGCGGTGGCATTTTTAAAACCCCATTACCAGTTGGACGAACTCAGCGTCTCTTTGCGGCTGGTCGCCGATCTGCCCCAGCCTGCCGGTGGATAAACGGTCTTAAATAAATCAGCAAGAAAGGAGACCCTGGAAAGCGCTCAATGTACCAGCCAATCTATTCGCTATGGTTGGGCATGACCCAACCCCATTTGTAAGGTAGATTCAAATTCATCAAAGGGGTGCCGATGCACCCGGAAAAGGAGGCTGTCATGGCAGTTGACATGTTTCTACAACTGAAGGACGTAAAAGGAGAATCCCAGGACGAAAAACACAAGGGCGAGATCGATGTACTTGCCTGGAGTTGGGGGATCAGCCAGTCCGGAAACACCCATTCGGGCGGCGGCAGCGGCAGCGGCAAGGCCAGTTTTCAGGACATCTCGGTTACCAAATATGTGGATAAGGCGTCCAGCAGCCTGATGCGTATGTGCGCAAAGGGCACCCATATTCCCAGTGGCCAGCTCACCGTCCGGAAGGCCGGCGATCAACCCCTGGAATACATCGTCATGAAGCTCGAAAATATTCTCGTGACCTCCGTATCCACGGGGGGCTCCGGAGGCGAGGACCGTTTGACCGAGAACATCACCCTGAATTTCGCCAAGCTCGATTATGTTTATAAAGAGCAGGATGCCAAGGGTGCGGCGGCGGGGGAGATGCCTTTCAAGGCCGACATCCCTGCCAATAAATACAGTTAGGAACTGAGTACCGGTGGAACGCAGTCAAGCGCCCCTGCTGGACAGGCTCATTGATGAGGATCCCGGAAATTCCGGTGAGCCTGCCCAGCAGCGGATGTTGAATGCCCGGCAAATCAAAGCCCTGGTGGTCAGGGATCTGGAGAGCCTGCTCAACAGCCGCCGTAGCATCGTGGCGCTGCCGGCGGGATTTCGCGAACTGCAGAACTCCGTTGCCACATATGGGTTGCAGGACTTCACCGCGAAGGGGGCCGACAGCCACCAGGTGCGGCAGACTATTTTAAAGGATGTGGAGAAGGCCATCGCCCGCTTCGAACCCCGTTTGCAAAATGTCAAAGTTGCGGTTGAAACCGGCGACCAGAAGGAGCGCAAGCTGAGTTTTCATATTTCCGCTGTGCTGGTCGTCGATCCAATCCGAGAGCCAGTGACCTTCGACACCTTTTTCGACCCGATCCGCAAAGAATACGTTGTTTCGGATTAAAGTACTTGGCGACCGGTCGTTGTATATTAAACAGCCGACCGGATCGCCTTTTTTCAATCGGAAATCTTTTTCACTCCGTTCTACGGTGGTTTATTCGATATGGAAGACAGGCTTCTCAGCTATTACGAACGGGAATTGACCTTCATTCGTGAAATGGGGGCCGAATTTGCCCGCAAGTACCCCAAAATTGCGGGTCGTTTGTTGCTGGAGGGCGACAAATGCGAAGATCCCCATACCGAGCGGTTAATCGAAGCTTTTGCCCTGATCAGCGGCAGGATTCACAAGAAGATCGATGACGACTTTCCCGAAATTACCGAATCCCTGCTCAACATCATCTACCCCCATTACATCAACCCGGTGCCTTCCATGTCCGTCGTTCGCTTCGATCCGGTCAAGCAGAACATTCAGGAGGGCGGCTACCGCATCGACAGGGGGGCGACCCTCTTTTCCAAGCCCGTCAAGGGAACGCCCTGCCGGTTTGTCACCACCCAGGCTGTGCGGATCTGGCCGGTGGGCGTCACCGAGGCGCGTATCAGGGAGCCCCGGACGCTAACCAAGGGCGCCGTTCAGGTTATCGAAATCGATCTTCAGAGCTACAACAAGTTGACCCTGTCGAAGATCGGTTGGTCATCGCTGCGATTTTTCCTAAACGGACCGCATCAACATATCTTCCAACTTTACGAACTGATTTTCAACCATGTCTGCCATGTCGAGTGCGAGGCGGAACTGCCGGACGGCAGCAACGTCGTGCTTGAAATGAATCCGAACAATATCCATCCGGTGGGCTTTGAAGAAAAACAGGGCATGCTGCCGTACTCCAAACGATCCTTCCCCGGCTATCTGCTGCTTTTCGAGTATTTCTGCTTTCCCGAGAAATTCCTGTTTTTCGATTTCACGGGATTGGACCGGTTGAAAGGCCAAAAAACCGGAAACCGGTTGACCCTGCGTTTCTTTCTCAACCGCATGGGAAAATCGGACCTGGTCGTCAATGCGGACACCTTTTTGTTGAATGCAACCCCCGTGGCCAACCTTTTTCAGCGAATTGCCGAACCCATACGGGTCGAGCACCGCAAGACCGAATATCAGGTCGTGCCGGACGTTCGCCGGCCCAATGCCACCGAAGTGTACACCGTGGACCAGGTCACGGCCACCCAGTCCGGCGCCTCCGGGGAACAGAAAGAGTACCTGCCGTTCTATTCCATGCGGCACCATTTAGGCGACGACGGCAGCGCCGAAGGAAAGACCTTCTGGCATTTGCAGCGCCAGCCATCCGGGAAAAAAGGCGATCCGGGGACGGAGGTTTTCCTCTCTTTTTCGGACCTCAACCTGAAGCCATCGGATCCGGCCGAGGACATCCTTACCCTGCGCGTCATCTGCACCAACCGGGACCTGCCGTCCAGGCTGCCGTTCGGTGATGCGGCGGGTGACTTCAACATGGAGTCCGCGGCACCGGTGTCCAAGGTGAACTGTGTGCTGAAACCCACACCGACCCGACGCCCATTTTTGGGCAATGCCCTGCAGTGGCGGCTGATTTCCCATTTCTCGCTGAATTACATGTCCCTGGTCGAAGGCGGTGAGCATGCGCTCAAGGAGATCCTGAGACTGTATGACTTCAACAACTCCCTGGCCACCCAGCAGATGATCAGCGGCATCGTTTCCGTACAGAGCCGGCATGTCACCAAGCGCATTAAGCGCTCTTTCTGCCGCGGCGTGGAAGTTACGATCACCTTTGACGAAGACAAGTATGTGGGGACGGGTTTGTTCCTGTTCGCCAGCGTGCTGGAACGCTTTCTGGCCCAGTACGTATCGGTCAATTCCTTTTCCCAACTCGTCATGAAAACCCTGCAGCGGGAGGAACCGGTTAAAAAATGGCTTCCCAGAAGCGGAAACCAGATTCTGCTCTGATTCAACAGCTTTTCGACCGCTTTTACGAATTTTCGTTCTACCGGGCCGTCTATCTGCTGGAACGGTTTGCCGACAAGCGCAAGGAACTGGCCGATTCCTTGGTTCCGTCCCAAGAGCCGGTCAGATTTCGCGTTAAAAAAGGCTTCGCCTTTCCCCCCAGCGACATTTCGGGTTTAAAGGGGCCCGCCGAGGATCAGCCGCCATCCATGGAGGTGGCTTTTTTGGGACTCACCGGACCATCCGGTGTGTTGCCGAACTGGTATACCCAACTGATACTGGAGCGGGATAGAGACAAAGATCGCACCCTGGCTGATTTTCTGGACCTGTTTCACCATCGTCTGATTACGCTGTTCTATCTGGCCTGGAAGAAGCATCGCTTCCCCGAAAATTACCGGCCGGGCGCCAACGACCGGCTTTCACGATACCTGTTGAGCCTGTCAGGGCTGGGGACACCGGGTCTTACGGCCATGATCGGCCTGCCCGAAGAGGCCCTTACGTTTTACAGCGGCCTGCTCTCCAGGCCGGTGGCATCGTCAACTTCCATCGAATCCGCCGTGGCCTATTTCGTCGATGCCCCTGTGCGTGTTGAGCAGTTCATCGAGCGCATCGTGGATCTTGAGCCGCCCGACCAGACCCAATTGGGGGTCGGCAATGCAACCCTGGGAGACGATGCCATCTGCGGCAGCCAGGTGTGGGAGAGCCAGACGAAATTCCGGGTGCATCTGGGACCCGTCGGTAAGGGGAAATTTGCCCGGCTTATGCCCACCGGCGACCTGCTGGTGCCCATTTTCTCTCTGGTCCGGTACATGGTGGGCATCGAGTACGAATTCGAAATACGCATCTATCTGCAGAAAAGAGATGTTCCTTTGTGCCAGTTGGGAACCGAAGGACCCGATGCATCCATGCTCGGTTGGACCACTTGGGTCTCCTCGCCCGGATATAAATACGAAGAGGATATCTTTTTTACGTTTCAGGAGTATGACCTGAAACTGGTAAAGTTTTAAAGCTGATAAGCTTATCCGATTAAATCCATGTGATAAGTTAACAGCTCGATAGCTCATAGCTAACCAGCCCCAGCCATCAAAGGAGAAAATCATGGCCGTATCCAACCTCAAGTCCCTGATCGCCAAGCTGAACGAGACCTGCCGCGGCGCCCTGGAATCCGCCGCCGGGCTCTGTCTTTCCCAGACCCATTATGAGGTGGAAATCGAACATTTTTTGATCAAGTTGCTGGAGCTGTCCGATACGGACATTCTGAAAATACTCAAACACTTCGAAATCAACGAGGCCCATCTGGTTGCCGATTTGACCCGGTCCATCGAGAAGTTTAAAACCGGTAATGCCCGCACCCCGGCCCTTTCGCCCACCATTCCGCAGATGATCCGGGAGGCCTGGATGTTCGCCTCGGTTGAATACCAGACCCCGGGAATCCGTTCCGGACAGATTTTGCTGGCCCTGCTGGACAGCGAAAAATTCGCCCGCATGCTGCTGGCCGAATCCGATACGCTGAAAAAGATTTCCGTGGAAACCCTCAAGGAAAGCCTCATGGACCTGACGGCCGGGTCCATCGAAGATGTGGGGGGAGCCGCGGATGCGGCCCGGGGTGCTGCGGCGGCCGGCCGTCCCGCGGGACCTGCCGGAACCAAAGCACTGGACCAGTACACGATCAATCTTACCGAGCGGGCCAAGAAGGGCGAAATCGATCCGGTGCTGGGCCGCGACTTCGAGATTCGCCAGATGGTGGATATCCTCATCCGGCGCCGCCAGAACAACCCGATTCTCACCGGCGAAGCCGGCGTCGGCAAAACAGCTGTGGTGGAAGGCTTCGCCCTGCGCATCGCCGAAGGGGACGTACCCCCCATTTTGCAGAACGTGGCCCTGCACACCCTGGACCTGGGGCTGCTCCAGGCCGGCGCCGGGGTCAAAGGAGAGTTCGAGAACCGCCTGAAAGGAGTCATCAACGAGGTCAAGGCTTCGCCGGTTCCCATTATCCTATTCATCGACGAAGCCCATACCCTCATCGGCGCCGGTGGCCAGGCCGGGGCAGGGGACGCGGCCAATCTGCTCAAACCGGCGTTGGCCAGGGGGGAACTGCGTACCATCGCAGCAACGACCTGGGCCGAGTACAAGAAGTATTTCGAAAAGGACGCCGCCATGGCCCGGCGTTTCCAGGTAGTGAAAATCGAGGAACCGGACGAGGAAAAAGCCATGGTGATGATGCGCGCCATCGGTCCGTTTCTGGAAAAACACCACAACGTGATGATCACCGATGAAGCTTTGGCCGACACGGTGCACCTTTCCAGCCGGTACATTTCCGGACGGCAGTTGCCGGACAAGGCAGTCAGCGTGCTCGATACGGCCTGCGCACGGGTGGCCATCGGATTGACCACCAGTCCTCCGGCTGTGGAGCAGGCCCAGCGGCACATCGGCGACATCGACCGCGAAGTTAAAATTCTCGAGCGGGAAGCGGCCATCGGCAGGGACCATTCCGAGCGTATGGCAGAACTTGCGGCAGAGCGCGAAGCCACCCGGGCGGAAATGGCCCGCTTGCATGAAAAGTGGCAGAGCGAAATGGAGGTGGCCGGCCAGGTCCGGGATTTGTACCAGGAGATCCACGCACTGATGGAAAAAGGCGATGAAGCCAAGGATGAGATCACGTCCAAGCAGGAACAGCTCAAGGAACTGGAGGCTGAACTGGAAAAACGCCAGGGCGACGAGCCTTTGGTCCAGATTGCCGTGGACGGGGAAACCGTGTCCCAGGTGGTGTCCGGCTGGACCGGCATTCCCACAGGACGCATGCTCACCGACGAAATCGCGACGGTGCTCAACCTTGCCGACCACCTCAAAGAGCGCATCATCGGCCAGGATCATGGGTTGGAGGCTATCGAACAGGTCGTCCAGACGGCTCATGCCGGTATCGAGGACCCCTCCAAACCCACCGGCGTATTCATGCTGGTAGGGCCCTCCGGCGTCGGCAAGACCGAGACGGCCCTGGCGTTGTCCGAACTGCTTTACGGCGGGGAGCAGAACATGATCAGCATCAACATGAGCGAGTATCAGGAGGCCCATACCGTATCCAGCCTCAAAGGATCGCCTCCCGGGTACGTAGGGTACGGCGAGGGCGGCGTGCTCACCGAGGCGGTGCGTCGCAAGCCCTACAGTGTGGTGTTGTTGGACGAGGTCGAAAAGGCCCACCCCGATGTCATGGAACTCTTCTTCCAGGTATTCGACAAGGGCATCATGGAAGACGGGGAGGGGCGCCGCATCGATTTCAAGAACTGCCTGATCATCCTCACCTCCAACCTGGGCACCGACCTGATCATGAATCTATGCGCCGACGAAGAGACCATGCCCGATCCGGCCGGGATGGGTGAAATGGTCAAGCCGGAGCTGCTCAAACACTTCAAGCCGGCCTTTTTGGGGCGCATGAAAATCGTACCCTATTACCCCATTACCGACGAGAACATGAAGCTGATCATACGCCTCAAGCTCAACCGTATCGTCAAGCGCATGCGGGAAAACCGCGAAGTGGAATTTGTCTACGACGACGCGGTCGTGGATGCCATCGCCGGGCGCTGCACCGACGTGGATTCCGGTGCCCGCAATGCGGACAATATCATGACCAATACGTTGCTGCCGGAAATGTCCCGGGAACTGCTCAGCCGTCAAGCCGACGGCGATCAGATCAGCCGGGTGTCGGTGACCATGGATGGGGATGGGTTTGACTATGAAATCGGTTAAACGCCACTCGGAAAGGGTGATTATGACCGGAACCAGAAAAAACGCACTCGCTTGTTGACTTCAAACGGATGATATTGGAGGGAAAGACTTGTCGAAAACAGATTTGGACCGGCTGAACGATACATTGGCCCATCTTCGAACATTGGAAGGAAAATCTCCTGCCCTATTTGCCGGGGTCAATGTGAATGCGTTAGGGACGATACTAAGAAATCTACTGCAAGACGATTACTACCTGATCCGGCAGCGTAACGAAATCAGCCAGGATATCTCGCTCGGCGGGTTTCGCCTTATCAAGACCAGTGCCAAAACGGAATTGCGCCACACCAAAAGACTTCTTTTGTTGCTATATCGAGTGCTTGGATACAACAATAGTCAGCAGACAAGACAATACAAAGAGGCAATCCGCAACTTTGATGAAGCAAGGACTCTGGCATCTTTCAGATATACACTGAATCGAATCGTCAATATGTCGCGTTCCTTCAGGGATTGGCTGGAAATATCACTGCCTCGTGATGGTGGAAGGCTGGTTCATTATTACAATCAAGGGGAGGATAATCGGCTGCAAACCGTAGACTTCACAGAAAACGGCTGGTGCCTTGGGGTCTCTACCCAATGGCTCCGTTTCAAAGCTACGGGTGAAGGAAATTTTTGGAATTGGATGCGAACACAGGAGGGAGCTGCCGCCATGCGTTTTATTATGGCGGCCCAAGGGGTTCGTGTCGCAAAGGGTGCCGATCTGGAAAGCCGGGCAGAATTTGCCCTGAAAAAGCGTTTTGGTATTATCAAGGTCGCTACCCTCGAATCGATCGGGGTCGATGCAACACCCGCGAACATGGCCTGGAATTGTATCGTGGGAAATACAGGGGCTTTTGTTCGTTTGGGGATGTACTATGTGGAGGGGGGAGGGCATGCAATGGCCGCTACGACGGCAGGCCAGGGAGTCTCTTTCATGGATCCCAACGCCGGGGAGGTGCATTTTGAAGATCCCGGAATGTTTTCGATTTGGTTTCCTAAATATGCGCGTAGAATTCGCTATCATTTTCACCGGCACTATGCTGAACGAATGATATACGATCCCACCAAGGCTCGTGTGGAGCCGCCTCCACCGCCCCCATCTCTGGAACAGGTACTGAAAAATGCCCTTTCCGCCAGACGTGCTGCGATGCGATATGACGTTTGATTGAGGCTGGTTACACCATGGAGGGTAAACCTGAAATGAACAAACAAAAGGAAGCCGATGCCGAAAAACGGTTGTCTCTCGATCAAGCCGTGAAGCTTGCCATCGCATTGCAACGAGAGGGGAAACTGGATCAGGCGGAGGGCATCTACAAGGAAATTATTTCCGTAAACCCGCACCATCCGGACGCCCTTCACTTTCTGGGTGTACTGCATTTTCAGCGCGGGGCGACCGAAGCGGCCATCGAGGCGATATCCAAAGCCATTGAGGCAGCGCCCGATTACCTGGACGCCCATAACAATCTGGGCAACATCTACATGGAGACAAGACGGTTCGATGAAGCCGAGGCCGAATATCGGCGTGCGGTCGAACTGGCGCCCGACCATATTGGCGCCCGAAACAATTTGGGCACCGTGCTCCGGGCGCTTAAGCGATTCGATGAAGCCGAAACCATTTTTCGCGATGCCCTGGACGACCGGCCTGATTTTTATCCGCTGCATTACAATCTGGGGTACCTGCTTCATCAGAAGGGGGAAGAAGAAGCTGCCGTAGATCATTTCTTCAAGGCCGTTGTGCTCGATCCGGACCAGGCGCGATCCAAAGTACGGCTGGGTCTGGCCCTGATTTCGTTGGGACGCAGGGAGGAAGCGGAGGCCCTGTACCGCGAATGGGTCGAAAAGGAGCCCGACAACCCGGAAGCATGCCATCTGCTGGCCGCCTGCTCCGGCGATGCGGTTCCCGGGAGGGCTTCGGATGATTATGTGAAAAGCCTTTTCAACCGGTTTGCGGCCAGTTTCGAAGAGCAGCTCAATATCCTGGAATACAAGGCCCCGGAACTTGTCGCCGAAGCCGTTTCAAGGCATTGCGGCCAACCGGAAGGCCGTTTGCGGATTCTCGATGCTGGCTGTGGCACCGGGCTGTGCGGCCCCCTGCTGAAACCTTTTGCCAAGCGGCTGGACGGCGTTGACCTCTCTGCCGGCATGCTCAAGAAGGCTGCTGCGGCGGGACATTACGACCGGTTGACCGAATCGGATCTGATGGAGTATATCCGGGGCCAAAGCGGTGTTTATGACGCCATCGTCGCTGCGGATGTGCTCTGTTATTTCGGTGATCTGCAGGAGGTATTTGCTGCTGCGACCGATGCGATCAAGCCCGGCGGGCGCTTTATTTTCACAGTGGAACGGATGGCCGCGGATACAGCCGGCAACAACGGCGATTATCGTATCATTCCTCAGGGGCGTTATACCCATGCGGAGGCCTATGTGCGCCGCATAGCGGGCGAAACGGGATTAATGCCCGAATTCATTGACCATGAAATCCTTCGCAAGGAGATGGGGCGTCCGGTAGACGGGTTGGTGGTAACGCTTGCCCGGGCCTGATCGGTACCCGTAAATCGGGGAGGCAGGACGGAGATGAGCACCCTAGGAGAGACCTGTTTGGAACCGATCACCCTGGCCATCGACGACGCCTTCGGCGTCGCCCTCCAACTGCACCAGCAGGGCCGGCTGGATGAAGCCGAAATCCTCTATCGCAAGATCCTTGCATCTGCCCCGCAGCATCTCGACACCCTCCATTTTTATGGGGTGCTCTGCCACCAGCAGCAGCGGTATGAGGAGGCGGCTGTCCTGATTCAGCGCATCATCACGGCGGCTCCGGAAAATGCCGACGCCCACAACAACCTGGGTAATGTGTTGGAGGGCATGGACCGGCTGCACGATGCCGAGGCATGTTACCGTAAGGCGGTGGCCCTGAATCCGGACCATGCCCCGGCCCTCAACAATTTGGGGGTGATTCTGGCGGCGCGCCGGGCAATGGATGAGGCCTTGGACGCCTATGGCCGGGCTGTACGGTTTGCACCCGATCATGCCGATTTCAGGTACAACCTGGCCAACGCCCTGCGCAAATCCGGTCAAATCGATGAAGCCGTGGCGGCCTATCGAAAGGCCGTCGATCTGGATCCGATCCATACTGGTGCCTGGCAGGGGCTCAGCCGCACGTTGATCAAGGCCGAAAGATTGGATGAAGCGACCCGGATCTTCGAGCAGTGGCTCGAGAAGGACCCCCGGAACCCAATTGCCCTGTACCATCAGGCCGCCTGCCTGGGGCTGGATGCGCCCGACCGGGCGCCTGATGCCTTTGTGCAGAAGACCTTCGACGAGATGGCCGGCTCTTTCGATGAACACCTGCAAGGGAAGCTCGACTACCAGGCCCCGCAGCTGCTGACGGATGCCCTTGCAGCCGTACTTCCGCCTCCCAATGGCGCCCTGGATGTCCTTGACGCCGGCTGCGGCACAGGCTTGTGCGGACCGTTGCTGAGACTCTATGCCCACAGACTGGTGGGTGTGGACCTGTCCGCCGGCATGCTGGTCCGTGCAAAGGGCGTTTGCGTTTACGACGAATTGCTTCAGGCGGAATTGACCGAATTTTTGAAGAGCCTGACAGGGGCCTACGATATCATCGTTTCTGCCGACACCCTGTGCTATTTCGGCGACTTGGAACCGGTGACGAAGGCTGCGGCCGATGCCTTGAAGCCCGGCGGTTTTTTCGCTTTTTCCCTGGAACGGGCAGATCCACAAATCGAGAACTGGCAGCTGAACCCTCACGGGCGTTATGCACATTCAAAGCGTTACACCCAAAAGGTCCTGGAAAGGGCCGGTTTTCACCCGCAGTCCTTTTCCGCTGCCGTGCTGCGCAACGAAGGCGGAAAGGCGGTCGGGGGCCATATCGTCGTTGTTTCCTTTTAAGGCCGAAGGGAGGCAACCATGGAAATGTAGAAGAGAAGGGTAATATAGGGGTCAACCAGTATCGAAAAAACGGCCATGGTTCCATGAACCGGCGACCGGTTGCAGCCTTGACCGGCCCGCTAAAATTCTGCCAACGGGTTGAAATAAGGAGGAATACCGATGTCCCCTTCCATATGTCCCCGACCGACCTGCAATGGCACGATTATCGGAGGCAAGTGCTCCCGTTGCGGCGCATTTTCATACACGGGCGGCCAGGCAAAAGGCTCGCAGCCTGGAAAGAGCAAGGTGCCGATCACATCGGCAAATTACACGCCGCCGCGTCTGATGACCGCCGAGCAGTGGAAATCGTTAACCCGAGTTACGTTCCGGCCGCGCTCCCCGCTGCTCAAAGCCATCGATCGGGCGTTGAACCGTTATGAGATCGATAACGGTTATTCGGCCTTTCAGGGCCTTGACAACGCCTTCAACAGTTGGGTTACCCGCAAAGGCGGAATGAATGCGGCCCTGCTTTCCCGGCGCAATCACAGCAAGGCGGTCCAGTACCTATCCGAACAGTTGGCGGGCAAAAAGGTACGGATACCGGGCGATATCCCGGTTTTCATGGAAGCCGGGATGGAGAATGCGCGCCTGGGAATCATTTACGTGTTCGGCAACTGCCAACTCGACCGTGATGTCTTCGGTATCGTTCTGGAAGGCGGCCTCGGCGTCACCGGTGCGGGGCTTGATTTTGGCGATCTTACCAATCCAACGGGCGGTATCCAGGCCAGCTACAATGTTTCCAGAAAGGTCTATGTGAAAGGCAAGGAGTTGCTGGAAGCCCGGGCGAAATCCAGCGGCGCTAATTCCGAACAGAAAAAAACAATCATTCAGGCGCTGGAAGCCTTTGTGAAAAAGATCCTTAATAGTCTTAAAAATGCGATCAAAGGCATCGACCTGCGAGATGCCATCGCTTTTGTCGTCGGTAAAACCAAGGCGCTGATCAAAGTGTTGACCGACACCTTCCTGAAGGCAGTGGCACCGTTTATTTCCGGAGGAATCGATATCGCGCGAGGTGTGGCCAAGTCGGTCCTGGCCGCGGCGGACCTGATCAAATCGTGGTGGCAGGCAAGGGGGGTCGAGATTCTGTCCGGACACCCGGCCACCATCGTACAGGCCCTGCGGGGCGCCATGGCCAGAAGCCTGTTTGCCGGCCTTTATGAAACTTTGAAAGGAGCCGCCAGCCTGGGACTCGATATCGCCGGTGCCGTTGGCGCCGGCATAGGAACCGTCGCGACCAGGATCGCCGACATGGTTCTGTCGATGATCGAAGCCTTGAGCAAGATGGTTGTCCGCCTGGTGGAAACATTCTGCATGTGGGCATTTTGCAAAAAGGCCCACGAAAATTGGGAGACGCGGGACGACCCCCGCGCCCTGCACAGGAATCCGAGCCGGTTCAACCGCTGGTACAAAAGCTATGCCGTACCCTTCCCAGCCATCGCTGCGTTAACCTTGAACAGCCGGCTTTGCGGCGATAAGATGCGATTCCTGCGGGTGATGCAAGATGACGATACGGTCGTGAGCCAGTCCCAGTTCGACAAGGGCTGTGCGTTTGTAGACGGTTTGAAATCCTATGCCACCGATTATCTCCACGATTCCGGTTTCGATTTCAAGTCATCCGATCCGATCATCAAAAGTGCCATCGTGGCAGCCAGAGACAGGGGCAGACTGACCTTCGGGTCGGCGGTGGGGGAAGTCGTTAAACAAGTTTTTGTATCCTGAACAAAGGAGAACGCATGGCCGACAAAATCACTTTGGAGGGGATCGACGTCTCCATGGCCGCATATCCGGAGGCCCACAGGCCCCAGACTCGGGCCGATACCCCTTGCACCATTTTAATCCTGGGTGATTTCAGCGGCCGGGCCAACCGGGGCGCGGAAACCGACGGCTCCGATATCGATCGGCGCAAGCTCCATCGGGTGGACCGGGACAACGACGATTCCGTAATGGAGAAGATGGGCGTATCCTTGCGGCTGCAATTAAATGGGGGGCAGACGCCACCCGTCGAACTGAGCTTTGATGAAATGGACGATTTTCATCCGGAACAGATCTTTTACCGCGCACCGATTTTCAAAGCCCTGAAAAAGAGCCGCCGGCAGTTGTCGGACCCGGAAACGGCCGCAGAGATGGTTGGCCGTATTGCGACAGAAAAGAGCCCGTCACCGGCCGCAGAGAAGATCGATTTTTCCGGCGAGACCACCGCCGGTCTGCTCGACCAGGTCCTGGATGCCAGTTCTCCGGAGTCTGTTGGGACCGGGCGTTCCCAACCGCAAACCGATTGGGATCGTTTCCTGGGATCCATTGTCGGACCGCATCTGGTGCCGGATATCGGCGACGAGCAGGATGCCATGGTGGCCGCGGTCGACCGTTCGATTTCCGAAACCATGCGCAGTATCCTGCATCACCCGGACTTTCAGATCGTCGAAGCGGCCTGGCGGACATTGCGTTTTTGCCTGAGGCGACTGGAAACCGATGAGACGCTGAGGATTTACCTGCTTGATGCGACCCAAAAGGAAATCGCGGCGGACCTGACGGCCAACGAGGACATCCGGGATACGGCGCTTTACAGAAAACTGAGTTCGGCGGTCCTTGCGGGCAGCCAGCAAGCACCCTGGTCCCTTTTGGCGGGCATGTATACCTTCTCCATGAAAAAAACGGACGCGGTGACCCTGGCCCGACTGGGCGCCATGGGGCAGATGTTGGGCGCCCCGTTTGTGGGTGCCGGTGACGCCGGCCTGGTGGGCTGTGCGTCGCTGGGCGAGAGCCCGGATCCAACGGACTGGACAAAACAGAGCGATCCGGTCGATGAGAAAGCCTGGCAGGTGATTCGCACCCTCCCCGAGGCCGGTTGGGTGGGACTGGCGATGCCCCGGTTCATCATCCGCATGCCGTATGGGGAAAAGACCGACCCGATGGATGCCTTCGATTTCGAAGAGATGCATGCCCCGGTGAAGCATGAAGACTATCTGTGGGCCCATCCGGTTTTTGCATTGGTCCAGATTTTCGGTCGCACCTTCACCCGGCATGGCTGGAACTGGTCGCGGGGCCTGTCCAACGAGATCAACGACCTGCCTTTGCATCTGGTCGAGGCCGACGGCCAAAAGACAATCAAACCGTGTGCCGAAGCGTTCCTGGGCGAAAAAGCGCTCGAAATTATCGTTGCCAACGGGATTATGCCGTTGGTCGCCTTCAAAGATGACGGGCGGGTAAGACTGGTTCGTTTCCAGTCCATTGCCGATCCGTTGCAGGCACTGTCGGGGTGCTGGTCGTTGTAGATCGATTCCGACGGGGGTTACACGTTGACTTTGGAGGAACTCGTTGATATCAATCGGTCATCCTTTGCCATGCGCAAGTCAAAGGAAGCCCCACATGAACCGATAGCTCTCGAAAATTACATAATAGGAGGTTCCTATGGCCCCGGCAGAGAACTCCCTCGTCACTATTCAGACACCTTTGGGCGAAGATGCATTGATCTTGACCCGCTTTTCCGGGAAGGAGGGTATCTCTTCCCTTTATGAGTACAGCCTGGATATGGTATCCAACGACAACAGCATCGTTTTCGAAGATATCATCGGCCAGGCGGTAACGGTTACACTTTCCCTGGCGAATAGCGTGGAACGGTACTTTCATGGAATTATTTCCAGCTTTTCCCAGGGGGAAGGGATTGAGAATCCCGATGGCTCCCTTCATCTGACAACCTATTCGGCCAAAATGGTGCCCTGGTTCTGGGTGATGACGAAAACAGTCAATTCCAGAATTTTTCAAGAAAAATCGGTTGTCGATATCGTCGAGATGATTTTCGAGGAAGACGGTCTCGTGGATTACGAGATAAGACTGAACAAGACCTACTCCCCCCGTACGTATTGCGTACAATACCAGGAGAGCGATTATTGTTTTATTAGCCGTCTCCTTGAAGAGGAGGGAATTTTCTATTTTTTTGAGCATGAACAGGAAAAACATAAGCTGGTTGTTTCCGACAACAACGGCTATCCAGCCTGCCCGAACCAGGCCATCGTGCGTTACGATCCGGATGCGGGGGTCGGCATAGACGAGGACGTGGTCAATAAATTCCACATGTCCAAGGAGATTACCTTCGGCAAGTTTACAACAAGGGATTTCAACTTCGAAATTCCGAACGCCTCACTGCAATCCGAAGCGGAGGGAAAAAATACCCTGGGGCCGGGAGAACGCGAGTTGTATCGCTACCCTGGCGGATACGATTCCAGTGAACGCGGCGATGCTGTAGCCGATCTGCGAATGCAGGTGGAGGAGGCCCGTGTCACACGTATCGAGGGAAAGGGCAATTGCCGGGATTTTGTCAGCGGCCATACCTTCACCCTGGAGGAATACTATCGCTCCGATATGAACCAGGAGTACCTGCTTACAACGGTGGAGCATCGGGCCAGCGAACCCCATCGATTCGACGCAGGATCAGAGGGCAACAACGTTGCTTCGTATATCAACGCTTTTGCCTGTCTACCCAAGAATGTTCCTTACCGTCCGCCGCTTGATACGCCCAAACCCGTTATTTACGGCTCCCAAACCGCTATTGTTGTCGGGCCGGAAGGTGAGGAGATTTATCCCGATGAATATGGGCGGGTTAAAATTAAGTTTCATTGGGACCGGGACGAGAAAAAGGATGAAAACAGTTCGTGTTGGGTGCGGGTGAGCCAGGCCTGGGCCGGCACCGGATGGGGGGCGATGTTTATCCCCCGGATCGGACAGGAGGTGATTGTCCAGTTTATCAACGGAGACCCCGACCAGCCGATCATCACCGGCCGGGTCTACCATGGGCAGAATCTCCCGCCGTACACCCTGCCCGACGAAAAGACCAAGAGCACCATCAAGTCTGACTCGACACCGGGAGGCGGTGGCTCCAACGAGATCCGCTTCGAGGACAGTGCAGACGAAGAGGAATTTTTCGTTCATGCCCAAAAGGACATGAACAGCGTGGTCGAGAACGATAAGACCTTGGAGGTCGGCGGCAACCGCACGACCCACATTACCGGTAATTTCGACGAGTCCATAGACGGCGATGAAACCCGCAGCGTGGGCGGTGCGGTGGATGAAACCATCACCGGCAGCGAAACCAGGAATATTGTCGGTGGTGTCGACGAAACCATTACCGCTGGCGAGAAACGCACTATTACCGGTGGACTGGATGAAACGATCACCGGCGGTGAGACCCGGACCGTCAACGGCAATCAAACCAAGACGATCAACGGATCGAAAACCGAAACCGTTGCCGGTGGGATAACGGTGAACACCCCGGCAGCCTACGATGTCACTGCTGCAGCAGGCATTACCATGACCGCTTCTGCGGGCGTGACGGTGAACGCTCCCGGTGGATACACCCTTGTCGCTCCCGGCGGCAACAACACCGTCGACTCCTGGTTTCAATCCATCGGCGGCAAGAACGAAGACTTTTTTTCGATCGTCAACCAGGCCACCGGCATTAAGAACGAGATGGTGGGCATGGCCAATTGTTTCACGAATGCGAAGATCGACCTGGCCGGTTTCGTTTTAGACCGTGCCGCCGTTAAAAATGACGAAGGTCCAGTCAAGATCAAACAGGTTGCCACGCAAATGGCTACCGGGACAGCCTCTGTGTTAGACTATGCACTGACCATGATCGGCCTTTAGGATCGGACCGGCGAAAATTCGAGATTTGATAGAGGAGGTGGCCGGTAATGAACAGACTGTTTATTTTGCTCTTTGTGTTGGGTTTTCTGGCCATGATTTTCGGATCGCCAATTATGCGAAAAATCAACACTGCCCGCGTTCAACAAAAAGGGATCGACGCCCGGGCCAGGGTGTTGGAACTCAAGGATACCGGCAACCGGCGGAATAAAAATCCGGTGGTCACGATCAAATTGATGGTCACCGATCCTACCGGCCGTGAATTCCCCGGAGAAGTGGAAATGGCTGTATCGCCTGTATATATGAGCCGATACCAGCCGGGCAAGACGGTCAGCGTCAAGTATCTTCCGGATTCACCTTCTAAAATGATAATCGAAGAATAAAAGACAGGTACTGAAAGCACAATGAAAACCATCAAGCCTCAGAAATTGGGGCTTCTAACCCGTTGCTTCGAGTACAATCAACGCTTCTATTTCGCAGTTTCCGTTCTCATGTACGTACCGCTTGGAGGGGAACCGGATTTGCTGTCCGAAGCGAGCATGTGGGAAATGGTTCCCGACGAGATCGGCAAGGAAGGGACTCTGGAAGCCGCCATACCCAAGGCCCGGGCAGAGTTTCTGGCCGCCGGCTTCGCCTTCCCGCCGGGTGGTCAACCTAGCTTGGCCTGCACGGTGAGGATTGCCTTTGCCGGTCGTGAGAAATCTCTGAATGTTTTCGGTGATCGCTACTGGGAGATGGGGCGGAGTTCCGAACCGCAACCGTTCAAAAAAATGGCCCTGAGCTGGCGGCGGGCTTATGGAGGTGAAGGTTTTGCCAAAAATCCCCTGGGAAGGGGATTCAAGCCTGTAAAAGGGGAACAGGGAAAAGTCCACCTGCTTCCCAATCTACAGTACCCTGGAGAAACGACATACGATCCGGACATCGCCATTACGCCAGCCTGCTTCGGTCCCCTTGACATCTCCTGGCCTCAGCGGTTTTCAAAAGCAGGTACCTACAACAAAGCGTGGCTGAAGGAAGATTTCCCGGCGTTTGCCCGCGATATCGACTGGACCATTTTCAATATTGCACCCGAGGATCAATGGTTCGAGGGTCATCTCAACGGTGATGAAGCCTATTGCTTCGAGAATTTGCATCCGGAAAAATCTCGCATCGAAGGGCGCCTCCCCGGTTTCAAAGCCCGCTGCTATATTACCCGAAAAGCCGAATCCGGAGAGGTTTTTAAGGAATTGCCGACTCGGTTTTCGACGGCCTGGTTTTTCCCCCACCGGGAGCGGGCTGTGTTGATCCACCAAGGACTCTGCGAAACCATGGATGAAGATGGCTCCGACATTTACCATTTGATGATCGGTGCCGAACGAATGGGTGAACCCAGGCCTCAAGAGCACTACCTCGATGTGCTGGCAAAACGGCTCGACAAGAAAAAAGGCATGTTCTATGCCCTCAAAGATAGTTTGCTGGTCCCCGAAGGGCTGCCAAAAAGCGGTTCTGCCGCCCCTGTCGATGAGAATCCGATCCGGGAAAAGATGCGCAAACGCATGGAACGGCAAATTGCCGAAGCAAGGGCCGTAGCCGAAAGCTACGGCCTGGATCCGGATGTGCATGCACCCAAACCACTGCCGCCTGAGGAACCTGTTCCCGATCTGGAGCATCTTCCGGAATTTATGGCCAAACTCGAAGCCGAATCGAAAAAGCAGAAAAAGATGACCGAAGAGAGTTTGGCCGAAATCGAACAGCGGATGGAGGGCCTGTTCGATACCTTGGGAATGGATTTCGATGAAATTCGCAAGGAATACACGGAGAAACCAAAGGGACCGCCTGCATTCAGCGCCCAGGAAAAGATTGATTTCATGGAGGAACTGGCTGAAAAGATGCGTAAACAGGACTTCGATCCCGAAGAGATCGAGGACTATCTCAAGGATGAAGATTTCCGGCAGCGTCTTTTTGACGGAGAACTTCAAATCAAAGAATTCTACCGGATGTCTGCCCACCATCAAGACCCGGTAGCCGGCTTGGATAAAGAAGCAGGAAAATGCCTCCGACAGATGGTAATTGAAGCGCATGCCAAAGGGGAAAGCCTGGCTGGGAAAGATCTAACCGGAGTCGACCTGTCCGGTCTCGATCTACGCGGTGGCGATTTCCAAAAATGCTTTATAGAGAGTTCCAATCTTGAGAATGCAAACCTGCAAGGCGCAAACCTGAGCCAGGCTGTTCTGGCCCATGCCAATTTGACCGAAGCGCATTTGACCGGCGCCAACCTTTCCGGGGCCAACCTGGGCGGAGCCTGCTGTGTAGGACTCAACGCGGAAAATACCGATTGTCGCGACACGATCATGGTTAAGGCCAATCTTACCGGGGCCTCTTTCGCGAATGCCGATTTCAATGGATGCAATTGTTCAGGAGCCATTTACGAAAACACCAATTTTTCGGGCGTTCGTGCGGCTCAATTAAAATTTTTGGAATGCGATTTGCGGGGCCTGATTTTTTCAGGAGCGCATCTCCACAAGTGCATTTTTCTCAAAGTCAAACTAAGTGGTGTAGATTTCTCAGGCGCCTTTCTCCAAGCCTGTGTCTTTCTGGATGTAATCGGAAAGCAATGCCGCTTTGCGGAGGCCGACATGACCAATGTTCGCTTTGTTGGTCAATCCGTGTTCGATGGCAGCCTTTTTTCCAATGCCCGGTTGGACGATGCCAACTTGCGGGGCATCTCATTACAGGACAGCGATTTCAATCATGCACAGATCAACCGCGCCGATTTCAGTGAGTGCAACCTCCGCAATGCCAATCTGTATCGTGCCGTCGGACATGAGGCCAGCTTTGTAAAAGCCGACTTGAATGACGCAAGCATGATTTCACTGAATATAATGAAAGGCTCGTTGCAGCGGGCCGATATTCGGGGAGCCGATTTGCGCGGAAGCAATCTGTACCAGGTTGACATGGCCCGAGTGTATGCCAATCAATACACACAATTGGGCGACACCTTCACCAAAAAAATTCGTATCTATCCAAGACGGGTGGCTCCCAATGAGGCGTGACGCAATCGAGAACCTTGTCGATCAAGGAGAGGTGGTCAGCAAAATTGAGCTGGCAAAAGAGGACCTGTCGGGTGCCAACCTTTCCGGGGGTATTTTTGAGGATGTCAATTTTGAAGGCGCCCTTCTTCAGAAAACCAACTTCACGAATTCGGTATTCGTGAAATGTAATTTCGGTAACGCGGATATGCAATCGGTGGATTTTAGAAAGGCCAGTCTCCATGAGTGCGATCTGACCCATGGAGATCTGTCCTCCGCAAAGCTTGAAAGCACAAAATTCAGCTGCTCGAAATTATCCGGCGTGAATTGCAGCGGTGCAGATCTGCACATGACCGTATTCGCCAATTGTGACCTCTCGGGTGCTCGGTTTCATGCGACGCAAATGCTTCGGACCGTTTTTTTAGATTCTGTACTGACTGAAAATGATTTTTCGAAGGCCGATATCCAACGTACCGTTTTGCTCAGTGCGGACCTGACTGCGGCAAATCTTGACGATTGCAGATTTAATACGGTGATATTCATCAAAGCAAACCTGGCGGGACTGGATTTGAGCGGCAAACAATTTCTTACCTGCCAGTTCACCGATGCTGATCTGTCCCACTGCAACCTGACCGGTGCCGACATTGTTCAGGGAAATTTTAAAGGGGCCAATCTGCAGGGAGCGAACATGGACCGCTGTATTGCCAACAACGCCCTGTTTGTTGAGGCCAACCTGAAACAGGTGATCGCTGTCGGTGGACGCTTTTCTCAATCCATTCTGATCGGGGCTGATCTTACCGGAGCGGATTTTTCCGGCGCCGATATGCAGCAATGCATCCTGAAAAACGCAAATTGCACGGCGACCCGTTTCGACCACGCCAATCTGACATATGCCGATTTTTCGGATGCCGACCTGACATCGGCCTCCCTTTCCAAGTCGGTACTGTCCCGGACAAACCTGCATGGCGTCAACGACCAGGGCGCCTTGATAGATGACCGCAAAGCAGCGCTTGGCGTCGATAAGGACCTTCTGGCGGCCGAGAATTGGCAGCCTCCTTACTAAAAAGATATCCATAGCATGCCGGAGGAGAAGATATGACCGCTGTAGTAACCGAATTGAAGCCGGAAGCCGAATATTTTCAAGGTATCGGGACAGCCCTGGATTGCGATGATAGCACCCTGATGGTCCGTACAGATCAGGGCATATTTCCAGCAAAGCGGGCCTTAAGCTGCCTTGTCGAACCCGAGGCGGGGGACCGGGTTCTTCTGGCCGGGATGACCGCTGGGGATCTTTTTGTTATCGCCGTGCTTGAGCGCCCGGGCGACAAGGCGATTGCGATTCCCCTAAACGGCGATTGTTCACTTAACGTATCACGAGGGAGATTGAATATCGCCGCCGAAAAAGGACTCAACCTGGTCACCTCCAAGGAAATGAGTCTGGATGCCGCGGATCTATCTTTGCGGGCTCATCAAAGTCGTGTCTTCATCGACAAGCTTAGCTATTTCGGCAGCCGGATTTCCGCATATTCGGATAAAATCCGGTTTGTTGGAGTTTTTCTCGATTCAGTCATCGAACGAGTTGCCCAACGTTTCAAACGAAGCTACCGTATGGTTGATGAAATCGATCACGTACGAAGCAACGAAATTGACTATCGCGCGGACAAGAATTTGAGTTTGCGTGGGCAGAATGCGCTCATTGATGCCGATGAACTGGTAAGACTTGAAGGTGAGCAGATTCATCTGGGATAGAAGGAGGAATGTATGTTTGCAAATACCCAAATGGGCGGAATGGACAACGGCTTTCCTGATGTTTGCCTGACGCCTGCGCCCCCATCGCCATCACCCGTACCGATACCCTATCCCAACATCGCCAATGGCAATATGGGAGTGCCTGCGGTATATAATGTATTGATGTCCTGCGCTCCGGCTCACAATATGGGTACCCAAATTCCAATGACCAACGGTGACAATGCCGGTGTCTCGATGGGAGTCGCCGCAGGCACGGTTATGGGACCGTCCAAGCACCTTACAGCATCCTTTACGGTTCTCGTCGGTGGCAAACCGGGTACCAAGCTCACCAGCACAACATTGCAAAACAATACCAATTGCCCTGGAACACGCTTGGCGCCGAGCCAGACAAAGGTCCTCATGCTGGCCCCCTGATTTCGTTGAAATCTGGTTGTTTCCAAGTTTTGAAGGGGCCAGATCCCAAAATACCCAAAAAATTTTACCCAGCCAACCCTGGCTGACTCCATCCAATCGGTGACTCGGATCGAATGCTCATGGGCCCGGAGACCTTGTCCGAAACGCTCAGCCATGGCTTCCGGTGCCAATGCATAGCGGCCGCCTTTGAATCGGTATTAGTCAATCCCGACTGCATGCCTTTCGGATGCCGGACCGCGGGATCCAGGCAGCAGAACCCGCTCGGCGTATATCGAGAAGCGTTCTTTGGCTGCTCTTCGCGGTATCCTGCTTGCCAAATATCCCCCCAAGCCCGAGCGACCATCCTTACCCCCTTGTCGATTCCCATCCAAAACGCTATGATGCCGGTATGCTAGTCCGTCGATCAACAGACGATTACCATAGCCGGACGAAACACCCATGAGCGCCGTTGCCTCTGCGATATTGCAAATCACTTTGTCAGACGGGACAAAGCACCGCTTCGCCCAACGGTTTACCATCGGACGCCATTCGGATTGCGAAGTCCGCGTTGCGGAGGGTGTGATCAGCCGGCGGCATGCCGACGTGTTCCCTGGAAATGGCCATTGGTGGGTGCAGGACCGGCAAAGCGCCAACGGCGTATTCCTCAACGGTCAGCGCATCGAACGGGCCGAACTTTACGGAACCGGCCGCATCCAGTTGGGGGAAGGGGGGCCGACCCTGTTTTACAACGTCGAAACACCTGTCCAGGCGGAACAGGTTTTTCAGCCGCCGCGCCCCGATCCGACGCAAGCGGCGGGCACTGCAACACCGTCAATTTCCGGCCACCCGTCTGATCTGGATCACTATAAAGACCACTATTTCGGCAAGACTTTGGACGGGACGGCCGGCGAGCACACCATGATGGTTCGCCAGGCATTTGCTGAGGTGCAAAAGAAGCAGCGATGGACGTATGGCATCATCATTGGCTTCGTGGTCCTGCTTCTGATCGCCACTGGCGGCGTGGCCTGGTACAAACACAGCCAGGTGGTCGAGCAGCGCAAGCTGGCCGCCGAGGTATTTTACACCATGCGGGCGCTGGAGATCGATATGATCAAGCTGCGGGTGGAGGCGGCCAAACGGGCCTCGCTGGAGGCCAAACAACAGATCGAGGAAGCCAAGAAACGCAGGAAAAAACTCGAGGAGAGTTATGATCGTTATGTCAAGAGCCTGGACGTATACAGCAAAGGAATGAGCGAAAAAGAAAAGATCATCATGCGCATGGCCCATCGTTTCGGCGAGTGCGAGGTCAATATGCCCGAAGGGTTTTTGGAAGAGGTAACCGGCTTTATCGAAAAGTGGCAGTCCAGCAAGCGACTGTCCCGGGTCATTCGCCGGGCCAGGCGGCGGGGATACATCCCCAAAATCGTGAACGTCCTGGAAAATGAGGAACTGCCGCCTCAGTTTTTTTATTTGGCCTTGCAGGAGAGCAACCTCAACCAAGAGGCGGTGGGACCGCCCACCCGCTTTGGTATCGCCAAGGGGATGTGGCAGTTCATCCCCAAGACAGCGGAAAAATATGGGCTGCGGGTTGGACCCCTGAAGGATGAAGCCGTTGTGGACAAACTCGATGAGCGTCATGATTTCATCAAATCGACCCGGGCAGCCGCTACGTACCTCAGAGAAATCTATACCACCGACGCCCAGGCGTCGGGACTGCTGGTGATGGCCTCCTACAACTGGGGAGAGCGGCGGGTGGTGCGTCTGATCCGGACAATGCCGGAGGACCCCAGGGAACGCAATTTTTGGCGGTTGATCACCGCCTATCGCCAGAAAGTGCCCGACGAAACCTACGATTACGTTTTTTCCATATTCACCGCCGCCGTGATCGGCGAGAATCCCCGCCTGTTCGGTTTCGATTTCGATAATCCGTTGAGGGAAGGCAGCCTGGATTCCAAGGGATGAACTTTTCTCGCCGTAGTGTAGTCATGCCAGTTTTTTAGCGAAATACCATATAGGGTATGATGTATTGATTCAAATAACCGTATACGGTATGTATCTCTCGAGTTCCGTGAAACATGAGAAAACGGATCCCATGGCCGAAGTAGCAGATTTATTGAGAGAATCAAAAAAGCCACAGGGCATCACCCCCGGGGCTTTTTTTGAACGGTCCATTTACGGCCTATTTGAAAAAACTTTTAAACAGCGATTTCGATTTTTTCTGGGGGACGGAGGGCGGTTCGTCGATATCCGGGAGGTTGGCCTTGGCGTCGGTCTTCTCCAAAGAGTCCGATGCCATATCCGGTATTTCCGCCAGGCGGCCGCCACCAAGGAACTTGAATTTAAGGCCCCGGTCGGTCAACGACAACTCCGCACCCTGGGCCAATACTGACTGGCTGCCCACCGGTCGACCGTTGATGGCGACCATGTTTCTGCCGGTCAGATCCTTGGCATAATAATTGTCGTCATTGAAAAAGATCTGTACGTGCCGCCCGGCAAGGGTGCTGTCTGCGATGACGAAATCGCAATCCGCATCCGTACCGATGGTCACGGGCAGCAGGTTGTAGGATTGCAGCGTCGGGCCGAATTGAATGACCAGCGGGGCGCTGGTGCTGATTACCGGAATCTCCATGTCGGGCCCCACGGTGAGTCCTGGCTCCGAAGCTGCCGGTGCCGGTGCAGGCGTTGGCCTAAGAGCGGGCGTTTGCGGTGGTGGCGGTGAAACCGGCGCCGATGGTTCGGGAGCAGGGGCGGCGGGGGGCGCTACCGTCGGCGCAACGGGGACCTGGCCGGTTTCGATTTTGGTCAGAAAGCTGGCTTTGGGACCGTTTTCGGAAAAGGTAATCACATCGCCGTCCCTGAGGTAGACATCGGCAATTCGTTTTCCATTGACATAGGTGCCGTTGGTACTGGCGTCAATGATACGAAACCGGTTGCCCTGTTTTTCGATGCGGGCATGTTTCCTGGAGATGGTCGTCAAGCCTTTCTCGAAACGGACCTGGCATGTGGAATGGCGACCGATGTGAATGGGAAACTCGGAAAAATCCTGAATCTGCCCCTTCAGAGGGCCTTGAATATGAACGAGTTGGATGGTGATGTTCGGCATCTGGGGCATGTTGTCCCGCCTGCATGTTTTTGTTCTGGTGTTACGGTTTGGTAACCGTAAAGCGCTCGGATGACATCCGCTGGACTATAGACGTGAAACGATAATGGTTGTCAAGCGCTTTTCATTCAAGGCGAATCTATTCTCCCGAACTGCTTTTTATTCTCTCCAGCCGCTCGTTCAAGAGCTTGGCTTTTCTCAGGTTTTGTTGGACGTCTTTGTAATCCGGATCGACGGCTACCACCTTTTCCCATGATTCGATGGCTTGACTTAGCTCCTCCTGGCCGAAATAGACAATCCCCTGATTATAGTTCATCTCTTTGTACTCTTCCAGACTGCTTTCGATATAGCTTGCGCAATCGCTGCAGTCCGGCTTGATGGCAGCGGCCTTTTTAAAGGCATCCCCGGCAGCCAGATAATTTTGTTTATCATACAGAATCGTTGCTTTTTGATGGTACGTCTGGAAAAGGAGATCGGTCGTGGCGGTGTCGTCCGGATTCAATGCCAGGGCCCGCTTAAGCGTTTCGATGGCTTGGTCGTACTGATTGCTGCGCAACAGTTCTTCCCCTTTTTCCAACAGGGATTCCGATTCTGTTGATTGGCATCGAGCCAGTAATTCCGGGCACTGCGCGCAGTTTTCATCGTAGTCCAGGGCTGTGGTCAAAGCGCTTTTGGCTTCATTCAACCGGTTGGCTGCAAGATGGGCTTTGCCAACTTCCAAATAAGACCGGGAAATATAGGCTTTGGCGGCCGGGTCATTCGGATCGGCGCTCAATACTTTCTGGAACTCGACGATGGCATCTTCGTACTGTTTGTCTTCAAACAGAGAGACGCCCGTTTCACGATATCCAGCCACCTGGTCCACGGGTTCTTCGGTCTCCGGCTGATATTCTCCAGCGGCCTCATGCGCCTCGTCCTGCGGCTCCGGTTTGGCGGGCTCGGCAGCATAGGCGGGCTCCGGCTCATCAGCGGGGGCTTGCGGTGCCCCGGCCGTTTCAAGGCGCGGCACTTTCACTTTCTGTCCCACCTTGATGCTGGTCGGATCGTCAATGCCATTGTAGTCGGCAATCACCCGGAACAGCCTGTAGTCCCCATAGTATTTCTTGGCGATCTTTGACAGGCTCTCTCCGGGTTGGATTTGGTACAGGGTGTATTCGCCGGAGATTTCGGGAGTCGATTGCGAAGCTGTGGTTGAGGCAGTGCTGATTCGAATCAGGTCCTCAATGGACACCCCGGCGATGACCGGAATCCGTATTTGCTGACCCACACGCACCCGGGTAACATCGGTCATTTTGTTGAAATTGGCGATATGGTGATATTTTTTATAGTCGCCATAGTATTTGAGTGCCAGCTTGGAAATGCTTTCCCCCGCTGCGATCCGATGGGTGATGTATTTTGTGCCCGTTTCCGGCTGCCTTTGCTGAAGCATGGCCGCCGCTTTTTCGAAATCCGGACGGTAATGAAGGGCGTTTAAGAACTCTTTTTTGGCCAGGTCCCATTTACCCTTGTCCCGATAACCCAAACCGGCCTGGTAATGATTCTCGGCCAGGTCATCGAGCTGTTTTTCGAGACGCTGGATGCCTTCGGTGACGACCGACTCCTCGGGGGCGATGGTCTGCGCCAGTTTGAACTGCTCCAGGGCCTCCAACAGATTGCCCTGGCCCTCATAAGCTTGGGCCTGCTCGATATACGCGTTGGCTTGCTTGTCCATTTCCCGGGGGGCCTGGGAGGCCTGACAACCAAACAAGATAAGGAGGATCACCCCCAGACCGGCACTTAGATATTTGTGTTTCATGGCATACTCACTTTAGTGGGTAAGATTGAAAAGTTTTCAATCGGGAAACGAAACGCTCCATATCCCGCTTCAATACCTGGTCACGCCGGATCGTAAACGGATCCGCAAAAAACGGGTTGCCTCCCCGGTCTACGGTAACGGCGAGTTTGTATCCGGCCTGACGCGACAGGGATATTGCGGTTTGATTGCACCTGCCGAAAGGGTACGAAAAAATCAGGGTGTCCTGATCGAGTTCGCGGTCGATAATTTTTTTGGATCGAAAAATTTCATGCTTCAACCGGGCCAGATAGGCTTTGTCGTCCTCGCTTTCCTTTTTCTTGGACAGATCGCTGTGGGCCACCGAGTGCGACCCGATGTAGAATCCTTCCCGCTTGAGTTCCCGAAGCAGATCCCAGGTCATGGCCTTGCTGGACACCCCGACGTAGTCGATGTAAATGAACAATGTGGCCGCGAATCCGTATTTCTTGAGAATCGGGTAGGCCACATTATATACGGAGCGATAGCCGTCGTCCACGGTAATCATAACCGCATTTTTCGGGATGGCCTTGCGGTAGTCCATAAAATCCAACAGTTCTTCGGGGCCGATCACCCGGTAGCCGTTTTCCTTGAGATACTTCATTTGCCGATCGAAAACGTCGGCCGGCATACACAGGGGCGAATCGCAGGAATTGGCAAAACGGTGATAGCACAGTATCGGAACCGTCTGATAACCCTTTTCGGTAATGCCTCCGCGGTTGGCTATTTTTAAGGGGATGACAACGAAACGGCCGGGAAGAAAGGCGGCTTCGGGGTTGGTGTCCTCAATCATCCAGGCCAACCGGGATTCTCCGAGATATCGTCGGGCCAGCATTTCCGGATTTTCCCCGGCTTTAAGCTTATGCAATATACGTTCCGGAGAACGATATATATCCGGAGGAGACACCGGGGCAACGGCCGTCGGTCCTGCACAACCCTGCATGACGATGACAATGACCCCGAAAAGGAAGCGTTTGGCGAAGTCGCCGGACGTACGTGAGCCGAACAGGTGCATGGTGATCGCTCCGCTGTGAAGATAGAGAATCCGCAAGAACCAGCGCTACATCGGAACAAAGGACTCACGCTGTTCCATCTTTCAAGAAAATCCTTACTTTATCTACCATAGCGGTCCTGTTAATTCAATAGTGGCGGGTTTGCAAAAATGCCCTTATCTGAGCGTTTCTTTATCCCGGCCCGATGTTCAGCGATAGATCTATGCCTTTTTACGAATCCGTCAAAAATGCGACTCTTTACGGGTTGGATACCGATAGGAATGCGTGTATGCTGTTGAAAAATAACAGGATTTTTAAAAATCGGGTGCTTTTCAAAAAACATTTATCGAAAAACGATCCAACCGTCCAGAATCCTGGGACCTCCGGCTTACCAAAAGGAGAAGTTGCTTGACAATCCATTGGTATCATAATAATTTTAAGCATATCTAACCGGTTGATCAGGCAAATGCGCCGATCCGCCGGAGCCTTTTCCGGGTCGGCCTTTCCAGGCCCTGAAACGCGGGATCGAACCCATGTTGACATTGAATTCGAGGTCTGAGGAAAGCTGACGCGATGCCTGAGGAAAAGCGCGGAAGAATTCGAATAACCCGCTGGTTTGTATGGCTGTTTGCGTGGTGGCTGCTGGCCGTTTTCTTTTATCTTTTCATCGCTGCCAAGGAAACCCGGACGGTCGAAGCGGTAACCGCCAGCGGGGTGGCCACGGTTTTAAAAAACGCTGATAAGGCCGGCCTGCCGCTTCTCGAACGGAACGTTCAGGCGCTGACGCAACTGGTGCAGGAAATGTCCGGTTTGCAGGGGGTGGTCAATGCGTCGATCGTTGATCACAAAAACAAGATCATTGCCTTCACCAATCAGAACCAATTGCCGTCCAAATCATCGGTTCAGGTAAACGCGAAAGATGGTGTCGGTTATTGGAATCAGACGCTGGACAGCGGTGAGCGGGTAGTCTGTTTTTCAGGCGACATCAACTATGCCGGCACGAAAATCGGCGAGGTGTTTCTGGTCATGGACGCCGGGGGCGGCGCTGGTCTGCGTACGATTTTTTTCTGGGTGGCCCTGTGTGCTTTGATTGTGATCCTTTTTGTATTGCTTGTCATCGACTTTAACGGGGTTCGCCCGCTGAAGGCGGTTGTAAAACAGCGGATTCGAAGCTGGACCGGAAAGGATGGGGGATTGCCCGACAGCCGCGAGCTGGTCTGCCCGGTATGTGGAAGCCTGAAACCGCTGGACCGTTCGTTTATGCTTGAAGCCAATCTGGACCGTTACCCGGTGTTGCGGCCGGCGGGAAAGGATAACGGCAGCGCGAACTCCCTTTTTCGCAACGGTGTCAATCTTCGAGAAATATCACGCCGCGAAGACCTGGGATGGCTTCGACGCCAAATGATCCATCGATGTGCGGACATCATCAAAAAATTGGCCGGTGAGTGATTGGCCCGCCGTTAAGGGGCAACCGGGCAATGAGGAGAAAAAAATATGGCCGGGAGCGAAAAAGCGACCACAACCATGATGTGGATGAAGCAGTTGTCGACCACAACCATCAACTCCGTTTCCAGCAAGATGAAAGCGTTTATGTCCGGACCTCCGATCAAGCGGCACATCGCCCTTGGCGTTACCGCCTGGATCGTCGTCAATCTGTTCGTTTTTTTCGCCATGCAGAGCAAAATCGACACGGCCCAGAAAACGTTCTACAGCAAGGGCGTCGACCTGGCACTCGGTCTGGCCGATAAAAGCGGGTCGTTGATCCTTTCCACCGATCTTTTGTCCTTGAGCCTGGCCATCCGGGAGGTCATGGAGAATCCCGAAATTCGTTTCGCCGCCGTTCTGGATCACCAGGACAAGATTCTGGCCCATTCCAATCCGGCAAAAATCAACCGCCAACTGACGCCCGTAGACGAACAGACCCTCGTCGATACGGTCAACGGTGTCAGCATCGCATCGGGAAGACTGGACGCCGAGACGCCGGTAGTTGTTTTTAAAAACAAAGTCACTTTCTCGGGGGTTAAAATCGGAGGGGTGGTCTTCGGTTGGGGAGCCAAAACGCTTGCCTCGAAGGTAAAATCCTATCGTTTGTTCATCCTGCTGTTTTTACTTTCCAGCGCAGTGCTTACCACCGGCTGCCTTTTTCTGATGGAGCGAACGCTCAAGAAAAGAAAGGCCGCGAGAGAAAAGGCGATGGAGGGGATGACGCGCATCGGCCCCTACCTGCTGACCCGGAAGATCGCCCAGGGAGGCATGGCCGAGCTTTTTCTGGCCGACTACCTCAGAGAGGACGGCTTTCGCAAGACCGTAGCCGTCAAAAGGGTGCTTCCCCACCTGGCGGACAACCGCGACTTTATCGACATGTTCATCCGGGAGGCCCGCCTGGCTGCTCTGCTTCAGCATCCCAATGTGGTCCAGATTGCCGACTTCGGCAAGATCCAGAATGCCTATTTTATCGCCATGGAATATGTCGAGGGGAAAAATCTCGCCGAAATCATGGGGTATTTGAGAAAGGGGCTGCCGGTGGACATGGCGGTATTCCTGATTTTAAAGATCAGCAATGCCCTGCATTACTCCCATTCCCGCAAGGACGATAAGACCGGGAAGCCGCTGAATATCGTCCATCGGGACATCAGCCCCCAGAATATCCTGATTTCCCTTAACGGAGAGGTCAAGCTCAGCGACTTCGGAATATCCAAAGCCGCTTCCGAACCTTCGCTCACCCAGGCCGGCGTAATCAAAGGGAAACTGTCTTATCTTTCCCCGGAACAGGCCATGGGACAAGACGTGAACCATCAGATCGACATCTACGCCCTCGGTCTGGTGTTCTATGAAATTCTTTCCGGTAGCCGACTTTACCATTTTACCAATGATATCGAAGCCATTCGCACCATTCCAAAGATGACTATTCCGCCGATTATCACCAAGCGACCGGACATTCCCCAGGGACTGAACGATATCGTCATGAAGAGCCTCGAAAAATCAACGGTCAAGCGCTACCAGACCGCGCAGGAACTGCACGACGATCTGCTGCATCTGAAAAACCATCTGGGGATTACCTACGACACCTCGGATTTGGCATTGTTCATGCGAACCAATTTTGAAGAGAAAGAAACGGAAACCCCGACATGAGACCGTTTTAAGCAGACCGGGTGACGTTCTATGAATCGATGGTTCGAGACTCCTGAAAACCGATAGGATTGGAAAGGGTAAAACTCAGGTGCCAAAGCACTTGCCGACGATCATCTACCAGGGTGCCACGGACGTGGGCAATGTCCGCAGCAACAACGAAGACGTTTTTTACATTGGCGAGGATTGCCATTATTGCCTGGTGGCCGACGGCATGGGAGGGGCCGCTGCCGGGGAGGTGGCCAGCCGCATTTTTGCAGAAACGGCCAAGGCCGTTTTTGCCGGCCATGACGGGTCATCCGAGGAAAACACCATCGCCCGCGTACAGACCACCTTCAAGCTGGCCAACGATAAAATCCTCAAACATGTCGAACGCAACCCCCAGAACAAGGGAATGGGATGCACGGCCGAGTTGCTGGCATTTGTCAACGATGCTTTTATCATCGGACATGTGGGAGATTCGAGAACCTACCGGATGCGCAACAACGCCCTCAAGCAGTTGACCAAAGACCATTCGCTGGTTCAGGAGCAGTTGGATCAGGGCCTGATTACCCCTGATGAGGCCCGGCACCACGCCATGCGCAACGTGATCCTGAGAGCCGTAGGCGTCAACGAAACCGTCGCGCTGGACATTTTAAAAGGAAGGCAACGGCAAGGGGACCTGTTTTTGCTGTGCAGCGACGGACTCACCGACATGGTTCCGGAATCGGACATTTTGTCGGCTTTAAGCGGCGAAACAGCCCTCGATGAAAAATCCGAGGCGCTGATCCAGCTCGCCAAGCAGGCTGGCGGAAAAGATAACGTTACCGTGGCTTTGTCTGCAGTCAACTGAGCCTATGAAATACGGACGCTACGAAGTTGTCAAAGAACTAGGACGCGGCACCATGGGCGTCGTTTATCAGGCCCATGACCCGCAAATCGACCGCATGGTGGCCCTGAAAGTTCTGCGGCCGGATCGCGTGGTCAGCCAGGACTTCGTTCTCCGGTTTCTCAGGGAAGCCAAGGCCATCGGACGGATATCCCACCCCAATATCGTTACCGTTTACGACGTGGGCCAGGATCATGGAACGATCTACATCGCCATGGAGTATCTCGAAGGCCGGCCGCTGAACGAAGCGATCAAGGGCCGGACACTGTCGCCGGACGAAGCGGTGCAGATGTGCTCCGAGGTGGCCGAAGCCTTAGGGTACGCCCACAGCAAAGGGATTACCCATCGGGACATCAAGCCGTCCAATATCATTCTCACCCCGGACTACCGCACCAAACTGACCGATTTCGGCATCGCCCGTATCGAAGATCCCGACGCGGCCCAGCAGACCCAGGCAGGCGACATCCTGGGGACCCCGGTTTACATGGCTCCCGAGCAGGTCATGGGCCAGAAGGCCGACGGCAGGACGGACCTGTACGCGCTGGGAGTGATTCTTTACGAGATGGTGGTCGGAAGGCGTCCCTTCGGCGGAGGGAATATCGCCGCCATTTTCCGTTCCATTACCCATGAGCCGCCGGAAGATCCGATGAAAGCGGGAACCTTCCACCATCGGGGACTGGCCGACCTGATTTTAAAAAGCCTTTCGAAGGATCCGAACCACCGTTTTCAGACCGGCCAGGAGATGGCCTCAGCCTTAAAGGCTTGCCTGGATGCCGGTGCCCATCCTTTTCCGGAATCGACGGCGCCCGCCGAAAAGCCGGTTCGCTCCAAAAAAGCGGGCATCGCCATTGCCGTTTTGTGTGTCTGCCTGGCTGCCGGCGCCATCGGTTACAAAACGATGCAAAAGCCAGTTGAAGATACCCGCGCAACCGCCGGTACCGAATTGCCGGAGGCGTCATCCCTGCTGGACGTCGCCAGCACGCCGAGCGGCGCCCAGGTGTTTGTGGATTCGGCGTTCAAGGGAACCACCCCGGTGAACATCCCTTTGCGTCCGGGAAGCTACGAAATTCGATTGAATCTGCCGGGTTACTACGAGTGGGAGGCCCAGCTTCAGATCGGGGAAGATCGGCCCGCACCCCTGGATGTGCGACTGGTTTCCATCGATTGATCTCCATTTTTCTTTGTCTCACGCTGCCAGCCTGCCCTGAACGCTCTTTTCGATTCGGTGCCACACTTTTCAGGAGGAATAACCATGAAAGTTGACCGCTGTTTCGTCGGATTGTTGATCGCCTTCATCATTGCCGTGGGATTTGCTTCGACAAACGCCCAGGGCGCACTGAAAACGGGCAGCGCGGTTCCGGTGTTCACCCTGAAGGACGTCAACGGCAAGGCTTACCCGCTGTCCGATACCCAAACCAAGCCCATGACGATCCTCTATTTTTTCGATCCCGATTCCCGTCCCAGCATCGAAGGGCTTTTGAGCCTGGACCAGTTGGTCAAGAAATACCGGGATGCCGATCTTACTGTCTGGGCCATCACCCGTTCTTCCCCACAGAAGGTCGATGTGTTCAACCAGAAAACCCAAACCCTGTTTCCGGTTCTGCTGGATTCGGCCGGCGTCAGCGCCATGTACGATGCCCAGCGGGTCCTTCCCACGGTCTGTATTATCGGCCCCGAATTGAAGATGCTCGACTATTTTCAGGGGGGCGGAAAAACCACCCAAATCATGCTGGTTCGACTCGCCGAACGCAATCTGCAGCGCAAGCGGCCCGCCATCGCCCGGGCCATTACCGAAACGGTTGAAAAACAGGATCCCGGCAATACCCGGGCCCGGGCCGTTAAAGGGTATGCTGCCATGCAGGAAGGCAAACTGGACGAAGCGGAACAGACATTTTACAATCTCAGTAAAGAAAAAGGCAAAAGCGCTGTTTTGGGCAAGGAGGGCCTGGCCCAGGTCTACGAAGAGAAAGGACAAACCGCCAAATCCATCAAACTGGCAGAAGAGGTGGCCGCCCAGGCCAAGGATCGACCTCTCGCGCATGTAATCAAGGGAGATCAGCTGTATCGACAGAACAAGAAAAAGGCCGCCGAATCCTCCTACCGCCAGGGCACCCAAAAACAGGGTGGTGCGCCTTTTCAACGCGCCGTTGCCTACAACCAGTTGGGACGCCTTTACGCCCAGCGCGGGGACCTGGCCAGATCCCGTGAATTGTACGACCAGGCGGTAAGCATCGACCCGTATTATATCGAGGCCACATCCAACAAAGGCCTGACCTATGAACAGGAGGGGCGCTGGGACAAAGCCCTGGAAGCCTATCGCCAGGCCGAGGCCATCGACAAGAGAGACCCTTTCGTTCGCGCCCTTTCCGAAAATGCCCTGCGCATGTTGATGATCCAAAAAGACGAGATGAAACAACGCGAGTTGGCGGTGGCGACCAAAAAGGTGGTCGAGCGGTATCGGCAAAACCGTTTTACGGCGGAACCGGTTGGCGACCCCTGGACCTCTCGACCGACCCGTGTGGTTTTTTTTGACATTTCCGAATCCGGGGGGCTTTCCCAGCGCGCCGGCTTCGCCGGTCTGCTCAAAGCCTATCTGGAAAGACAATTAGGAGGCTCCGGCAGGATTCTGGTGGTCGACAATCTGATCGTTAAAGGCGTGATCGACGAACTGGAACTCGACCGGGATGCCCTTGCCGATGATGAAATTCTCACCCGCCTCAGCCAGGCCATGCAGGCCTCGTTGATCGTCAAAGGGTCTGTCTTTCAGATGCCCTCGGGTCCCTTGTGCAATTTGAAGATTCTTTCCGCCAAAGACGGGAGTGCTGTCGAAGGGATCGACTATCAGTTCAATGCCGGCATCCATATGCAACAGGACCTGAACCAGATGAACCGCAGCCTGCTCGTTCGAATCATGGAGAAATATCCCCTGCGGGCCTTTGTCGTGCAGGTCACCGGCAATCAGGTTTTGTTGAATCTGGGCGCCCTTCAGGGTGTGGTGGAGGGTACGATTTTCGATGTCGTGGAAGAAAAGGCGCCGATCACCTACAAAGGCAAGACCTTCGTTCCCGAACCCGCCATGATCGCCAAGGTGCACGTGGTTCGTACCGACTCGGATTTCAGCTACGGCCACATCAAAGATCAACGCAGACCCATCAAGGCCGACGATAAACTTCGCGAAGATCTGAACTCTCTGCTGCCGGCCGCTACAGGCACCCGGGTCTGGTAGGCGCTAAACCATTCGGCATCGGCAAACCGTCAATTTATTGGCTGCGGTGAACGTTGCCCGTGACATTCACTTCCATTGATTTGCAGGAATCCGCGGTTTGGCCGGTATTCTCATTTCTTTTGCTCGATCTGCATCCATGGCAGGCTATTTGCTTATATCTCCATCACATTGGAATGCATTCGGAATCGACACACGAACACTTCCAGGAGATGCTATGGTTGAACGACGAAAGTACAAACGCTACCCGATGCCCAAGGGAACATTTGCCATTCTGCGCAGCGAGATGAAACGCCTTCGCAATCATGACCGGATGAGCATCGGAGAGATTGCAATGGTCCTATACAAATCCGACCCTGAGGCCATGGGGCAGGTGACGGATATGAGCCTGGGTGGACTCGCATTCAAATGGGAAGCCGACGTCCTGCCCGAACCCGGTGGTGTGGAACTGGATCTTTTAATGGCCGAACAGGGCATATATCTGCACAATATTCCCTATCAAACGGTTGAGCAGGCAACCGGTGAGAAAAACGGCAAAAAGGCTGCCAAGAAGCGCAGAAGCGCTTTTCGTTTCACCCGCCTCGATACGGATCTGAAGAATCGCCTGCGGGGGCTGTTGGCTTACCATGTCGGTTGACCCTGCCGCTAAGAAGTCCGCTCGGGAGCCCAATCAGGAGATTGATCGATGATATTGACGATTACCTCTATTTTAGAGGAAATCGACCATCTGAAGCCAGTAGCGGACGTGGCCGGCAAAGTCGTGGCGCTGCTGGATGATTCGGATTGTGGAACGGCCGATCTGTCGGAGATCATCTGCCATGAACCCGCTTTGACGGCCAATGTCCTGAAACTGGCCAACTCCTCCTATTTCGGGTTGCCCGGAAAGATCGAAGATGCCAGGCAAGCCATTGTCTATCTGGGGATGGATCAGGTCGTCGATCTGATTCTTCTGGTAAGCTGTTCGAAAAGTTTTCGCGGTTCTCATGAAGGATATGGACTGGACGCCGGAAAACTTTGGGAGAGCGCCGTGTCGGCGGCGATCGTCGCCGGCGATCTGGCAGACCTCAAGGGAATCAAACCCAGCAGTCTGGCGTTTACCGGCGCCCTGTTGCGGGATATCGGAAAGGTCGTTTTGAATCGATATGTGCGGACGGGGATCGAATCGATTCTGGCCTTGGTGAACAGTTTGGGCATCACCTTCAAGGAGGCGGAAAGACGGGTTCTTGGCTTCGATCACGCCCAGATCGGTGCCATGCTTGCGGAAAAATGGCATTTCCCGCCATCGCTTCAATGTATTCTTCGCTGTTATCATACCCCTTCGCGAGCCAAGGAGTGCTATCCGGAAGCGTCCATCGTTTACCTGGCCGATGCCATTATCCGAAAGATGGGGATTGGAACCGGTCTAGATGACGATTATTACAAAGAAGACGAAGATGTCGCCCGATCGCTGGAACTGAGCGAATCTCAAATCCGGTATGTAATCGATGGGTTTGAAGGCAAAATGGAACGTGTCCGCACACTTTTTGCCTCGGATTGAATCCCTGCGTTTTTAGCGGGCACCCCGACCCCATGCGGGCTTATCGACCGCCCGGTCCGAGTTGTTGTTTTTTTCAATTATCCGCTAAAGAATCGAGAGGGATAACCGATACTACTACTTCGAAAGCGGTTGAAACAAATTTCAAATTATTTCGGAGGTAAAAGATGGCCTACAAGATCCTTACGGTTGACGACAGTAAAACCATTCGGATGATCGTCAAAAAGGCTTTTAAACCATACAACTGCGAACTTTTTGAAGGCGAAAACGGTGTGGAAGGCCTGGCCATCGCAGCCAAGGAGATGCCGGACCTGATCATCCTCGATATTACCATGCCGGTGATGACGGGCATCGAAATGCTGGGAAAACTCAAGGCAGAGAGCGCCTTGAAAGACATCCCGGTAATCATGCTCACCGCCGAATCGGGCAAAGAGAACGTCATGCAGATCGTAAAAATGGGCGTCAAGGATTATATCGTCAAACCGTTCAAAGGAGAACAACTCATCGATCGAGCCAAAAACATCCTCAAACTCAGGCCTGTAGAATAAATCCGGCGAGGGGATCATCCCTTCCGCCGGACAGGCCCGGGTGGCATTAACATCCTTTCCTGCCATTTTCCCGGCATTTTTTAAATTCGAGCACAATCCACAACAAAACCCGACATGGGGTGGTCAACGCTGAGCCCAACCACCCCATTTAGTGGCAAAGCCCTTTCGTGCCGGCAGATCGACAGCCCGTCTTTTCAGTTTTCAGGAAAATTTCAAGGCTATAATCGCCACAGGTCTCCATATATTTCCCGGAGACAATAATCCTTTTTCAAAATGCGGTCAGATATGTTATACTAATAGACTTTGATGGGAATGGCTGCAGTTTCCTTCATAGTTAAAATGGAAGGATACGGGCTATTTAAAGAAAACGGGGGTGGCGCGCCTGGCAGGATTCGAACCTGCGGCCTACGGATTAGAAGTCCGTTGCTCTATCCAGCTGAGCTACAGGCGCTTGAGCAGACAGAATCCGTACCATAACAGCCGTTAAAAGTCTACACGAAAAACGTGCTCCCCGTTTGCGTAAAACGCTCGATACGGCCGCCGGGCCGCCGTTTCGGACCGATTGGCGGCCCATGATACTAAACGGGAACAAACTTCTCGGAAACTTTGGTAAGGGGAATGAAAAAAGCAAAGAAAAAACCGGCGGCTTCCAAGGTCAAAAACAGCAAGCCGCAGACGCAGCCAAAGACCAGCGACAAATCCCTGGTCAAATACGATCCCCTGCAACGCTATCTTTCGGAGATCAGCAGATACAGCCTGTTGACCCGGGAAGAGGAAGTGGCGTTGGGCAAACGGGTTCAGGAGCAAGGCGACCAGGAAGCCGCCTACCGCCTGGTGACGTCCAATTTAAGGCTGGTCGTAAAAATTGCATTGGAATTTCAACGGGTCTGGATGCAAAACCTGCTGGATCTGATTCAAGAGGGCAATATCGGTCTCATGCAGGCGGTGAAAAAATTCGATCCATATAAAAATGTCAAATTTTCCTATTATGCCTCTTTCTGGATCAAGGCCTATATCCTCAAGTTCATCATGGACAATTGGCGCCTAGTGAAAATCGGCACTACCCAGGGGCAGCGGAAATTGTTTTTCAAACTTAAAAAAGAGAAACAAAAACTCATCGACGAGGGTTTCGATCCCAAACCCAAACTGCTTTCTCAGCGGCTGGGGGTTTCCGAACGCGAGATCGTGGATATGGATCAGCGTCTGGACGGATGGGACATCTCTCTGGACGCACCGCTCAAGGAAGATTCGGATACTGAACGGATCGAATTCATGAGCACGGAGTCCGAATCGGCGGAAGATACGGTGGCCAAAAAGGAGATGGAGTCCCTGCTCAACGAAAAAATCGCCGAGTTCAGAACCCAGATGACCGAAAGGGAACTGGACATCTTCGACCGCCGGATTTTTTCCGATACGCCGGTTACCCTCCAGGAGATCGGCGATAAATACGGTATTTCCCGCGAACGGGTGCGGCAGGTGGAAAAAAACGTCGTCAAAAAGATGAGGGACTATTTCAAAAAGGAAATCCCCGATTTCGAGACCTACACCGAGGGCGTTTCCTGACCGCATTTCACCAGTTCGTTGTCGAAATAAACGCTTGTCAATGGCCAACCGATCGTGCTGCCCGCCAAACCAAAATTTCGATACAGGAATCCGAGCCGAAAGAATCGTCGATGAAAAGACTGAACTTGATCAACATCGCAATAATATATTGCCTTATCGGCTTTGCCGGCTGTGCCTGGCAAGGCGCGAATCTTCAGGGGATGACACCCGCTCAGCTAAAAGAGCGGCCGGTCAACGCCTATTATCTGTTTTCCGAAGCCCATCTCAGCCTCAAGAAAGGCCAGGTCGATCAGGCCATCGAGATCATGCAGCAGGCGCAGGCACTGGATCCGGATTCGGTTTATCTCAAACGTGAACTGGCCGGCATGTGGCTGATGAAAAAAAACACGACTGCGGCCATTGAACTGCTGGACGAAATTCTCCAAGACCACCCCGACGATATCGATACCCTGCTTCTGGCCGGACGGGTCCACCAGAACCTGAAAAATTCGCAAAAAGCCATCGACGCTTATTCGCGGGTGGTCGCCCTGGACCCAACCCGTCAAAATGTCTACCTGATTCTTGGCGGCATGTACATGGACCAGCAGCGATGGGAAGAGGCGCAAACCGTATACCGGCAGTTGGTCGATCATTTCCCCGGATCCTATGCCGGATATTTTTTCCTCGGCCGCATCAGTTCAATCAACGGTGACGCCAGGGCGGCCCAACGATACTATGAGAAGACCCTGGAAATCGAGCCCGATCTTGTCGAATCGCGTTTTGAGCTGGGGGGGCTGTACGAATCGGAGAAAAAGTACAAAAAGGCCGCCGCCGTCTACGAAGAAATTCTCAAAAGAAACTCGAACAATACTCAAGCAAAAATGGCGCTGGGCCACGTTCTCTATCGCCGGGGATTCAAGAAAAAGGCCGCCGGGATATTTTATGAACTGGGTCAAATGAGCCTGGAAGACAAGGAGATCGTTAGGATCCTGGTCCGGCAATACATCGATGCGCAGGACTACGAGGCCGCCATCGTCATCATCCGGGGACTTCTCAAAGGGGCACCAGAGAACTCGGACCTCAAATACCTGGCCGGCGTGTCCCTGGACGGACTCGACGAGAAGGAGGCCGCCATCGAGCAATTGAAGCAGGTCGCGCCCGATTCGCGTTTTTTTCAGAATGCCGCCGTTCACGCGGCACTGCTTTACCAGGAGATGGAAAAGCTTCAGGCCGCCATCGACTTTCTGCTGGATACCATCCGTAAAGACCCCGACAATCCGGAGTTCAGGTTGTATCTGGGATCGTTTTACGAGGAGGACGAAGCCTATGAAAAGGCCGAGAAGGCTTTGAAAGATGGGCTTGCCATCGATCCTGAAAACTCCCGGCTCTATTTCCGCCTGGGTGTGGTCTATGACAAATGGGACAAAAAGGATGCTTCCATTGCCACTATGAAAAAGGTGCTCCAAATCGAACCCGACGATGCCAATGCCCTCAATTACCTCGGTTATACCTATGCGGATATGGGTATTCATCTGGACGAGGCCGAACGGCTGATTCGCAAGGCCCTGGAACACAAGCCCGGCGACGGATACATCACGGACAGTTTGGCCTGGGTCTATTTCAAGCGCGGTCAATACGACAAAGCCCTGCCGCTGTTGGAAGAAGCGGCCCGGTTGGTTCCCGACGACCCCATCGTCAGGGAGCACCTGGGCGATGTTTACAGCAAGCTCGGTATGGTTTCGCAGGCCCTGCAAAGCTACCGCCAATCCATTGAAAACGGCCACACCGAAAAGGCAACGGTGGAAAAGAAAATCCAATTGCTGAACCCATGATCGAAATCTCTTCACGTTCGAACCTGCATGCGGTTGTGCTGCTGCTATGCATTTGGGCCGCCTTGTGGGGATGTGCGTACGGTCCGAAGGTCGAGGTGCCAGGTGATCCGGCGGCCGAAGAGATGGTGGCCCGGCTGAAAGCGACCAACGCCGGCCTGATCCGTTTTAAATGCCTGGGAAAGATGACCCTGGCCGCTGCCGGACAGCCGGTGCAGTCCTTTCGTGCGGCCATGGCCGGAGCCTTGAATGATCGTTTGCGGATCGACATGTTCGCCCCCTTCGGCGGTTCCTCCGGAACCTTTTCCAGTGATGGCAAACATCTGTTCCTGGTCAGGCACCCATCCGGTGAAATCTATAAAAAGCGCTATGGCAGCGGCAGCCTGAGGCGCATGCTCCAGATTGATGTCAGCGTAGACGATCTGCTGGAACTGATGGTCGGGCGGATACCGCTGGAGGAGAAATGGTCGGCCCGATTGGAACCTGTCGGCGAAGGCGATCCAGCCTGGCTGCTTTTTATCGACGAAAAGGGCCGGATCCGCCAGCGCATCAGTGTGGATGCCCACAATAAGCCCCTGCGCTCGGAATGGTTCGACAGCAGCCAACGCATGACCCATACCCTTACAATCAACGGAAGGCAGGTTGTCGACGACTTCGATTTGCCTCGCCGAATCGATTTGACCGGTGACAAAGGGGAGCGGATAACCATGGTACTGGAACGATACAGCGCCAACGTCCCGTTGGACGACCAACTGTTCGTTCCGTTAAAACCGCCCTCATAAATCGGGCCACCGTCATGAAACGGGACTTTCGTTTCGCAACCGATGCCGCGCTGGGAAAGCTGGCGCGCCATCTGCGCACTGCAGGCTTCGACGCCAGCTGCGCTCCCCAGAGCGCGCAAGACGATTTCTGGCTAACGGTAGACCCGGAACGGATCATCCTGACTCGAACAAGTGCTTTGCGGATGCGATACAAGCATCGCCATCCGTTGTTCATCCGCGATAACGACCCCTGGCGGCAATTCGTGCAGGTGGTGCGGGAGCTGAATATCCTAGCGGATGACCTGCACCTTTTCAGCCGCTGTCTGGTTTGCAACCGCAAACTGCATGATGTGGACCGACAGACCGTTAAAGGCCGGGTGCCGGACTACGTCTGGCAGAACCTCGCTCGATTCCGGACCTGCGACCGGTGTCAGCGTGTGTACTGGTCGGGGAGCCATTCCGGCCGGATGGAAAAACGGATGGCAGCCATTTTTTCAACCCAACCGAGAAAGAGAAGCGATGCATACAAATCAACCTGAAAACAGCGGATGCGGCGGGGCCAGCCAGCAGGCAAAAGGCGATGCCCAGGACCGTAACTTGGAACAGACCCTGTCGAAAATAAAAAACAAACTGATTGTCATGAGCGGCAAGGGAGGAGTTGGCAAATCCAGTTTTGCCACCAATCTTGCCGTTGTGCTGGCCAACAAGGGGTTTCCGACCGGCCTTCTGGACGTCGATTTGCACGGTCCCAGTATTGCCGCCATGACCGGGATCGAAGGCCTTCTGGACGTCTCCGACGATCAGCGGGCGATTCCCAAAGCCGTGGGCGATCACTTGAAAGTGGTTTCCATGCAGTCGTTGATGAAGGACCCCGACCAGGCCGTGATCTGGCGGGGACCGGCAAAAACCGGCGTGATCCGCCAGTTTATCGCCGACGTTTGCTGGGACGAACTGGATTTTCTGATCGTTGATTCCCCCCCGGGTACGGGAGACGAGCCCTTGAGCGTGGCCCAGACCATCACCGGTGCCAAAGCCTTGATCGTTACCACGCCTCAGGACGTGGCCTTGGCCGACGTACGCAAATCGATCAACTTCTGCCGGGCCGTCAATCTGGACATCGTGGGTCTGGTGGAAAACATGGGGCCTTTTGTTTGCCCCTGCTGCGGCAAGACAGTGGAATTGTTCAAAAGCCGGGGAGGGCGGATCACTGCAGAGACCATGGGCGTGAACTTTTTAGGCACGCTGCCCTTCGATCCCAATGTGGTCAAGGCCTGTGATGAAGGGGCCCCCATCGCCGCCGGCATTAGCGACGGTTCTTTTGTCAAAGCCCTGGACCAGGTGGTTCAGGCCATCGTCGCCAAGCTGTAGCCATGGCCCGGCTGATTCTGGCACTGGAGGCACGCCTGCGCGATTGCCGCAATGTCCGCACCATCGGGGTGCGACCCAACTTCGGCGACTACCGCCCGCAGGAAGTACAGTGGATCCGCGAAGCCGAGACCATCTATTATCCCACGGCATTTTACGCCGATCTTTTCGATGCCGTGGGCAAAACGACCTTTCCCAGCTACCACAACTACAAATGCGTTCAGGACAAGATCAAACAGACTGCGCTGCTTCAACTGGCCGGTCTGCCCCATCCCCGAACGCGGGTGTTTTACGGCCGTCGGCAGCAATCGAAGATCACACGGCATTTTCCCTTTCCCTGCGTCGCCAAGGAACCGCGGGGGTCAGCCATGGGGCGGGGCGTGTTTTTCATCGGCAATCACGACGATCTGGAGGCGTACATCCAAGACCGGCACGTGGCCTATATTCAGCAGTACATTCCTCTGGACCGGGACATCCGTGTGGTCGTGATTGGCAACCGGGTGGTCCATGCCTACTGGAGAATTGCCGCCGATGGCGAATTTCGCACCAATGTCGCCAGGGGAGGTCGCATCGGCCTGGACCCCGTCCCTGAACCGGCACTGGCCCTGGCCAAGCGGGCGGCCCGGGTCTGCCGTTGGAACGATGTGGGCATTGACATCTGCCGTGACGGTGACGGGTACACCATTTTGGAGGCCAATATGAAATACGGCCGCGAAGGATTTCGTGCCGCCGGTATTGACTATTTTAAGATGATGGAGCAAATGATCGACGATGGACAAATCTGAATCCTACCGGCCCCCGGTCCTGCTCGATGGACTGAAGGCGGATTTGAATCGGCGGGAAAGGGAAATTTTTTGTACCTGCGCCACGTTCAGCGATTCCGGTGTTCGCCGGAATCCGATCACCGACGCCGAAGCCGGCTACCGCATGACTTTTTCCCTGGATGCGGACCGGATTCTGCACAGCCGAGCGTACTCCCGCTACATCGACAAAACCCAGGTTTTTTATCTGATTCAAAACGACCACATCACCCACCGGGTGCTGCACGTACAGTTGGTTTCCAAAATTGCCCGGACCATCGGTCGCTTCCTGCACCTCAACGAAGATCTCATCGAAGCGATTTCACTGGGACACGACATCGGCCACACACCGTTCGGGCATGAAGGGGAGCGGTATCTTTCCGTGCTGTGCCAAAAGGCCGGCATCGGCTATTTCATGCACAATATCCAGAGCCTCCAGTTCCTGGACTTCGTGGAGCGCAAAGGCCGGGGCTGGAACCTTTGCCTGCAGACCCTGGACGGCATTTTATGCCATGACGGCGAAATCCATAACCGCATCCTGGCGCCCAACCCAGACAAGGACTTTGCCGTTTTCGAAAAAGAGATCGCGGCCAAAAAGACCGATCCGGATTATCTTTTGATTCCCATGACCATGGAAGGGTGCGTCGTACGCATGGCGGACACCATCGCGTACATCGGAAGGGACCTGGAAGACGCCATTCGTCTGGGGATCCTCCGGCGCAGTGATATCCCTGCAGCCATTGTCCGCCGATTGGGTAATACCAACGGCACCATTGTTTACCGGCTGGTCACCGACGTGATTCACAACAGTCACGGCAAGCGTTCCATCGCCTTCAGCCCGGAAATTTCCGATGCCTTGAAGGCGCTCAAGGACTTCAATCTGGAGCGAATCTATACGAATCCCAAAAGCAAGATCCATTCGGAAACCATCCGGCAACTATTTGCCCGGCTGTTCGAGACACGCCTGGAAGAACTGGAAACCAACCGGCGCGACTCGGATATTTTTTCCGGTTTTCTGGCCGATATGTCGGAAGCGTATATCGCCAGCCACACGCCTCCGGAGATCGTGCGAGATTATATTGCCGGCATGACGGACCGTTATTTTTTACATCAGTTCCCGGAGCACCTGCGACCGGCAGCCCCATTGTGAACCGGAAAGCCCGTTTCAATGACCCCATACTCCAAACGTCGTCCCCCGGCACCGGCCGGTCATGGATTGCGCATCTATCGGCAACGGGTTTTCGGCGCCGGCCTGACCTCCTTTGAGGTGGTCTGTCAGCAGACGGATCTTTTGGTTCGAGCCGATCGCCTGCTCGAAGCTGAGACCCGGGATCGGTCCCTGGAACTGCGGGGGCAGATCGAAGGCTACATCCGGCGCTACCCGGCTTTTGCCACCACGCTGGCGCCCTGGCGTGAGGATGCTTTGGCGCCTGCAATTGTGCGCAACATGATTCGGGCCGGCAATACCGCCGGCGTGGGACCCATGGCCGCCGTTGCCGGGGCCATCGCCGGCAGCGTCGGCCGACATCTTCTCAGGCACAGCCGACAGGTGGTGGTGGAAAACGGTGGGGACATCTTCCTAAAAACCGACCGGCCTGCGGTTGTCGGGCTTTTTGCCGGCCATTCGCCCCTGAGCATGAAAATCGGCATTCGACTGGCCGAAACCAATGATGGAATCGGCGTGTGTACCTCGTCGGGAACGGTGGGCCATTCCCTGTCCACCGGCATGGCCGACGCGGTCTGCGTGGTCGCGTATTCCTGTGCCCTGGCCGATGCGGCGGCCACCGCCGTCGCCAACCGAATCCAGGCCCCAAGGGATATCGAATCGGCAGTCTCCTTCGGACGATCCATCGCCGGTGTTCTGGGGATCGTGGCGGTGTGCGGCCGCGAAATGGGGGCCTGGGGACAGGTGGAACTGGTTCCCATGCAAGGAAAAAAGGGTTGAGTTTTCGGGTGGAAAAGGATAAAGATGCCTGATAATCAAAGGGTTTTACGAGCCCATCACATTTAATGCGGAAGCCAGGTGAGGGAGAGACAGGCTATGAAAAAGGTGAAAATCGCCTTATGGGTCGTAATTTTCGGTTTTGTGGGGTTGCTGATTTTTCAGAACAGAGGGTTTTTCATGGCCGACAGCCGCCTGATGCTCGACCTGGGGTTTTTCTACTATGAAACGCCGTTTCTGGCCAATGCGATCTTTTTCGTGGCCTTTTTTCTGGTGGGCGTGCTGATTTCCTATTTTTTCGGACTGTTCAGGCAGTTCCGGGACGCCAAAACCATTAAGATGCTAAAGGCTAAAGAGGCCAGCCTGGTCGAAACCGTGTCGTCCCTGGAAAAACGAATTTCGAATTCCGAAGCCACTGCCGCTGCCGCACCCGTTGATGTGCCGCCCATCGTCGAAGAAAAACCGTTGGAAACGGCTGACGAGGTGAAATGATCCCAAACCTGCCGTTGTCACGACGGCGAGATCCAATATCCCTGTCAACGATCCGTCCACCCGGGCAGTGCCCGTCACACGATCTCGTATGGTGCACAGCCGGCCCGAATGTAATTCTGTTCAATGGCGACCGCTAAAACCACCCCCATGATGCAGCAATACCTCTCTATCAAGGAGCGGTATCCCGACGTTCTCCTGTTTTACCGCATGGGCGACTTTTACGAGATGTTTTTCGAAGACGCCCAACTGGCCTCCCGGGAACTTGAGATCACCCTTACGTCCCGCAATAAGAACGACGAAGCTGCGATTCCCATGTGCGGTGTCCCGCACCGGGCCGCCCGGGGGTATATCGCCCGCCTGATCGAAAAGGGATATAAGGTTGCCATCTGCGATCAAATGGAGGACCCCAAATCCGCCAAGGGGCTGGTCAAGCGTGATGTGGTGCGTGTCGTTACCCCGGGCATGATCATCGAAGACGAACTGTTAGACGAAAAAAGCAACAATTACATCCTTGCCGTTTCCCGGAACCGGCAGATGCTCGGTCTGGCCAGCCTGGATATTTCCACCGGCACCTTCAGGCTTACCGAAACGAAAAATCCGGCGGCCGTCATCGATGAAATCATGCGGGTTGCCCCCAAAGAGATTCTGCTGCCTGAATCCTTGTCGTCCGAAGCGCCCTTCAGCACCATTGTCGGGCAGGATTCCAGTCGTGCGGTCAGCCAAATGGAAGATCGCATATTTGCCTTCGATGTCAGCCGCCGGCGTCTTTTGGAACAGTTCGATACGCTCTCGCTGGAAGGGTTCGGATGTGAATCCTTAAAGGCCGGCGTGGGCGCCGCCGGGGCGCTGATCCATTATGTAAGCGAAACCCAGCGCCAGAAAATCGAACACCTCCAATCCATCCAGACCTACTCCCTGGATCGCTTTCTGGTGGTGGACGACCAGAGCTGCCGGAATCTCGAGCTGTCTGCCAATTTGCGCACCGGCACCCGCCAGGGAACCCTTTTGGGCATCGTCGACCAAACGGTGACCGCCATGGGTGGGCGGCTCATGGCCCACTGGCTGAGGTATCCGCTGCTGGAGCCGGTTCGAATCGAAAAGCGGCAGGATGCCGTGGCCGATGCCGTAGAGCAGATGCAAACCCGCAAGGAGTTGCGCGAAAGTCTCAAAGCGGTCAGGGATCTGGAACGGCTGGGCAGCAAGATTTCCATGGGACACGGCAATGCGCGCGATCTTACCGCCCTGAAACAATCCATCCAGGCCCTGGACGCCATATTCGGGAACCTGCAAGGGTTGACGGCGCCTCTTTTTCGCTATGATACGGATGTCGGGGTTTTGAACGAACTTGCCTATCTGATCGACCGCGCCATCCGGGAAGATGCCCCGCCGGTGATCCGTGAAGGGGGCATGATCCGAAAAGGGTATCACGAAGAGCTGGACGAACTGATTCGCATCAGCCGGGACGGCAAAGGCTGGCTGGCCGAACTGGAGGAAAAAGAACGAAACCAAACCGGCATCAATACGCTCAAGGTTCGTTTCAACAAGGTGTTCGGCTACTTCATCGAAGTTCCCCGCAGCCACAGCGAAACGGTCCCTGACCACTATGTGCGCAAACAGACCCTGGTCAATGCGGAACGATACATTACCGACGATCTGAAACATTTTGAAGCGCGTGTCCTCAATGCCGAAGAGCAGCGCGCCAGCCTGGAGCAGGAGATTTTCCTCTCGCTGCGGGATCGGGTGAAAGGCCATCACGCCGACATTCAGAACGTTGCCCGCTTCATCGCCCGGGTGGACTGCCTGGCCGCTTTTGCCGAAGTGGCCCAGAGCAACGATTACTGCCGTCCACAAATCAACACCGACGGGACGCTGGACATTCAGGAAGGACGCCATCCGGTCGTGGAAAAATTGATCATGGCCGAGCGTTTCGTCCCCAATTCCATTTTGCTGGACAACAGGGAAAATCAGGTCCTGATCATCACCGGTCCCAATATGGCCGGTAAATCCACCGTATTGCGCCAGGTCGCCCTGATGACCATCATGGCCCAGATGGGCGCCTTCGTGCCGGCCGAGAGGGCCGGCATTTCGATAACCGACCGCATTTTTACCCGGGTCGGCGCACTGGACAATCTGTCTGCCGGCCAGAGCACCTTCATGGTGGAGATGCAGGAGACGGCCAACATCGTCAACAACGCCACCGCAGACAGTCTAATTATCCTGGACGAGATCGGACGCGGTACCTCCACCTACGATGGGCTGAGCATCGCCTGGGCCGTGGCCGAATACCTGCACGATCTTAACGGAACCGGTACCCGCACCCTTTTCGCCACCCACTACCACGAGTTGACCGAACTGGAAGAGCAGTTCGACCGGGTAAAGAATTACAACATTGCCGTCAAAGAGTGGAACGACGAGATCATTTTCTTGAGAAAATTGGTCAAAGGCGGTACCAATCGCAGCTACGGAATTCAGGTGGCCCGCCTGGCCGGGATTCCCGAACCGGTGGTTCGCCGCGCCAAAAAGATTCTCGCCCGGGTCGAGGCGGGAGAGCATCCCCGGGCCGATAATTCTGCTGCTGCCGAAAAGAAGACCAAGCCCGCCAAAGGGCATGTGCAGTTAGGACTTTTCAGCCCCATGGAACGAAAACTGGTGGAGTCGCTCCAGTTGATGGATGTGAGCCGGATGACCCCCATTGATGCGTTGAACGCCTTGAACGAATTGCAGATCAAGGCCCAATCGATTGTATACTGAGTGCGATATCCATGACGATGCGGACGAAAGCCCACCAAAAACGATGCCTGTTGCGACTGATCGCAATCGTCTTTTTTGTCCAGGCGGCGTTTGCTTGGCCGGCCTGGGCCCTGACGCCCAAGCAGCAGTTCTATCGGGCCGAAAATGCCTCCGCGGCGCTCAAAAAAAATACCCGCCACCAGAAATATCGGGACAAGTGGCTGTCCTGCATCGAAAAATACCGAAAGGTTTCCCGGCTCGATCCCTCGGGGCCATGGGCCGCCGCCGGACTTTATAACGCCGGACTGTTATACCTGGAGCTGGCCAAACGCTCCTACCTGAATGCGGACCGACAAGAAGCCGTGGACCTGTTCCAACGGGTGATTCAGCGCTTTCCCAAGAGCCGCTATACCCCCAAATCGAAAGCGCAGCTGGCCAAGCTGAAAAAACTGGTGGCGTCATCCCGGCCATCGCCGGTAAAAGCGAAGTTTAAAAGGGCCAATGTCGTCTATACGCGGCTGATGAACAGCCCCGCCAAACAGAAATACCGGGACCAGTGGGAAAAGGCCATCGATCGTTTTCAGGACGCCTACCGCGCCGACGAAAAGGGGCCCTATGCCGCCGAATCTCTGTATCGGGTGGCGGAGCTGTATAAAGGCTTGTCGGAAATATCGAAACGAAAAAGCGACCGCGACCGGACAACGGATATTTTCCGCCAGGTGAGAGATCAGTTTCCCGGATCGGCTTACGCCCAAAAAGCCAACGCGCAGCTATACGGCGAAAAAGGCGCCGCACCGGCAGCAAAAACGGACGCCGGGGATCCGCTGGCTGGAATCATCGCCGGCAGCCGATCTGCGTACGATTCGGTCTCGGAAGAAGCCGCATCCCTGCCAAACGGTCTGGTCACCGTCAAAGGGCTGCGTTTCTGGTCCAACCCCAGCTACACACGGATCGTGATCGATGCCGATGAGGAAACCCGCTTCTCCCACCGATTGCTGAAAAAGGATCCGTCTATCAAAAAGCCCCAGCGGCTTTATATCGATCTGAACAAGAGCCGGCTGGGCAAAGGCATCCAGAAATTCGTTCCCATCAACGACGAACTGCTCAGCGACGCGCGGGCCGGTCAGTACACCCAGGAAACCGTCCGCATCGTCGTGGACATCAAATCCTTTAAGACCTATAAAATTTTTTCCCTGAAAAATCCTTTTCGGATCGTGCTGGACGTCTGGGGACTGGAAACGGAAAAATCCATGGCCAAGGATACCCGGCCGGTGGTCAGGCCCCGGACAGGCAAACTGCCGCCCGGGGCCATTGCACGGCAACTGGCCTTAGGGGTCAAGCGCATTGTCATCGACCCGGGCCACGGCGGCAAGGATTACGGCGCACCGGGCTATCTGAAAGGGGTTCATGAAAAAGACGTGGTCCTGCAGATCGCCAAACGACTGGCACGAAAAGTAGAAAGCGATCTGAATTGCGATGTCGTTCTCACCCGGACCACCGACCGCTACCTGACATTGGAGGAGCGCACCGCCATCGCCAATACCCAGAACGCTGACCTGTTCGTTTCCATTCACACCAATGCCATCCGGGACAAACGGGCCTACGGCATCGAAACGTTTTTTCTCAACCTGGCCACCGACGACGATGCCATCATGGTAGCGGCCAGGGAAAATGCCACTTCGGCCAAGAACATCAGCGATCTGGAATCGATTTTAAACGACCTGATGCAGAACGCCAAAATCAGCGAATCCAGCCGCCTGGCGGCCATGGTGCAACGGGAGATGTGCGATCATCTGAAAAAGAGCTACAGCCACATTCGCAACAAGGGGGTCAAACAGGCGCCGTTTTATGTGCTCCTCGGCGCGCAGATGCCGGCCCTTCTGGTGGAGACCTCCTTTATCTCCAATCCAAGGGAGTGCAAACGGCTGACAAACGCCAAATACCAGGAAAAATTGTGTGACGGAATTGTACGGGGTATCCGCAAATATATCCGGGAAACCAGCCCGACGGCCTTTATGAACCCGTTGGGCCGCTCTATTGAAAATGGATAAACCTATGCCGCAGCGGTCCTCTTACCGCCGGCCAACCGACATTCAACCGGAAAACATGCAGGAGGGAGGAGACATGGCTTACGAAAACATCATTTTTGAAGTGAATGAAGGCATTGCCACCATTACCTTCAATCGTCCCAAAGCGCTCAACGCCCTGAACGGAATGCTGCTGGACGAGCTTGCCGCAGCCATCGACGAGATCGAGGCCGATGAGGATATCCGTGTACTGGTGCTGACCGGCGCCGGCGAGAAATCCTTTGTGGCCGGTGCCGACATCACCGAACTGGCGACCTTCAACACGCTGCAGGGCAAGATGTTTTCTCGCAAAGGGCAGTTGATCATCAGCCGGCTGCAGGAGCTGGCCATTCCGGTCATCGCTGCCGTCAACGGCTTCGCACTGGGAGGCGGGAGCGAAATGGCCCTGGCCTGCGACTTTATCTACGCCTCCGACAACGCCATGTTCGGGCTGCCGGAAATCACGCTGGGCATCATTCCCGGATTCGGCGGCACCCAGCGGCTGCCCCGGCTGATCGGCAGCAATCGGGCCAAGGAGATGATTTTTACCGGCAAGATGATCCCGGCTGCAGAAGCCGAAAATATAGGAATGGTCAACCGGGTGCTGCCCCAGGCGGAACTGATGGAGGCAACTTTGAAAACCGCCCGCGCCATTGCCGCCAAGGGAAAGGTTTCCCTGCGGGCGGCCAAGCAGGCCGTCAACAGCGGGCTGGATGTAGATCTGGGCACCGGTCTCAGGATCGAAGTGGATGCGTTTGCCATCTGCATGGCCAGCGAGGACGGCAAAGAGGGAACCCAAGCCTTTATCGAAAAACGAAAACCGCAATTTAAGGGGACCCTTAACGGGTAGCCGATATTTTACAATAAACCCGATGTTTTGGGACGATATTTCTCTTGACAGGGGCAGTCATATTCATTATCCAGCGATGAACGCCGGAACCGTTTCCAGCCCCCGCATTTCGTCATAGGACAAAGGAAAAGGAACAATCGATCATGAACGGATCGCGTGGACAATTCCGATCCGTCGGTGCCTTGGGTGGCTTCCGCTTTAGCGGGTCCATCCATGGCACGACGACACGATTTTAAATGTTTTCATAATCATGCCATGGGTGGACGGCGAACTCGACCGACCCCCATGGCTTTTTTTTTGCTGCACAAGGCCGGGGGCAACCCCGGCTTTTTTTATTGGTTTATCGGACGGTACGAGCGCGTCAGATTCGTTTTTTATTACAACATCAGGCAAGAAGGAGAGACACAAAAATGATCCACGACATCGAATACGAAACCATGCCCCGCGAAGCCCTGGAATCGATTCAGCTCCGGCGGCTTCAAACCACCCTTGAACGGGTATATGCCAGCGTCCCTTTTTATCGCAAGAAGTTCAAGGAGGCTGGAATCGTTCCTGCGGATATCCAGACGTTGGAAGATCTCAGTAAAATTCCGTTCACCACCAAGCAGGACCTTCGCGACAATTACCCCTTTAACATGTTTGCCGTTCCCATGGACAATGTGGTTCGCATCCATGCCTCGTCCGGAACCACCGGCCAGCCGACGGTGGTGGGATATACGGCCAGGGACGTTCAAACCTGGTCTAAGCTGATGGCCCGCTCTCTGGCTGCCGGCGGAGCTGGACGGGGAGACATCATTCACAATGCCTATGGATACGGGCTATTTACCGGCGGCCTGGGCGTTCATTACGGTGCCGAGTGTCTGGGTGCATCGGTAATTCCGGTCTCCGGCGGCAACACCAAACGCCAAGTGGTGATTATGAGGGATTTCAAACCCACCATTATTACCGCCACGCCATCGTACGCCCTGCACTTGGCGGAAGTCGCCGAAGAGATGGGCGTCTCGTTCGAATCGCTGAATTTCAAGTTCGGCGTATTCGGCGCCGAGCCCTGGTCCGAGCAGATGCGCCAGGAGATCGAACGCAAGCTGAATCTCGTGGCCGTGGACATTTATGGACTCAGCGAGGTCATGGGCCCCGGTGTGGCCATCGAATGCCACGAAGCCAAAAAGGGACTGCATGTATTCGAAGACCACTTCATTCCGGAGATCGTCGATCCCAAAACGCTGGAACCATTGCCATACGGGAGTGCCGGAGAACTGGTATTTACCTCGCTCACCAAGGAGGCCTTTCCCGTCATTCGCTATCGCACCCGCGATATCACCTCCCTGAATACCGAACCCTGCGTCTGCGGCCGCACCCTTGTCCGCATGAACCGGGTTACCGGACGCAGCGACGACATGCTGATCATCCGCGGCGTCAATGTTTTTCCCTCGCAGATCGAAAGCGTACTCATGGATATCGAAGACGTGGAGCCCCATTACCAGCTGGTGGTGGACCGTGAGGACAATCTGGACGTTCTCACAGTCAACGTGGAAGTGGGCGAACGCGGCTTTACCGACGAGGTCAAGGGGTTGCAGCGGATGGAGCGTCGAATTACGAAAAACATCAAAGAGTTGTTGGGGGTTTCCGCCCAAGTGAAGCTGGTCGAACCCAAGGCCATCGAAAGAAGCCAGGGCAAGGCCGTTCGGGTTGTGGACAACCGCAGGATTTGATAACAATAAAAAGAATTTCAGCACTAAAGTGAAAAAATCAACGACCGACTATATTGTGGAGGAACAGATGCAGGTAGAACAGATTTCCGTTTTTCTGGAGAACAAATCGGGAAGACTCTCGGAAGTGACTGCGATTCTGAACGAGTCCAACGTGAATATCCGAGCCCTGGCATTGGCAGATACATCCGATTTCGGTGTTTTGCGGCTCATTGTCGACGATACTCAAAAGACGATATCGACGCTGAAAAACAACGGTTTCACCGTGGGAAAAACCCACGTGGTGGCCGTGGAAGTTGCCGACCGCCCCGGTGGGCTTCACGAGATCCTGACCATGCTCCACGAAGCCGAAATCAATGTCGAATACATGTACGCCTTCGTGCGCACCTCCGGCGACAACGCAGTGATGATCTTTCGCATCGAGGAAGATCAAAAGGCCGTCGACCTGCTGCAATCCAAGGGCGTCAATGTAATTGACGGGGAGCGTCTGTATTCGTTGTAACCGAAACGGATTGCCGGAAAATTCCATGATGGATTTTCTGCAACCGGGTTGTGAAGAAACAGCCAACCTTAAGGCACGTGATCCATCGGCTGTGAACGCATCCAACGGGCCGGTTTTTTTGCGGCCGGGTTGCATCCCGTTGAAAATTGTTGTGCCTTTTGGGCCATTGCTGTGGTATAGAATACACATACCGAGCCAAAAAGTTCCATTCAGGTTGTTTGATGGGCGATAAACAGGTAAACCAAGTTCAAGTTGTCTGGGGAATAGCCCTGATTCTTGCGGGGCTGGGGGTCTTCTACCGGATCCCCCAGGTGATGCCCAGCATCGAACAGATTCCGAGATTCGCCGCCGCTTCCGGTTTTGTCCGCTTCTGTTTTTATTTCATCGGGATTTTCCTTGTCGGAGGCGGAGGCAAAAAGCTTTTTCACGAATTTCGCAAGCAGTCGGATAAACTGGAAGATTGATGAACACGTGAAAAGTCGCATTTTCGACGGATTCGTAAAGGATTGATCCTGCTCATCCTTTTGCAAGAGGATCAGGGTAACATAAACCAACGGCAGGTATTGACGTTATGGCCAACGCAGAAATTTCTTTTACCTTGGACGAAGACAGCGGAACGGGTGCAACATCCGAAGCCCAGTACAGCGCCAAAATTCAGGCGATCGGCAACCGCCTCAACGCGGCCAACAACCTGGGCGAAGCGCTGATCAACCTGAAGGACGAAATCTGCGAATTGTTCGGTGCAGACCGGATCACCGTCTACGTAGTGGACGGTGTCAAACGGGAACTGGTATCCCGCTTTAAATCCGGCAACGAGGTCACCGAAATCCGGATTCCCGTCGCCCAGACCAGCGTGGCCGGTTACGCCGCTTTGAAACAGACGCTCCTCAACATCAAGGATGTCTACGACCAGAAAGAGCTGACGGCCATCGACCCGGAATTGCAATTCGATTCAAGCTGGGACCGCCGAACGGGGTATCGCACCAAACAGATTCTGGCGCATCCGATCGTCTACCAGAAATACCTCATGGGTACGCTGGAACTGATCAATCGCAAAGCCCATGGTGGATTCGGTGGCGCAGAAGAAAAGGCCGTTGCCGAGTTGTCCAAGATCATGGGCGTGGCGTTGTACAACCAGAAGCGCATCGCCGCACGGGGAGGCCGTTCCAACAAGTACGATTACCTGCTGGAAAACCACCTGCTGACCCAGAAAGAGTTGAGCAAGGCTCACGCCGAAGCCGTTCAGCGCAAAGAGCCGGTTTCCGCTGTCCTGATGAAGGATTACAAAATCCCCAAAAAGGAAATCGGCAGCGCACTGGAAAAATTCTATAAGACCAGCTTTATCGAGTTCAACAACAATTACCCCATCCCCGGCGATCTCATGACAGGTCTCAAGGTACCCTTTATGCGCAACAACATCTGGGTGCCGTTGAAGAGCGAAGACAAAAAAGTCGTCATCGCGGTGGACAACCCCCACGACCTGAAAAAGATCGACGAGATCAAGGCCCTGTTTCCCGGGCGCCCCGTCACCTTTTACGTCAGCCTCAAACAGGATATCCTCGATTTTATCAAGCTGTTTACCGCCGACGAAAAGGAACTGGCCGAAATCGACGATATTCTCTCCCAACTCCAGGTGGAGGACGAAGAGATCGAAGAGGCCGCATCCGGTGTCGGCGAAGAGGACAGCGCGGTGGTCCAGCTGGTCAACAAAATCATTCTGGACGCATACAGCCGCAACGCTTCGGATATCCATATCGAACCCTATCCGGGCAAACAAAATACTCAGGTCCGAATTCGGGTGGACGGCTCATGTACGGTTTACCAGACCATTCCCTTCTCCTACAAAAACGCCGTGGTCTCGAGAATCAAGATCATGTCCGATTTGGATATCGCCGAAAGGCGGCTGCCCCAGGACGGCAAGATCAAATTCAAGAAATACGGCGGCAAGGACATCGAGCTTCGTGTGGCTACCATTCCCACCCAGGGCGGGCTGGAAGACGTGGTCATGCGTATCCTGGCCGCCGGCGAGCCCATTCCGCTGGACAAGATGGGGTTTTCCCAACCCAATTATAAGAATTTTATCAGCGTGGTGACCAAACCGTACGGGATCATTTTCGTTTGCGGGCCCACTGGTTCCGGTAAAACCACCACCTTGCATTCGGCCCTCAGCTTCATCAACAAGACCGAAACCAAAATCTGGACGGCGGAGGATCCGGTGGAAATTACCCAGCGGGGCCTTCGTCAGGTGCAGGTGAAACCCAAGATCGGATTCGATTTCGCAGCGGCCATGCGGGCTTTTCTGCGTGCCGACCCAGACGTGATCATGGTCGGTGAAATGCGCGACAAGGAGACCACCTCCATCGGCATCGAAGCCTCGCTTACCGGTCACCTTGTCTTTTCTACCCTGCATACCAACAGTGCCCCGGAGAGCATCACCCGTTTGCTGGATATGGGGATGGACCCCTTTAACTTCGCTGACGCCGTTTTGTGCATCCTGGCCCAGCGGTTGGTGCGCACCCTCTGCAAAACCTGCAAACGCAAGTATCACCCCAGCAAAGAAGAGTTCGATGACTTGGTGCGCGAATACGGCGAAGAAGATTTCAAGAAAAACCTCGGCATCGAATACACGGACGACCTGGAGTTACACAAACCGGAGGGCTGCGATCTTTGCAGCAATACCGGTTATCGGGGGCGTATGGGGCTCCACGAACTGCTGATGGGCACGGACGACATGAAAAAGCTGATCCAGACCAAGGCGGAAATGAAAATCATTCGTGACCAGGCCATCCACGACGGAATGACAACCCTGAAGCAGGACGGTATCGAAAAGATTTTTCAGGGGCATTGCGATTTGATCGAGGTGAGGAAGGTCTGTATCAAGTAATCGATTAGCCGATAGCGATTAGCTGATGGCTAACAGCAAACAGCTAATACCCATTTTCACGGGCAGCTTGGAATTTTTCCAGCTGCCCGTCGTAGTATTGGAGGTTGGTTTTGGTCAGGGAGCGGGCGGTAGTCGCAGCGGCGATGGCTTCGTCCACACGCCCGTTGACAAACAGGCTTTCGGCCAGGGTGTCCATGATGTGTGGCGACTGTTCGATGGCAGCGGCCCGTCGGGCCAATTCCAGCGCCAATTCGGGATCGCGGAAGGAAGAATCTTCGCAGGTGGCCAGCAGCCAGGCGTAGTTGTTGAGCACAAGGGCGTTTTCCGGTTCCAGTTGCAGGGCGCTGCGGTAGGCCGAGACGGCCTGCTCGAAATTGCCGCGACCGAAGTAGAGATCGCCCAGCATGCCGTAGAGGCCGGCATTGTGTTCCCCGCCGCTTGAAAGCTCTTTGAGGATGACGGTTTCGAAGAACTTTTCGTTCAACCGTTTGCCGGCCTGTCCGAAGTTGAGCTGATAGCCGGCGATTCCCACCAGAATGATGGCGGCGGTATAGATGACGATGCTGGTGCGCACTTTGCGATCATGGCGCAGGATGTGGGCGCGATCCACCTCGCAGCGCCGCAAAAAATCGACCCGCTCCCGGATGCTGAAATGGTGCCAGTTCGGTTTGTCAGCAGACTGGCCGGAGACAGCTACAATTTTCTGGAAGGTGGAGATCAAAGGGGTCGCGCTGGCAAACAGGGTGTAGACAAAGGCATCGGCCTGGCGTTCGAAGTTGCGCATGAAGTAACCGAAGATAAAACGAAAATAGACCAAAAAATTGAAAATGATGGCCAGACTCAAAAGGCTCGTGGTGACCGTGGTGCGGCTGATGCCCGTGAAAAAGACAAAGCGATAGATCGGCTCGGAGAAAACGATCAGATAGACGATCAAATCGAAGGTGGCATAGGCGACCAGCATGTAGCCGATGAAAAAAAAGAGATAAAACAGCAGGTGGCATTTTCTGACATGGCCGATTTCATGGGCGATGACGGCATCCACCTCCGTGGGGTCAAGAATGTGCAGCAGGGCATCGGTGACCAGGATGTAGCGAAACCGGCTCACCAGACCCATCACTCCGGCGGTGATCATGCGGCCGCCGAAAATCGGCCAGTAAAGGATATCGGCATACCCGACGTCGGCACGCCGGCAGAGCGCATCGATGCGCTGGCGGAAGTATCCGGCTTCCAGGGAGCGGCAGCGCCAGAATTTCTGGATGATCAGCGGCCCCAGGATGGCTACGACAAACAGGAACACGAGAAAGTAAGCGGTTTCACCCTGGGGTGAGGTCAGCACCTTGCGTGGCAGTTCGAAGGGCAGGGCCAGGATCAGGTCGGCAACGCCGGAAAGCAGCAGCCAGGGCAGCAACACGGGAATGCTGAATTGAATGTTGGAGGTTACATAGGCCTTACGGCCCATTTCTGCGCGATAGACGTGTCGATAGGCATCGTAGGCGTTGAACCAGACCAGGGCCAGATAGCCGCAGAATAGCCCCATGAAGACCAGCGCTTCAAGCGTGGGAATCGCCTGAAAGAGCCAGATATCGCTGAAAAAAGAGGAAAGATTGAGGCCATAGATGTCGACGGCGAACAGGGCAACGGCCAGAACGGACTGGCGGGTGAGGGTGGATGAAAACCGGCGGTCCAGTTCATCGGGAGCGCTGACGGGAACCGAAGCCGCGATTCGGGTGAACTGGCGCTTGGAAATGATGGTAAAGAGCAACAGCAGCGAAACGAAGAACAGGGCGGTGTCCAGCGGCGGAAAATTGGTTTGCTCCGATGGCTGGTAGGTGGAATAGATCAGCAGGGCAACGATGAAGTAAATGAAGTTGGCGAACATGAGGTTTGTCGTCCCGCAGGAATGGTTTCAGGAGATTTGCGTGTCTGCCGCGTCGGTTGATCGAGGGGCCTTTCCCTTTTGGGATTGGCGGTAGTAGCGTTCTTTTTCGCTGTAAATGCAGCCGCAGTATTGCTGGCGGTACATGCCCAATCGTCTGGATTTCTCGATGCCCGCTTTCCACCCTTGGCGGAAATCGCGGTAATAAAAGGGTACGCCGATGGATTTGCCTACCGCTTCGCCGATGGACCGGATTAGATCGTGGTTTTGAAAGCGGCTGTATAGCAGGGTGGAGGTGAATCCGTCGAATTTGCCTTTTTTGGCGTATTGGGCCGTGGTGGTCAGCCGGTCGTGGTAGCAGGTAGTGCAGCGTTCGGCCTCCCTGAAGGCCACGTTGCGCAAAAATTTTTCGATCTCGTATCCCGGTTGAACTAGCAGTCTGAGTGCAATCGATTCGGCGTAGGTTTTAAGGGTCTCCTCCCGTCGCAGGCACTCGGTAAAAGGGTGGATATTGCTGCGATAAAAGAACCCCATAACCTCATGGTGGTCGTCCCGCAGCACCTGGACCGGATAGATGCTGCAGGGGCCGCAGCAGATGTGGATGAGCAGCTTCACTGGCGGGCTCCGAAAATGGCGGTGCCGATGCGAACCAGGGTGGCGCCTTCGGCGATGGCCACTTCGAAATCGCCGGTCATGCCCATGGAGAGTTCCTTCATGTCGACATCGGGTATCCCGGCCTCGGCAATCTGATCCCGCAAGCGGGCCAACTGGCGGAAATAGGGACGGGCCTTCTCCGGCTGGTCGAAAAAGGGCGGCATGGTCATCAGGCCCTTTACCCGGACATTTTCCAGCGCGCCGATCTCGGTGATCAGTTCGACCGCTTCGGCGGCATCGATCCCCGATTTGGTTTCCTCCTGGCTGATGTTCACCTGGATGAGGATGTCCTGCACTTTTTCGTTTTTGCGCGCCTCTTTGTCCAATGCTTTTGCCAGTTTATGGGAATCCACCGAATGGATCAGATCGAACATGCGCACGGCGTATTTGGCTTTGTTGGATTGCAGGTGCCCGATGAAATGCCAGGCCACCGGCTGGTCGTAAAGAGCGTTGAACTTGTCCCGGGCCTCCTGGATGTAGTTTTCTCCCAGGATGTCGGCACCGGCTTCGATGGCCATGGCCACCCGGTCGGCATCGACGGTCTTGCTTACCGCCACCAGGCGGACGGAATCCGGATCACGTCCGCAGGATTGGGCGGCCGCAGCCATTCGATCTTTGACCCGTTGCAAACGTTCCTTCACGGTTGCGTTCCTTTCGTTTCTCTGACTTCCGACGGAAGCGAACGGTCCATGGAAACCACCCCCAGACTCAGCAGGTCTTCGATCACTTCGCACACGGGAAGTCCGACGACATTGGTGTAGGACCCGTTGATGCGCCGCACCAGAAAGGTACCCATCCCCTGGATGGCATAGGCCCCGGCCTTGTCAAAGGGCTCGCCGGTCTGAATATACCACTCGATCTCTTTTGCATTGAGTTTTTTGAACTGTACGTCGGTGCGAATCGCCTTGCTGACGGTCAGCCGGCGTTTTTTGCAGACGATGGCATAGCCCGTGTAGACATCGTGGGACTGGCCGCTGAGTTGTTCGAGCATCCGGCGGGCCTCTTCGGGGTCGCCGGGTTTGCCCAGGATGGCGCTGTCGATGGTGACGACGGTATCCGATCCGATCACCCAACTCTCGGGGTATTCCCGGGCCACCGCTTCGGCTTTGGCCCGGGCCAGCGTTTTGACATAGGCGGCCGGTTCTGTTAACTCAATGGCGTCCTCGTCCACGCTGCTGGGAATCACCGAAAACCTCAGGCCGGCCTGTTCGAGCAGGTAGCGACGCCGGGGGGACTGGGAAGCAAGAATCAAATGCGGTACGGTGCTGATCATATTGATCCCGTTTTTATCAAATGCCATGACCAAAGACAAGCGACAAAGCAACTCACTTAAAGGGCTGGAACGATTCTGGATCATCGGCGCCGGTCGCTTCGGGCAGATTGCCGTGGAGCGGATCCGCAGAAAAAAAGCCGATGCGGTGGTCACCGTCGTCGACAAAAAGTCGACGGATCTGGGGCATAACGGAGTAACCGCCGTCCAGCAGGACGGCGTCCAGTGGCTTGCCGCCAAGTTGCAGCCGGAGGCACCGGTGGACATTGTCGTGCCAGCCATTCCCGTTCATGTGGCTTATGAATGGTTAAAATCCAACCTGTCGGAAAGATATAAAATAAACCCGATCGATATTCCGGAAAAATGGCTGGCTCGAATGCCAAACGCCATGCGGGGTGCCGTTGGGCAGGCTTATGTCAGCCATGCCGATTTTATCTGCCCGGACAACTGCCCCGAGCCGGAAACCATCTGCACGCACACCGGAAAGCCGAGGCCCACGGACCTGTTTCGCCTTCTGGCCGATCTGGATTTTGACAATGTGCTACCTATTGTCATCCGCAGCCACCAGTTACTGCCCGGCGTCGGCGGTATTTATCCAGGTGAATTTTTCGATGCCCTGGATAGGGTTCGCACCAATCGGCAGCGTGCCATGATGATTGCCACGGCCTGCCGCTGCCATGGAGTCGTGGATTTTTTCCGCCTGGAATAAAGGGTTCCAACGGCCCTCAGAAGGCAATTGATTTCCTTGACATTCCAGTAGAATCCCGTTAATAGCTGCCTCACGAACGGTTATCCTTAAATCCGCACATTCCATTCGAAGAATTCAACGATTGCCTGGGTGGCGGAATTGGTAGACGCAAGGGACTTAAAATCCCTCGGAATTATATTCCGTGCCGGTTCGATTCCGGCCCTAGGCACCATTAATAAAGGGTTTGCAAGAAAATATTCTTGCAAACCTTTTATAATTGGATTTTTAAGATGTGTCGTTTTTATAAATCCAATACAGGCAATAATTTAAAACGGATATATTTTTTAAAAATATTTTTTTGTCGAAATTTGTCCCCCATTTTCAAAAAAAACGCCCCAGGGAAAGCCCAGGGCGTTCGGTCGTGATGGATGTCTTGTCAGGCGTCTTCGGGGAATTCGTCGGCAATGTCCTTCAAATGAATGATCGCGTTGTTGATCCCTGCCTTGACCATCTCGGCCATGGCATACCAGCTTGCTTCGGTTCACTCGTAGGCATCAACCGTTTGTTGAAGGAAGTGAGCGGTACATAGCGAAAGCGAACCTGATTTGGCAAAATGGGTGGGCAAGCGTGCAAAATAGCGCAAAGCCCGATACCACTCACTGCGCTTATCTCGAAGTAACTGCATTGAGCTGAATCTCGTCTTAGCGATCTTGCTAAATCCCTTGAATGTTTTCCAATGTATTGAGTTGACCTCTCCATTATGGTAAAAAAACCATTCGCTGAAAACCAATTGTTTAACCCATAAAATGAACCATACGGAAATAAGATGCAGAAAACATACGATTTAAATGTCATCAAACGAACCTCGATCATCACACCGGACCAGCTTCGGGAAGAATTCCCCATGACGGAAAGCGCCACCCGAACCGTGATGGAGAGCCGAAAGGAAATCAAGGACATCCTGAGCGGCAAGGACAGCCGTCTGATGGTGATAGCCGGCCCGTGCTCCATTATCAGCCACCGCCAGGCCGTAGAATACGGCAAGCGACTGTCCGGTTTGCAGGAAAAGATCAAAACGACCATCAAGCTGGTCATGCGGGTCTATTTCGAAAAACCGCGGACCAATGTGGGATTCAAGGGCCTGATCTCCGATCCCCACATCGATAAGAAATCCTTCGACATCGATGAGGGGTTGCGCAAAGCCCGCAAGATATTGATGGCCCTCAATGAAATGGGCGTGGCCGTGGGCACCGAGATCCTGAGCCAGACGGCTGCCGAGCGTCTGTCTGGACTGATCGCCTGGGCCTGCATAGGCGCCCGAACCACCGAATCCCAGAATCATCGCGAGTGGGCCAGTGCTTTTTCCATGCCGGTGGGATTCAAGAACGGAACCGACGGAAATCTGGACACGGCCATCAACGCCCTGCTGGCTGCCTCAAGCCCCCAGGTTTTTGTGGGTAACGACCCCCATGGCGTCACCTCGCGGGTTTTTTCCGGTGGTAATCGCTACTGCCATATCGTTCTGCGCGGCGGCAAACGCCCCAATTACGACCCGGTCAGTATCGCCGAAGCTGTTGAATTTCTATCCAAATATCCGTCACTGGTTCAATCGGTCGTCGTGGACTGTTCCCACAAAAATTCGGGCAAGGACTACCGCCGCCAGGGGGAGGTCTTCAATCACGTCCTGATTCAGCGCATGGGCCACACCAACGGCCTTTCCATCCGTCCCAACAAAGCCATTTGCGGTCTGATGCTGGAAAGCAACATCGAGGAAGGCAGCCAGCCTTTCGTTTATGGAGAAACCCGCAAGGAAGACCTCAATCCGTTCGTTTCCATCACCGATGCCTGTATCGGCTGGGAGGAGACCGAAGACATATTGCTTACCGCCCATGGGCAGTTGCAGCGAAAATCGGGTTCATGACGAACACAGCCTAACCAAAAAGAAGTGAACTTATTTCGGCCGCCGGTGTCTACCTGTATCAAACCGAAAAACAGGAGGCCGAAAATGAAAATCAGAAACGGATTCATTGCAGCGGCTGTAGTCAGCGCAACATTAGTATTCGCTTACCCATCCGCTTGGGCGGGTTCAGCGCAGCAGCATCGCTGGGAGGGGGTCGCCATCGGCGTCGGCGCTGCGATTCTCGGCAGCGCGCTGATCCATCATCATGGCATCCACATCTACACACCGGCCCGGATGGTTCATTCTCCCAGAGCCCCTTTCAGGCACCACCATCCAGAAATTCGCCATCGTCACCAAAGTCACTGGAAACCGCCTTATCGAGGTCACCGTACCCATTGGAAGTATTACGACCGTGGGCTTAACGGCCCGTATAAGAGGCACATGAGGCCAAAGTATGGCAACCGTTTTCCATTCCAAGGCCGGGATCATCGGCGGGGCCATGGCCCCGAACACCATCGCCCCGGATCAGGGCACGGAAACCATCACAAGGATCGGCGGTTCTGATCGAAGGCAGATGGCCAGCGATTCGGATGAACAGACCGGGCCGTAATAAAGGGATCAAAGGCCCGGTCTGACATTTTTTTGTTTTGGACATCCGCTGCGGCATGGACTATATTGGGGACCGGCTGGATTGAGTAATATCAGACAGGAGATGCAACGATGAAGAAATCGCTATGGATCGTGATGATCGGGTTGTTGGTTCTCAGCGGTTGTGCCGCCCCCCAGACCAATACCGGCAAGGGCGCCGCATACGGAGCCGCCGGTGGTGCGATAGCCGGTGCGGTGTTGGGACAGGCCATCGGCAGGGATACCGAAGGGACCCTTCTGGGCGCCGCAGCCGGCGCTGCCGTGGGGGCTGCCGCCGGCGCCGGCGTCGGCCAGATGATGGATCGGCAGGAAGCGGAAATGCGCGATGCTTTGGCTGCATCCGAGGCTACCGCTGTTAGACGGGAAGGGGACTTGCTGGCCATCACCTTGAAAGGTGATGTGAGTTTCGATCTGGATTCCGATATCGTGCGGCCGGGGCTCTATAACGAACTGGACCGCATCGCACAAATCATGATCAAATACCCGCAGACTTCGATTCTGGTGGAAGGCCACACGGACAGCACGGGTTCTGAATCCTACAACCAGCAGCTTTCCGAGCGCCGGGCCAACAGCGTGAAAAATCTATTGATTCAGCGGGGTGTCCAAGCTTACCGGATCAACATTCTCGGATACGGAGAAAGCCGCCCCGTAGCCACCAATGCAACACCGGAAGGGCGCCAGATGAACCGCCGGGTGGAAATTAGAATCAACCCCACAGCCGCTCAGGGATAACAGGGCAACGACGGTAAATCGAATTTGCGAAATTTTCCGCGGCAATGGTTGCGGATATCATCATGCCATGCACTTGATTGCTGTCAAGAAGGCGGCTACGGCCGCCTTTCGTATTGTATCGATTTTTCACCATCATGGCGTCAACGCTTTTCATCCTGTTTTCTTTCGATATTGTTCAGATTCTGTTTGACCCGTCTGTGAAATAAATGTATCCACTTCTCATTTTCCCGGTCCGGACCGGTTCCCGGTCCGGACCGGATTTTTCGGTCATTATCGGGATGACTCAGGGGATTCACATCGTTTTACGGCATGCCAACGGTATTCCCCGCTGCCACCAGAAACGATAACCGATTGAACTTTATCTGCTGACCGGTGTCTAAGACGATACAAAACAGGATGGTGCATGACGAGGAACTGATTCTTCGGCTCCAGCGGGGCGATGAATGGGCTTTCCAACTTTTGGTGCGCCGTTTTCGAAAAAAGATTTATTCTGTGGCGTATGGAATCACTCTGGACCGGGAGGAAAGCCAGGATATCGTTCAGGAAGTTTTTTTGCAGGCATATCGAAATATCGTCGGTTTCAGGGGCGATGCCTCGCTGTCCACCTGGCTGCACCGGATTACGGTCAACCGATGCCTGAACTGGAAACGAAGATGGGCCCGCCGTTTCAAATGGATGCACGTGTCCACGGACAGCAACGACGATGATGCCCCGGCCGCCGAGATCGAAAGCCCCCTGCCGAATCCAGAAGAGAGGGTGGCCGATGCACAGACCCGGCAGCAAATCGACAACGCCCTGAAAATGCTGCCGGAACAGATCAGAACGGTATTCGTACTCCGGGAATTGGAGGGGCTTTCTTACGAGGAAATCGCAGATGTCACCGGAATCAAGCTGGGAACGGTGCGTTCCCGCCTGTTCCATGCACGCAAACGGCTCAAGGAGATTCTTCAGCCAAGGGTGAAGGAGGAATTGTGACCCACGTCCAATCCAATAGTTGCGACGACGCTCTACTGATCCGCTATCTGGACGGTGATCTGGGGCCCGATGAAAAAAAGGGAATAGAGGATCACCTGCAGCGTTGCGAAACCTGTCGTCGGCAGTTGGCCTTCTTTTCGGATTTTTCACAGGATTTTCGAAATCATGTTCAACGGGAGACCGATCGGGTCGATTTTACGCCCCTGGAAAAAGAGGTGATCAATAAAGCCCTGCGGCAGCGCTACTACAAACGCGGACCGTCGAGCTTATTCGCTTCGTTGAAATTCGCCGTACCCGCTGCGGCAGTGGCCTGCCTGCTGCTTTTTTTCTCGTACACCCGTTTTGCGGTCGATCCGGTGCCGACAGCACCCAGTGCAATCATAAATTCTTTTACAGGCTCGATGAGTTCTGTTATGATTTTTGAAACTCCCGAAACCCGACAGACCATCCTCTGGTACAATGAAGAACCGGATGCGGAAAGTGAGCACCATGCAAGTTAGATTGCCCGTTCTGCTGTTCCTTCTGATGTTGGCAGGTTTGTGGATGTCTATCCCCACGGCGGTTCAGGCCAAAGAACGCTGCCGCATCAGCGTGGACACGATTCTGGCCTCCCGGCAGGGATCCGGCGTTGACTCCCGGTTGAAACAGGACGTAAGCGAATTGCAGAACATGTTCAACTACACCTCTTACCAACTGCTCAGCAGCAAAACCCTCAATCTGAAGAAAGGTGAGTCCGGCACGGTCTCTCTTCCTGGCAATCGCCGGTTGAAGATCACTCCTCACAACATCCGAGAAAACAGGGCCGATATCGCTTTGCAGATGATGAAAAAGAAGCGAACGGTGTTCCAGAGCCAAGTTCAGCTGCTCAATCGGGGCAGCCTTTTCGTGGGCGGTCCCAAGTATGAAAACGGCAACCTGATTTTCAAGATTTCCGGCAGCTACTGACCGGTTCGCAAAAATACCGATCTCTTTATCCCGTTCCATCCCCCAAAAAAAATTCGAAGCGATTTGAACTTTTCCGGCGTGTTGGTGTCCAAGAAAATAACACCAACGCAAAAGGAGAAGGATCATGAAATCGAAAAAACGCTTTGTTATTATAGCTGCCGTACTGACTTCGATTGCCCTGGTGACCGCACCCGCTTTTGCCGGAAGCAAGCAGCAGCATCGTTGGGAAGGTGTCGCCATCGGTGTCGGGGCTGCGATTCTGGGACATGCCATCTATCAGGCTCACAAAGATGTATCCCAGCCACGGGTCGTTTATGCGGAACCGGAGCCGGCCCCCAAATATCGCCACCATCCGCGTCCCAAACACAGGCGCGGGCACTGGGAATGGCAGAAGACATGGGTGGCCCCCTCCTACGAAAAGGTTTGGAATCCCGGTCATTATGACCGCAAGGGCCGCTGGGTGCCGGGGCATTGGATCGAAGTCAAGACCTCCGATGGCTACTGGACCAAAGAACGCGTCTGGATTGCCGGCAACGGCCCACATTCCCGCCATTATTGATAGGTTCCCGTTAAAAGCACATCTCCGCAACGTTTGAATATCCAATCCCCCGATGGGCGAGCGTGCCCCGGGGGATTGCTGTTTCTGGAGGCTTTCGATTGAAAATTGCAAAAATCGAAGCGGGCTGCTATTTTGCAACCGTTTCATCGCTTGCTCACTTTTCCGTATCCCGCAAACCGGTTTTCGAAGACGACGCACAGGAAAACGAATCATGGGGATCACCCTGTATTTCAGCAATCAGTTGATGACGCTGGTGGAAAAGCTGCAGGACAATCTGGCGCCGACAGATGCAGCCATCAATCCGCTCGATCCACCGGTGGTGATCGTGCCCAACATGAATCTTTCCAAATGGATCAAGCTTACCTGTGCGCGCCGGTGCGGCATTTTCATGAACGTGGATTTCCAATATCTGGAAACCGGATTGTGGCGGATGCTGCGGTCCCTTTCGGATCCGGCACAGCCCGAGCCCGAATTGCTGGACCGGGAGCGGATGATCCTGCTGCTGTTTTTTATTTTGATGGGTCCGGATTCCGGGACGACCGACCTGGCCGTCGTCAACCGCTACCTGGGCGGCCATGAAGGAGGGGGCGGGGACAGGGAGATTCGCTGCTGGCAGTTGGCCGAAGAGCTGGCGCGTCTGTTTCAGGAATATGAATACCACCGGTCGGACATGATCGAGCGGTGGATCGAGGGCCGTCCGGTAGACGGGGCCATGGAACGGTGTCAGAAACAGCTCTACCTGGACATGGTGGCGCTGAAGAACCAGTTGGGCCAGTCCGGCGGCAGGCCGATTGTTGGCATGGGCGAATACGCAAAAGCCGTCCTGGGGGACGGAGTCGCCGAAGCGAACCATGACATCGCCGCGGAACAAATTCATTTCTTCGGGCTCTCCCAGACGTCTCCGTTCCATCTGCAATTGCTGGCCCGCCTCGAATCGCGTTTCGACATCCACATTTACAGCCTGAACCCTTCCCGCGAGTATTGGGAGGACATCAAGACCCCTTCCGAAAAAAAATGGATCCGGCGCAAGACGTTCAGCCGCATGGCGCTTGAAGAAGGGGAAATTCTGGCCGGCGAGTTGTTCAACGAGACGGACCACGCCCTGCTGTCCGCTTGGGGAAAGCCGGGCCGCGAGAGCATCCGCCTGCTATGCCAGTTGACCGACTACGATTTCCAGGCCGGTTTTACCCGGCCGCCCCGACCGGATTCGGTACTGGCCGCCCTTGGCCATGGGCTGCTGACCCTCGATGCCGAAAACGGACCGCCCGCCGCGCTGGCCCAGGACCGGTCTCTGCAGATTGTGGCCTGTCCGGGAATCCGCAGGGAAGTGGAAGCCGTATACGACAGCATCCTTTATAACCTGGAGGCCGAGCCGACGCTTTGCATGACGGACATTGCCGTGATGGTATCGGGCATGGCGCGTTACAAACCCGTGGTGGACTCCGTGTTCGGCCGCCAGCCGAACCGGATCGCCTACAACCTGGTCGATTCGGTTGCGCGCACGGAAAGTGTGTTCGCCCGGGCCGTTGTCGCGATTATGGAGCTGGTCCGCGGCAATTTTTCCAGAAAGCAGGTATTTGACCTTTTGCGCAACCCCTGCGTCATGCAAAAGTGGCGCTACAATTCGGATGCATTGACCGTCTGGATTCGATGGGCCGACGCCCTGGGAATTTTCCACGGCTACGAAAATGCAGTCGACCGGGAGGCGGGCGGCCCCGGGGCCGGCCGTTTTTCCTGGCGCCAGGGACTGGAGCGGCTGCGCTTGTCCCGGATTATGACCCCGGCTGCGGATGCCGACAGCTTCGAAAGTCCCCATTTTAACGGCCTGGTTCCTTTTGCCGACCTTGATACGACCGACGATGAGCTATTGGAAAAGTTTTGTCTGCTGATCGAGTCTTTGGCTCGGGAACTGGAACCGTTCAACCTCCCGGCCGCTTCGGCCCGGCACTGGCGGTCCGCCTTTTTCAGGGTTCTGGATGGTTTTGTGGAGATCGCAGCCGACATGCGCGGAGAAGAGGCGGTCTATCGGTCCCTGGTGCAGGCTTTCGATCATTTCGTGCGATACGACGATCTGGCGGCCATTCATGAAGCCCGCGATCTTACCGCCGAAGCGTTGTGGGCCTTTGTTTCGGCACACCTCGACGGGATATCCGGCGGCCGGGGCGATTATCTGACCGGCGGCGTCACCGTGGCGGCCTTGATGCCCATGCGCCCCATTCCCTTCAAGGTGGTTTACGTCCTGGGACTGGAAGAGGGGCGTTTTCCCGGAAACGAGCCGGAAAACCGGCTCGACCTGCGGACGCGCAAGCGGCGCATCGGCGACATCACGCCGGTGGAACGCAACCGGTATTTGTTTCTCGAAATCCTGATATCCGTGAAAATGAAGCTTTACCTGAGCTATGTCTCCCGGGATCTGCAGAAGGATCGGGACCTGCAGCCCTGTTCCGTGGTGCACCAGCTTCGGCGCTATGTGGAGCAGCGGATCCTCGGTGGCCGGGTGTTCCAAATTCGGCAGATTCCCATCCAGCCGGACAGCGCGGATTATATTGGCCCGGACGCCGTCAACGACTGGTCGGACGTGATGGTCAACAGTTGTCCGGTGGACCGTCTGAGCTGTTATCGGCGCAACGGCCTGTGGACGGCCTTCAAGGAACGAGCTTCGCCGGACGAACGAGCGGTTGCCGACCGCTATGATCCCGATTTTTCTGTGGTGGAGAGGCCATCGGCCGACGAATCGTCCCGGATCGTACCGCTTTCCATCGGCCTGCTGCGAAGTTTCCTGCTGGATCCGGTGGATACGGTTCTTCGATACCATCTGGGCATCGGCGACCCCATCGATCCGACGGCCGAATGGGCCGAGGTGGAGGACGAGCCGCTCGCTTCCCAGTTTCCCCTGGATTATACCATCCGGACCCTGCCGCTGCACCACTGGCTGTCGACGGGGGTAAAGGAAGATCGCTTTGTGTCCCCGGAGCGTTGTCTGGCGGAGCAATTCGATGCGCTGTACGCAGACCTGTCCCGCAAGAGCCGGGTGCCGGCCGGTGCCTTCGGCTCCCATGACCGGGCCAGGCTGAAACAGCAGGTAACCGCGGTCGGCGAGATGTTGGATCCTTTTGTCCGGCAGATGCAGGCGGCCCGCCGGCTTTTTCCCGGTGTGACGGTGGGAACGAACACGGAGGTGTTCCCGGCCCTTGAAGGCGATGTGCTGCGATTGGCGCCTGTTTCGATGGCGCTGCCCGATGGCGGCGAACCGCAGGAAGTTGAACTCGGCGGCCAGCTGCCGTGGCTCTGGCAGTCCCGGGACGAAAGCTGGCACTGTCTGGTGATTACCGGCTCCAACCGAAAATCCAGGCATGCGGACAAGTATGTGGTCGGGCCGCTGCTGACTCTGATGGCCTTGTCCGCCGGAGACAGCCCCTGCCCGTGGTCCGGGGCCGACCGGGTGCATCTGCACGTGGCTTATCGATCCCGGGTCCTGAGCCGGCAATACGCGCTGAATGCCCAACGGTCCAGGGATTATTTTACGTCCCTGCTGAAGGATTTTTTCACTCCATTGCCGCTGCTGTGGCTAACGTTTACGACCGTCTTCGACCATAAGGACCTGCGGGCTTCGATCGCTGCAGACGAGATAGACCCTGCCGACCGGGCGATTTTTTTCCTGACCCTGCAGGAAATCATGCGGACCACGGCGGATCTGCGCAGCGAAATGGCCGGGGCCGTGCTTGTACCTGATATCCTGGACAGGGCCAGGCAGCGTTTCAGGGTGTTTGTATGATGTTCGATCCCATCGACAATCCGGACCAGGTGGATATCTCCTGCCATGCCCTGGTGGAAGCCTCCGCCGGCACCGGCAAGACCTATACCATTGAGAATCTGGTGGTCCGGCTGCTTTGCGAGGAAGCGGAACTCCAATTGGAGAACATTTTGCTGGTGACTTTCACCGAAAAGGCCACCAGCGAACTCAAGCTTCGTATCCGGCAGAAAATCGAAGCGACCCTGGACAACGAAGAGGACCTTTCCGATGCGGTTCGCAGCAAGCTGTGCGAAACGCTGGACGCTTTTGACAATGCCACCATTACGACCATTCACGGTTTCTGCCATATGGTATTGAGGGACTTTCCCTTTGAAACCGGCAGCCTTTTTCGACAGGAGATCGTGGACGACGGACCGCTGCTGACCAAGTTGCTCAAGGCACAGATGCGTTTGACGTGGCCGGAACGCTATGGCCGGCATCTGGAACTGCTGATGGCGCTGGCCAACTTCTCGGCCGATCCGGACCGATTCATCCGCACCGTGGTGACGCTGGCCCAGCGGCTGTCCCACAATTTTAAAAGCGAAACCCTGATCCCCGACCCCGCCCAACTGGATGTAGAAAAATTGTGGGCACATTGCCGACAGACGGTGCTGGAACTCAAAACCCTGGTGGCTGGTCCGCCGGACCTGGCGTCCGGCTACGATCAGCTCAACATCAACAAACGCACGCGGGCCGTTATTATCCGAGATATGGTGGCGCCCCTCCAGCAGGTGGTCACGCAGGTGGACGAAAATGACTGGCGGCCGATGGAAATCAAACCGGTGATTGATGTTTTGGGGGCGCGGCACAGTTCGGGCAAGCGCAACGTGGATCGACTGGTTCCCGAAAAGTGGCTTAAAGCCGGCGAAAATTTGCAGGACTGCCCCAATCTGGTCCATATCTGCGAACGGCTCGACCGGCTTGTCGGCCTTTTCGGTCAAATGGCCCATGTGCTCACCATAGAGGCCGTCGCCCGGCTGCAAAGGGACGCCAAAGCCATGAAGGCCCGCCAGGGGTGGATCAGCTACCAGGACATGATCAGCCGCGTGGCCGATTTTCTATCGGACAGACCTTCTGACGAAGGCATCGGCAATATTCGCCGGCGCTTTCCGGTGGCCTTCGTGGACGAATTCCAGGATACCGACGAGTTGCAGTGGAAAATTTTTCGGACCCTGTTTCTGGAAACCGGCGGCGGCGCAACCCGATGCCGTCTCTTCCTGATCGGCGATCCCAAACAGGCCATCTACGCGTTTCGGGGGGCCGATGTCTTTACCTATCTGGATGCCCGGCGCCGAATGAAAAACCTGGCCGGTCATGGACATGCCAATTGTTATCGACTTTCCGTAAACTGGCGCAGTTGCCCGCAGCTCATCGACGCCTACAATCGGATTTTTTCCCAGGACGACTGGTTTGGCAGCAGCGATGGCGACCAGCCCTACGCCATTGGCTACACGCCGTCGGACGCACCCCCGCCGGGGCACCCGGCTACGGCCATCGATGAGGACCGGTCCCAGCGGCCGGCATTCAATGTCATGGACCTGCGTGCAGCCGGGGGGCAAGTTGGCGCCAAAAACATGCTGGCCGAATTCGTTTGCCGGGAGATTCATCATCTGGTCGGGTCCGGCGGCATTCGGATGGCCGCCGGAGAGCAGGAAAAACGCAGGCTTCATTATGGCGACATCGCCGTTCTGGTGAGAAGCCGGTCCGAGTTTCCGCTGATAGAACCAATGTTTCTGGCAGAATCGATTCCTTACACCTTCTATCGCCAGCCCGGTCTGTTTCAGTGCCGGGAAACTTACTGGCTGAGCATGGTCCTGCACGCTGTTGCCCAACCGATGCAGGCCGCGACAGCCAAACTGGCCCTGCTGACGCCGTTTTTCGATGTTGGCGCACAATGTCTGGAATCGTTGCCGGAATTGACGTCGGACCATGCCGGACAGCGCCTGTTGATGCACTGGCACCATCTGGCGCAAAACAGGCGCTGGGGAGCCTTGTTTCAATCCATGATGGAAGATTCCGGACTGATCCTGCGGCACTGCACGGATCCCGGATGGGAACGCACACAAACCAATTTTCGGCAGTTATTCGATTCCCTCGAAGATGCCGCCTATTTGCAGAACCTGGAACCGGATGGGGTGGTGGCCCTGCTGGATGCCCTGCGTTTATCCAGGATCGACATCGGCGCCGACGCGGACATTCATCGGATCGAAGACGAATCCGACAAGGTTCAGATCCTGACCATGCATGTGGCCAAAGGGCTGGAATTTCCTGTCGTTTTCATCGCCGGTGGACTGACTGTGCGCAGCGAAAACGGCTTGAATGTATTTCACGCAGTGGATCTTGATGATCCCGATGCGGGCTGCCGAAAGGTAATCGATCTCACCGGCGAAAGCGGTCGTGAAGAGGCCGAAAAAGAGCTGCAGGACGAAAATAAACGTTTGTATTATGTGGCCCTTACACGGGCAAGGCTAAAGCTTTACATTCCGTATTTTCCGGATGATCGAAACTACGGCTGGATTGGACCTGTCTGTGGTTTTGTTTCCGCCAGCATCGCCTCTACCCGTGACAACGGCGATTTTTGCACTGAAGGCTGGCATCGGATCGGTGAAACCGATGCGCCGATGCAAGGCCCGAACAGTCCGGCCAAAGAGACCGGAGAAGTGGCGATCCAATTGCCTTCACAGCACCTGCTTCCCGGCCGGGCCGATTTCCGAAGCCGGAAAATTGCATTGGAATCCTTTTCCAGCATCGGCCATCGCCTGCATCGGCTGGAAGGGGCTTTCGGCCCGGCATCGGTTTTCAACCTGGCGGAGGCCACCCAAAGGGATGTGGACGAGCCGGCGGACCGAATGCCGATCGAACCGGGGATTTCCGATTCCACCGACGATCTTCCCGGCGGAACCCGTATGGGGTCCATGTTCCATCAGATTTTCGAGCGGATCGATTTCGACAGCGTGATCGATGGCCCCAGAGATATCCTGAAGATGGAGGCGGCTCAACAGGTCGTTGCCTCCGCCATGTCCGACTATCGCATCGAATCGTCTTGGGCGCCCCGGATCGCAGCCATGGTGGCCAGGGTCTTGAGAGAACCCATTGTCCTGGACGGCACTCCCCTGGCGCTGGGCAAGCTGCCTCCCAAGGGCCGAAGGCATGAAATCGAATTCTTTTTTCCCCTGGAAGCGTCTTCGCCAGAGGAACTGGAAGTGCCCGGGTGCGAAGTGAAAACCGAATCCTGTGGGGAAATGGTGCTGCGTGGGTTTATCGACCTGGTGTTCGAACACGCCGACCGGTATTACATCGCCGACTGGAAATCCAATCGTCTGGCAGACGGGTACGGCCAGGATGCCATGGCCCGCGAGATCGAAGCCGCCGGTTACGAACTGCAATACCGGCTTTACACCATTGCTACGTTAAGGTGGCTCCAACGGCTACTCGGCGACGGTTTCGATCCCGAACTTCATTTCGGCGGCGCACTTTACATTTTTATCCGGGGGGTTGGCTCCGGAGGACAAAATGGGGTGTTTCATGTCCCGGCTCGGCAGTTGCTCCCCGTAAAAACCCTTCAGGCAACCGTTGAGAAACAGATCGGAGGGCTTCAATGGTAACCGCGGATAAAGCCATTTTCTCCGAACGGCTCGACAAATACGGGATGGATGCGGCGGGCCCATTGTCGGCGCTGTTCGAAAAACTCGATTTTTCCGATCTGGATCTGATGCTTATTCGGGATTTGACCGCCTGCGCATCCGATCCACAGGACCATGGACTTTCAGGGATGATAGGCCTTTTGCTGGCAGCCCTGAACGAGGGCAGCCTGTGCCTGGTGTTGGATCGAAAGCTGCCAGCCTTTTTCCCCCATATCGATGCGTCCGTGCTGGGGCCGTTGGTTGACGACGTTGTCGGCAAACTGAATCAAGGCGCGTACGACCGTCTCGTCGACCGGTCCAAAGGGGAAAGCTTCAAGCCGCTGGTGCTGGAAGATTCGGCCGGACGGCAGCGGCTCTATTTCCAGAAATTTTATTACCACGAAAACCGGTTGAAAAACGCTTTGGCGTCGTTTTTGCGCCTGCCACGGGATTCCGGGCTGCCGGAAGCGGCCATCGACCAGATCATCGACGATCTGTACACTGAAAAGGCGGTCATTCGCAGCCGTTTGGAAGGCCGCCCGATCGTTCGGGACGACCGTCAGGTGGAGGCCATCCGGTCGTCTGTGAGCGCACCGCTGCTGGTGGTTTCCGGAGGGCCGGGCACCGGCAAGACCTCGCTGCTCGTCAATATGCTGCGAACCTTGGTGCGCACCGGTACGGACCCTGCGCGCATCCTCCTGGCGGCGCCCACCGGTCGTGCGGCCATGCGAATGAGCGAAGCGTTGGCCGACAGCCTGAGCACCGTTTTAGTCCCCGACGACGGCGACAGGGCCCTTGGACAGTTGCAGGGCGCCACCTTGCACAAGCTGCTGGCATACCGCAGAAGGACAGGGGACTTTTTCCACAACCGGCATCGGCCTTTCGAAGCTGACGTGATTGCTGTGGATGAGGTCTCCATGGTCGATGTGATCCTGATGGACCGTTTTTTTCAGGCCATCGATCCCGAGCGCACCCGGGTCATATTGATCGGGGATAAAGATCAACTGCCCTCGGTCGAAGCCGGTTCGGTGCTGGCAGACCTCAGTGCGGAAGCCGGCGGCCGTTTCTCCGAGCAATTCGTGACCCTTGACAACTGCTATCGTTCCGGCGGAAAGCTGCTGGAACTGGCCCAGCGGATCAACTCCGGCCAGCCGGTCACCTTGGAACCGGTCTCGTTCGACGATGCCCTGAACATGGAAAAAGGGGCGTGGGCATTCGTGACTGCCAAAGATCAAGATGCGGTCCAGCGAGACCTGATTCGCTGGATTCGTCACCAGTATGTCACCTGCCGCGAGGAGCGCAACGAAAGCTACGTGGAGCAGGTGCGTTGGTTCAACCGACTGGAAGGGGACGCCTTGCCCGGCGAAACGCCGGAATCGGTGCAACGGTTCGAATCGCTTTTCGACTTTGTCCACCGCTGCCGCATCGTCAGTCCGCTGCGTCGCGGGCTTCGGGGAATCCATTGGCTCAACCGCTGTGTTGCCGCCGAATTGCGGCCGATTCTCGATCCGGACGCCGATCCGGAAAACGATATTTTCAATGGCGCATGGATCATGATTACCCGCAACGATTATCAACGGGAATTGTTCAACGGTGACGTGGGCGTGGTTACACTTCGTCCGGATGGAATGTATCAGGCCACTTTCAGGCGGCAGGACAAGCTGGTGACCTTTCCCGTTGCGGGCCTGCCGGACTGGGATTTGGCCTTTGCCATGACGGTGCACAAAAGTCAGGGCGCCGAATTCGAAGATATCTGGCTCCTTTTGCCGGATGATCCGGACCATCGGTTGCTGACCCGGGAGATTGTCTACACGGCCGCCACGCGAGGCTCCCGAAGATTGATCGTATCCGGAGAAGAAGCCGTTTTCCATCGGGCCTTGCAGCGCAAGATCCACCGGCAATCCGGACTGACGCTATGATTCCCGGGAGCGTCAATCGATCATCGTCGGCTAAAACACAGTCGACAAAGGGCGCATCGATGAAATTTCCCAACTGCTAGGAAATAAAATTCACAAATTCGTGCTTCGATGGCCACCCGGCGTTTCAATCGAACGGTTTAAAAAACATAACATATTGAAATATATTTAAAAAGCGCTGTTTTACAATCTTGGCCCACGATTTGCGTTATCTCTTTGACGATCAACGACAATCAAAGAAAGGCAGGTCATGGGTTTCAAACACTGGTTGAACAACGCCGGCAAGCATATAAAGGGTCTATCCACATCACAGCGAATCTATCAACGCTCCCATATCCGCAACCAATGCCTGATCGCTTCGGAATTCGGTTCCTCCGGCAACAGGGATTCAGCCCTGATTAAAAACCTCAACGGTTCCGGCGCATACATTGAGACTCGCCGACGGTTTCGTGTCGGTGAAGTGGTACAACTGAAATTTCCCCTGCACTATCTGGATCCGCCCATTGAGGTGACAGGGGTGGTGGCATGGACGGGAGCCGATGGTGTAGGCGTAAAATTTCAGTCGACAGGGGGTTGAATGCACGATGTCCGATTCGCCGGTCGTTTTCGTTGCAGTTTCTCATCCACCCGTTGACAAGCTGTCGATAAACCTTTACGATTCTTATCATTAACGAAGCTAAGGGGGGATCATGAACAAAGGGGATCTGATTGAAGCCTTGAAAAGGAAAAACGGTTTTACCCGTGAAAAGGCGGAGCGGGTCATCGACCTTTTTTTCGGTGAAATGACCCATGCGCTGGTAAAGGGCGACCGAATCGAGATCCGTGGATTCGGCAGTATTTTCGTGAAAGAATACGGCGCCTACAAGGGGCGTAATCCCAAAACCGGCGAATCGGTCATAGTCGGTGCCAAACGCCTTCCTTTTTTCCGCTGTGGCAAGGAATTGAAAGAGCGGGTGGACACTTTCTGAACCGGTTTTTGGCCAAGCGTCAATCCCTTCCTCCATCTTCAGGGTCGACGGGTTGATCGGCGACCATTGCCGATTGCCCGGTCTCGCCTCAAGTCGCTTCATTTCCGGAAAATGGCGGGTGCCTGAAATCGTACCCGTAAAGCGATCCGAGTTGTCAACCTGCTGGTGATCATGCCTACGCTTATTGAAACAGGTCGCCGTTTTCAACCGACCCAGGCCGACCCTTATTGGTGCCTGCAATTTTTCCGACCGGTTCCCAGACCCAAAAAGAGCGACCCGGATCCGTCGGCTGCCGAACGAGACCAGGCGATGGAGGCGACCATGGATGCCATCGTCTGTCGGCGGTGTCTTCACGAGATCACTTCCCCTGCACAGATCCGGGAGATCAACGGGGCCCACACCCACACATTTGCCAACCCGGAAGGCATTATTTTTGAAATCGGCTGTTATCGGGATGCCTGGGGGTGCGGTTATCTCGGCCTGCCGTCGAACGAATTCACCTGGTTTTCGGGATATGCCTGGCGCATCGCCGTGTGTGCCAATTGCCATGTTCATCTTGGATGGCTTTTTTCGGCACCGGATGGACGCTTTTTCCATGGGTTGATTACCAGTCGGATCAGCGCTAAAGAAAAGTAATCCGTCTGATGCTTCAGGGAGGTTGGTCAGCCACAAATTGTGCCATGAGGATCGAGAAACCACCATACAGTGTGTTTTCACGTGAAACGTTTCATTCGTGATTTCGAAGGGTTATTTTCAAATGTAAACTGAAGGCCGTTCACGGTTTTGACAGGCGTGACGATCCCATTTATAATTCGCGTGCATTTTGTAAATAAATCAGGTAGTCGTGATCTTGGTCCACGCTGTTGCGATTGAGAGGAGGTCTTGAGAATGAAGCTCCGCGATATTACAGACTGTTGCGTTCATCTAAATGTCCACGAAAAACGGTGCGACCGTGAGGACTTTTTCGAGCTGGTGTTTTTCCAAAAAGATGTTTCGGAGTGGGAGAGAATCCTGACTGCTTTTCTGGGAGAGCCGATCAAGCCCTCCGGTATGCCGCCCACGGCCAATGACCTGAAGATCACGGAGGGTACCGGCAGTATCCGCGTCGAACAGACACTTTTCGAAAAGGAGTTCGAAAACGGCGTAATCCTCGCAAAATTCTGGCCGTGGAAAGACGACCGGTGCATTACGTTGCGTATGGCGCTGCTGCCCACCCGTTCTTAGCGATCCTGCAAATTCCAAGGAGTTTCGATTTCCCATGACGATCCTGAAAGCCATACCGATTCTTCTGGCTGCATTTCTTCTCGGCAACTGGTTCCTGTCTGAAGTCAGGAAAGCCAAAGTCGCTGGAAAACCCTGGTATGCGCCCTATTTGACGATTCCGGGTATTTTGATCCTGATCGTTTTCATGATTCCCGTTTACCTTCGTTTTTTTCATTAGTGCCAAACATCTCCATGTCTACAGTTGATCCCATCGCCAATGTGGATGGACTCGAGATCACCATCGATCGTTTCCTGCGGTTGAATCGTACGCCCGAGGCGCTTTTAACTCCACTGGTGGAACGCTTCCAGATGGTCAACCCCAAATGGCTCGAAAACCATCGCATGGGCCGCTGGAATCGGGGGACCAAAAAAGTCCTTCGTTTTTACCACCGTTACGGCAAGGATGGAATTCGGATTCCTCGCGGTTATGCCCGCCAGTTGTTGCTGAGCTTGAAACGGGACAACCTCGGGTACCGGCTGAACGATCGCAGGCGGCTGCTGTCCGAGGTGGATTTCCAGTTCTCCGGTACCCTCAAATCATTTCAGTCCACCGCCGTAGACCAGATGAACAAAAAGGATTTCGGGACACTGAGTGCGCCCACGGGAAGCGGCAAGACCGTTATGGGACTGGCGTTGATCGCCAAACGGCGCCAGCCGACCGTGATCGTGGTCCACACCAAGGATCTGGCCTTCCAGTGGATCGAACGCATCGAACAATTCCTCGGCATTCCTTCCGATCGGGTCGGCCTGATCGGTGCGGGCAAGAAAACAATCGGCAACCGGATTACCGTGGCCTTGGTACAGACCCTTTACCGCTGTACCGAAGAGATCGCCCCTCGAACCGGCCATATCGTGGTGGATGAATGCCATCGGACCCCCAGCCGCACCTTTACCGAAGCGGTAACGGCCTTTGACTGCCATTACATGCTGGGTCTTTCGGCCACCCCGTGGCGGCGGGACAAGCTGTCCAAACTGATTTTCTGGCACCTGGGAGATGTCCACCACGAGGTGGACAAACAGCTACTGGAAGCCAGGGGAGATATCCTGAAGGCCGATGTGATCGTTCGCATCACGGCGTTTACACCCTATTTCGATCCGGTCAACGACTATTCGCGAATGCTTTCCGAACTGACCAGCGACGATGACCGCAACCGACTGATCGCCGGGGACGTCGCCAAAGAGGTAGAATCCGGTAAAGGGGTCTGCCTGGTGCTCTCCGATCGCAAGAAGCATTGCGAAACCCTGCAGGGAATCTTGCGGTTCAAGTTCGGCGTTCCTGCCCAACTGCTTACCGGCGACGTGAAGGACGGAGATCGCCGGCAGGTACTCGGTCAACTTCAACAGGGAAAGGTCCAGGTCCTGATTGCCACGGGCCAGCTGATCGGCGAGGGATTCGACTGCCCGGATCTGGCCACCTTGTTCATGGCCACGCCCATCCGATTCAGCGGACGCGTGATGCAGTACCTCGGTCGAATTTTAAGACCCGCCGAGGGAAAGGTCCATGCGCGGGTATACGATTATGTGGATGAACGGGTCCCGCCGCTGGTGTCGGCCGCCAAGGCCAGGCAGCGGGTATATGGAGGCAGTGCCGGGGAAATTTTTTAAACAAGCGTGGGATGCAGAAACCGTCGGATCTCACAGCAGAGATGGCAAAGCCTTTCCCCCGGCAATGCGGATCAGGGGGGAAAGATTCCCGTGGCCAGCCGGCAGAACCGCCACGATTCGACCGGCATCCGAAACGGGGTAGGGGGGCTGGTACCCGCTAAAACCATCTGCAATCCCACGCCTGTTTGCCGCTAATGAAACCGTTGACAGGTGTGGCTGGTATCCATCCATGCCTGGATCGGCAACGCAAAACGACTGGTTCAAGGTGTCAATGCACGGTCGGTGAGATACAAACTGGAGATACAGGCGTTAGTTCACGTTAAAATGGGCTGGGGATGGTGTCAAGCATTAAAGCCTGACGGATACATAAAAACCCGATAGCTGTGATGCTTTGTTTCTTGTCAAACCGGCGTGTCCTGTTTTTACTCGATCACCAGGGTTGCCTGTTTGATCACCACCGGTGTCCGGGGAACATCGCGCATTCCCGAGCGGGACGTGGTTTTTACGTTTTCAATAGCCCGAACCACGTTCATGCCTTCCACCACCCGGCCGAATACGCAGTAACCCCACCCCTTGGATGACTTGGCGCGGTGGTCGAGAAAATCGTTGTCTTTTACGTTGATAAAAAACTGCGCGCTGGCCGAGTGGGGATCGTTTGTCCGGGCCATGGCAATGGTGCCGGTGCGGTTGGTCAGGCCGTTGTCGGCCTCGTTGCGAATGGGAGCACGCGTGGGTTTGCGCTGCATGTCGGCCGTGAAGCCGCCGCCCTGGATCATGAATCCGGCGATGACCCGGTGAAAGATGGTACCATCATAATGGCCGTCTTTGATGTAGGCCAGAAAATTGGCCACGGTTTTCGGCGCGGCGGTGCGGTCCAGTTCCAGTACGATGTCTCCCACGCTGGTAGTCAGCTTGACTCGGGGCTTTGTTTCGTCGGCAAAGGACGGGCCGATGCCCGTAAAGCCAAGGGACAGAAAAAGAACAGACAGAACGATCCAGCGTCGCATAACTACCTCTCTTGAAAATGTTTACCACAATTGAAACACCAGCCGCGGCTTGTCCAACCGGCGGATGCCTGCCGCTTGGGTCGCCCGCACCGCCTCTTCGTATTCCAGGGGCGACAGGGCGAACGCCAGTTCCGGCATCTCTTTGGCCCGGCCGCAGGGCCGATACTGGGCCATGACATTGACATAGGTGTTGCTCGATATCCGGTCGGCAATGAACTGCATGATTTTGGCCGTTCCGGCCAGACCGCCGGGCAGCACCAGATGCCGCACCAAAATCCCCTTGTAGGCCAATTCGCTCTCTCGGTCAATCTGCAAATCGCCGACCTGACGATACATTTCCACCAGCGCTTTTCGGGCCACCTCGGGATAGTCCGGAGCGTTGCAGGTGTCCCGGGCCGTCGTTGAATCCCAGAACTTGAAATCGGGCATGAAAATGTCCACGATTCCCTCCAGCATTCGCAAGGTCTCCACCCGATCGTAGCCCCCGCAGTTGTAGACCAGCGGAATGCGCAGTCCCTGCCGGGCGGCGATCAACAGGGCCGACAGGATCTGCGGAACCACATGGGAGGGGGTGACGAAGTTGATGTTGTGGCAGCCGGATTGCTGCAGATCCAGCATGATGGCGGCTAACTGTTCGTCATCCAGTTCGCGGCCTTCGCCAAGGTGGCTGATTTCGAAATTCTGACAGAAGATACACAGCAGATTGCAGTGGCTGAAAAAGATAGTGCCCGATCCGTTGCGGCCCACCAGCGGCGCCTCTTCCCCGAAATGGGGGTTGTAGGATGCCACTTTGGCCCGCCGTCCGGTCTTACAGATTCCGGTTTCACCGGCGGTCCTGTCCACGGCACACCTTCGGGGGCACAGCGTGCAGTTGGCCAGTTTGGCAAGGGCCTGCTCTGCACGACGCTGGAGCGTGCCGTTCTTCAGGGCATTTAGATAGGAGGGGGCAGGTAGGGCCATATTCCTTTGCTCGTCGTTGACGAATTCGATTCAGCTTTGCAGCATCTTTGCCAACTGACCCACGCTTCTAGCGCGGCCGACCACAACTAGGGTGTCGTCGGTTTCGATTCGTGTGTCGGCTTTGGGATTGAAGATCATCGATCCATCAGCTTTTTTGATGGTCAAGATGATCAAATCCAACTGCTGCCGGATGCCCGAATTCTTCAGCTCGACATTCAGCAGCCGGGAGGTGCCGTGCACAAGAATTTCCTCCACCTGGATATCGGTGCTGTCATCGGCGAAGGCCAGTTCCAGAAATTTGATCACCGTGGGCCGCAAGATGGCATGGGCCATGCGGCGGGCGCCCAGATCGTAAGGCGAGATCACCTTTCCGGCGCCGGCGGCCTGAAGCGTTCGTTTGGCCGTGTTCTGGATGGCCCTGGCCACGACGAAAAGATCGGGATTGAGCTGTTTGGCGATCAGTGTCAGAAAAACATTTTCCGAATCGGTGGCCACAGCGGTAACCAGCCCCTTGGCTTGCTTGATACCGGCCTTGATCAGAAGGCCTTCATCCGTGGCTTCGCCGATCAGGTAGAGCACGCCGTCTTCGTCCATCCTCTCCTGCCGATTGGCATTCTTTTCGATGATGACCACATCGAGATACCGTTCCGTAAGGTAACGGGAAAGCACACGACCGATGCGGCCGTATCCGCAGATGATATAGTGGCCTTTGAGTTTGGCGATCTGTTTGTCCAATTTGCGTCTCCCGAGAATGACTCGAATGCGGTCCTCGACCAGAAATTGCACGATCAGGCCGACGACGTACATGAAGTAGCCCACGCCCATGACGATGAGGAACATGGTGAAGACGCGGCCGGTGTCGCTGATCTGATGCACTTCGCCGTAACCGACGGTGGCCATGGTGATGATGGTCATATACAAGGCATCGTCCAAAGGCCAGCCCTCGATAACCATGTACCCGCCGGTACCGAAAAAAACGAGTGCAACGGTCAGGACGATGGTCAGGGTAAAGCGCTTTTGCCGTTCCATGGCTTTTTTTGCGTCCTTTGCCGTACGAAACGGCGTGCGGGGTAGGGGGCTACTGCAAACCTGCTTGATTTACACGGTTGCTGAGACTATAAAAAAACCTCGGGTGCGTGTCAACTGCCAAAACGATGCAACCCCTTTTTATTAAATAGAATTTTATTGAAACGAGGAGCCCGTGAATCGTTCGCCCGACTCGATGTCTTCGGATGACGCACTGATCGAAGTCAGCCGGATCGAAAAGCGCTACCGGCAGGTTCGTGCCGTGGACGGCGTCAGTCTCGCCATCGGGCGGGGAAGCTGTTTCGGCCTGCTGGGGCCCAACGGTGCGGGCAAGACCACCCTCATCGAAATTATCGAAGACATCATCGCCCCCACCGCAGGAACCGTTCTCTACAAAGGCCGCCCGCGCTCGTCCCAATTCCGTCAAGAGGTGGGGATCATGTTTCAGCAGACGGCGCTGCTCTCTTTTCTGACCGTTGCCGAAACCCTGGAAACCTTCGCCCGGCTCTACGAGCAGACCGACGATGCCGACGCGTTGATCCGCACCTGCCATCTGGACGAAGTCAAGAATCGGGCCAACGACAAGATTTCCGGGGGCCAGAAGCAGCGGCTGCTGCTGGCCCTGGCGTTGCTCAACCGGCCCGAACTGGTTTTTTTGGACGAGCCTTCCACCGGACTGGACCCCCAGGCCCGACACAATCTTTGGCGTATTATCCGCAACGTGAAAGGGCAGGGCAAAACCATTGTTTTAACCACCCACTACATGGAAGAGGCGGAAAAGCTCTGCGATGATATCGCCATTATGGACAAGGGCAAAGTCATTGCCCGAGGGGCGCCCGAAAAATTGATTCAAGAGTACTGCCGACGGGCCACGCTGGCCGTTCCCAAAGATCGTGTCGCCGGCAACCTGGACGGGCTCCCCGGATATCGTCGTGAACAGGGTGATCGGATTCTTTTTCGAACCGAAGATGTCAACGGACTCATCCAGAAACTGTTGGTTCGAGGCGTGGATTTGAGCGGGGTGAACGTGACCACACCGAATCTGGAAGATGTCTTTTTGAAACTTACCGGCCGAAGCTTGCGGGAATGATGGGATTTACGAATGCGCTTTAAAAGAATGTGGGCCATGTTCAGGGCCAGAAACAGGGAATTTTTCAGGGACCGGGAGGCCTTCGGCTGGAATTTTCTGTTCCCTTTTCTGATCATCATCGGTTTTTCCCTGGTTTTCAAAGGCGATTACAACGCCCGGTTCAAGATCGGTGTGTTCCCTGTTCCGCCCGGCATGGAGGCTGGCGCGGCGGCCGACAACCTGCCCGCTTCTTTGTCCGGATTCGAAGCGGTTACCCTAGTAGGATTCGAAGACGGCGGCAAGGGACTAGAAAAGTTAAAGCACCATAAAATCGATCTGCTGGTTCAGGCCGGTACCGATCCGGTACGCTACTGGGTCAGCGACGCCGCCCCTTCCGGGGCTATCGTGGAAAGGCTTTTGAAAGAGGCCGCGGCGCCGGGCGGCGGAACGCAGCATTTGGAGAAAAAAAATATCCAGGGCGTTCCCATTCGTTACATCGATTGGCTGTTTCCGGGGATACTGGGCATGAACATGATGTTCAGTGCCCTGTACGGCGTCGGCTGGGTGGTCGTCCGCTACCGCAAGAACGGAGTACTCAAACGACTCAAGGCCACGCCTGTAACCGCCCTTGAATACCTGACCGCCCAGATGCTCTCGCGGATTTTTGTGTTGATGTTCACCCTGGTGATCGTCTGGGTTGGCTGTGACCTGGTCCTCGATTTTACCGTTTACGGCAGCTTGGTCGACATGTTCGCAATTTTTCTTTTGGGCAGCGCCTGCATGACCGCCTTGGGTCTGGTGATCGCCTCTCGTGGCACCAGCGAGGAGTTTGCCAACGGAATTCTCAATTTTATTTGCTGGCCCATGATGTTTCTTTCCGAGGTATGGTTTTCCATCGAGGGGGCTCCGCATTGGCTGAAAGCCGCGGCCAAGATTTTTCCGCTGACGCACCTGCTGAATGCGGCCAGGAAGATCATGAACGAGGGCGCCGGACTGGCGGCGGTGCTTCCGGAGATCGCGATCCTTTCCGCCATGACCGTGGGGTTTCTGGCTGTGGGCGCGGCGTTGTTTTCCTGGAACAAGTGATAACTAATTGACCAGACTGTGAATGGGCGACGGAATCAGCCCTCCGCGACTGAGGAACCGATTTTTGCCCGTGGCGTTGTTGACCGGCATGATAATGGATTCGCCCAGCAGACCGCCGAAGAAGGCGTGATCGCCGGCCTTTTTCCCCGGTACGGGAATAATGCGGGTAGCGGTGGTTTTCTTGTTAATCACCCCGATGGCCATTTCGTCGGCGATAATGGCGGCCAGGGTCTCTTCGCTGGTGTTACCGGGAATGGCCACCATGTCCAGGCCCACTGAACAGACGCAGGTCATGGCCTCCAGCTTTTCAATGGACAGGTGCCCCTCGGCGGCCGCCCGGGAGATGTTCAGATCCTCGCTCACCGGAATGAAGGCGCCGCTGAGGCCGCCGACTTTGGAACTGGCAAAAGCACCGCCTTTTTTGACGGCATCGTTGAGCAGCGCCAGGGCCACGGTGCTTCCGGGCACCCCGATGGCGGCCAGACCCAGGCTCTGGAAGATTTCACCCACGCTGTCGCCCACATTGGGGGTCGGCGCCAGGGACAGGTCGACCACACCGAATGCGATGCCCAACCGCTGGGCCACTTCCCGGCCGATCAGTTCTCCGACGCGAGTGACCTTGTAGGCCGTATTTTTTATGATGTCGGCAAGTTGGCCAAGATTGAGGCCCGGGGCGGCCGCTACAGCGCGGTCGATGGCGTTTTTCACCACACCCGGCCCGCTGACGCCTACATTGATCACTGCATCGGCCTCTCCGACACCCAGATAGGCACCGGCCATGAAGGGGATATCCTGGGGGATGTTGGCAAATACGCACAGTTTGGCGCAGGCCAGGCCGTCGATATCGGCAGTCAGGCGGGCGGCCTCCTTGATTTTCCTGCCCATGAGCAGGACCGCGTCCATGTTGATGCCCGCACGGGTGGAGGCCACGTTGACCGAGGCACAGACCCGCTGGGTATCGGTCAGAGCCTGGGGCAGGGCATCGATCAGGGCGCGGTCGCCTTTGGCCATCCCTTTTTCCACCAGGGCGCTGAACCCGCCGATAAAATCAACACCGGTATCGGTGGCCGCCTCGTTCAGGGCCTTGGCCACCGCCACCATCTGTTCGGCATTGAACGGGGCACCGGCAACGGCCATGGGGCTGACCGAAATACGTTTGTTGACCACCGGGATGCCGTACTTGTCGCCCACCTCGTCGCAGATTTGCACCAGATCGCGGGCCGCGGTGGTAATGCGGGTGTAGATGTTTTCCGTAAAACGCCCGATATCGTCGCTGGCGCAATCCAGCAGGTTGAGCCCCAGGGTCACGGTGCGGACATCCAGGTTTTCGTGTTTCAGCATCTCCACGACGGAGAGAATTTCACTATCTGTAAACATGGCAGGCGGTCCTTATACTCGGTTGATGGCTTCGAAAATTCGTTTATGCTGGATGGAGATATCCAGGGAGAGGCGCGATGCTTTCTCGCGCAGATCGCGGCGAAGAGCCTGGTGGTCGATGTCTGTGGGGATATCCACTTCGTAGATCATGATGTTGGCGTTGGGGTCGTCGCCGCCTTTGAAAACGGCCTGAAGGTTGGTCACGTTGACCCGGTATCCGGCCAGGATGGCGGTGACGGCGGCCACCAGGCCCTTGCGGTCCGGCCCTTTGGTGGTGACCACGAAAGGCTCGCTTTCTATGGGTGCCTCGGCTGCATCGGTCAGTGACAGCGGCTTTTCATAGACATGCAGGCCCATGGGGGCAAGGCCGTCGGACAGGTGCCGGTGCAGATCCGCTTCCGAAAGGCTTTTGGGGACGCCGATGATGAAGATGCCGGAAAATTCGTTCTGCAAAATGGTCTGGCTGACGTTTTCGATGTTGCAGTCCTGTTCGAACAGAATCCGGGTGACGGCGGCAATGATGCCGGGACGGTCTTCGCCCAGGACTGAAATGATCATTTTCTTCATGGAGGATGCTCCAGGTGTTTTGCGGGTAATGGTGAAGATCCCTTATGGAACAAAAGGGCGGAGGGTGTCAATACAATGCCGGCAGGCATCACGGACAATCCGGAACAAAAAACGTTTGAACCCCTCAGCACCGCTGTGGTAATCTTTACTTTTAATTAACGAACGCCCCGGTACCAGGAAGAGCCACAGTGAAGACGTCGCGTGTCAGCAATCTGATTCAGGAAAACAAGACCCTGTTCATTATTATCATCGTGGGGCTGTTTCTGCTGGAACTGGAAATTTTCGCCCTGGCGGCCATGAAATCCGGCCGCAAATCGTGGCTTCAGGTCATCGATGCCAATGGCAATGTGATTCACGAAACCAGCGGCAAGAATCTTTCCGAGTTTAACAAATACTACTTCGAGAAAACCTTCGGCCCTTTCGAAAACTACGATGTTCGGCTCAAAACCCGGGACAATCCGTTTCCTTTCCGCGCCTGGTTCGTTGCCGCCATCGGCATTCCGGTGGGGGCCATGCTACTTTTCGGTTTCGTGGTCAAGGCTTACGTGGCCATTTTTCACGGGAGCGAACTGCAGGGAGACGATTCCAAACCGGCTTGCGAGCCGGGCTACGAATCCCGGCTGGAGTCGATTCTTTACCGCATCAGCCGCATGAATATCTTCATCATCGGCTTTCTTATTTTCATCGGCGTGGTATCCTATTGGATCATCCCCAATATGATTACCTATCTGGGACGGACCGGCATCGAAACCGTGATTCGTTTCAAATGGGTCTTTATCAGCCTGGGTGCGGTGGTGGTGGGCATCGGACTCTGGATCGTCTACCTGCGCTTCCTGCTGGCCAAAAAGAGCATCGAAAGCCGCACGGAAATTGAAAAGCACCGGCTGGAACTGGAATACAAGGCCCACGGCGGTTTTCCGCTGCAGTTGGATGCCCCTGCTGCCGATAAAGATTCTAAGACGGCATTGGATTGGGATCGAGGAGGGCAGGGCCATCCTTCTTCACCAGATTCCCACTGAATCCGACCCGCTTTGAACAGCCAATGTCCAACCTCGACCATCGAATAGAGCAATGAGCCTCCTGCAGACCGACGACCGGACCATCACGCAGATTATCACCACCCACCGAAATGCCGACTTCGATGCCTTTGCTTCCATGGTGGCGGCCAGCCTGATCTATCCGGACGCCACGGCCGTCGTCCCCCGGGCTGTCAATCCCAACGTCCGGGCGTTCATGTCCATCCACAAGGACATTTTCGATTACGTGGATCGCCGCAGCATCGTGGCCGAATCGGTCCAACGCCTCATCGTCGTGGACACGGCCGACTGGTCGCGGCTGGGCCCCTTGTCCGTATTGAAGCAGCGCACGGATCTGTGGATCGATGTCTGGGACCACCACGAAGGGGGCGATATTGACGCAAGCTGGATCTGCCAGGAGCCCATTGGCGCCACCGTCACGCTGCTGGTCCGCCGCCTCAAGGAGTTGCGCAAGCTGATTACCCCCATCCAGGCCACCTTATTGTTGACGGGATTGTATGAAGACACCGGCAACCTGAGTTTTTCCTCCTGCACCCCCGAAGACGCCTACGCCGCCGGCTGGCTGCTGGACCGCAAAGCCGATTTGTCCCTGGTGGCCAAATTCCTGCGTCCGGCCTATGGCGAAAAGCAGAAGGATGTCCTTTTCGAGATGCTGAAAAATACCAGCCGGATGAAGGTCAATGGCTATTCGGTGAGCATCAGCCGGATTCGCGTCGAAGGCCATGTCAACAATCTGGCCCTGGTGGTGCGCATGTACCGGGACATCGTCAACGTCGATGCCGCCTTCGGCCTGTTCGAAAGCCAGCAGAAAAACGGCCGCACCAAATGCATGCTCATCGGCCGCAGCGACCATGACGGACTGGATGTGGGCAGCCTTATGAAAAGCCTGGGCGGCGGCGGTCACCCCGGCGCCGGCTCCGCCATGGTCACCGGCGTCAATCCCGAGGCCGTCGAACAGATGATCGTGGACCTGATCGAGGGCAACCAGCAGTCGTCGGTTCAAATCAGCGATCTCATGTCCTTCCCGGTTTTTTCCGTTCCCTCGCATACCTCCATGGCCGAGGTCGCCAAGATCTTAAGGCGCCGGGGCTGTACCGGATTGCCGGTGGTGGACGACGAGGAACTCAAGGGCATCATTTCCCGCCGGGATTTTAAGAAAATCCGCAAAGAATCCCAACTGAGTTCTCCGGTCAAGGCGTTTATGAGCACCAAAACGGTCACCATTCAACCAGGAAAAAGCCCCATCCAGGCCGCCCGCGTCATGGTGCGCCACGACATCGGCCGCCTGCCGGTGGTGGAGGACGGCAAACTCATCGGGATCATCACCCGTTCCGACGCCATGACCTATTTTTACGATCTGCTGCCCGACTGAACGGATTTTTTGCAACCGATTTCTTCTTGACCCGCTGCAACGGCCTGGATAAAAAAACGGCTGTCCATTTCCCGGAATATCATCTTTTTCGTACGAACCCGTTCTCAGGAAGGAATTTTCATGCAACCCCAGGCGATTGTCGATCATGTTGTCCAATGGCTCACCGAATATCTCGAACTTACCGGCATGCAGGGCTTTGTCGTCGGCGTTTCAGGAGGCATCGATTCCGCGTTGACTTCTACGCTCTGCGCCCTGACCGGAAAACCGGTCAACGCATTGAACATGCCCATTCACCAGGCCCCGGACCAGGTGAGCCGTTCGGCCAGGCATATCGACTGGCTGGAGGATCGGTACGCCAATGTGCAGGGATTGACCGTCGATCTGACGCCTGCCTTCACGGCTTTGCAGGGAACGTTCCCTACAGACATTCAGGACGATTTGAGTATGGCCAACACCCGCAGCCGCCTGCGCATGCTCACCTTGTACGCCGTGTCCACCCACCACCGTATGCTGGTGGCCGGCACCGGCAACAAGGTCGAGGATTTCGGTGTGGGGTTCTATACCAAATACGGGGACGGCGGGGTGGACCTTTCACCCATCGCCGATCTGAAAAAATCGGAAGTCTACGCACTGGCCCGGCATCTGGGCGTGATTGACGAGATCATCCAGGCACAACCCACCGACGGATTGTGGAGCGACAACCGCTCCGACGAAAGCCAGATCGGCGCCAGCTACGACGAATTGGAGTGGGCCATGGATTTTGAAAACCGGCAGGGCAGTGAAAAGGATCTGGACGCCCGGCAACTTGAAGTGCTGGCCATTTACAGAAAATTCAATCGGATCAATAAACACAAGATGCTGCCCATACCGGTATGCACCATTCCTGATGGCCTGAAGCGGGATTGATTCCTGGTTGGGGCGTTGCTCGTCGAAGGATTTCCAACACCGGATCGGGTAGTGGGGTTACTGCAATTCTACCTTTTTCGAACCGAGTGAGGTTCCCCACCTCCACACCGCTGGCACAAAAAAATACCATATATGGTAGCCAGCAGCCGAATGCCATACAAGATGAGGTATGGGTCCGTATCAGGGAGCAACAAGTCTGAAAGACGGTTGCGTCATTCGTTGTAGGAATAGGCTTCCTGGATGCGCTGTCCCACGTAGGAAACGAGCTGATCGTCCGCTTCGGAAATATCGAAGCAGTAGCCATCCTCCCCCAAAAGTCCTTCGGGAATCAGATCGCCCAGTTCGTCGGGATCCTGAATCATTTCCCCGTAAAAGCAGACCGAGAGCCATCGCTGACCGGGGTCGTCGTCGATGACATCGACCATGACAAACAAGGGGCGCTGGTTGCGGTCGCTGCGCAATCCGCGCAGCGAGTAACTGATCCCCGGGCGTTCATGAAACTCGATGTCAGCCTGAGCTTTGTCCTGCAGGGTTTGAAAAAGCGACACAAAAACCGGTTTCATTCCCGGTTTATCATCCGTCCATGCATCGATAAAAGCCTGAATCTTCTCCATTGGTTTCCCGATTGTCCTGATGGTTTTTAATGAATATTGGCGAACGAATCAGCCATCCGAACGATTTTTTGCAAGATAGCGTTCGACTTCCTTGGTGATCCGACCTTCGATGAAATCCGCCATTTCACTGGCCTTGGCGTCACTCATGGTGCCAACGCTCGCGCTGAGTTCAGCGATCTCTTCTTCGCTCATTCCTGTGGATTTTTCGATCATGAAGGTCTCGACCTCGCCTCCCTCGGGAAGAAGGCCGCATCCACCGGCGGTGCCTAAAAATTCACCTTCGACAAAGATGGGAACGGCAACTTTGACCAACCCAGCGTCGCATTCGCCGATCACCGCCTTGCCGGTTTGCTTGGCCTGGGCCATGAAGTTTTGATTTCCCGGGGCGCAGATGGCGGCCAGGGCGTCCGGATTGGCTTTGATCACCGGACACAACCGGTTGCACCAGTTGGGCTTGCCGGTCACGCCAACGCCGGATGTATTGTACACTGTGCAGTTGATCTGAAAGCGGTCAAACAGTTCTTTTTCAAACCGGGCCCACTCTTCGGTGCTTAAAATATGGGTCAGTTCCATCTGTTCATCTCCCTTGAACGTCGATTAACGATTGTTGGTTGCCGGGCCTGGCAATCACTCCAATTAAGAGTATTTGTTCAAAAATGGCCTACATGGTCCCATGGGATAAGTCAAGTGAAATTGAAAACCAGGCGATGCCAAGCGATCTTTAAAAAACGGGTGGCAAAGCGAATAGACTTCGGCAAAGGTCTGTTTCAGATAAATACCCGGTTTTCGTTCTCCGCCTCCCTGGCGAAATCTGCCTCGGCTGAAGGGGGATGGTGACCGTAGTGGCGTGTCATGGTGTCGGTGATCTGTTCCAGCGGCAGGTCCGAAAATTCTCCCCGGTAACGGATATATTCCATGTGTTTGTTGCCTGACTGGTCATAGGGGTGAAACAGGGCGTCCTGGTGACCGTCGAATTCCAACGGTTGGAGATTGAATTTCTGGCACAACTCGATGTTGAAAGCCGGAGTGGCTTTGCGCCAGTTGCCGTCGATACATATGGACGTGTAGCCGTGCCAGAAAAAAATATCCGTCTTCATCCGTTGGCGCAGACGTTCGGTGGACAGGTGGTTTCTGACATCGGCAAACCCTAATTTTGTCGGAATTCCCACGGCCCGGCAGCAGGCTGCCAGCAAAACCGCCTTGGGAACGCACCAACCGTGACCGGCCTCCAGCGTCGTGCTGGCACGCATTCCTCGAACGGACAGATCGATGGAATAGGGATCGTAGCGGATGGTGTCCCGCACCGCGTAATAGAGATGGACGGCCCGGTCCCTGTTCGACGCATCCTCGGCGGTTGCCGAACGGGCAAACTCGGCAACCGCTGAATGATCGAAGTCGAGAATTGGCGTCGCTGCAAGATTTTCGGCAGGTGCTGGAGACATGCTTCATCATCCTTTCGTTCGATTCGGTTGCCCGGGCGGATCGCCGGTCGAGAACGCTTGCGCGGGGCGTTGATTGCAGTAAATGGTCATTCCGCTTCCATGGATTGACAGGGGCGCTTTCCTTTTATTATGATACACAATCGTTTTCAAGTCACACCGTTGTCAAAGCCGCGTTTTCATTGATTTCAATAGATACCGGTTCGGGAAAGGTTCAACACCCCGGACAGTTCCGGAGGCAGGCATGCAGATCGATACCCATCGTCGCATCGACCGGGAGTTGTGCGGCAACCCCTTGTTCACAGGAGATGGCCAAAGCCGGGTGGAACTGGTGACCACCGACCGGATGGCAGCCGATGATACCGGCCTGGTGCACGGTGGATTTATTTTTGGTGCCGCGGATTACGCGGCCATGATCGCAGTGAACCATCCCCATGTGGTCTTGGGGGCCTCGGATGTGAAGTTCCTCAAACCGGTGCGGGTGGGGGAAACAGTGGTTGCCAAAGCCCGGGTTCAGGAGGTCAAGGGCAAGAAATACTGGGTTTCCGTGAGTGTGTCCAAAGACGATGTCGAAGTTTTCCAGGGCATGTTTACCTGTTTTGTTCTGGACAAGCATGTATTGGATTAAATTCTCCATTTGGGATCGGGAAAGGAAAGGATACAGCAATGAAAAAGACAATCGGTGTGCTTTTGGCCGGATGCGGCGTTTTTGATGGCGCTGAAATTCACGAGGCGGTTCTCACCCTGCTGTTTCTGGAACGTGCCGATATTGCCGTGCGCTGCATGGCTCCCGATATGGATCAGCTTCATGTGATCGACCACCTGACCCAGCAGGAGGCCGACGAGAAGAGAAATGTTCTGGTGGAATCGGCCCGCATCGCCAGGGGCGAAATCCAGAATATCGCCGAGATCCACGCGGCGGACATCGACGCACTGATCGTTCCCGGTGGATTCGGCGCTGCGAAAAATCTCAGCGATTTTGCCGTCAAGGGACCCGAATCCGAGGTCCATCCCGAGGTTTTGCGGTTGTTAAAGGAGATGGTGGACAGCGGCAAGCCCATTGGCGCCATCTGCATCGCCCCGGCAACCCTGACCCGCGCTCTGGCGGACCGTTCGCCAAAGGTGACCATCGGCAACGATGTTGGAACGGCAACCGCCATCAGGACCATGGGCGGCGAGCATGTCGATTGTTCCGTGGAAGATATTTGTGTGGACGAAAAAAACAGGATCGTCACAACCCCCGCCTATATGCTCGGACCCGGAATCAAGGACGTGGCTATCGGCATCGAGAAACTGGTTCAAAAAGTCGTCTCCCTTTGCTGATAGGTGGCCTTAAACGGGTTCGCCCATCGATTCTTTACCATTTTACGTATCGAAGCCAGCGGATGATTTTGGCGCACCACAGTCGGGAAAAATTGAAGGTCATTCAAAACTCTAATTGTGTTTGATTGCGCAAGGGGGAATCGTGCACGAAAACCGGATGGGACGCTACGGATGAAAACAATTGTCGGAACCAGCAACCGGATCGTCGAGATCGATTTGACGACTGGGAAGATATCTGAATTTCAGGTTGACGCGGATGATCGCAAAAAATTTCTGGGAGGCAAGGGCTTGGGACTCAAGCTGCTCTATGACCGCATGGAGCGCGGCATCGATCCTCTGGGAGAAAAAAACTACCTGGCCTTCATGATGGGGGTGCTCATGGGCACGGGCGCGCCGTGCACCGGACGGTTTTCCGCACTCACCAAATCTCCCTTGACCGGCATCATGGTGCATTCTTCCTGCGGCGGTCCCTTTGGAATGGCCTACAAAACAGCCGGCTACGACGGTTTGTTGATCACCGGGAAATCATCGTTGCCGGTGGTGATCATGATCGATGCCAACGGGGTTCGCATCGAGGACGCCGCCGACTGCTGGGGGCTGGATGCCTTTGATATCCAACAACGCCTAAACCCGGACGGCAAATCCGGGGTCCTGGCCATCGGTCCGGCCGGAGAAAACCAGGTGCGCATCGCCAACGTGGCCTCGGGCCACCGATTTCTGGGGCGCGGCGGGCTCGGAGCGGTCATGGGTTCCAAGAATCTCAAAGCTGTTGTCGCGCGAGGCAAAGCATACAAAATCGTGCCTTCCAACCCCAAGCTGTTTGCCAAAGCGAAAAAGCGGGCGGCGCGGTATATCGAGAAGAATCCGGTCACCTCGGAGGACTATCGCAATTACGGCACCAGCAGCCACGTCAACTGGTGCAACGACGGCGGAATTTTGCCGGTTAACAACTTTCGGGAGGGCAGCCATCCCCGGGCGGACCAGATTTACGGCGAGACGTTGCGGCAGCGCTACAACGCCCGGCCGAGCACCTGCAAACCCTGTTCGATCATGTGCGGGCACAAAGGCACCCACGCCGACGGCAGCGTCCACCAGATCCCGGAGTACGAAAGCATCGGACTGCTGGGTCCCAATCTGGGAATTTTCGATCCGGATACGATCACGGCCTTCAGCGACCGATGCGGGCAATTGGGCATGGATACCATCTCCGCCGGCGCCGTGCTGGCCTGGTGTATGGAGGCCGGTGAAAAGGGATTGATCGCCACCGATTTAAAATTCGGCCGGGAAGCGGGCATTTTGGAAGCCCTGGACGACATGGCCCATCGGCGGGGATTCGGCAGCGAGATGGCCGACGGCACGCGCCGGTTGTCCGAAACTTACGGGGGCGCCGATTTTGCCATTCAGATCAAAGGACTGGAGATGCCGGCCTACGATCCCAGAGGTGCCTGGGGGCAGGGCCTGGCCTACGCTGTCGCCAACCGGGGGGCCTGCCATTTGTCCGCCACTACCTTTGCACTGGAAGTGGCCTTTGGATTCCTCAACCCTTATACCATCCGCGCAAAAGCCCGCTTCGTCAAATTTTTTGAAAACCTTTATGCGGCCGTCAACTCCCTGCACACCTGCCAGTTCACCGCTTACGCTTACGTGCTGGAACCGCCCATCGTCAAATATACCCCGAAATTTCTGCTGCGCCTGTTTATGCAGTTTTTACCGGCCATGGCCATTTTGCTCATGGATATCAGCATTTTTTCAAAGCTGTGGCGATCGGTGACCGGACTGCGGTTGAATCAATGGCAGATGCTCAAAGCCGGTGCACGCATTCATGTATTGGAGCGCTACATGAACAACGCCGAGGGAATTTCGCGCAAGGACGATACCCTGCCCGGACGTTTCCTTAAAGAGGGGCGGGGCTGCGATGCCAGGCAGCGGACCGTTCCCCTGCAGCCCATGCTGGATGCCTACTATCGGTTGCGGGGGTACGATTTTAAGGGCATTCCAAGTCAGATTGGCCTGAAAAGGCTTGGCATTGAACCGAAATGGGAGCTGGCCTCGGATGAACGCGCAATGCTTTTCAAGACGGTGTCGCCGGGAGGCAAGCCCGTCAAACGACTTTATCTGGCGATCATGCTGTGGTTTGTGGGACGGGCGATCCAGGCCGCGGCCCGGGTCGATAAAGCGGTCGGCGAGGCCTTCGACTCCCTTCCCGATGGATTCACATTTGCATTGATCGTCGCGCCGGACGGTCCGGCCATGGTGATCGGAAAGGATCGCAACGGGAAGGTGAGATACCTGGGGGCGGACACCCAAAGTCGCCTGATCGATATGCGTATGACCATAAAAAACATCGAGGCGGCGATGCTCCTGTTTACGTTTCAGGAGGCGACCGCTTTGGCGGTAGCCAGAGACAGGCTGGTTGTCGATGGGGATATCCCGGCGGCCTGCACCGTGGTTCGCGTGCTGGACAGGGTCGAGGTGTTCCTGCTGCCCAAAATACTGGCATCTTTGGCTGTCAGGAGATATCCCCAATGGCCCTTTTTTCGAAAAATCATGGGACGGGCGCTGATTTATCTTCGCGCTGTAACCGGTCTGTAGAAAATTCAAGGAGAAGTGGATGACTTTGCCCGAAACTTTTTTTTTCAAATGTCCCCTGAAAATCAACTGCGGCAGCCACGCCCTGGAGCACCTGCCCGTCGAACTGGCCGCCGTTGGTTCCCGGGCGCCGCTGATCCTGGCCAACGGCGATCCTATCGGAAAGAAACGGGTAAAGACCGTTACCGATGCCTTTCGCACATCGGGGCTGACCCTGGGTATTTACGATGGGCTGACCGATCAACTGCAGCCGGAACTGTTGCCCGTGCTGGCAACGGTTTATCGGGACGGAGGATGCGACAGCCTGATTGCATTGGGCAATGGACCTGTTGTGGACATGGCCAAATGCCTGAATGCGACTATTGCCGGCGGCGATGCAGCTGCCTTTGACGACAGCCAAGGCGGTGATGCCGACCATTTAAATTCTCTGGCGCCGTTGATGCTGGTCCCCGTGCCGGGCGGCAACGGAGACGAGCCTACCGGCTACGTTTGCGACGGTCATCGGCGTTTGAAGGCGTCGGCACTCACCCCGGCAGCGGCGTTCATCGATCCCGCCTTGATGAAACGGACAAACGACCGGGAACTGGCGGAAGGGGCATTGATTGGGCTGGCCCGTGCCGTGGAGGCCTTTCTGGACGAATCCGGCAGTCCCATGGGGCGGGCCTACGCGCATACGGCCATCGGACTGATCGTCCAATACCTGCCCATGGCCCTGAGGAAAAACAATCGTGACCGGAGCATCTGCGCGGTGGTCAACGGCCAGGTGGCGGCCGGCTGCGCTTTTTCGGGCGCCTCAGCAGATATCTGCCACAGCCTGGGTACCCGGTTGGCGAGTCCTCCGGTCTTTACCCCCGGATTCATTCTGGCTGCTTTGCTGCCTTACCTGGTGGGATACGTGGGGACGGCGGTATCGCCGGACCGCGCGGGAGAATTGCTGTATCCTTTGGCCGGCGAGGAGACGTATGCCATCACCGCTGCGGACCTGAAGGTTTCGCGGGTTATGGCCCTTTTGTGGGAGTTTTTCGAGGCCGTGGGCGTGGAACTGGATTGCGTCATCCCTTCGTCACTGGTTGAAGCCGGCGTGGACACAGAGCAGATCGAAACCCTGCTCTCCCAATTGGCCGATGAACCGTTAGCCCAATGCATCGCCCATATCATCGACAGCGCACGATCCAAACCTTTCCGATAGGAGCTGAATATGCACTTTCCGGGCTATTACGAATTTTTTTGCCCCGTACCAACACTGGCCGGTCACCGGGTTCTGGAAAAAATTCCTCCGCTGCTCCACCGTCTTGGGGCCCGGCGGCCCATGCTCGTTACCGACAAGGGGGTTGCCGGCGCCGGACTCGTGGAGATCGTCCAGACCGCCATCTCGAAGGAGGTCACTATCGGTGCGGTGGAAGACGACGTTCCACCGGATTCGGAGCTGAAAGTGGTCAACCGACTGGCCGGCGTTTATCGGGACAGAGGCTGCGACTCGATCATTGCCGTGGGCGGGGGCTCTGTAATGGACACCGCCAAGGGGATGAATATTGTCGTATCGGAAAACGCCGACGATCTGATGCAGTTTTCCGGGGCCGGCCGACTCACCCGGCCGTTGAAACCGCTGATCGCCATCCCGACCACCGCCGGTACGGGCTCCGAAGTGACCATGGTGGCCGTGATCGCCGACCACGCCACCAACAGAAAAATGCTGTTCACTTCCTACTTTCTGGTGCCGGATGCAGCGGTTCTGGATACGCGTATGACCCTTACGCTGCCGCCGGGCATCACGGCGGCTACGGGAATGGATGCCCTCACCCACGCCATCGAGGCATACACCTGTCTCGCCAAGAATCCTGTCAGCGACACCCATGCCCTTGCGGCCATTGAATTGATTAGTCAAAATCTGCTGCCTGTGATAAAAGATCCCGAAAACAGGGAGGGTCGGCTGGCATTGGCCGTGGGCGCCAATCTGGCCGGTGTGGCCTTTTCCAACGCCATGGTCGGGATGGTTCATACCCTGGGCCATTCCGTCGGAGCCGTGTGCGGCGTTCCCCACGGGACCTGCATGGCGATTTTGCTGCCCTATGGACTTGAATATAACATGCATAAAAACGGCCACTTCACCGCTCAACTGCTGCTGCCGCTGGCCGGGGCGCAGGCGGTTGCCCGTACCCCGTCGCATCTGCGGGCCCAGCAGGTGGTTGCCATGATTCGGCAGATGAACCAGCGCCTGCACCACGAAACCGGCGGCGCCCACGCACGGTTTTTCAAAGAGGTCGTCGGACCTGACGGACAGGAGCGCGTGCCGGTGGACAAACTGGAAGCCATCGCCGAAAAAGCGTTGGGAGACGGATCGATTTTCTATAACCCGGAAGAATTGGACAAGGACGATCTGCAGATGGTGATGTCCCATGCCTGGGCGGGAAAACCCCTGGATTCGAGTCGGGTAAAAAAAGGCAGCCTTCAGATTCGATGAACAGCAAGAGCAAGGAACCGTATCGCCGAACATTTCCCATTTCGTGGGAACAGCTTCAACGCGACGCCAGGGCGTTGTCCTGGCGACTGATGGAACTGGGACCGTGGCAGGGAATTATCGCCATTACACGCGGGGGGCTCGTTCCGGCGGCCATCATCGCCCGTGAACTGGATATCCGAATCGTTGACACGATCTGCATTGCAAGCTACGCTGGCCGCCAGCAGGGGCAGATTCAGGTTCTCAAATCGACAACCGGCGATGGAAAAGGCTGGCTGCTGGTGGACGATCTGGTCGATACGGGCAAGACGGCACGTTTGGTGCGCGAGATGGTGCCCAAGGCCCATTTCGCCACGATTTACGCCAAACCGGCGGGCCGGCCCCTGGTGGATACCTTTATGACCGAGGTCAGCCAGGACACCTGGATCCTGTTTCCCTGGGATTCGGAGATCCGGTTTGCCCAGCCCATTGTGGGACGCAAAGACCAGGAACAACAATCATGATCCCCGTTACTAGAGTGAAGGAGGTTGTCGCCATGCGAATCGGGGCGATCTTTATGTTGACCGCATTCCTGCTGACGGGATGCGTCCATATGAAAAACAATCAAAATGTCAATATGTTGGAACGCATTCAAAAGGGAGATTCTCAGGAGGCGGTTCTAGAGATCATGGGGCCGCCCGATCTTCGCAAAGATATCGGGGACAACCGCACGATTGCCTATTATCAGACCCAGGCCGGGACATCCAGCAAGGAGGTGGTGACCACCAACATGTGCACCCCCATTGCCTTTGAAGACGGCGTGGTGGTTTCCGTCGGCGAAGATCTGGAGCAGGTATGGACCCAGGAGGAAGAAGCGCGCCTTCGACAGATGGGAGCTGCGGAGCGACGTCGGAGTGAAGCCGAAATGAAAGCGGCTGCCCGGCGAAAGGTGGAACAGGAGAGACTGGACAAGATCGCGGCCCTGGAAAAGAAGGTCAAACCGGTTCCGGCATCCAATGCCGCTCTAAACCTGAAACTCTATCGTCAGTTGCTGGAGTTGAATCCCGACAATACCCGCTATCAGAAAAAAGTGGCCTTTTATGAAGCGCGGTTGGTCCAACAGAAAAAGGCGCGCGAGGCGCGCGCTGCCCGCACCCTTGAAAAGAAGCAGCGGCAGGCGTGGGAACAGTCCCGCGATCAGCGTAATAAAGCGCTTCGACATTATACCGGCAACGGCATCGCCGAAATGGCCGTTCACGACATGGGGCCCGGTTCCATGTATGTGTGGGTGAAAAATGTAAGCCGGCAGGTCATCACCACCCATCCCGACCATTTCATCCTGCTGGACAGCCAGGGCAACCGGGTGGAATGCACGATCAGCAGCAGTCTGGACAGCGTTCTGCAACCCGGCGCCATCTCCCACGGCAAGATCGAATACAGCGCGTCCGTTTATCCGGGAGAACTGATTTTCAGAAACCGCGAGGCGGGTCGGGTCAGCAAGACCTTTCAATAGTCTACGCTTATAAGCCGCAGCCCGAAAAAAGGCCTTTTACACGTTCTTCACGTTTTCGGGTTTTACAAAAAGCCGAGAACCTTGAATCGGAGCCGCCAAAACCACACGGAACATAACCGTGTGGTTTTTTATTGCATCAGGTGCGGCAGGAAGAGGGCGATCTGGGGAAAGGGGATCATGATCAGCACGCCGATCACCAGGGCAACCAGCAGGGGAATGACACCCTTGAAAATGACCTCCAGGGGAACCGTGCGGGCAACGCCACTGACCACGTAGACATTCACCCCCACCGGCGGGGTGATGACCCCGATCTGGGTGACCAGGACGATGACGACGCCGAACCAGATGGGATCGTAGCCCATGGAGACGATCACCGGGTAAAAGATCGGCACTGTCAGCATGATAAAGGCCAGGGCATCGATGAAACAACCGCCGATCAGATAGACGCCGATGATCAGGGCCATTACGAGATACGACGGCAGGTTAGCGCCGGTGACCCATCCGGCCACATCGAAGGGAATCCGGGTGATGGCCAGAAAGTGGCCGAAAATGGTGGCTCCGGCAACAATGACCAGCACCATGCAGGAGATGCGGGTGGTTTCGAAAAGGGCCCGTACGAATCCTTTCCAATCGATATTGCGCCGCGCTACGGCGATGATCAGGGTACCCATGGCGCCGATGGCGCCGGCTTCCGTGGGGGTAAAAAATCCGAAGAAAAGGCCGCCCATCACCAGAACGACCAGAATCAGGGTCTCGATCAGACCGGAAAGCGAAGCCAGTTTTTCCTTTGTGGTGGCTCTGGGGCCGCGGGGGGCGATGTCGGGCTTCAGCGTCGCCCAGATCACAACCGTCAGAATGAACAGGCCGGTCAGCAGAATGCCGGGAACGATGCCGGCCATGAACAATTTGCCGATGGACTGTTCGGTCATGATTCCATAGACGATAAAAATGACGCTGGGCGGAATGAGGATGCCGATGCTTCCGCCGGCGGCCACCACGCCTGTGGCCAAATTGTCCCGATACCCGTATTTTTTCATCTCGGGCAGCGTAACGGCGGCCATGGTGGCGGCCGTGGCGTTGGTGGAACCGCAGATGGCCGAAAATCCGGTACAGGCGCCTAAGGTGGCCACGGCCATGCCGCCCGGCCAGTGGCCGATAAAGGTGTAGGCGACCTTGAACAGGCGGCTGCTGATGCCGGAATGAAAGGCGATCTGACCCATGAGAATAAACAGGGGGATCACGGTCAGACTGTACGATCCGAAGACGTCGAACAGATCCTTGGCCATGAGATTGAGCGCGGCGTCCACTGTTACCAGGTAGGCAAAACCGACAACCCCCAAAAGGGCCATCAGAAAGCCGACCGGCATCTTGGAAAAAATCAGGACGAACAGTAAAACGAGGCCGAGAATACCGGCCAAAGTGGGACTCATCGGGGCTTCCTTTTGTTCATTGCGGTATAAAACAGGGGCTGTTTGGCATTATCCGGACTATTTGAAGGCCTTGAGCGACCATGAAAGGCAACTGACGTAAAGGACTGCGCTGAGCATGGCCGATCCCAGGGCGATACCGAACACGAATGGGAAAAGGGGCATCTGAAGGGTCATGGAGACCTCGCCGCTGGCTTTCAGATCCAGGGCGTAGATCACGCACTGACGGCAAATAACGGTGAACAGCAGTGCACAGATACCGGCATTCACCGCTTCGACGGCATGCTGAAACCGATCCGGCAACCGCTGGACCAGAAAATCGACGGCAATATGCCCCTGATCCACAGTGGTGCGGGCCAGGGAAAAGGATACAAAAACCGCGCCCAGCATGCACACGATCTCGTAGGTTCCCGGAATGGGGTTTCGCAAGAGCCTCAACAATACGTCCAGGCAGGTCAGGACCATCATCCCGACCACGGCGACGGCGGCAACGCTGTTGAAGGCAGACGCAAGCCCGCCCACCCAACCTTCGATCCGTTTCAATGCAATCCCTTTCGGTTATTTTTGTGCGTCGATGGTGCGGATCAGCATATCGACATATTTTTTACCGTCCAGCTTGTTGGCCGCGGCAGAATCGATGTACGCGTCGATGATGGGACGCACCCTGGCCTTCCATTTCAAGCCTTCTTCCTTGTCCAGGGACAGAATTTGATTGCCCAGACTGGTGGTATATTCGCGGCCTTCCCGGTCCCCACGATCCCAGCTCTGGCCGTGGACATCGATCCACTTGCGGCTGGTATCCGTGAAGATCTGCTGGATTTCCGGGGGCAGGGCTGCCCATTTTTTCTTGTTCATGACCACGAACATGGCGGTGGTATACCCGACCATGTTGCAGTCGGTGGTGGCCTTGACCACCTCGGCCTGGCGCCAGCCCTTGAGAACTTCAATGGGACCGAACGTGCCTTCGACTACGCCTTTTTGCAGGGATTCATAGGTGTCTCCCTGGGGCATGGCCACCGGAATCGCCCCTAAGGCCTCGACGACCTTTGCGCTGAGACCGGTGCTGCGGATTTTCATGTTTTCAAGGTCGGCCAGCGTTTTTACCGGCTTTTTGGTATGGAGCAGGCCGGGACCGTGGGCGTGAAGGTAAAGGACTTTAACGTCGTTGAGTTCAGCCGGGGCAAATGTTTCGTAAAAGGTGTTGGCCACCCGCGTGGCGGCAAGGCCGCTGGGATAGCCCAGGGGCAGATCCAGGGCCTCCATGGCTGGAAAACGGCCCCGGGTATAAGCGAAACAGGACATGCCGATGTCGGAGATTCCCTTGACCACCCCGTCGTAGCACTGATTGGCCTTGGTGAGCGTTCCCCCGGGAAAAACGGTGATCTTCACCTTACTATCGGTCGCCCGTTCGATTTCCTTGGCCCAATCCATACCGGCAATGCACTGCCCATGGGTCGGCGGGAAGAAAATGCTGTAGGTCAGGTGGGTCGACTTGGCGAAGGTGCAGGGAACCATGGACACGGCTGCAATCGTAACAACGCTGAGGACCAGGACGAACAAGCGGGTGGCTTTCATCGGCGCTCCTTTGGAATTGTGTATGGAAAAATCGGATGAATTATTTTAAAAAAACGATTGCAACTTGATATAAACGATCCACGCTGTCAACCGTTTTTGGAGTTCTCATGGCCAAATCCAAATACCCGATAACGCCGGCTGTCCGCTTTTTACGGTCCAAGGGGATCGGTTTTAAACCGCACACCTATGCCTATTCGGATCACGGCGGCGCCAACCAGGCGGCACAGGCATTGAAGGTTCCCGCCCACCGGGTGGTGAAAACCCTGGTTATGGAAACGGACAACCAGGTTCTTTTTTTGATGCTCATGCATGGCGACCGGGAGGTCTCCACCCGGCAGTTGGCCCGGGTCATCGGGCGGAAGAAAGTGTTTCCTGCCGCGCCGGCAGCGGCAGAACGCGTTACCGGATGCCGGGTGGGCGGAATCAGTCCCTTTGCGACCCGCAACCGTTTGCCGGTTTACCTGGAGGAGTCGATTCTGGCGTTGGAATCGGTTTTCATCAACGGCGGCAAGCGGGGTTTTCTCGTGGAGATCGACCCCGTGGTATTGACCGGACCGCTGGATGCCGTTGCCGTGAAGGCGGCCGCACCCTGAAAGAAGATAAGCTGGATGCTTGCTCGAATTGGCTTTCCAAACGGGTGTAGACCGGGCATTTTGGTCGGATTGGGCCTAACCTCTTGTCAGAGAGGCGTTTTTTGCTTTATAGTCTGGCAGTCGATCAAACGACCGATTGCCAAAAGAAAGCCGCACAGAAGTTCATGGAATGTGCCTGAAAAAAGGTTGAGCCCCTTTCCGATACAGAAAAGGAGAATCATGTCAAGCCGCGATCTGGATGCCCTGGGGACCGTCTGTCGGCGAATCAGTTTAAATATTCCGGACCGCTGCCCCTGGCGTTGGGACAAGGAATTCAACCTCGCTCTGACGGTGATCGACAGGCAGGACGAGATCATGATCGAACTACCCATGACATTGGAATTCAACCATAAATGGGATTTTGCCACCATTAACGAAGCCGACACGCCCATTCGTAATTTCTTCCAGTCCGGCATTGGTGTCGTGCCCGGCCAGAAACTGTTTACCATGGACCCTGTAAGGGGGATCGTTTTATTCGCGGCCTGGTGGCCCTGGGGGGACGACGAGCGCATTTCCCTGCGCCTTGGCCTGGTTTCCGTAGCCGATCAAAAACTTGAAAGTGTGGAAGCCAAACGCCTGGTCTGTGAATGGTTGGATATCAAGCAGTGAAGGAAAGAAGCGCTGATCATACATTTGGCAAATTGGGTATGTTAACCCCGTGAATGCTTACGATTATGCGTTTGTTTTTACCGCATAACCGGTCGGCGAGGCCTGCAGGCCGTGCTTTTTGATTTTGTTCCGCAAAGCAGTATGGGAAATCCCCAGTCCAAGGGCTGCCTGACGGATGCTTTTGTTCGAGTTCAGGGCATCGATGACGATGCGCCGCTCCAGCGCATCCAACTGGCGTGATAAAGGGGCGTTGCCGCGCGTCTTTTCTGCCGGACGGCTTTCATCGGGTGCGTGGCGGGACAGTTCGAAGCTGAAGAGGATCGACCCGGCCCCGATATCCGAAGCGTCGCACAAGATCGCGGCCCTTTCGATCACGTTTTTCAGTTCACGGACGTTTCCCGGCCAGTCATGGCGGGCGAGTTTGTCCTGGGCCCTGCGTGTCAGGCGCTGTAGCCGGGTTCCGAGTCTGCAATTGATCTGAAACAGGAAATGATCAGCCAGTACGGGGATGTCCTCCCTCCGGGCCTGCAATGGCGGCAGATGAACCGGTAATACATTGATGCGATAATATAGATCCTGCCTGAATGCTCCATCGGCCACCAGTTGCTCCAGGTGACGATTGGTCGCGGTGACGATGCGGGCATCGATTTCGATCTCCGACCGCCCCCCGATCCGTCGGATGCGCTTTTCCTGGATGGCACGCAAGATTTTGGCCTGCGGGCCCGGTGGCAGATCGGCAATTTCGTCCAGAAAAAGGGTCCCTCCCCGGGCCTGTTCGAACAGTCCGGTATGGCCGTTTTTGCTTGCACCGGTGAACGATCCGCTCTCGTAACCGAACAGTTCGCTCTCCAGCAGCGCGTCGGGTATGGCGGCACAATTGACTGCGACAAAAGGGCCGGAACGACCGCTTTCAAAGTGAATGGCCCGTGCAAACAGCTCCTTGCCGGTGCCGCTTTGGCCGCGAATCGATACGATGGCGGCGGTGGGGGCGATTTTGCGGGCGAAGGCAATGGCTTCGTTGACCGTCGGTGAATCGCCGACAATGGTTTCGAAAGAGATGCGCTCCGGCTGGGCGGCCTTTTCGACCAGGGCCTCGATTTCCCGCATGTCTTTCATGATTTTTACGGCTCCGATGATTCGTCCGGAGGCATCCACAATGGGGCGTGCGCTGATGAAAAACTGGAAACGGCCCTTGTCTGTGGAGACATTGTGCCGAAGGCGCGAAACCGTTTTTCCTTCAAGGCAGGAAAGGAGCGTATCGTCCATAACCGGGGTTTCGTCGATCCGTTTTCCGATCGGATTGCGGTCCCGGCAATTGTAGATGGTGCGGGCCAACCGGTTAATGGTGGTGATTTTCCCTCCGGCGTCAATGGAAACGATGCCGTCGCTGACATTGTCCAGCACCGTACGAAACGTATTCTGGCGGTTTTCGTGGGGCATGGTTTCGATCAGGCGGATCGATTGCAGACCCTCAAGGCTGGATAGGGTTTCCAGGACATCTTTGGCCGATATCTCCCGGCGGGACGGATCCACTTCCAGGTAGACATCGGCCATTTCCTGTTTGCGCTGGACCTCCATGGCGACGATGTTGACGGAAAGCCGCGCGACACGTCTGGAGATATCGGCCACGATACCAATGCGATCTGCAAACTGCAGGTTCAATTTCGATGTCCGGTTCATAGGCGTAAACTCCGAAAGATCGGCCAAGGGTTATTCGCGGAACTATAAAAAGGCCACCTGAGCTTGGCAAGTGACAAATGGATGGGACTGCTTATGGTAATGGTCAACAATCCGGCGGACCGATCCCGCACCAACAAAAATTTCCCCTGGGCACGATGGTGACAAATGACCAAACGCTTTTTCATCTGGCTGCTGACCGGGCTTTGTTTGACCGGCATCTTTTTTACACAATTGTTCGCGGCAACTGCGGCTGAGCCGGCCTCGGACGACCTGCTCCGTGCACTGCGGATCGATTCGCCCCTGTCGCTGTGCAATGAACCGGTGCCGTTGACCGACTCTCAAAACAGGGAGCGGTTCGAAAAGGAGATGCTGGTATCGTTGGGCAACCGATACCAGGTCATTCTCTGGTTGAAACGCACGACCCGTTTTTTCCCGACCATTGAACGGGTGCTTTCCGAAAACGGGCTGCCGGGGGACCTGAAATATCTGGCGATTGCCGAAAGCGCCCTGCGGGTTCACGCCGGGTCGTCCAAAGGCGCGATGGGGGTCTGGCAACTGATGCCGCAAACTGCCCAAAAATACGGCCTGACGGTCAATGGCCGTGTTGACGAGCGCCGCAGTTTCTGTCTGAGCACACCGGCGGCGGCGTCCTATCTGAAGGATCTTCACAGCCGTTTCGGCTCCTGGAGCCTTGCCCTGGCGGCCTACAATATGGGCGAGGAGGGATTAGCGGCGGAAATCCTCGAGCAGGCCGTTACCGATTATTACAGCCTCTATCTGCCGTTGGAAACCCAGCGGTTCGTCTTTCGCATTCTGGCGATCAAGTGCATCGTTGAAAATCCGCAGCAATACGGTTTTTTTCTCGAGCCGGATGAATTCTACCCGCCCCGCGTCTTTGCGACCGTGCCGTTCGATGCGCTTACGGAACTACCCTTACGGCTGGTCGCCGAGGCTTCGGGAACCGATTTCAAGACCGTCAAGGATTTAAATCCGCACATCCGGGGATATTATCTGACCGCCGGATCCCACCGGTTGAACATTCCGCCGGACGGCGAAGCGGGATTCGAAAAAAGGCTGCGTGACTTGGCGGCATCGGACGACCGGACACGCGACCGGCGTCTTTACCGGGTCCAGGAGGGCGACAGCCTTTCGGGGATCGCCAAAAAATTCGATGTCCCCTTAGCGGCCCTGCTCATCTGGAATCGCATCCCCATCAATGCGGTGATTCATCCCGGCCAGCGCCTGGTCGTGCTGCCGTTTACTCTCGGAAAGGATTGGCAAACGGAAACGGCCGGCGGCGATTGAGCCGGATAAGACCGCTGCATTTGAATCGGAAAAGGGTAACAGTATTGTTCACGATCCCGTCATATAGTGCATCCTTACCGCGTTTTGTCCAGGATCGGCTCGATTGTCAGCCGACCGAGGCCTTCGCATTCAATGAAAACGGCGATCTCGGAAAGATTTCGGCCGTCCTGTTCCTGCTGGGTCCGGGCACCGACGGCAAGCCAGTATTGATTCTCAACAAACGCTCCCGGCACGTTCGCCAGCCCGGCGATCTATGTTGCCCCGGAGGCGGGGTGCAGCCGACGCTTGATTCTTTTCTGGCCCGATGGCTGCGCCTTCCGTCGCCCCCTTTGTCCCGGTGGCCGAAAGGGTTCTGGTGGCGGCGATATCGTGAGAAAGACTGGATCAAACTGACATTGCTGCTGGCCGCCGCGTTGCGAGAAGGGTTCGAAGAGATGCGGCTCAATCCGCTGGGCGTTCAGTTTCTAGGACCCATGGCGGCCCAACGGCTGGTCATGTTCCGGCGGACCATATATCCATTGGTCGGGTGGGTGCCGCGCCAACGCCTGTTTTTTCCGAATTGGGAAGTGGAAAAAATTATCCGCATTCCTTTGGCCAGCCTGCTCGATGCCGACAACTATGCCTGCTGCCGAATTTCATTTCGGGACATCACGTCCGGCGGGCCAGACATCACCTATCGGGACATGACCTGTTTCGTCCATCGCGACAACAACCAGGAAGAGTTGTTGTGGGGCGCCACCTATCGGCTCACCGAACGATTTTTGAACACCGTTTTTGGCTATCGACCTCCTCCAGTGGGCACGTTGCCGGTCGTTCCCATTCGTCTTGATAACCGGTATCTGGAAAATCCGACCGTCCGGTGACAGCTTTTTACGCCTCCCGGTCCTTTGTTACCAGTTGCCCGATCACGGACGACAGTTGTCGGATTCGATACGGTTTTTGCAAAAATCCGTCTCCGGGAAGGTTTTGGCCGTTTTCGGCGAGTCCGTCGAGGCCGTATCCACTGGTAAGAACCACTTTGATGGACGGTTTGATTTTTTTCAGCTCCGTGAACACCTGCCTGCCGTTTAAATCCGGCATGATCATGTCCAGAATCACCACGTCGATCTGGTTCATTTCCTTTTTGAACCGTTCGATTGCTTCCTGCCCGCTGCCGGCAGGAATGATTTCATATCCCAGATCTTCGAGGACCGCACAAAGGGATTTGAGAAGATAGGGTTCGTCGTCCACAACCAGCAGGGTTCCGGTACAGGCTAAGGTCGATTCGTCTGCCGGAGCGGGTTTTTTTTTCTGAATCCGGGATGCCGCCGGAAGAAATATGGTAAAGGTCGAGCCTTTGCCCACGGTGCTTTTGACATCGATAATGCCGCCGTGGTTTTTGACGATACCGAAGACCGAGGCCAATCCCAGACCGGTTCCCCGGCCCATCTTTTTGGTAGTGAAAAAGGGCTCGAAAATTCGTTTCATGACATCCGGAGAGATTCCCTTTCCCCGATCCTGGACGGTGACGGCCACATAGGCCCCCTGCGGGGCACTGAAGGCCCGGGTGTAGGCTTCATCCAGAATCACGTTCGCCGTGGAAAGGATCAGTGTGTTGTCTCCTGTCATGGCCTGCCAGGCATTGACGTAAAGGTTGACCAGGATTTGGTCGATCTGGCCCTGGTCGGCTTCCACCGGCCAGATGTTTTCCTGGTGGCCGACCTGGATCTGGATCTCTTTTCGGGTCCGGCCAAACATTTCGGCGGTGCGCATAACGGTTTCGTTCAGATCGACCGTGGTGACCCGATATTTTCCTCCGCGCGCATACCCCAACAATTGGCGAGTGAGGGTGGCGCCGCTCTCCACGCACTGCTCAATGGAACGGATGTATTCGGAAAACGGATCGATATCGCCGAGTTTGGCGCTTAACAGTGACGTATTGCCGATGATGCCCATCATCAGGTTGTTGAAATCGTGAGCGATACCGCCAGCCAAAGTGCCGACGGCCTCCATCCGCTGGGCATGATTGAGCTGGCCTTGAAGCTTTTCTTTTTCTTTTCGGGCCAGGATGGTCGAGGTTACGTCGCGGGCCAAGCCCCGAAAACCGGTTACCGTTCCCGAAGCGTCGCGAATCAGGGTTGCGCTCACATCGAGAACTTTGCTTTTCCCGTCCTTGGTGGTCACCGGCAGGGTGATGACGCGTGCGGGAATGCCGGACCGGACCATGTTGCCGAACGCCCGAATGAGGTCACGGGTGGATTGGTGGCCCGAGAAATGCCTGAAATGCATGCCGGCCAATTCAAGGCTGCTATAGCCCATGATCCGGGAGGCGGCATCATTGACGAAAATGAGTGTGCCGGAACGGTCGGTTTCAAAATAGGCTTCTTCGATGGTATCCAAAATGGTCCGGTAGCGCTCTTCGCTGGCTCGCAACCGTGCTTCGGTTTCCCGTCGGCGCTCGATTTGTCTAAGCAACCCGTCGTTGGCTTCCTGCAACTCGGTTGTCCGATCTCGAACCAGATTTTCCAGATGATGTTTATAATTCAGCAGTTCCTTTTCCGCCATCATGCGATCGTTTATGTCGCGCAGGGAGCCGATAATGCGATAGGGCTTGCCCGATGCGGTTCGCAGCAGCGTCGAATTCAAGGAACAGTGTTTCAGGCTGCCGTCCTTGTCTTCGAACACCACTTCGTGATCGTTGATGGTTCCCTTTTCAGTCAGAAGTTGCACGATATCGTCGCGATCACTGGAATCGGAATAGATTTTAAGCAGTTTCTTGCCGATCAGTTCCTGCCGCCGGTACTGCGAGATCTTTTCGATGGAGGGGCTGATTTCGATCAACGTGCCGTTGAGCGAGGCCTCATAATAGACGTCCTGGATATTGTTAAATATATCCAGGTATTTCTTGTGGCTGTGTTCCACGGAGATCTTCATTTCGGAAAAGGCGTCGGCGGTGTCCTGGATCTCCTTGTAGCGCGATTGAATCTTCGGACCTGGCGCGAGCAGCCCCATCTTCATTTGCCGGGCGGTTTTGCCCAGTTGGGCGATGGGACGAATGACGCCCCGGGCCAGGAGAAAGCCGATAAATGCAGCGAACATGGAGATGATCAGCGTGACCAGAATATTGAAGAGTTGATTGGATTTGATGGCGCCCAGGTAGTCGTTTTCGGGCAGGTAGACGCCCGTAATCCATGGCCAGCGCGAGGCGGTAAAGGGGACGAACATGGCCAGATAGCGCTGACCCTGGTGCTCGAACCGGGCGAATCGAGGGCTGTCAAGGACCAGCAGCCCCGATTGGTCTTCATGTATCCTGGCGGCCTGAAAGGCTTTGCGACTGAGCGCATCGTCTATTTCCCGGATGGTTGCCAGGCGGATGGCACCCTTTGGTGATGTTTTTTCGATGATCAGTTTGGACAGATCGCCAAAGGCGACCACATCGCCGTTGCGGTTGAGCATGAAGGCCTTACCATGCTTGCCGATTTTCAGGTTGCCGATGAAAACCGAAAGCTGATCGATTTCGATGTCGACCCCGACCACGCCCATGAGTTTTCCGGAAGTGTCAAAAAATGGACCTGCGATGGTGATCCCCGGCTTTCGGGAGGTATAGAAAATGTAGGGGTCCGTCCAGACGATACGGTTTTCGGCGATGGCTTTCTGGTACCAGGGGCGCTTACGCGGATCGTAGGAGTCCGAATCGTCTGTTTCTTCCAGTATCGGCGTAAAGCGGGAATCGCGGTAGACCATCCGAACCGACCGGCCCTTGGCGGTGTTTAGAATCAGTTTGGTGCGGAATCCGTCTTTTACTTTGGCTTCGTAATGGCGTACGTCGTAAAAATCACCGTTGGGCATGCCGACGTAGATACCGGCGAAATGGGGATTGACGGAGAGCTGCTCGCTCAGATAGCGTTCCAGAACGGCGATCTGGTCGGATTGACCGCTGACGACATTGGAAGAAAGCAGCCGTTTGGTCAACGCGGCCGCCCCATGGGCGTGCAGCAGATGGCGCTGGGACTGCTCTAAGGCCAGGTCGGCGATATTCATCATGATATCCCTGGCGTGCCCGTGGAGCACCTCCTGGGAAGTCAGATAAGAAGACGTGGTCGTGATCAGATGAGTTCCCCAGATCAGGCCCAGAAAACCGAAAATCAATGCCCAGCGGATGGAAGTTTTAAATTTCATATGGGTACGCAGTCGCCTATGTGTGTCAGGGTGTACAATGCCGCATTGATGTATACGGGCCACACGTCGGTTTCAAGAAAAAAACGAGGAAAAAAAGACGCCTGCGCGCTTGCGGCTTGATGAATTCGGGCATTAGCGCTATAACCCACCAGTAAACCGGATCGAACCGATTGTATCGGGTTTCGTCAAAAATCGGAAGTTAAGAACAAAACGACCAATTTTTTTGTTGTGGAGGCGTAATGAAAAAAGCGTTGACGATCCTTTTTCTGATGCTCATGGCGGGGCTGGCCGGTTGTTCGGTGCAGCCATCCGGCAGTCAGGACGGAATTGCGGCCGTGTTCGACGGCGCTCCGCGGCTATTCGATTCATCGGTGGTTTACATGGGAAATGTCGTGGGGCAGACCCTTTCCAGCGAATGGCAAAACGGCATTACCCGGGTCGCTTTTGTTCTGGACAGCCCATTTGACGATCTGATGAAATCCAACCTGGTTGTTGTGGCCAAAAACGGCCGGTTGCACCTGAACACGCTGGGCGGATACGGACAGCCGCTGCCTTCCGGTGCCAGCATCCTTGGATTTGTGAGACCATCGGCATATCGATGGTTCAAGTTTAAAAACCTCATCATTAACGCCACCCTGTCCGCCCACCACCGGGCACAGCGATTACAGGCTCAATTCGGGCTGGGTGGTTAGCGTCTCACCCAAGATGCCGGCGTCTGCCATCTCCCCAAAAGGCCGGGTTTTGCTGGTTTCCGCACCCTGGCCGCTGTTCAACCGGCCCTCTTTGCCGCTGGGCGCGTTGAAAGCCTACCTGAAAAAAGTGCCGTCGCTGACCGTCGATTCCAGCCATTTTTTCCTGGAGGTCGCCCACGCGCTGGGATTCGAACGTTATCATCAGGTATCCCAAAGGGTCTGGCGTGCCGAAGCCGTTTTTTCGGCCCTGCTTTATCCGCAAAGGGCGCAACAGGCCGAATCGCTTTACGCGGCCACCATCAAAAAGAGCGACCCGGCGCCGTCCGACTTTCCCGAGCTGGTCAACCAGGTCGAAACCATCAGCAAAAAATGGTTGAACCGCATCGACGGGGACGGGTTGGATCTGGTGGGCTTTTCCGTCTCGTTTTGCCAGGTGACCGCATCGTTGTACCTGATATCCAGGATCAAGGCCGCGTTTCCTGCACTTCCCGTGGTGGTGGGCGGTTCGTCTTTTTCCGGTGAGCCTTCCCTGGATCTGCTGCGTGCGTTTCCCTGGATCGATTATCTGGTGGCAGGGGAGGGGGAGCAGGCGCTGGAAGCGTTGGTGCGGCATCTGCTGAACCCGGCACAGGAAACCGATCCACCCGCACTGCCCGATGGGGTCTTTTCTTTGAATCGTCCCGGTGAATCAAAGCGCCGTTTTTCGCAGATGCGCCGGTTGGACAGCCTGCCTGTTACGGATTACGATGACTATTTTCGACTGCTGAACAGATTCGATCCCGCGCGTCGATTTTTTCCGATCCTGCCCATAGAAGCCTCGCGGGGATGCTGGTGGCAAGGGCGCGACAGGGCCGGCCGGTTTAAGGGATGCGCCTTTTGCAACCTGAACCTTCAGTGGAACGGGTATCGCATCAAACCGGTTCGCCAGGTCGTGCAGGAAGTCGATCACCTGGTACGCAGGCACGAGGTGGTTTCACTGGCCTTTGCCGACAACACCCTGCCGGAAAAGCAGGCGGCCTCGATTTTCGATGGGATCGCAGCCCTGAATTTCGATCTTTCCATTTTTGCCGAAACCCGGGCCACAACGAAGCCGTCCACCTTAAGGAAGATGAAACGGGCAGGCGTGGACACGGTGCAGGTGGGGATCGAAGCGCTGTCCAGCCGGCTGCTGAAAAAAATGAACAAGGGCGTTCGCGCCATCGACAACCTGTGCCTGATGAAACACTGCGAAGCTGCCGGCATCATCAATGCCGGAAATCTCATGCTCCATTTCCCTTCCAGCGATGACGACGATGTCGCCCAAACCCTTGAATGCCTGAAATTCGCCCGGTGGTACCGGCCCTTGAAGACGGTGAGTTTCTGGCTGGGGCTGGACAGCTCCGTATACCGTTTCCCCGAACGATTTCATATCCGGTCGTCTTTCAATCATCCCAATTTGAAAAAGCTTTTCCCCGTGAGCGTGGCCAACGGATTGCGCTTCATGATCCAGGGCTATCGCGGCGACCGCAAGCGTCAGCACAAGCTGTGGCGGGATGTTCGGCAGGAAGTGCGCCAATGGCATAAGACCTACGAGGCCGTGCAGCGTCAGACCAATGGTGGACCGGCCCTTTCCTATCGCGATGGCGGCCGATTTATCGTTATCGATCAGCATTTTCCAAAAACGCCTGTCAACCGGCATCGGCTTACCGGAACCTCGGCCGATATTTACCGCTTTTGCCGCACCCCCCGTTCGCTGGAGCAGATTGCCCGGCGATTTGCGGCCTTCAACACGCAGCAGATCCGTTCCTTTCTCCAATCCATGGCCGCGAAACGGCTCGCCTTTGTGGAAAACGACTGGTATTTGAGCCTGGCCGCATCGAAAGCGTGGCGTTGCGGACGATGAAAACGTTGATCATGGCACCGCTGCGCGGCATTACCGACGCCGTGTTCAGGAACGCCTTTAAAAAACATTTCAACGGGGTCGATGAAGCGGTGGCTCCTTTCGTCACCTCGCTCAAGGGGCGCCGCATCAAGGCTTCCCATCTTCGAGACCTGGCACCGGAACGCAACCGAAGCCTTGCGGTCGTGCCCCAGATTTTGAGCAACGACGCCGGCGAATTCATCCGTCTGGCCAACACCCTCACGGATATGGGCTACCGCGAAATCAATTGGAACCTGGGCTGTCCCTATCCCATGGTGGCCAAAAAAATGCGGGGTTCCGGTCTGCTTCCGCATGCCGATGTCATCGACCGGCTGCTCGACGAGATACTGAATGAATTCAACGGGCGGCTGTCCATCAAAACCCGCCTGGGCCGCTTTTGCGCCGACGAAATGGATCGTCTGGTCCCGGTGTTCAACCGTTATCCGCTCGTCCGCCTGATCGTTCACCCGCGCACCGGGGTGCAGATGTACACCGGCGCGGTGGATTTGGATGCCTTTGCCGTGTGCCTGGCGCAGATCGCCCATCCGGTCGTGTATAACGGGGATATCCGGGACAAAAATACCTTTTTCGGGCTGGCTGCCCGGTTTCCCGAGGTGAACCAATGGATGTTGGGGCGGGGACTGATCGCCGATCCCTTCCTGCCGGAGACGATCCAGGCCGGCAGCCCGGAAATTCACCGCCACAAAGAGCGCTTTGCCGCTTTTCACGACGATCTGCTGGCCGGCTACCTCGTCCTTTTTTTCGGGCCCGGCCACGTGCTTGACCGCATGAAAGGGCTCTGGGGGTATTTTGCCGGCGGTTTCGAAGACGGCGCCCGACTGCTGAAACGGATCCGCAAGGCCCGCGATCTGGATCGCTACAGACGGCTTGTCGATCAGGCCTTTTCGCAACCGTGACCATTGGGGCAGCGGGCGTTTTCAGGCAATGGACCATCATTCCGACCGATCGTATTTCGTACCGAAAACAAAGCATCGGGTTGCGCAGTCTGGCCGAAATCGATTATACTGATAAAAATTTAGCATTTAGAAACCGGTCTGGAACCGCCCGCAATATCTGGTTCCCTAACAACGATGGGGTGCCTTTCTGCCCTGGAGCGAGTCAATGCCTTCCAAAACGATCCTGATCGTGGATGACGAATTAAGCATCCTGGTGCCGCTGCAGTTTCTCATGGAAAAAGAAGGGTATGTGGCCAAGCTGGCCCAAAGCGGCAAAGAGGCCATCGAAAAAATTCACGATATTCAACCGGATTTGATTTTGCTCGACATCATGCTTCCGGATCTGGACGGTTACGAGATCTACCAGATGATTCGGAACCGCAGGGAGTGGGAATCCATTCGCGTTATTTTTCTCACGGCCAAAAACAGGGATGCCGACATCGCCAAAGGCCTGGCCATGGGCGCGGATGCTTACATCACCAAGCCTTTTTCCAATACCGAGTTGATGGAGAAAATACGAAAGTTGATCGGTCCGGGTGAGCGTTGACCACGCCGGAGCGTTTCCGGCGGGCGGATCAGACCAGCGTCATCAGGTAGTCGCGCAACTGGATGCGCTGGTTGGTCAGGCCCAACTTTTTACGCAAGCGGTTGCGGTGGGCTTCGATGGTTTTGGATGAGGCGTTTAGAATTTGGGCAATTTCCTTGGTGGTCTTATCCTTGCGGACCAGGTCGGCGATCTGGATTTCCGTAGGTGTCAGATCGAAAAACTTCATGGGAATCTGGCGCAGGAAAGGAGAGACGATATTGGAAATGTTGGCCTGGATGATCTCCACGTATGTAGCCTGTTTTTCATCCAGTTGGCTGTGGCTGAGTTTCTCCAGAAAGGGGAGGACCATGTCCTTGACATTGGCGACAATGATATTTTCCATGTCCGCCTGATCCTCTTCCCGGTTTTTCAGCAGAACATTCATTGCCGTGTTCACCTCCTTGAGTGCGGCGCTTTTGTCTTTGAGCGCCATCTCGCTTTCCTTGAGCTTTTTTTGCGCAAGTTTCCTTTCGGCGATTTCGAGATTGGCCCGTTCGAGCAGCTGCGCGTTTTCAATGGCCGTCGCCGAGGCGTCGGCCAGCAACTCGAGCAGGGTGGCATGGGTATTTTCAAAACGGCCGACTTTTTTGTCGACGACCTGCAATGAGCCGATGACTTCGCCTTTCACACGCATGGGGACGCTGACGATGGAGCGCAGCTCCACTTTCATCTTGTCCGCCACCTTGGCAAAGTGACGCAGATCCTCCCGGGTGTCCGGTAAGATGAGACTTTTCCCGCGGGAACTGACCCAACCGGCCACCCCCTCGCCGGGCATCAGACGCCAGCCTTTGACAATATTGCGTTGGAAACCGGCGGCCTGGCGGCAGACCACTTCACCGGAATCTGGGTCGACCAGCCAGATCGAACTGCCCACTACGCCAAAAAGGTTGCGAATGGCTTCCAGGATAGTGGACAGCACCCGGTCGAGCTCCAGGCAGGAGTTGATGGCCAGAAAAGCCTGACTGATCAATTCCAGTTCCCGGTTTCGCTGTCTCAGGTCTTCGGTTTCCCGAAGCAAACGGCGGTTCTCGGATTTGAGCCGTTTGGCATTCAGCGTCTGTGAGGTTTGCTGCAAGCGATCGGGCGATGTTTTATCGTTGGCCATCGAAACACACCTGCAAGCGAAAAATGGATATTGGGGGCGGTAATTTCATGATCCGGAGCGACGCTGTGCAAACTAGGACCATCATCTTCCGAAAAAGTCAATGAAAATCTAAATGTTACGAATTCATCCAATCTATTGTGAGCGCTCCGGCATCGGTTGTTTTTGACCATGGTTTAAGATATAGAAACCCAAATGGATCAAGATTGACATTTCGTCTACTTTTACTATTTCATGAAAGGAGCAGCGCGTATGCAACGACGCCTCTGGTCGATGGGGATAATTCTCCTCACTTTATTGGTGATTGCCTGTGGCGGCAAGTACGATGAAGTCGAAAGCACGCTGAACGATTACGCAGATGCCATGGAAGATTACATCGGTCGTATGGAAAAGGCGGACAGTGGCGAATCGGTCGCCAACGCCATGCAGGACTTCACGGAAAAGATGAACGCCCTGATTCCCCGGCTTCAGGAGATGAATCAAAAATTTCCCGAACTGGCGTCGGACAAGGATGCGCCCAAGGAGCTGGAAAAGGTTTCACGGCGCATGACCGAATTGAGTCCGAAACTTCAGTCGGCCATGATGAAGGCCATGCCGTACATGATGGACCCGCAGGTCCAGCAGGCCATGACCGCCCAGGCCCAGGCCATGGCCCAGGCAGGCAAATAGGCATGTCTTCGGCAGGCGGCGGACCGGCTGAAGGCATCGGCATTCTCACCGACGATCTGGCACGCCGCCTGACGCCGCTGACGTTTTCCGATCCGGTCACCCATGTCTACAATCCCATCGTTTATGCCCGCAACGGCTATGACCGCTATGTGGCCCGTTTCGGCAATTCGGCCAAAAAGGTCCTTCTGATCGGCATGAATCCGGGACCGTTCGGGATGGCTCAGACCGGGGTGCCCTTCGGGGACGTCGAAATGGTAGCGGGCTGGATGGGGATCACGGCTTTTGTTTCCCAGCCGGACCATCCGCATCCCAAACGGCCGGTGGATGGATTTTCCTGTACCCGCCGGGAGGTGAGCGGACGGCGGCTTTGGGAGTGGGCCAAACAGCGTTTCGGATTTCCCGAGGCCTTTTTCGACCATTTTTTCGTTCTCAACTACTGTCCGTTGGTGTTCATGGAGGCCAGCGGACGAAACCGGACACCGGATCGACTGCCCGCGGTCGAGAAGAAAAAGCTGTTTTCGATCTGCGACACGGTGCTGCGGCAATCCGTTGCCATCTACCGGCCCCGATGGGTAGTCGGCATCGGCGCTTTCGCGGAAAAAAGAGCGACAGCAGCGCTGGATGGTGCAGATGTGAAGATTGGACGGATATCCCATCCCAGCCCGGCCAATCCCAAAGCCAATCGGGGTTGGGCCGCCGTTGTGGAAAGGGAACTGGCAGACCTGGGAATCGACCTGCACGCAGCAAAGGGGTGATTCGACGGTAGAACAAACAAAGGGTTTATCTTGGCGAACAGCCCTTTGTCACATTCGTTGGATTTTCCGAACCGGAAAATAAAAATCAGATGCTTCAGCCACCGGCGGAAGGAGAGCAGGCGGGCGGTTTGAACCCGCCGGAACCGGTAGGGATGCCGTTGGGGCGAACTGCACCGGCGGACATCAGCTTTTCCACATCGCCGCAGTTGCATTCCGGGCATACCGGAGGTTCGGTGTCCGAGGCAAAGACCAGTTGTTCGAATCGATGGCAGCAGGCTTTACATTGGTACTCGTAAATTGGCATTTTCAGGCTCCTTGTTTTCTTGAGCCATACAATAATCGTCGAACCTTTCAAGTCAAGTCCCTTTTTGAGTAACGGTTCACAATTGATACACTTTTCCCGAGGGACGAAAACCAACCAGGGGGTTCGGGCATGAGGACCCAAGGAGGCGGACCATGTTAGTGGTGATGGAAAAGACAGCGACCCAGAAGCAGATTGAGCACGTGGTGGCGGTCGTGGAAAAAAACGGATTCACGGCCCGGCCGATTCCCGGCGGTGATCGCGTTTCCATCGGGGTATTGAACAACGAAGGTCCGGTGGATGCGGCCCTGTTCGTCGGACTGCCCGGCGTAAAAGATGCCGTGCCCATCACCAAGCCCTATAAACTGGTCAGTCGTGAGACCAAAGCCGATGACACCCTGATCCAGGTGGGGGAAACCACCATCGGCAACGGCCATCTGGCCATCATCGCCGGACCGTGTGCCATCGAAAGCCAGGATCAGGCGATAACCATCGCCAAACACGTGAAAAAAGCCGGTGCCCAACTGTTTCGCGGGGGAGCGTTCAAGCCGCGCACCTCCCCCTATTCCTTTCAGGGGCTTGGTGAAGAGGGGCTCAAAATTTTGTCCATGGTGAGGGATCAAACCGGGTTGCCGGTGGTCACCGAGGTCATGGACGAAAGAACCTTCGATCTCGTGGAACATTATGCCGACATCGTACAGATCGGCACCCGCAATATGCAGAATTTCAGTCTGCTCAAGCGGGCAGGGGAATCCTATCGTCCCATCATGCTCAAACGCGGCATGGCCGCAACCATAGAAGAGTGGCTGATGGCGGCCGAGTATATCATGGCCCGCGGCAACCATCAGGTCATCCTGTGCGAGCGCGGCGTGCGAACCTTTGTCCACCACAGCCGCAATACCCTGGATTTTTCCGCCATTCCCGTGGTGAAAAAAGAGAGCCATTTGCCCATCGTGGTGGATCCCAGCCATGCTGCCGGACGCCGGGATCAGGTGCTGCCCCTTTCCCGCGCGGCTGCGGCTGCCAAAGCCCACGGATTGATGGTTGAAGTTCACCACCAGCCGGACCAGGCCTTAAGCGACGGCGCCCAAAGCCTCTATCCGGACCAATTCGAGATCCTGTGCCGCCAGGTCATGGCCATTTTCAAGGTTTGCAGCGGCGAGGAGCCGTTTTAAAAGAAAAATCCACAGCTTTAGGAATATGGGAGAAACGTTTTGAAAAAATTGCTTATTTTTTTGTTGCCACTGGTTGTACTGATGGCAGGTGCCTGCACCCAGGAGTCCCAAAACAAAATTGGACGCTCCATTCATTTACTCTTTCTGTCCCGCTGAACGTACCGTTCCTTTGCCCCTAACGTCACTTTGCGCAGACGGATGGACTGGGGCGTCACTTCCACATATTCGTCATCGCGAATGAAATTGATGGCCTGTTCCAGGGTCATGGGCCGAATGGGAGCCAGGATCACGTTGTCGTCCTTGCCCGAGGCCCGCATGTTTGTCAGTTTTTTTTCTTTGGTCGGATTGACGTTGATGTCCCGTTCCCGGTTGTGTTCGCCGATTACCATGCCTTCGTAGACCGGTTCGCCGGGCTGTACGAACAGCCGACCGCGCGGTTCCAGATTGTACAGGGCATAGGGTACGGCCTTGCCCTGACGGTCGCTGACGATTGAACCGGTGAACCGGCTGGGAAAGTCACCCCTATAGGGCTCGTACCCCAAGAAATATGAATTCATGATGCCCGTTCCCCGGGTGTCGGTCAGAAATTCGTCCCGATAACCGATCAGCGCCCGGGAAGGAATGGAGAACTCGATCCGTACCCGGCCGGTGCCGGTATTGGACAGGTTCATCATCTTTCCCTTGCGCAGCGAAAGTTTTTCCGTGACGATTCCCATAAAGGCTTCGTCGCAGTCCACGAAAAGACGCTCGATGGGTTCATGGACTTTCCCATCGACCTGTTTTTCGATCACCTTGGGACGGCCCACGCAAAACTCGAATCCCTCCCGGCGCATGGTTTCGATGAGTATGGCAAGCTGAAACTCTCCGCGGCCTTTGACCATTACGGAATCGCGGTCGTCGGTGGTTTCGATCTGAACGGCCACGTTCATCAGGGTTTCTTTGAGCAGACGCTCACGGATTTTGGCCGATTGCACATAGCGGCCTTCCTTGCCGCCCAAAGGACCGTTGTTGATGGTGAACAGCATGGAAACCGTAGGCGGGTCCACGGTGATGCGCGGCAGGGCGAAAGGCGCGTCTTCGGTGCAGATGGTATCGCCGATGGCCACATCCTCGATGCCGGACAGGATGGCGATTTCGCCGGCCTCGACCGCGGAGGCCGGGGTGATGTCCATGCCCTCATAGGTCTGCAGGCGGGTCACTTTCAGGGGGCGCTGCTGGCCGTCGCTGTCGATTCGAATGAGACGGTCCCTGGATTCCACGCTGCCGCCGGCCACACGCCCCACGGCCAGGCGCCCCAGATAGTCCGAATAGCCCAGATCGGAAACCAGCATCTGAAACGGAGCCTCCGGCTCGAAAGCGGGCGGGGGGATTTCTTTGACGATGGCCTCGAAAAACGGCTGAAGATCGTCGGACAAACGATCCGGGGCGTCGCCGACCACGCCGTCGCGACCGATGGCGTAAAACAGGGGGAACTCCAGTTGGTCTTCGTCAGCGTCCAGATCGATCAGCAGATCGTAGACCTGGTCCAGCACCTCGGCCGTTCGAGCATCCTGGCGGTCGATTTTGTTTATGACCACGACGATTTTCAATTTGGCCGCCAGGGCTTTTTGCAAAACGAACCGGGTCTGCGGCAAAGGGCCTTCGGAGGCGTCCACCAGCAATATGGCGCCGTCGACCATGGACAGTGCCCGTTCCACTTCCCCCCCGAAATCGGCGTGGCCGGGGGTGTCCACGATGTTGATTTTCACCCCCCGGAAAATTACCGAACAGTTTTTGGCGGCGATGGTAATGCCCCGCTCCCGTTCCAGATCCATGCGGTCCATGATCCTTTCGGCCACCTGCTGATCTTGGCGGAAAAGACCGCTCTGGCGGAACATGGCGTCGACCAGGGTGGTTTTGCCGTGGTCGACGTGGGCGATGATGGCGATGTTGCGAATGCGGTCGTTGGTCAGCGAAGATGTCATAAAGGATCGTTTCTTTTAAGGTTTTTTTGTACGGCAATCAACCGTCGACGGATGGGCATCCCATACGGGTTGTTGGATCGGTCGACGGTTGGCACGTGCCAATATAGCCATCCGACCGTTCAATACAAGCTGGACAGATCTTTTATTTCGGGTGAAGCGCGAAAGATGGGTTGGATGTAGCTTAATTGTGACTACAAAACAGCCTTGACCGGCGGATTAAGGAGTGCGATAAAGGGAGCATTCCAATCTGCCCTGAAGACCACGTTTCCGTTGTTCACATATTCAATCCGCAAGCGGACGGCCAGCATCGAAGGGTGGGCGGTCCGACCTGTCGGCCATGACAGAGGAGGTGTAAAGAAAAGATGAAAATCGAGACTGTTGGAATCGTAGGATTTGGTGTGATGGGAGCGGCCATCGGACTCAACGCAGCAGCATCCGGCTATCGTGTCATCTACAAGGAGTTGAACGACGAACTGGTTGCTGCCATGTATGACCGCTGGGTCAAAGGTAGTCTGGAGAAGCGGGTGGCCAAAGGCAAGATGACCGAGCAGGAAATGGGCGAGATAACCGCTATGATCTCCGGAACCTCGAGTTACGCGGACCTGGCTCCGTGCGATCTTGTCATCGAGGCGGCCGTGGAAAAAATGGATCTGAAAATTCAGGTTTTCAAGGATCTGGATGCCGTTTGCCGGTCGGATGCCATCCTGGTCAGCAACACGTCGACTTTCCTGATCGAACGTTTGATGGCATCGGTTTCCAACCCCTCCCGCACCGCGGGTCTGCACTACTTTTTTCCCGCCAACATCAATCGGCTGGTAGAAGTGATCCGGCAAAAAGAGACCAGTGACGCGACCTTTACGGCCCTGATGGGTTTTGCCGAAAAAAATCGCAAGGTTCCCATTGCGGTCAAGGATTTTCCGGGGTTTGCCATCAATCCGGTGTTCATCTCCAGCTACATGATCCTGGACTCATTTCACGGTGAACAGGCCAACGTGGCCACCCTGGAACACATCTCCCAGCAGGCCTTAGGGGTGCGCTTTGGCATCATGTGGGTCCAGAACGGTTCCGGCTTGGGCACCTGTTACCATGCGGCCGTATCCATGAACGATTATCTGGCCGATACCGATGTGGGCTATCCGGCGGTGCCCGACCAGTTGAAAAGCCAGTTCGAAAGCGGGTCTCCCTGGAACCTCGAAGATGGACCGGTGGCCGATGATCCGGAGCTGGCCGATACCATCCGGGACCGCCTTCTGGGAAACATCTTTACCATCGCGACCCATCTCGTCGAAAAAGGGGTGGTTTCCATGAAGGACCTGGAACGGGGGATCTGCACGGCCCTGGCCTGGCCCAAGGGGCCTTTTTCCATGATGAATGCGCTGGGGATGAATGAGGCGGCGCGCCTGGTGAAGCTGACCGTGGAAAGCGGCGAGTACAAGATGCCTGAAACCTTTGCAGGCGGGGTTCCTGCGCCCTGGCTACTGTAAAACCACCGACCACCCGCGGGTGCTTTGATGAAGCCCCCTCCGAAGGGGGCTAAACCCCAAACCCATGAACGCCGAACATCGAACGTCCAACTTCGAACTTCGAATTAGGCATTTTATCGATTTTAATTTACTGCAATTAGGCAAAAACAATCCGACGGAATGTTGATGAACTCGTAACAAGTCCCGGACTCGTCATGCCGAACCTGATAGGCCTGCCCCGGACCTGATACGGGGGCATCCAGCAGGTATCGAAACACCCGGACAGCTCCGTTCGGGTGTTTTTATTTCGTATCCTTCAGTCGACAGATTCCCTTGACGCGTTGGCTGGGAAGGGAACGGGGCGTTGTACCCAACAGGGCTTCGCTCACCACCGGTTGGGGGCCCTTGTCTTTTTCCCTGACGATTTTTTCCCGCTGCTCGTCCATCAGCAGGGGAGGATCGATACCGCAGTGCAGTTGCAGGCTGGTGTGTTGGCCGTCGTCTCGCAGGACGACGCCGTTGATGGGAGCGGTGCGTCCGCTGGGAAAATGGATTTCGCCGAGAACCGTCTGCCTCTCGGTATACACGCCGGTGCAGACAAGACCAATCCCGGTTTCGGAGACATCTTTGACCGGACAGGTGAAGGCCGCAGCGGCCGGAAGGTCGGTCGTTTTTTCGATAAAGCGGGGGCAGGGAGAATCGTCATACTGCAGCCGGTAATGCTGTCGCTGCTGCGCCAACGGGTCGTGATCCGGTGTTGTCGAGGACGCTTGCCCCTGTTTTGTCCCCTGGCGCAGGCGCACGGCTGCGATCAGACCGACCAGGGCACTGATGGCCAGAATCGATGCCATATAATAGCGCCCGTGCGCGGAAAGGCCTTCGGGCCAAAATCGGCGTGCGCAAAGCGTTGCCAGAAATACGGCCATGCTGATCGTCAGCATGATAAAGGTACTTTTCATGGTTCGGATTCCAATGGATGACAATGGGTTCAGTGCCGTCTTGGCGTTAAGACGGTTTTCGGCATCTTTTCGGGATTCTTGAACAGCAAATGAAATCCTCCCATCGCCAAAACCCGATTCGTGACTATAGTATGGTTCAGATCGAACGATGCCAAACGAAACATTCGATCCGTATGGGAAAATCGCAGGACGGGGTGTTGCAATCCAAAAGAGGGAAGCGAAAAGAATGGCACAAGAGGATTATTATGAGGTGCTGGGGGTTGATCGCGATGCGGATGCGAAAACCATCAAGGAGGCCTTTCGCCAGCTTGCGTTTAAATATCATCCGGACCGCAGCGAGAACAGTGAGCGAAACGCCGATATGATGAAGCGGGTCAACGAAGCGTATGCCGTTTTGTCCCATCCGGAGAAACGACAGGCTTACGACGCCATGCGCACGCAATATGGAGACAACGCCTACGGCCAGTTCCGCAATGAATACAGCCAGCAGGACATTTTCAACGGATCGGATGTATACCGGGTTTTCGAAGAGATGGCACGCTCCTTCGGGTTGCGTGGGGTGGACGACATTTTCAGTGATTTTTATGGGCCGGGGTATCGAAAATTTGAATTCAAACGGCACGGTCTGCACGGCAAAGGTTTTATTTATCGGGGTGGCTTCGGCAAGCGACGGGGCCGGGCCATGGCAGGCCAGTCCCCCAAAAGTTTCGGCCGTTTCGCGCGGTACCTGTTGCAGAAAGCAACCGGCTTGACCCTTCCCAAAGACGGTGAGGACCTTTACGACACCATCCATCTGAATGCGGAATTTGCAAGAACCGGCGGCCCCTATCCCTATCGACATCGCCAACGAGACAAGAAATTGGTGGTCAACATTCCCTCCGGTGCCAGAAGCGGGCAGCAGATCCGGCTGGCGCAGATGGGAACCTTGGGGAAAAATGGCGGTGTTGCGGGGGATCTCTACCTGAAAGTGAAGTTAAAAAAACCGTTGTTGGAAAAAGCGAAGGATTTTGTTGTCTCGACTTTCAGCCGGTGATACATTTATAAGAAATGTGTGTTGCAATGGCGCATTTGATGTCGCCTTACCGAAAATAGCGCGAGCCGGCTTCAGACGAGGCCGAAAAAGCTGGCCGGCCGGCGATTTACGAAAGGGCGATTCCTACCTCCCCATCGGTCCATACTCATGTGGGGGTTGCACAAAGTCGTGGTGAGCGGACCGGGCAGCCGCGAAAGGAGGATGCACGATGCAAATATTGGTGACCTTTAAAAACGTAGACTCCTCAGATTTCCTGAAATCCTACCTTGAAGAAAAACTCGAACGCCTCGACAAAATCATGCCCCACCCCGGGACCGCCGATGTGGTTTTCCAGGAAGAAAAGCTCCGCAAAATCGTGGACATCAGCCTGACCGGCAAGGGCTTCGACGTCCATGCCAAAGAAGAGAGCGGTGCCTGGAACGAAGCCATCGACCTGGTCGTCGACAAGGCCAAAAAACAGTTGGTCAAAAACAAGGAAAAGCTTCAGGCCCATCGCGCCGAAGCGTGATTTAACCAGCGATATTGACAACCTGCGGATAGTGGTTCCTTTCGCACAACCGGTGGGAACCGTCGGCTGGCGCCCGTCCGAAAAACGGCAGACCGGCCGTTCATGTGCGGGCGTTATCTCGTGTTCATCCAGAAATAGGCAAATTTGGTCGAGATCGAGGCGCACGAAAAATTTAACCGCAGATATATGGTTGATATTTCGAGGATAAAATTTTTCGCGCAACAAAGATATCGGGCAAATTGGCCATTTCTGGATGGGCGCTATCTAACCAGATGCTTGAAGTCTGCCCGCTCGAGGTTGGATGCGTCCACGTTCATGTTTCCGCCGGAATCCGTGCTGCCGGTAAGGCGTCCGTCCCTGAGCCATTGGCGGACGCCGTTTTCCGTCAGGTAGGTCAGTCGGGAAAACGTTTCGATGTCGTAGGTTTTTGCCGATGAAGGCGGGTTGGTGGAGGTGGGGGCCTGACTTACAGGGGCTTTTGCGTCCGGTTGTTTGTTTTCGCCGCCGCCGTTTTCAAGCTCACTGGCAAAGACGGCCCATTTGCCGCCGCGTTTTTCACCGCGGAGTTTTCCTTCGCGCAGCATTCGGGCAACGGTGGATGTGGCAAGGCCGGTCTTTTTCGAATATTCGGCTGTGGACAGGGTCGTTTCGTTTTCGGTCATACAATCTGCTCCTTTTCAAAGCCCGGATCGTTCAGGCATGCGGTTATACGAAAATGGGTAAAGCGGTGAAGCGTTCTATGTCATGCTCTGGGTGATCTGGCCGACGGCTTCAACCGTGGCTTCTTTGTATCTGGTTAGGTCCTCTTCGTCCAGTGCGAGAAATTCCAGCGCATCCGGAGCCAGTTCGTAAAGGGATGCGTCCGTATTGCTGCCGATGTCGCACTGAAGGGCGATATGGTTGGCGGTATGGACGATATACGCCAGTTGATTGCGGTTCGATTCACCGGGTTCGTGATGATACCGCATGGCGCTCACATGGTTTTCCGGAAGTTTCCATTTGGTGCAAAGATCCGAGGCCAGTTCGGTATGGTCGAATCCGAGCACCTGGCGCTCCACTTCCAGGAACGTGGTTCCGGCTTTCAGGGCCTGATCCACCTGATCTTTGCGTTCGAGCAGATATTTATCCAGGGCCAGTTTGCCGGCGTCGTGGATCAATCCCACCGAAAAGGCGTCATTTTCCATTGCCGGGGCACGATCCTTGGCAATCAGGCGTGAGCACAGGGCCACGGCCAAGGAGTGCTGCCAGAGGGACCCGGACCCCATGCGATAGCCTTTGAGGTGGCTTCCCAGAAGGCTGGTGGCCGATACCATGGCGATGAGCTGCTCCAGGGTTTTATGGCCCAGCACGACGGTCGCCTGGTGGATGGACGAAACCATGCCCGAAAGCCCGTAATAGGCGGAGTTGGCCACCTGAAGAACCTTGGCGGCAATGGCCTGGTCCGTTTCGATGACTTCGGCAATCTCCTTGAAACCCGATTTGGGATTGGCCATGATCTCCCGGGCCTTGAGGATGATCTTCGGCATCGGCGGCAGGTCTTTTACGCTGGTAAGAATTTTGCGCTTCAGATCGGTCCCGTCCAGTTCGCCGGATTTCTTTTCGGCAATCGGCGTGAAAACCACTTTGTCCTCTTTTTCGGGCGCCGGGGGTGCGGGCGCCGGTTGTTCCGGCTGTTCCTGCAACGGTTCCGACGGGACGCGAAGATCCAGCGTAATCTTGGATTTGCAGGCGGGGCAGGGGAAGGAGATTTTTTTTCCGGCCGGAAGGCGGTCGTCGGGAAGTTCAAAGGATTTTGAGCAGTTTTCGCATTCAACTTTCATAGGAACACCTTTCTCGATCCCATCCGGGTTTATTCTGTTTTGGAAGCTGCTGGTAAATATAAATTATATCGTTTTTTGTCGATTTTGGCCACCATCAAATTGATGCGTGATCGGGCCGGGATGCAAGGAGGCATCATCACCTCTTTTCATCGACCCTGCCGTGGAAAACTTTATACCCGATTTGGCCATGTTTGCGGACGGTGTGCAGGATTGTACATGTTTTAAGGATGATAAAATTGTGGTATGAGGCGATTTGGTATTCGAAACGGGTCGTCCCGCAGGGTGGGGCGGCCGACAAGCCTATTATACTTGGAAAAGAGTTCGCCATGCATGTACGCCTGATGGTTGCCATCACCGCCGACGGCAAGATCGCCAGAAACGCGGATCATTTCCCGGACTGGACCGGCAAGGCCGACAAGAAACTCTACGTCGAAATTACCAAAAAGGCCGGGGTCATGATCATGGGGTCCAAAACCTTCGACATCATCGGCCGGGTGCTGCCCGGAAGAAAAACCGTCGTCATGACGCGAAATCCCGAGCGCCGCTCGGATCGGGAAGATCTCGTGTTCACCCGTGATCCTGCGGAAAAGATCCTGGCCGATCTGGCGGACCAGGGCTATACCGAAGCCGTTGTCGTCGGTGGCGCCATGATCAATCAGCTCTTTGCCGCCAACGGCCTGATCGACGAACTGATCCTGACGATTTCACCCTATGCCTTCGGGACCGGTATCTCTGTTTTTGCGGACACGGTGGATCTCAAGCTCTCCTTGAAGAAATTCTGGCAACTGGACGACAACACCCTGTGTGTACGCTACGCCGTACTTCGCGACCCAACCGTTCCCATCCAGTAATAAGCGATTTCCGGACTAAACGAAAGAAGGCTGTCTGCTCATCGTTTCCAGCACCTTATACAGCCCCTGGGTCCCCAGGTTTTCACATCCCATGGCCATGGCGGCCACATAGAACTGGTGAACCAACGCCAGGCCGGGAAGGGACAGGCGCATGCGCCGCGACTCTTCCAGGGCGATGCCCATATCCTTGACAAAATGCTTGATGTAAAAGCCGGGGTCGAAGTCGCCGTCGGCAATGCGTCGGCCTAAGGTGTTGATGGACCATGAACTGGCCGCCCCTTTGCCGATGACATCGATTACCCCATGGGCATCCATCCCCGCCCGGCAGGCGTAGAGCAGCGATTCCACCACGCCGATCATGGTGCCGGCGATCAGAATCTGGTTGGTCATCTTGGTGTGCTGGCCGGCTCCGGCCGCGCCCATCAGGGAAATGGTCTTGCCCATGATTTCAAGCAGGGGCCGCACCGCATCGAACACCGGTTGATCGCCGCCCACCATGATGGCCAGCGTGGCCTCCCGGGCGCCCACGTCGCCGCCGGAAACCGGGGCGTCCAGGGCCAGTATGCCTTTTGCCTGGCATTGCCGGTAAATGGTCTGGGCCAGGTCCGGACTGGATGTGGTCATGTCCACCACAATGTCCCCGGGTTTGGCTCCGGCCAGAACGCCGTCGTCGCCCAGGATCACAGCGTCCACGTCCTTTGGGAACCCCACCATGGTGAAAACGATGTCGCTGCTGCGGGCCACTTCCTTGGGCGTTTCGGCCCAGGCGGCGTCTTTATCCAGCAGGGAAGCGGCTTTCTCGCGGGTGCGGTTGAATACGGTCATCCGGTGTCCGGCGTCGATCAGGTGCCCGCACATGGACAGGCCCATAACCCCGGTTCCGATCCAGCCGATGTTTTTGGTTTGCATTTGATCCTCCTGTGGGTGACGCCATTGCTTACCAATGGCCTCCATTCGATGAAATAATGTCTACGATCTCGTTAAAAATCGCTTGGCAGACGACTTTGTAAGAAGCCCGAGATCAAGGCTTGCGAGTCACGAGGAAGGAGGCGTACCCAAACGTACTCCGCACTGACGAGGGACGAAGCGTAACGCCGATATCGGGCTTCTTATGAAGTCGTCACAGTTCGGCAGCGTTCTCGGCGACCGCCGGCAAATACACGGAAAAGCTAGCCCCTTTATCGATTTCGGATTCAATCGTAATTTCCCCGTTATGGCTTCTTACGATGCCATAGGCGGTGGACAATCCCAGGCCGGTTCCGCGTTCCAACCCTTTTGTGGTAAAAAAGGGTTCGAATATTCGGTCTTGAATATCCTCGGGAATTCCGTGTCCGCAATCGGACACCTTTAATCGGACATAGGTCTGTTCATCGGACAGCGAAGCGATTTTGTTGATTTCACGGCCTTCCACACAGGATGTTTCGATAAAGACAGTGCCGCCTTCCGGCATGGCATCGGCGGCATTGAGCACCAGATTGATCAGAACTTGCTCGATCTGTCCCTTATCGGCTTTGATGGTTGGAATATCTTCGGATAAAGTGGGTTGGATGCGGATCCGTTTTTTGGTTGCCGTAACCGTTTCCGACACCTCTTTTACCAGGGGATTCAGGTTCACCTTGCCGACTTTAAAGTCCCCACCCCGGGCATAATGCAACAATTGATTGGTCAATCTGCCGCCGCTTTCCACCAACTCATTGATTTTGTCCAGATATTTACCCACGGGAGCGAGGTCGTCCAGCTTCGCCCGACAAAGCGATGCGTTGCCATGGATGCCCATCAGCAAGTTGTTGAAATTGTGTGCGATACCCCCTGCGAGGGTTCCCAGCGCCTCCATTCGTTGAGAATTTCTCAGTTGGGCCTCCGTCATACTTTGAACGGTGGTGTCCCTTCCGAAGCACAATATCGCGGGCTGCTTTTCCCATGCGATCAGCAGGGCGTTGAGTTCCATGTCGCGAAAATCGCCATCCATATTCTTCATTTTGAAGCAGATGCGATTGGACAGCTTCTCCCCGCGCATGCGCCGTTTGTAGCGGTCCCGGATCATGGGCCGGTCGTCGGGATGAACGAATTCGAGAAATGAGTGGCCGGAAATATTGTCGCAGGTGTCTCCCAGGATTTCGCATGCGCTGGGATTCATGAATCTGATCCGCTGGTCCTGGAGCACAAATATGGCATCGTTGGCATGTTCGATGACGACCCGGTATTTTTCTTCCGAACGCCTGAGTGCATCTTCGATCTCTTTGCGGTCGGTGATGTCCACAAGGATGCCCTGCACCCCGGTAACCTGGCCGTTTCTAATGATCGGACGGGCGCTTGTATGCGCCCATTTAATTTCTCCCGTTTTGGTGACGAGTCGGTATTCCGTGGCTTGTTCCACACCATCGAGTATCTTTATAAATTGGTCCATCCTGTCCTGCAGGTCGTCGGGATGAACGAATTCCATAAAATTTCTACCGACGACTTCATCGGGGGTATAACCGGACAGCCGAACGATGTTGGGGCTGACATAGGTCACCACCGCATTCCGATCGGTGGTGTAGAGAACGTCGTTCAGGTTTTCCACCATTTCGCGATAGTTTTCCTGATCGTTCGATGGCGCTGTGTCGGCGGCTGCCTTTTTCATGGAAGATTCCTCGGTTAAAAAGATCCGGTCTTGTTTTTGCGTGGTGTAATGGGTTTGATCCAGCGGTTTCGGGCGCCTTCATAGAGCCATTTGTCGGGAAATCCCTTTCGATGGATAAATGTTGGCCGCTGGGCCCACTCGGTCAGTTTTTCATAGGCTTCCTTGATCTTGATAAACGTTTCCCGGCTGCCGCCCAGATCCGGATGGTGTTTCATGGCCTGGCGCCGGTAAGCGCTTTTGATCTTTGATTCCAGATTGGCCGGGGTCAGATCGGCCGAGTCCAGTTGCAATCGAACCAGGCTGCTGGCCTTGACAGACGGAACCACGAATACAGCCGGCAGGACGGAATTCAGCGGGGCGTCGCTCTTGCGGGCCCGATGCAACACCTGCCTGGAGGCCAGATAGCGTTTGTGGGTGCGGTGCTTTTCACTCCACCACAGATTGCCCAGCAGATTGGATAGATGGCAGAAATCGTCCACGGGTTTGCTGCCCGAAGCGCGCGGCAGCATATAACTGTGAATCTGCCCCGTGCCGTATAACAGGATATCCATGATAACGGCAAAATCCGTAAAATAGAATGTGGCGTAGCGGGTGCTCAAGGCCCGCAGCAAACCGGTGCGTCGGTTCAAAGAGGCCAGCAGCCGTTGCAGGCATTGTGTGCTGCAATAGCGGCGGCGACGTCTCGGCAAAAAAGCGCCGCACGAAAGACAGCGCCGGTTGGTTTCGGGGGCAACGACGGATATCGATTGTCGGGTGTGTTCCGGCATAGCAGGGCTACCATACCAGTAATTGGCAAAAAATAAAAAGGGGTTATGCGTACCCGCACAACCCCTTGTTTTTTATTGGTCGGGACAGCAGGATTTGAACCTGCGACCCCAGCGTCCCGAAGGGAAAGGGGCGCAATTATGGCCTTAAAAATCAGCGGGATATACTTGCGAATTCTTGGCCATCTTTTGTGGTGGCCATTGGCCATTTTTCATGCCTTTTTTCCCTATCATCCTTCGAATCGCCTTATCGATCAAACCGCCCTGGGAGATACCACAGGTTGCATTCCGCTTTAACAGCTCCACCACATCTGGTGCCAGGTAGAAAGATTTTTTGATCCTCTTGTTTGGCATGGTGGAGCCCTTCGGCCTTCCAGCTCCCGGCCGCTTCCCGCCGCGTTGATCCTTTTTCGGAGTCATGATGCAGCCCGCAAGGAGATCCCCTTGAAACTTCTGTCGTGGATCCGATCCGCAGCATCCAGGGAAGCCGACATCTTTCCGATAGCATCCCGGACCGTTTCGAACAAGGACCGATTAATCGGATCGTCAAAATCGTTATAGGGCTGACATTCTTTCAAGGCCTCGATGATCCGGGTTGTCTGGTCGTAATAAATTCCGGTACCTGAATCCCTAAAATATCGTCATTTATCATTGAACACCCCCTAAGACCCAAGTAAGAATATTTTCGCATGCCTGCCAGACTTCCGCCCGATTCAGGGCCGCGGATTCCGCTCCAGCCATTCCCGTTCGCCGCATATCGTCCGCCTGGCGGATGCTATCTTGATATGCGCGTGAAACCTCAATTTTTCGCTGGATGATTTCAGTTTTCGATTTCATGCTGGCTCCCTTTCCATCGTTCCGTATATTCGGCCTGGAGGCGATCGAACACCCGATCCAAAGTTTCCGACTCGATCGGGTGGCCGGATTCCGTCGTCATCTTTGAAACGATCTGAATGGCATCAAGGAAACCCGATTTATTATTTGCTTCCTGAATTGTTTTGATCTCTTTATCAAACATGCCGACCTCCTTTGAAATGCCCGGAATCAACCGGAGCGTTCCTGATCAACGTTTCCCTTTTTCGAAAACGCTGATCATATGAGTCAGCAGTAATGAGCATATGATTATATGTCAATACAAAAAACAAATATATTATTATAATATCGTCATGTTGTAAGGTGTGCGGCAATTAACGGTTCAGCGCGTCGACCAATATAAAATTAACGGGTCAGTGCATAAAAAGTGCTCGGACTCGTAATTTTTTTATAAGCGCTTTTGGGACGGAAAACTATGGGGCTTGTCGGTAAAAGGATAGGAGATGTGAAGATCAATTCAGTTTGATTCCGGTGTCGCCGGAGTTTTTTTGAAACTATCCGAGGTTCCGATCAATACAATGGGGCATTTATTTTAAAATATATTTGAATTTCCTTGATTTTCGCTGAAAATTTGTGTTGGTTGAATAACGACTCTTGAAATGAGTATATCCCAAAAACTAAAAGTGGAAAATTTCAAGGCTCATTTTCCACTTTTCGCACTTAATACGCCAATACACGGAAAATTTTCCATTTTATAAGCGTGATACGCGGAAAATTTTCCATGTATCACCACTGTTATCCTTTTAAAAACAAGATTTCCTCTTGACACCTGATACGTATCTGGTTACGGTTCGAATGTATGATTCAAAAATTCAAACATAAAGGACTCAAACGATTGTTCGAATCCGGCATCTCCAGTGGTATTGATCCTCAACATTCAGCTCGAATCAGGAAAATTCTTGCTCTCCTCGAAACTGCTGAAACTCTTGAAGATATGGATTTACCAGGTTTGGGTCTCCATCCGCTCAAGGGTAATCGTAAAGGGACTTGGGCGGTCAAGGTCAGTGGGAATTGGAGAATTACATTCAAGATTCAAAGAGGTGATACGTTTGATGTAAATTATGAAGATTATCATTAGGAGGGAAAATGGTTATGTATAATCCGCCTCATCCTGGCGAAATCATAAGAGAATTTTGTGTGGAGTCACTTAATATCAATGTCACGGAAGCCGCAAGAGCGCTAGGCGTTACGAGAAAAACATTTTCTGCATTGTTAAATGGGAGAGCTGGGATTAGCCCTGAAATGGCATTGAGATTATCAAAAGTCTTTGGCAGGTCACCTGAAGGTTGGCTTAAACTTCAGCTCCAGTACGATCTTTGGAAAACGAAGCAGTCGATCGATATTGATAATCTAAAGCGTTTTGAAGCCGCTTGATTCCATTTTTGGATAACATCGCATTCAAGATTGACGTGCCGGGTCGGGCGGCCTTGGCTGTCTAAACATTTGGTTCTTCTTGTCGGCCATAAATATTGGGTTTTTCAGTTACCCTGCACGCAACTTAATTTAGCGTTAGCGCATTGATCAGCTATGGAAAAGATTAAGCGATATTCAATAGGAATTTGCATAATATTGATTATCTATATTCCATTGATATTGCTTTATCTCCACCCATATTGGCCAAATTCAGCTATTAGCTGGGTCATTTTAATAGTTATCGGAATCCCACTATCCTTGCTTTTAGAAGGATTAGGTGAATTTGTATTTAGTAAGAAACATGGGAAGAGAATATCCAAAGATAGTTTTTCAGGTTTACGAATCTTTTTGGCTCTTATTATTGTGCTATTAATTTGTGGCGTGTTCTGGTTTTTGTCCCGCTTCTATATGCCGTATATTGAGAAATTTTTTACATGAGAACAGACCGCTGCGCTAACCTGTCACTGTAGCAGACCACAAGGGCGGGGCGGCCTTGGCAGTTTGAAATTTTGTATTGCCCTTGTGTCTGCTAAGTTCGGCGTTAACCATATGAAAATGACCCCTGACGCTATAGACAAAGATATTTTAGAATATGTCGCTAATGATGAACCATGGCATATAATTTGTGGTGAAATGTACGATGAGTTCGATTCCCCAGAAGAATTAATAGATAGAATCTTCAATCTTTTCGATGAAGGGCTGGTTTCTATTAGCAAAGGCTATAAAACTCAATTTGAACCAACTCCAGAATTATTTAAACAGGAAGCTGAAGCAAACAACTGGTTCAAAGATATCAATAACACGAATGGACTTTGGTGGGATATAAGGACAACAGATAAAGGTTTTAAATTCGTAAAGGATCGTTTCAAATAAACCAAAGACAAATAACAACCTTAAAAGATGGTTAACAACGCACTGCACGGGAAAACCAGGGTCGGGCACGTTTGGGAAATAAATATTAGCTGAACATCAGCAGGCATTTAAACTTTCGGTGGAAGCCCTGGTTTCCCATGAGTGCCACGATGTGTGAATCAAACAGTGCTTAATAATTTAGCTGGCATAACCCTACGAGGAAAAATATGGACTCGATATTAGAATTCTTTAAAAATACAACTATTAAGGAATTAATTTTTCTTTTTGTAGGAGCATTACTTGGTTATTTGAGTAATTTAATATTTTATTTAAAATCTAAGAATGCTTCAAATGAAAAAAATCTTGATAGACTATTCAAGTTGCATGAACAAAGCACCAAGAAGCCTGATTTTGATTTGATAACAAAGGAAATAAAGGAAATAATAGGTACTGATAATAGCCTTAAACAATTGACGGAAGAATTAAATAATTTAAAAGAAAAAATAGATAAAACACAAAAAAAAGAAGACGTTATTAGATATAGAGTTCTTGGGGATGAGTGGTCAGATAAATACCTTCAGACTATACAACCACGAATACTTACAAATGATGGCCTATTATTTTATTCTAGCATAATGGCATTTCATAAATCCATTTTCCCACCTGATTTTCCATGGGCAGGAAAAGTAAGAGATAATAATGTTGTAATATCTTCAACATTTGGAACAATGATGGACATGGAGTCATTGGCAGAAGTTGAATACAATATGAAACCTGTTCCTTATCAAGATGTAACTATAGAAATGGAAAAATTTTGCAATAAGTGGAACATAACACACAAAGGGTTACTGACAAAATCTTATGAAATGAAAATCGATTCAATTGCGAAATTTCATCACGAATTCCAAATTATTCATCCATTTCTTGATGGAAATGGAAGGGTTGGAAGAGTCCTTTTAGAAGATATGGCAGAGTATCTACTTAATAGAAAGTTGAGCGCTGTCTATGAAAGAGAAGATTATTACAATGCGTTACGACTTGCAGATATGGGAAAGATAAGTCACTTGAAAGACTTTATATTAAAGCAAATAAATAAATGACAAAAAAGCAATAACGGACACATAACATTTGCTTTCACAGCGACGGCAAAAAGCCGCCGCGTGTGAAGCACTCGTTAGAAATCCAAAGAAATTAATTTAATGGAAATTCTTTATAAAGCTCTGACATTTTATTTAATTTACTATATTTTTATGTGCCTTCTGTTACTTGGCTCATATAGGCAGGTTAATATGTTCAACCGAAAAAACTTCATCAATTTAATACGGTTCGATTTTAGAGGGCACAGCCGATTTATCGTTGTTCTATCTATTGTATCTTCTGTGTTTTTTGCAACCATACTGACAATTTCAGTATTTTAAAAATCAACTATATATTCGGAAAAATAAAAATTGTAACATTTACTTCTAACCTTTCACTTAAGCGGGACCGGGAAAAGCAGTGGCATTTTTCAAGCATTTACTTTTTTGAATTTTGTAATGTTTACAACTTTCATCAGTGTTTGTTTCCCGGCCCCTTAGTTCGCCGTTAGAAGTCATGATAAAATCAGAACAAATGCCATCGAAGAGACATAAAATTATTGGTTCGATTGAAATTATATTATCAGGAATTTTTGGCATTATCAGTATTGCTTCATATCGAACTGCATACTTTCCTCCAGATGGCACACATTGGGAAGCACCTGGTTGGGCATTTCTAATTTTTATTGTGTTTACACCCCTATGCCTATCTACTGGTTTGGCGGGTTTTGCAATACTGAAGAATTTTCGACATAAATGGAGATATCACGCCTTAATGATTGGTGTCGTTTTCGGAATAATATTATTCTTCTGGTATGCGGACCATGTTTGATGTTGAGGTAGTAAACTTCTAACAAATCGTTTGAGAATCGACGCGCAAAAAACGCGCGCGTCTCAACTCAACCGTTCTATGTGAGAAATGAATGAATAAATCTGATTCAGACCTTCTCGGAAAGCTTCATGCAATTGAATCGTTTCTGGTGTCCCCAGATAATTTATACGGGATAATCGGGGATATGATTGATGGCATAGTTAGACCAGGTGCATATGCGCACATCCAATTGAATTCCATGATTAATCTCACTGCGAGAATTGACGAAGTTAAGGATATACAGCTCTCGTGTGAACATGGACAACATAAAATGATCCTCTTTAAAGCAGAGGATGAAGATCTGAACGGGTTCTTGCACGCCATGAACGTTGGAAACGAGACTGTCGAAATTCGCATTTCGGGTGAAGATTAGGACATAGAACCTGTCATTTAAGTGGGACCGGGAAAAGCCGTGCCACTTTAGAAATAATCCTTGGGCCGGGCATTTGATCATTTGCATAGTTTTTTGGTAATCTTTTCCCGGCCCCTTAATTCTGCGTTATCGCCGAACCGGAAGGAGGGACCGATGATACACAACGAATTGAAGAAACTTGCGTCTGAAAATAAACTTGTATCAATTGAAAGAGAAGACGTTGACGACGGTCAGATCACAGGTGTGATTATTGATACGAATGACGATTATCTAATGATGCGTTTACACGATGATGATGGTAGTGTCGAAGGATTCACAATTTTTCCGGTGGAACAGATATCTGAAATTGTATGGGGAAATAGAGAACATGACTGTATTGAAGAGTTTATGAAAAACAAATCCATACCGGAAACACCGGATATAAAATTGAATGGGTTATCAGATATTTTGCAGCAACTCAGTAAAAAATATGATGCTGTATGTTTAATGGAAAATGGAAACGAATCGAGTTTTGATGTCGCGAGTATAATTGAAGTTGATGATGATTGGGTAAAGGCAGATTGTTATGGAACAACTAAAACACTTTCGCGAATGAACAAATTAATATCGACAAAAACATTTTCAAGAATTGAATTTGATACACAGTATGTATCAAGAGTTGTGGAATTACATAATCGACAAAGCTGATATAGCGATAACAACTGCTTCCAGGGGACACCGCACCCGCGCTTCCGCGCGGTCGGGCGCCCCTGAAGCAGAGCGTTAACTGTTTAAAGCTATGGAGGAGTTGTGACTGGATCGGCTCGAGTGGGTTTAATTGAAAAGGACTTGATAGAACAAATATCCAATAGAAAGAGCGCATGGGCTAATCTTGGCTTATTTGTATTGTCTATTTTATTATTCGTAAGTTTTGGCCTTTTAAATAATGTACTAAATTTTATTATTACATTAGTCGTAATTATACTGATTCATGAGGCTGGCCATTTTATTGGTATGAAATTATATGGGTATAAAAATGTTAACGTTTTCTTTATTCCACTATTTGGTGCTGCAACTTCGGGAGTAGAAACAAATCAAAGTGGCGGGAGAAAGGCCATAATTTCTCTTTTAGGTCCTGTACCGGGAATAATAATAGGGGTAGTACTTGGATTTATATATTTGCGAACTAAAAATGAATTTTATCTGCAGCCGGCAAGAATTTTTCTTTTTTTAAACGCTTTTAATCTGTTGCCTTTTTTACCACTTGATGGGGGAAGGGTTATTGACAATCTTTTATTCCCACGAAATGTAAAAATAGAAATAGTTTTTAAGGTAGTCTCAGGATTAGGCCTCATCGGTGTGGCATATTTGTTAAGATCCCCACTATTGGGCATTTTTGCGATTGGCTTCCTTATTTCTATAAAGAAAACATACAATATTGGTTCAATCGCCAAAGAATTGAAAAACAATATCCCTCTCGAAGATCAAATAAATGATATTAACATTCAAAAGAAATATATCCCTGAAATCGATGCCCAGCTAAAAAATAAGTTTTCAATGCCGATTTCGCCTAAAGAAACCGCCAAACACATTATTAGTGTGTGGCAGCGGTTATGCAATCTGCCACCCAAAAAAGGCGTAGTCTTTGGGCTTGGCTTTATCTATGTTTTCCTTGTTTGTTTTGCTGTGGTGGCGACATTCATTTTTGAGGCAGGTGTTGCTTATTCCCAAACAGAAAGAAAAATTGAATACGCTGACACAAACGATGGTCAAAAAATAAAGAGAGAAGTCTTATATTACAAAGGAAAATATATTGGCTATACAGAGGTGTCTAGTAGTAACTTATACCATGGGAAATCAGAAAATTACTATATTGAAACAGGCAAACTAAAGAGAAGTGGCCAATGGTATCACGGAAAATGGGATGGCGAATGGCAAGATTACGATCAAGAAGGTAATGTCATACGAAAAACAATACTCGATAAAGGGCATTTAATAGTCATAAAAGAACTTAAAGGCGGAACTTGGACAGAAAAAAGCATAGACAACCTTCCTAAGTTAATGCGAATGCCCTACATAAAGCATGAGAATGGACCACCTGAAGGGCCGAAGGTAAGGAAAGATAAAATCGGCAGTTAACCTTTCGCTGTTGGGGACGGCGAGGAGCATGCCGCCCCAAAGCGGCCCGTTGGGCTTCAGATTCGAAATTAGGAATCAACGATAATGGCTAATAAAAGAGATTATTTGGGTGAAATAATATCTAAGAAATCGCGCTTGCATAAGAGTAAGCGATGGGATTTAGCAGTTTCAAACCTCCGTGAGATTGGATCATCTCAAAAAAGTGGACACACCGAACAGCCAAGTTGTATGAGGCAACAGGAGGTGTTCCACCATGGGAAAACGGTTTGACAAAGAATTTAAAATCGAAGCTGTCCGACTGGCTTCGGAGCC